>Ga0181535_10000997_pt1 | contig 38795 bp, 40 predicted proteins | sample PEATcosm2014_Bin_44_FD_119774 | JGI IMG/M metagenome (GOLD analysis project Ga0181535, IMG submission 119774) | Peatland microbial communities from MTU Mesocosm Facility, Houghton, MI, USA - PEATcosm2014_Bin17_30_metaG | ecosystem: Environmental > Terrestrial > Soil > Wetlands > Peat | place... | reverse complement strand
CTGGATCACGGTTACGCCGTGACCAGCTACTCCAGCCAGGGGCAGACCGCAGACCGTGTGCTCATCAATGTTGATACTGAACTGGGCGCGAAGGACCTACTCAATAACCGCATGGCCTATGTGTCAGTTTCGCGCGGCCAGTGGGACGCGCAGATATTCACGAACGACCGAGAAAAGCTGTCGCAGGCTTTGGGCCATGACGTTTCGCACCAAAGCGCCCACACGCCCGACTTGAAACCGCCGCAACATGAGATAGCCGAGACTCCCAAGCAGGAAAAGAGTCAGGGTATGGATATGGGACTGAGCCTCTAAAATCCCTACGAATTTGTTCAGGGGCAGCGTCCGAATTTGCCTTTGCTTCGCGCAATTAGGCTCTACGTATCGCAGCCAGCAAGTCTTTCGGGTGAATAGGCTTTGCCAGCAGCTCGAAATCATGCCCAGCGTTTCTGGCCAAATCTATGATTTCTCTTGTTGCTGCCTGTCCTGAAAACAGCAGCACTTTGCATTTGGGACAGAGCGACTTGAGATGGATCGCCAGTTCAACGCCATTCATTCCCGGCATGACCACATCCGATATCAGCAGCGACGGACCTTCGCGCTCAGCCGCTTTTATCGCATCCTCAGGACTAGTGAAGGCAGTCGCCCGAAAGCCGGATGCGTTGAGGATCGCGGCTAGGGTCGATGCGATGACAGGATCATCGTCTACAACGAATACAGTCTGGGGAGAATTTTCGGACACTGAGAGATTCTACGCCTCCCTAACGAGAATCTTCAGACGCTCGCAAAGTGCAGAAGCCTCTGACCACTGAACATGCGGCGAAGATGCGGCCATTGCTGCGATCATTTATCGTTAGCAGTATGGACAGCAGGAACCGACATCGCGTATGGACATGGCGGCTCTGGTGCAAATAGCCGCTACATCAGAATGTCGGCGGTAAAGTGATGTAGTGTTTTACGCGGCGAGCACGGCATTCCAGATCGCGGGCGCGGCTTGGCTTTTGATCCTCAGTCGACTTAAAGCGAATTGGTTTTTGTGAATGCGGCGGAGTAGTTCCACGCCAGCGATCGTGATAACAGCAAACTCGAAGTTCTTGAAGCCGAGCATAGTTCCGGTCCTGAACTTGACCCCGCGGTGGTCCTGCTCGATCAGGTTGTTCAGATACTTTGAAGAGCGTAGCTTCGTGCCCTTCGGCAACAGACCCTCAATACGCATTTCGCGAACAGCACGATGCGAAGCCGCATAGCCGTCGAGGGTAATCGCATGTGGCGGCTGCCCCTCATGCCTAATTGCCTTCTTGAAGAAGGCCTTGGCCGCGGATACATCGCGTGTCCGGCTGAGCCTGAAGTTGATCGTCTGTCCACACTTGTCTACCGCTCGATAGAGGTAGGTCCAGTGGCCGCGCACCTTGATATAAGTCTCATCGACTCGCCAGGAGCGACCTGCGGACCGGCCAAAGCGATTCCAGCGTTTGATGAACTCCGGTGCATACCGCTGCACCCAACGCAGAATGGTAGTGTGCGCAAGGTGCAACCCGCGCTCAGACATCATCTCGACCAGATCGCGGAAGCTGAGCTTGTAGCGCAGGTACCAGCGCACGCATAGGATGATCACCTCGCGGTCGAAATGCCGCCCTCGAAACAACTCCTCGATGCTATTCAGTTCACTCACCTTTGGTCCTCAACTCTCCAAAGGCCACTGTAACCGGCGGGCCGGGGCCATTTGCACCAGAGCCAAACAGCTCCCGACGAGACTTCCGACCATACCTCTCAAAGCTCGACTGAGACGCAAACGTCTGCTGCTTCATCGCCATCTACCTCAAGCTATAAGATCAATCAAACAGCCTGTGGACGCGGAACTTGTGCAGAGACTCCTTAGGCTATTAGGCTTACTGTATGGATAAGTATTGCTGTATCGGTCTCGTCGGTGGGCTTGGGCCGGGGGCTGCGGTGCATTACTACAGAAAGCTGGCCGAGGCTCATGACAAGCAGCATTTCCAGCTCGACCTCGTCATGGTTCATGCCGAGACATCGCGAGTGTTTGAGTATGCTGGGGCCGATGACCGCGAAGGTCTGGCACGATACTTAAACAGCTTTATCGATCGCCTGAAGGCGGCAGGAGCGGATCTGGTTGTGATTCCGGCAGTCACCCCCCATCTTTGTATTCGGGAGCTTCTCGCCATCTCGCCTTTGCCGGTGCTCAATATCTTTGACCCGCTAGTGAAGGAGCTTTCCGCACGTTCGGCAACGCGGGTCGGCGTATTTGGCACGCGCTTTGTCATCGAGTCCGCACTCTTTGGCATGGCTGATGGCGTGGAAGTCGTCCAGCCTCCGCGAGACGAGGTCGAGTACATCCATCACACATACTTGGAACTCGCTCAAACGGGAGAGGGCTCGGAGATGCAATATCGAGGCCTTACCGATCTTGCCCTCAATTTCTGCAAGCGGGATGGCCTGGATGCGATCCTTCTCGCCGGCACTGATCTCTCATTGATTTTCAATGAAGCAAACATCCTGTTTCCGTTTATCGATTGCGCTGCGTTGCACATCGAAGCGGTTCTCCAGAAGGTGCTCCCCCAAGCCATAGGCGTAGCCCCTGCCTGAGACGTCTGCAAATCGGAAGTAATCCGGCGCAAGCACAGTTGTTGATAAATCCCATTATCACGCGTGAAAAGGCAGACCCACGCCTGAACACACTCCTTGCGCTCACAGTGCCTAAAACGGCTCAAAGCGATGAACTGGAGCCTAGCCGGCAAGTCCAAGATACGTAGCGAGCAACGCCAAGGAATCACTGAAACCATGTGCGAGAACTGGCGCCAAAATTTCTCCCCGCCAGGAGATAGGCGGCTCCAAACACGATTCCGCTGGCGGCGGCGCTGACGACACCGGCCCGGGCCTTGATACCAGTGAGCGAAGCCGAACATGATGCTCGACCATAGCAAACCGAGCACGAGAGCGGTGCGGGAACGGCCTCCCAGGTCAGCAACCCTGTTCAGCAGATACCCACGATAGCCGATCTCCTCCCCGAAGGCGGCGTAGGTCCAGATGATGCCAAGCCAGCACCATAAAGGTCCCGTGCATACCCTCAAGGGGATTCGCCCTCGCGGAACAGTGCAGAAACGGGTGCGTGAGCGGATCGACAAAGAATTGCCCGACAGCCTGCTGGACGACGGCTGCCGCAGCAGCCATGAGGACCGTGCGGGTCCAGAATTTTGGCAAGCCAATCTCATCGCGGTCCAACTGCCTTCCCGCAATCGGAAGGAAATCAACCCCATCGCAAAGAGAAGAGGAACGGAATTGGGCAATACGTGCTAAACGCTGTGTGGAATGACGATCAGACTACCTGCGATGGCTGCCCCGGCAGAAAACCATCGCGCACCTGAACTGCATCCGGCATCATTGTGACTCCGTCGACAACGTTGGACACCCCTAAAAAGGGTGACATGATGCTCAGTCCTTGCAAGAGTCACCAGATCCGCCCAATCCTGTCACATGGCGAGCGCATCTATTACTGCCGACTTTAACGAGGGCAAATAGTCTAAGGCTTTGAATATTCAGTTCGATCTTGCTCATGTTGTGGTTGAGCCGCTTCGATTTGCCTACTGCTCAATCATGCGCGATCATGAATTTTGAGCGAACACAAGTGAACTCAAATTGGCGCAAAGATTTTTCCATCGATCGGAGAATACGTTGCGATCCTTAAAGGCGAAGGCTCGTGCATTGAAGGCCACACCATGATAGTTTCCGTGTTGCGCAACTCATTCTTTACCGTTTGCGCCTGTATCGCCTGCTGTGGCCTTATGAGGGCGCAAATTGCTACATCTACGGTCGTTGGCGACTATACGGGGACTCAAGGACAACTTCACTTTCGGCTTCGTATTCAGACAAATTCAGCAGGAAGCCTAATCTGTTTCATGGACATCGTGGACCAAGACGCTTTTGGGATTCCCTGTACTCAACTCGCCCTATCCGGGGCACAGTTCAGCTTTGCGGTCCCTGACGTCCAAGGAACCTATAAAGGCAGCATTAGCACGGACGGCGATGCGATTACGGGCACCTGGGATCAAGGCCTGCCGATGCCGCTGGTATTAATTCGAAAGCCGCCAGCCACGGTCACGGAACTGAGTGCGCAGCTTACAGAAATCGATGCAATGGTCGCGAATGCGTACAACAAGAAACCGAGTGGCGGCCTAACCATTGGCGTGGTGTCTGACAGCCAGCTCATCTGGACGAAGAGCTATGGCAATGCGGATACAAAGAATCACTTGCCGGCGAACATAGACACGGTGTATCGGATTGGCTCAATTACAAAAATGTTCACCGCAGTCATGCTGGAGCAACTTGTGGAAACGGGTAAAGTGCATCTGTCTGATCCGGTGAGAAAATATTACCCCGAAATTGACAATGTACAGGGACGATTTCCCAATGCTCCCCCGATTACCCTGATCCAACTTGCGACACACACGTCGGGGCTAGGACTAGAACCAGACAATGTAGAAAGATATGTTCAGGGCCCGGTTGCCGATTGGGAGAAGACACTGATAGCTGCACTTCCTCATGTCCATTATGTTTTTGAACCAGGAATACGCTTTTCTTATTCCAACATTGGATACGCGGTGCTGGGTGCTGCTTTGGCCCGTGCGGCAGGCGAGCCGTACCTTGAGTATGTCCCCGCACACATCTTTAGGCCTCTGGGCATGGCACACACGGCCTTAAAACCGAATGCCGAAATAAAGCCATATCTTTCCACGGGGTATGAGGTGGAAGGAGATAAGACCGATACTGAAACGCCGCTACGTGAACAACTTGGCCGCGGTTACAAGGTGCCGAACGGGACTGCTTATACGAACGTGAAAGACCTTGCCAGATTCGCTTCATTTCTCATGGGCAACGGACCTGAAAGTGCATTGAAGGCTACCAGTCTTGAGCAAGATTTGGATCAGATAGAGGTTCCGTCCAATTCATGGCTGACCGGAGGGTACGGGCTTGGATTCATGGTGACACGCCGCGATGGTTACGTCGCCTTCGGACATAGTGGTGATGTTGCAGGATACCAAGCAGCCCTATATATCAATCGTGATAAGAAAATCGGATTGATCGTGCTGGCCAATGTCGGAGGTTCGGAATCAATCGATGCGGAGGAAATTGCCTTGAAGTCTCTTGACCTGCTATCGAAGTAATGATGCGCATGCTCGGGCTAACCTTGCAGTCAAGGGGCATAAAGAAACTGCTCGAATGAACAGCCATCGGGAATGGCCGGGTTGCGATCCCATAAAGCTACCTTCCACATTTGAATGCAGCCTGCAAAATCGCCTCGATGCTTTGCTCCACATCCTTGTCTGTTGTCGACCAATTGCTTACGCTTATGCGCATTGCAGGTCGGCCTTTCCACACCGTCCCCCCGCACCAACAGGTTCCGTCCTCTTGGATCGCAGCAATGGTGCGCTGAGTTTCTTCCGGGGTGCCGAACGAAACCAGAACCTGGTTGAGCACGACTTCGTTGAGCACTTCGTATCCTGCAGACCGCAAAGCATCGGCAAACCGGCTTGCCTGCCGACAGTTGCGCTCGATCAATTCAGCAAGACCCTTTCGCCCGAGAGTTTGTACGGCCGCGTACACAGGAAGAGCCCTGGCGCGTCGTGACTCTTCAGGGACGAACTCGTGAGGATCCCTCGCGCTTCCTGTAGCAACGATGTAGGTTGCTGCCAGAGACATTGCGCTGCGATGCGCACTCTCGTCGGAACAGAAGACGATCCCGCAGTCGTAGGGGACGTTGAGCCATTTGTGCGCGTCGGTCGCCACCGAATCGGCTGTCTCGACGCCACGGACCAGAGTCTCGCGCGCGGGTGAGACTGCAGCCCAGAGATCGAAAGCGCCATCGACATGGAACCATGCACCGCGCTCTTTTGCCAATTCTCCAATTTCTCGAAGGGGATCGACAGCGCCCGTATTGACGTTGCCAGCCTGCGCGCAGACGATGCAAGGTCCCTGATGACCACGCAACGCCGCAGCAAGAGCGGTTGCGCGCATCCGGCCCTGGCTATCCGTAGGAATCCGCCGAACTCGATTGGCGCCCAGGCCTGATAGTCGTAGTGCCATGGCTATAGTGTAATGTGCCTCCTCGCTGACGAATACGTCAATTGGCGGGGCTCCAAAAAGTCCCTCTGCCTCGACATCCCAACCTGCATCGCTTAATACACGATGCCGTGCAGCAGCGATTGCAGTGAAGTTCGCCATTTGACAACCGGTTACAAATCCGAAGCTCATAGTGGCTGGAAGTCCGGTGAGTTCACGCAACCATGAACCAGTGATCTGCTCGATCACGGAAACCAATGGAGACGAAGCGTAAACAACGCCGTTCTGATCCCAGGTTGACACGAGCCAGTCGGCAGCCAGTGCGGCTGGAACGCTGCCCCCTACAACAAAGCCGAAGTATCGCGGCCCTGCAGAGGCAACTGTTCCACCTGTACCTGCATTGGTCAAGGTCTCGACGAGTATTTCCGGGCTGATTCCCTCGCGAGGCAGCGGGCCACCAAGCATCTGCTGCAACTCTTCGGATGATGTAGTCGCGCAGACCTTTCGACTGTCAATCGACGCCAACCATGTGGAGGCATGGCGCTGAATGCTTGCTAGAAGTCTGGACGTATTCTCGTGCATTTTCAGGAACCTCATCGTAAATTCTTAGTTGCTCTGCTGATTAGAGCTGCAAATCGACATCAAGCCTTTCTGCTACAAGAGAAATCCACGCCCGAAGAGACGGACTGAGGTTATCTGGACGCTTCAGTATCAACCCGACTTCGCGACACTTCTTGGGGACGAGGGAAACCGCGCGCACTCCTTTTGTCATCTGCGGAGCAGCGAGACTCGGGATAATGCTTACCCCTATCCCCTCCGCAACCATAGCTTTGAGTGTTGTCATCTCCCTTACATTAAGAACATCTTTTATTTGCAAATTGGCGTTAGCAAAAAGTTCTCTGATCATCGGTTCGCATCCGCCTTCGGACATCAGGAACCTGCGCCGTATCAATTGTTTTAATGAAATGGAACCCGCATGAGTATCGTGCGCCGGAATCAATGCCAACCATTCATCCGAGATCACCCGTATTCCTGTTGCCCCCTCAACAGGAAGCGCGGCAAAACCTACATCTGCCATTCGCTGTTGAACCCATTCGACTACTTCAGCGTCCGTTCCTTCATACAAAGACAGCTCCACACCCGGGTACCGACGGCCATATTCACGCAGCAAATCGGGAAGAATAGTACCCGCGACACTTGGAATGGAACTGACACAGAGACTTCCATGATCGAGACCCGCCGTGGCTGAGGCCTCAGAGCGTATCGAGTCGAGCGATTTCAAAATGTCACGCACATGTGGCAACAGGCGCTTCGCGGTTTCCGTGAAGCGTAAACCAGTGGTCTCACGAACAAATAGTGTCGCGCCGAGATTTTTCTGTAGAGCAGCCAGGGCGTGGCTTGCGCCTGATTGGGACATGCCTAAGCGTAGTCCAGCTTTCACAAGGCCCTTCTCTTCCGACACAGCCGCAAATAATCTGAGGCTTTGAATGCTTAGTTCTGCTTTGTTCATGTTTGAGTTGATCATATTCGATTTGCTTCATGCTCGATTATACGCGATGATGAATCGTATGAGCGAACTAAACATCGGCATTATCGGCGAGTTTGACGAGACTTTCCCCCCACATGTCTCCACCGAAATGGCTCTTCGTCATTCGGCGTCATTTCTTAATCAGAACATTCGAACGGAGTGGCTGCCGACAGATCACAAGCATGATCTGAAAAGATTTGACGCTTTATGGTGCGCACCTGGAAGCCCCTACCGCGATATGGAGAGCGCCCTGTCAGGCATACGTTTTGCGAGGGAACAATCAATACCATTTCTAGGAACATGCGGCGGTTTTCAACACGCTGTTCTCGAATTCGGACGCAATGTGATGAACATCGCCGATGCGGCCCACGCTGAATACGATCCCTACGCATCCTGCCTTTTTGTGCAACCGTTAGCCTGTCAGATTAAAGGGCTAACTATGCGCATTCAACTTGATGCTAATTCGCGTGTCGCAGAGATATACGAAGCATCGCATGTCGAAGAAACCTACTACTGCAATTTTGGGATGAATCCCGACTATTATGATCGAACCCAACTTGCCGGCCTCTCAATCGTGGGATGGGATCATCAAGGTGAGGCGCGCATCGTCGAACTCCCGGAGCATCCATTTTTTCTAGCAACCCTGTTTGTCCCACAATCCAGGTCGCTGCCCGAAAGTCCTCATCCGATTGTCACCGCTTTTATGAGAGCTGGGCAGAGGAACGCAAACAAGCACAGGACAGGGTGTGAAATCGTGGACTCCGGCGAGCGATGCCCAACATAATCGCCGATAGTCTTCAGCGGAAATTCAGCATCAATCAGACATTGTACGCAGGTGTGCCGCAGCGTATGCGATCCACCCTTGCGCACTTGGATCCCAGCTTTCTGGAGATAAAACGCTACACTCGATGACACTGTGGCGGGAGTGATGGGGGAACGCGGAGCCACAACACGGAAGAAGAGATGGCGATCCTCAGTCTCAGGTCTACCTCGTTTGAGATAGTCGATCAGGGCTTCTCCCACTACTCCGGCAAGTGGATACGCAGTCGCATGGCCAGCCTTGCGTTCAGGCACCTGGAATCGCTCGCGTTTCCAGTCGATATCTTCCAGCGTGAGTTTGGCAACCTCGTGGGCTCGAAGCCCATAGGTGACAAGAAAAAGCAGGATGTACAGTAAGCGTTCGAAGTTTCCATCTGGCGCTTTCCTGACCGAAGTCTGAGCATGCATTCATGCAACAGGCAGAAGGATCAGGACGTCGCGCTCGCCGGTGGCGATCGGTATCGGAGAAGCGTCAGATCGTACAGCTGACGATGGAACCGGGGGCGAGCGTTTCGCTGGTGGCTCGTGCGCATGGTTTGAACGCGAACCAGCTCTTCAAGTGGCGCCGTGCTTTCGAACGTGGTGAACTCATCGATTCCACAGTGTCGCCTCAAGCTTTGCTTCCAGTCACGATCACAGCTCCGAGTGCTCCCGAGATGCGGGAGCCTGTCTCCGCAGGGTCTGGATCTATCCACATCGAGTTTCCTGGAAGGGCGATCATCAGCGTCGAGAGAGGCGCTGATTCGGCGCTTTTGCGTAATGTTCTTGAGAGTCTGCGGAAGTGATCGATCTACCTACAGGAACGAAGATCTGGATCGCTGCCGGCGTGACGGATATGAGACGAGGCTTCGACGGCTTGAGTGCACAGGTGCAGACAGTGCTGAACGAGAAGCCATTTTCCGGCCATGTCTTCGCATTTCGCGGACGCAGAGGGGACATCGTAAAGCTTTTATGGTGGGATGGATATTCTCTTTGTCTATTTTCCAAGCGTCTTGAGCGTGGCCGTTTTATCTGGCCGAAGGCAGAGAGTGGAACGGTTTCCCTGAGTCGCGCCCAGCTTTCGATGCTTCTTGAAGGGATCGACTGGAGAAGACCGGAGAGAACTTTTGAACCGCAGGTCGCGGTCTGATTGATTATCGTGATTCCCCTTTATTCATGCGGGTTTTATGCGTGATTTCCACTCTCTTTCGTGGCATACTCTTGCCATGATTCCTGCTGCTTTGCCCGACCTCGACAGGCTCGATCCTGAAGCGCTGAAGGCGCTTGTGATCGCCAAGCACAGCGAGTCCATGGAGCAGCACAAGGAACTCACATCAAGTGCACATGAGATTGAGCATCTGAAGCTAACCATCGAGAAGTTGCGGCGGATGATCTTCGGCCGTAAGAGCGAGAAGCTTGCAGGAGAACTGGAACAGCTTGAGTTCCGTCTGGAAGAACTGGAGACTGCTCAGGCTGCAGAAAAAACTGCACAGGCTGCAACCGAATCAGCGCAGACTGATTCGCCTCAGACTGATTCAAAGCGTCGATCCCGCCCTTCACGCAAGCCGCTTCCGGAAGATCTTCCTCGAGAAGTCGTCACCCATCTTCCCCCGCACACCAACTGCCCCGATTGCGGCGCTGTGATGCATCAGTTCGGAGAGGATGTCTCTGAACAACTGGAACGCATGCCGGCCACATACAAGGTGATTCGCCACGTACGGCCCAAGTTCTCCTGCGCAACTTGTGAACATGTTATCGAGGCACCTGCTCCTGCACGGCCGATCGACAACGGGCTCCCTGGCCCGGCCCTGCTTGCCCATGTGCTGGTAAGCAAGTACGCTGACCACCTTCCACTTTATCGACAGTCCCAGATCTTCGCTCGCGAAGGTATTGATCTGGAACGTTCAACTTTGGCCGGCTGGGTGGGCGCGTCGAGCGAGTTACTCGCACCGCTGGTCGACGAGATCAGGAAGCATGTTTTCTCTGCGACGAAGATCCACGCCGACGACACGCCAGTTCCGGTACTTGCTCCCGGCAACGGCAAGACCAAGACCGGAAGGCTCTGGACATATGTGCGCGATGACAGGCCGGCAGGTTACTCCACAGCTCCGGCGGTGTGGTTCACCTATTCGGAAGATCGCAAGGGCGAACATCCGCGAAGACATCTGAAGGATTTCGAGGGAGCCTTACAGGCAGACGCGTACGCAGGCTTCCATCATCTCTACGGCGACGGTGCGATCTATGAAGTAGGGTGCTGGGCTCATGCCAGGCGCAAGCTGTACGACATCCATGTAGTCCATGCCTCGCCCACTACCACCGAAGCACTCACCCGCATTGGTGCGCTGTATGGAATCGAAGAGCAGATTCGCGGGAAGCCCGCGGAAGTTCGCACTTTAATACGCCAGCAACGGGCTAGGCCGCTGCTCGATGAGTTGCACAACTGGATGGAGAAGACGCTTCGCGCACTTTCAACCAAAAGCGAGACTGCCGGCGCTATCCGCTATGCACTCTCACATTGGCGTGCGCTGACGCGCTACGTAGATGATGGGCTTCTGGAAATCGATAACAACGCGGCTGAGCGCGCGCTGCGCGCCGTTGCAATCGGAAGAAAAAATTATCTCTTCCTGGGATCTGATTCAGGAGGCCGGCGGGCGGCATCGCTCTACAGCCTCATTGGGACAGCCAAGCTGTGTGGCCTCGATCCAGCCTTCTATCTGCGGACAGTCCTGGCAACGATCTCAGACCATCCCATCAGCCGCATCCAGGAACTGCTGCCCTGGAACGTCGCCAATTCGCTCAAGAACGACACTTCCCAAGCCGCTTAAACCCACGCAATAGGTGTCCGCTTATTCTTAGCGGACACCTATTGGACACTTCCCTCGAGGGGTGGAAACTTCGAACGCTTACGATGTACAAACATCGTTCCACTATTCCCGGGGCGGGTAGGAGAAACAAATAGACAAAGAAACAACGGCCTTTGGGTTAGGAACCCAAAAGCGATGGGAAGCTTTCGATTACTTTCTGTTTGCCGACCAGAACGAACTCGCAGCCATCTTCATGAGAAGAAAGCAACTAAGCCGCCGATGGAATCCTGCAGCCCGTGTGCCAACATTCCGGGACGCAGGCTCTTGCGCCAATAGGCAAGGAATCCCAGGAGGCAGCCCTCGACCATGACGACAACCATCGCCTTGCCGTAGTACCCGTGGCCGAGGCCAAAAATCACCCCTTGAAGGATGAGAGCGAACATACGGTTGCCAGTCCACGCGCTGAATTGTTCCGTAAGGTATCCACGGAAGATGAACTCTTCACAAAAGCCGCCGCCCGTCGTCGCGAGAACCAGGAATACAACAAGCTCGGATAGGGTCTTGGGCGTGAAATTGGCCATGTTGCTATCGGCGTTGCCCCTGACAAAATGCATCAAAAGCCCTACCAGCGGAACTGCGACCACAAGAAATCCGATGGAAATTCCCAAATCTTTGAAGAAACTGCCGAGTGTCTGCCAACGGCCTGAAACTAAACTGCCTATCGAGAGTCCGCGGTGTCTAAGTGCGAGCCAGATCAGAAGCACTTGAAACCACTCTGTCGTGATGACTGTGAAGTAGCCTGAAAGCCGGGAACTCATGCCTGGCGGATGTGCGTTTGGCAATCCGTGCTGGTACGAGCTTGCGACGGACATTGCAGCTAACGGCAGCAGCACCAGCGCGGTATGCCACCAGGGTGCGATAGGTTCTCTCGCTTTATCGGCGGAAATCATCACGGTGCTCGATGGCATTGTGTTTTTCGTCTCTCTTGCCATCTCGTCAGGGATGTACGGGCCTGCGCGGCCCTATGGCATCGGCAAACTTGCTTTTTACTCGCTGGTATCAAATGTAGGCCGAAACCATAGTTGCGTCAAGTTCATAATATTCAACTTTAAGTTGCAAATTGTGCAATACTCGGTCCATGCTTATTGCAGTGAGGTCCAAGCTTGTTTGCTGAACTCGAAGCTCTTGTTGCAGTAGCCGAGAGCGGCTCAATGGACCGAGCTGCCAACGATCTTTGCATTACATCTTCGGCGCTGACGCGAAGGATTCAGCGCCTGGAGGCAGAGCTTGGTGTCGTTGTCCTAGACCGGCATTTCAAACCTACGAAACTGACCCAGGCGGGATTCGAGGTTCTGGAGAAGAGCCGCGCCATCCTTTTGTCCTTGAGCGATCTGAAGGCTCCCAAGTCTGGAACAACCCCGGTCGGCCCTTTTCGCCTGGGTCTCTCCCATGCTCTTGCCCGGCCAGAAATATCGAAGGTAGTTCTTGAACTGGGTAAACAGTTTCCTCTCCTTCAACCAAACATCTGCAACGATATAACTAGTCAGCTATTGGCACGTCTGCGACTTGGCGAATTGGATGGGGCTCTCGTCGTTCTACCCACGGAAATAGCCTTGCCACACGACCTGAAGGGAGTAACGCTCTCGCTTGAGGCGATGCGACTTGTGCAGGCGCGAACTTCGGGCCGCAGAGAATCGTCGAGATCATCCTCAGAGTTTTATCGGCGGAATTGGATTCTGAATCCAGCAGGGTGTCTAGTGCGAGAAGAGATAAAGAACCGGGTTGAAAGACTGGGCGCTCCGCTTTTGATTGCCGCCGAGTTGCACAATCCTGACTTACAACTCTCGCTCATTGCTGGCAATGTCGGTGTGGGAATGGTGCAAGCGAGATTTCTACAGACACACTTTCTACGCTCTCAACTCAGCATTATTGAGCATCCGAATTTCAATCTATCCATCAGGATCGCCTTCTTTCGCGGAAGGTATCTTGGCACACGCGAGCGAGCCGCTCTCGAACTTCAACGGATACTTATGAAACACTTTGCGGATGCTGAAGAGGCTCCCCTGCGGATTGTGACAGCCAGAACTTCTTAGGGGACTAATCGCGACGCAGTCGACTCGCTCTTGTGATCATTTGTCGAAGCGCGATTGCCCATCCAGCTACTTCAAACTTCCTTTCGAGTGTCAAATTGTACGCATGAGGATGTCCTTCATCATGCGTGGAAACTGGAAGCGGCGACGCAGTCGTTCAAGGAGGATCCAGGGCACAGGCGCGGCACCTTCCAAAAGGCTCTGAATCATTCATTCAGAGTTGTATCTCGCGTTCAAGATATTCACAGAAATCAAGAATTTGCCTGCACAATTCCTACACAGTCAAAAATAGGCTATTTATCTCTCGATAAATCAGAGATTTCCTGAAATTTACTCACCCGCTCAGGATGACAAGTCCAGGGTCGGTTCTATCGGGCGGAGCACCGCTTTTGGTTGCTGTTTCCGTTGATGATTTTGAGAAGACGAAGGCCCGGCATATCCAGGCTGTTACGAAAGTCTGGTTTGATCGGGGAAATCATGGGAAAATGCCCTCGTGTTGAGCGAGGGCATTTTTTATGGGCTTCATTCAAGGCGAGGGACGAACCCAAGGCACATTGTTTCCCGTGGTGCTCGACGATCTTGTCCCGGACGATCACGTCTGTCGGGTGATCGATGCTTTCGTTGCGCGGTTGGAGATGAACGCGCTCGGGTTCGAGCGTTCCGAGCCGGCGGAAACGGGACGGCCTGGTTACGATCCGCGCGATCTTTTGAAGCTCTATCTCTACGGCTATCTGCAGCAGATCCGCTCCTCACGGCGTTTGGAGGCCGAGTGCAGGCGGAACGTGGAAGTGATGTGGCTGCTGGGCCGCCTGGCTCCCGATTACAAGAGCATCGCCGAATTCCGGCGCATGCATCGCGAAGCGGTCACCGAGGCGGGAGCCGCGCTGGTTGGCTTTGCGCGTTCGGTGGGTCTGGTGCGGGGCGAGTGGATCGCTATCGACGGATCGAAGTTCGTTGCCGTGAGTAGCGCCCGCGGCGTGCGCGAGCGCGAGGCAGTGAAGCGTTATCTGGAGCAGCTTGAGCAAGCCGATGAAGGGGATGAAATGGTCATCGATCCAGATGCGGTGGCGACGGCACTGGAGAAGCTGAACAAGCATCCGGAGCCGGAGGCTCACTTGATGCGCGTAGGCCATGGCCATGCTCCTACTCCTGCCTACAACGTGCAGACCGCTGTGGATGCCGAACATGCGCTGATCGTGGCCCAGCAGGTGACCACGGAGGCGACCGACAACCGCAGCCTGCTGCCCATGGCCCAAGCGGCCAAACAGGCGGTGGGCACACCGGACTCTCTCAACGTGGTTGCCGACGCCGGCTACTCGAACGGCGAGCAGGCCGAGCAATGCGAGCAACAGGGCATCGTGCCGCACGTGCCGGCCAACCGCGCCATCAACAACAAGGGAGATGGCACACTGTTCGACCGCAGCCGGTTCCATTACGACGAAAAAATGGACACCTTCCGCTGTCCCAATGGCGAGACGCTGGTACGCATACAACTGTCGCGCAGAGACCGCTGCGTAATGTATGCCGCCGAAGCGCAAACATGCCAAGCCTGTGCGATTAGGACCGATTGCACTACCGCATCGCGTCGCTGGATTACCCGCCATCTGCATGAAGGAGCGCTCACGCGCATGCAGCAACGAGCCACACCTGAGGCCATGCGGCTACGACGATGCATCGTAGAACACCCCTTCGCAATCCTCAAATATCGCATCTTCGGAAACCCGCGATTCCTGCTGCGCGGACTTGGAGGGGCACAAACCGAGATCGGCCTGGCAACCATGGCCTACAACCTGAAACGCATGATCAATGTTCTCGGAGGTCACAAGCTGGCCGCGGCGTTGGCCTGCTGAATACCCCCATACACGGCCGCGCCACTTAACCTATTCGATCTTGATCGGAAAACAACCATCTCCAAAACAAAAAGCGATGTCCGGCCAACCGGAACACCGCTTTTCGTTTACATCAATCGCCCGTTTCGTAACAGCCTGATATCGCCGGGCCTTTTTGCGTTTCTAGCTATCAGAGATCCATCGTATCGGAATCCCGCGCGCGAATCAGACGGCCTGGAGTTGCCTGAAGTGACCCTGTTGATGGCGCACGTAGTCCTCGATGAGGAAACGGAGGGTTACCGGCGCATCGTCGGCGACCTGGCAACTCGCCTCAAGCCGTTCCTCGGGAATCCGATCGACGGCGGCCATCAGGATCTCGTGTTCCGCCTGCCACCAGCGCAAGAGGGTTTCCCAAGGCGCGTCGCTGTATCCGTGCGCTGCGACCCAGGCATCCTGCTCGTACCCGGGGCCGGCATAGAGGCCGTCAATTGCGGCGCGCACAAAGCGCTGGCGGTTGTTCGCGGCTGAGTCGAGCAGGTGTCCGACGATCTGCTTGCGCGTCCATCCACCATCCCGCCAGGGAACGTCGGCGAGGGCGGGTTGGAGCGCAAGGAGCGCAGCGCGCAGCTTCTCGATATCCGTCCTAAAGTCGCGCGCCGTCTGCGTTGGCATGGTGTCTCCCTTTCTCCGTGCAGGAACGTGCGGAGGAGGCGGGGGAGGGGTAATCCGCGGGGCGAATGCGCCTGGCCGGTTTACGGAATAGCGGCCAGCACATCCGAAGCCGCGGTGTTCGGATTCACCTTGACCCATTCCTGCGCGATCTTGCCATGGGGATCGATAAGGAAGGTGTTGCGGTTGGCGAGCACGAAACCCGCAAATCCGCCCAACGAGCCATAAGCGCTGACGACCTTGTGGTCGGGATCGGCAAGCAGGTGGAAGGTCAGGGAATCTTTGGTGCAGAACTGCTTATGGCTGTCGACCGTGTCAACGCTCACGCCCAGGATCACGGCGTTTTTGGCGTCAAACTGCGGCAGCGCATCCTGAAACTTGTGCGCTTCAATGGTGCAGCCGCTGGTCATGTCCTTGGGATAGAAGTAGAGAACCACCCATTTGCCACGATAGCTATCGAGCGAGATCGGCTCGCCGGTTTGCGAGGGAAGCGTAAAGGTGGGCGCGGGCTGGCCCACTGCAGGCATCGATTGATCGTCGGCGTGTGCCGTAACGAAGGGCACGGCGATAGCGATCAGAACCACTGCGAGAGCGATCAGCAGAACCTTACTCATGAAAAACCTCCTAAAGGCGGGGAACAGGGAGTAGAAAACCGGGAACAGAAAGCAGGGAACGAGGGACCGAGGGGACCGAGCAAGCACGGGAGCCGGTGAGATACGATCACCGTTCACTGCTCCATCATTATCAGCGGGGCGCCGCCACAATGGCAATGCCGGCATCGCTGGCGCGCTTGAGCAGGGCATCGCGGTCGAAGAGGAGAGTGCGGGCGGCCTCGATGGAGAGGCAGGTTGCTCCGGCGCGAATCATGGTTTCGACGGTCGATTGGCCAATGACCGGTACGTCGAAGCGCATGTCCTGATTGGGCTTGGCGACTTTAACGACGGTGAGGCGGCGTTTCAATGTCGAGGCCGCTTCTTCGAACGACGCCATCAGGAGGCCAGCGCGTTCGATGGTCGCGTCCGTGCCCTCCATGGCTTCGACGGCGACGCAGGCTTGCGCCGCAACAATGACGGTCTGGCCAATGTCGAACCCCGCAAGGGCCCGCGCCACGCCGAGCCCGTACTCGATGTCGAGGCATTCGTCCGCGTCCGGAGCGCGGCTGGTGAGCACGCCGTCTTCGGCCAGCAGCGGCTCGAGGAAGGTGGTGGAGCTGATCAACTCGATGCCTTCGTCTGCGAGGACCTTGGCGATCGCGCCGAGCAGGGCGTCGGTGGAGCGCGTGCGCAGGTTGAGGAGGAGCTTGGCGAGACGCCAGTCGGGACGGATGCTACTGAAGATCTGCTTGTGCCTTACTTGGCCGGCCATCACGGCCTTGGCGACGCCTGCCTTTTGGAAGGTCTCGATGAGCCGCGAAAGCTCTCCGAGCGAAAGCCAGTGCACGGTGATGCCGGCATCGGACTCGGCGCGGCGGCCGATTTCGGGGTCGGTTTCCTCGTTGATGGCGGCAACCACGACTTCGAGGCCTTCCGCCCGTGCCGCATCGAGGAGCAGAAAGGGAAAGCGGCCATTGCCGGCAATGAGGCCGAGTTTCATTTTTATTTGATAACCCCGCGCTCGCTATGCTCGATAAAGCTGACCAGCAGGGCCACATCATCTCCCGGAAGCGTGCGCATTTTTTCGAGGGCCTGTGTGGTGTTGAGCTTAGCGGCAAGCAATACGCGGTAGGCTTTCTGCAATTGCTGGAGGCGCTCGGGTGTGAAGCCGCGTCGCTCGAGTCCGATTTTGTTGATGCCGAAGGCGCGATTCTCGCGTTTGGACGAGGTGAGCGAGAAGGGAAGGACGTCCTGGGTGACGATGGTGCCGCCTCCGATAAACGAATAGGCCCCAACGACACAGTGCTGGTGGACGGGACAAAAAGCGCCGAGCGTCACGTGGTCTTCAATAACGACGTGGCCTGCGAGGGTGGCGTTATTGGCGAGAATGCAATGGCTGCCCACCTGGCTGTCGTGGCCGATGTGGACATAGGCCATGAGCAGATTGCCGGAGCCGAGGCGCGTGACGCCGCCGCCGCCGGTGGTTCCGCGGCTGATGGTGACACTTTCGCGAATAGTATTGCCGTCACCGATCTCAGTCGCGGTTGGTTCGCCGGTGTATTTGAGATCCTGCGGAGCGAGACCGATGGCGCCGAAGGGATAAAGGATATTGCGCGCGCCGATGCGGGTGCGGCCGTCGATCACCACATGCGAAATGAGATTGCAGTCTTCGCCCAGCTCGACCTCGGGGCCGATGGTGCAATAAGGGCCGATGGTGCACGACTCAGGAACGCGCGCACCTTCCGCAATGACCGCGCTGGGATGGATGCTCACGCAGTCGCCTCGGACGGGGCCGTTCCTACCTCTTTCGAATGCTGAGGGCTCGCCGGCTCCTGCCTGCGCGGCACGATCATGCAGGTCAGCGTGGCCTCGCAAGCCAGCTTGCCGTCGATATAGGCCTTGCCTTCCATTTTTCCGGCGCGCGGGCGAAAGCTTACAACATTGACCTCAATGCGGATTTGATCGCCGGGCGTGATCGAGCGGCGGAACTTGGCGCCGTCGATCCCGGTAAAGACCGCCAGTTTCGAGTGGCGGTCCTCGAGCTCAGAAAGCAACAGCACCGCCCCGGCCTGGGCCATCGCTTCAATCACCAGGACGCCGGGCATGATCGGCGCACCGGGGAAATGCCCCTGGAAGAACGGCTCGTTCATCGTCACGTTCTTGAGGGCCACGACTTTTTTTTGCGGCTCGAAGTCGAGCACGCGGTCAATCAGGAGAAAAGGGTAACGGTGGGGCAGGAAATCCATGATTTCCTGGATGGTCAAGGTCATGCGGCGGCTCCTCCAGAGCGGTGGGGATGTGGATTGAACGCTCGTTCGGATTATAAATATCCGCGCCGTCCGGGAATCCATCGTTTGTACGCGCGCCCATCCGTCGCTACTTCTTGATTTTGCGGGCGGCGGCGTCGGGGTCCCAGAAATCGGCGGCCAGGTTCTGGTTGAAGCTCACGCGATCAATGAAATATTGCCGGACAGGGTCGCCGTTCTTGAGGCGCGTGACAGTGAACGGAGTCGGAAAGCCCTGAATGGTGTGGTAGTCGTCGTACTCTTCAGTGTCAGTGTTCTTGTCGTGGTAGACAGGGTCGCGCCACTGGAAGGAGCGAGAGAGCGGCAGGTGCGTCTGGACGTCCATGAGGATGGTGATGGACTCATTTTGCGGTGAGATGAGCGTGACCTGTTCGCCCAGGTGCCGCTCCACCATGTGCTGTCCCTCGTAGAGAAGGATGGTGTTGGGGTCCTTCATCCAGAGCTTCACGGCGGTCTCAATAGAATGGTCGCGGCGGCGCAGGTAGTCCTCGGCAATATCCTTGTCGAGCGGCCTCTTGCCGCGATAGGTGACCTCCCAAGCCTGGCGACCGACATAGAACTGCACAACATCGCGATGGCTGGTGTATTCGGTGCGGTCGTGGTCGGGCCACTCATGAAACTCGAAGAACTCGGTGGTTCCGGGATCGGGATTGCCCTGATAAAAGACGGCGATGTGGCCGTGCCGCTCCATGTTGTTGATGTTGAACCAAAGCTGGCCGCCGAGCGCCTGCACCATGGCGTCAAGGGCCGCGCGTGCCTGAGCCGCATTTCTGGCTGCGTCCTGGTCGCCTGCCTGCGCAGGCACCGGCGTCGGCGCCACGAGCATCAACACCGCCAAAGTTGCAGATGCAAGGGCTGCCGGCAGAATCTTCCGCATGAATCCTCCGAACTCGAGTGTCTGCATAGAATGACGCAGACGGAACGCTCTAGGCGCGTGAAGCCCAGGAAAAAAGCGTCAGGCCCAGGTTCGAGCATAGCGGAAGGGGACGCAAGCGTGGAGCACGGCTTCAGACGGCCTTGAGGAGGCGTGCCGGCAGGAAGATGATGGCGCTGACGAGGTCAAGGACGCCGCCCACGGCGATGCCGACCACACGAAATGGCAGCAAGAGCAACCAGACGATCGGATAAAGCACCAGGGCCAGCAGGGCGAGCGGCCAGCAAATTACGAGAAGAATGCACCAAAGAAGGAATTTTGCCATAGCTTGATGCGCCTCGTTCGCGCGTGGTGCTTCATCCATTGTTACGCAGATGCGGGGCGGTGAGTTCCATTCAGGCTACTTGGCCTTCTTTTTGGTGCGAGCGGCGCGCAAGGACGCCGGAGTTTTTGGAGGCTTGGACGGGGTTCCGGTCCGGACGGCGAGGATCTTTTTCCGGTCGCGGATCGCCTTGATGCGGTCTTTCTCGGGAAGGGCGAGAATGGCCTTGGTCTTTGGCGGGAGCTTGGCAAAGATCAGCGTATGCGCCCTTTTCAGCTCGTCTTCAATCTCACGCGGACGCAGAACATCCCAGCGCTCGACGGCAATCCAGTGCGCTCGCGCCAAGTGCGGAGCGGGAATGATCCCTTCGCGCTCCAGCAGCTCATGAAAGCGCTCGGTTCCGCAGTGGAACCAGAGAACGCCGGTTCCGGTGCCATCGAGATCGGTCATGGCGAACATTTTTCCGCCGATGTCGCGATCGCCGGCCCAGTAGACGAGGTGATGGCCCCAGTTCAGGGTTTCCCTGGCAAAGGGCAGCGCCAAGCAAATCTCGCGAATGCGTTCGTTGTCCATGGCGACATTTTATGGGCAAAAGTTAAAGGCGGAGCGGCCGAGTTGCGTTTCGGCGATCAATGTCCATGCAGCAGGCGGTCGAAGGCGGGTCCCTGGAATTTGGCCTCGAAGTCCGTGAAGCGGCGTTCGAGCTCCCATTGCGCCGAGGCCTTCTGGCTGCCGCGGAGGAAGTCAGCGCACGGGGTCGGAACCTCGCCTGTGAAATCCGCCCGGCACGCGTCAACCATTTTGCCGTAGTCGTCCGGCTTTGCCCACAGGCTCGCGCCGGGCAGGAAACCGTGTTCCATTCCGGTTCGCGCGAGTTGCTTCAAATCGCGGTATGTAAGGCCATAATCGATGGCCGCGCGCACATACTCGTGGGTCAGGTCGATGCGGCTCACGCCCTCGTCGTCGGTCGAGAGCGCGACGGGTACATGCGCTGCGCGGTAAACAGGAAACGGATGCCGGTCGCCCGCAATGCCAAGAATGCCTTCATTCGAGCTCAGATTGATTTCGACCATGATATGGCGGGCGGCCATCTCCGTGAGCAAATCGCGCGGCCGGTCCTCCTGCATCACGTCGACGCCGTGGCCGATGCGCTCCGCGTCGCCGAGTTCAATGGCCTGGCGGATATGAAAGCAAAGGCCCTCCGGCGGCACCATGCCGGGTGCGAGCTCACCAGCGTGCAGCGAGATGTGAACGCCGGGGTAGACGGAATGCAAGTAGCCAACCATCTTCATCTGCAGCGTGTAATCGCGCATGGCAATGTAGCCATCCTCGGGCTGCACGAAGTTGATGCCCACCCAGGTGTCGTCCTTTGCGTTCATGCTAGCCTGCACGGTTTCAAAGCCGAGCAGAGTTTGCGCAAACACCTGCTCAGGAGTGTTGGCGCGAAGTACCTGGTAAATGTAGCGAAGTTCGACCTGGCACGCGGGAGCAGGCTGCGACGTTCCGCAGTGCTCCATTTGTTTGCGACCAGTTTCGGCCTGGAGTACTTCGTTGCGGTCGGCCGTCACTTCGTCGCGCAGTCCGTGGTCGAGCAGTTGCTGGCGGAACACGGCGAAGGCTTGCGGACCGGCCTGCGCCAGCCTTGCGTTCCATCCAATCTCTCCTGCGATTTTCCTGGCGTTCGAGAAGGGAGGTGTCTCCATCAACTCGAGATACTGGTTGTTCTGCTCCGCGGCGCGGCTCGCCACTTCGTCGATCCATTCGGCCTCGTGCGTTTTGCTTGTGCCATCAAAGTGACCAAACGTGGCAAAAAACTGATCGTGACCGCTCCAGCCAGGCGTGGCGACAAAGCTGCGAAGAGAGAACGAGTCAATGAGCTTGTCATAGAGCGCCTGGTCCGCCGCTGAGAGATTACCGGAGAGCTCCTTCGCGGGGATCACGTCCTTTCCCCGGCACGGCGGCTTGGCGAAGCTCAGGCTGGTCTTGTCAACGCAAAGGCCGTCTTCGCCAGCGTCACGGATGAATGTCTCGGCATAGACCGCGCCGGAGAGGTGGACGTGCAGGTCCGCGCCCTTTGGGAAATCGCTCAGGAAGGCGCGAAGTGTTTCGGGGCCCTGATGCAGATTGGCTTCATAGATGAGCGCGGTGCGCGCCTCGGCCCGGGTGCGCACGCCTTGCGAAGGGTGTCCTTGTCCGCAGCCACCGAGCGCCGCCAGCGCAACGCTTGCAGTCACTTGCAGGAGAGGCGAAGCTATAGGGCGGCGCATGATTGCTCTCCAGTGTAGTCCAGAGCGGCGGCTTGGCCCTGCACTGACGGCTTGGTATACTGGTCAGGTTGTTTGCAGCGAACTGTTCGTGGACTTCGCCTGCCGTTTCGAGGCTGCCAGGAACTCCGCGTCCGCCACGGCGGACAACTCAACTGAGGCCAGATAGCTCAGTGGTAGAGCGCGGCCCTGAAAAGGCCGGCGTCGGCGGTTCAATCCCGTCTCTGGCCACCACTCCAATTGAGGTCCTTCGACTCGGTCGCCGAGACGCCCTCGCTCAGGATTTCGCCTGCGGGCTCAGACGCCCGCAAGACGGCTCAAGTTCAATCCCGTCTCTGGCCACCATACCCACGCAGGAAACGCAACTGTCCACTTCGACTGAGGCCAGGTAGCTCAGTATTAGAGCGCGGCCCTGAAAATGGCCGACTAGTCGGCGGGGCAATTCCGTTTGGGGCCCGTCTCTGGCCACCACTCCATTCGAAGGCTCGCGTACAATAAATCTACCCAGCCGGGAGGCTGAAGCCCCTTTGTTTGCGACTCTTACCCCTTTGCTTGCTGTCGTTAGCCCGCATGGGGGAGAGGTGCGCTCGGCTGCAGCCTATCTGGCCTTCGCCCCGGAGGGCGCCTTCCACCACTACCTGAGAATGCAGTACGCCGACCAGACCTTTAAGGGGCTTTACCACTGGAATTTCTTTGATGCGGCGGTGCTTTTGCCCTACTTCGCGGTGATGATTGTGCTGGCGCTCTATGGCGTCCACCGCTACACCATGGCGTACCAGTACTTCAAATATCGCAAGAACTACAAGCCCAACCCGCCCAGGCCGTTTGACGAACTGCCGCTGGTGACAGTCCAACTGCCTATCTTCAACGAGCAGTTTGTCATCGACAGATTGATTGAGGCCGTGTGCACGATGGAGTATCCGCGCGAAAAGCTCGAGATCCAGGTGCTCGACGACTCGACCGACGAGACCTGCGAGGTGGCCGAGGGCATCGTTGAGCGCTATGCAGCCCTGGGGCACAACATCGTTTATATCCATCGCACCAATCGTCACGGCTACAAGGCAGGGGCTCTCGATGCAGGGCTGAACGTGGCAAAGGGAGAGTTCGTTGCCATCTTCGACGCCGATTTTGTTCCACCACCTGATTGGCTGATGAAGGTGATTCACCATTTTGGCGAGCCCGAGATCGGAATGGTTCAGACGCGCTGGACGTACCTGAACCGCGACTACAGCATCCTGACTCAGATCGAGGCCATTCTGCTCGACGGCCACTTCGTTCTAGAGCACGGCGCGCGCGCCCGCTCCGGTGAGTTTTTCAATTTCAACGGTACCGCTGGCATGTGGCGGCGACAGGCCATTCACGATGGAGGCGGCTGGCAGCACGACACGCTCACGGAAGATACCGACCTCAGCTATCGCTCGCAGATGGCCGGGTGGAAGTTCAAATACCTGCCAGATGTCGAATGTCCTTCTGAGTTGCCCATCGAGATGACCGCGTTCAAGACCCAACAGGCAAGATGGGCCAAGGGGCTAATCCAGACGAGCATCAAGATTCTGCCCAAGGTTTTTCGCTCCAGCGCTCCCCGCAAGAACAAGATCGAGGCCGTCTACCACCTGACGGCCAATCTGAGCTATCCACTGATGGTGATCATGTCGGCTCTGCTGATTCCAGCGATGATCTGCCGCTTCTACCAGGGCTGGTTCCAAATGCTGCTTATCGACGTGCCCCTCTTCACCGCATCCACGTTTTCGATCGCCGTCTTCTACGTGATGAGCGAGCGGGAAATCTACCCCAAAACCTGGAAGAAGACTTTTTACTATTTGCCTTTTTTGATGGCGCTCGGCATCGGCCTGACGATCACGAACACCAAGGCGGTAATCGAAGCTCTGCTTGGCGTCAAGAGCGCGTTTGTGCGCACGCCGAAGTACCGCGTTGCGCGCAAAGGAGAGAAGTCGCAGGCCGCCAAGTATCGCAAACGGCTGAAGCTGGCTCCATGGATCGAGCTGCTGATGGGGTGCTACTTTGCCGGCGCGATCTACTACACGTTTACCAACAACAACTTCTTCACCGCGCCGTTTCTGATTCTCTTTGTCGTGGGGTACTGGTACACAGGCCTGATGAGCCTGCTGCAAGGCCGCTTCGAGCGCTGGCGTACCGGCGTCAATACCGACGAATCCAGCCCCAAGCCGTTTCCGGTCGGCGTGTAACGACGACGGCGCGGCGATAAGCCGGAGAGCGCAGGCGCGGCGAACGATTCTCGCAGCAGGTGCACGATGCAAGACAATTCATTCAGCGCGCTTTTCGCCACGCCACTTGGCATTGCCTGCTTTGCAGTCTTCTTCATCGCGGTCTGGTATCTGGCGCTCTCCCTGATCGGCATTATGAGCGGATGGCACGCTCTCTCAAAGCGCTTCAAACAAGAGACCGCGCCGTACGGCGAAATCAAGGCCGTTGGGCCTTTTTTCTACTCGATCTACATGCGTTTCTGGAGTCACTATTCAAGCGTGGTCCGTCTGACCGCAGCGAGCGACGGGCTCTACGCTTCGGCTTTGTTTCTATTCCGAATTGGTCATCCTCCGCTGCGCATCCCGTGGAGCGAGATTCAATTCGGAAAGACGCAGTGGTTCTTCAGAACGTACGTTGTTCTAACGCTGGGCCACGAGGAGATGATTCCGATGCGCATTTCACAGCGCATGGCGCGCAATCTTGGAATTCTCGATCGTGTCCATGGATGAGCTTGCCAATCGTGACGGAAGTTTATCTTCCTTGCTACCGCCTCTCAAGGGGCGCGATGCCCTGTGCTACATTGGCGCCATGGTGTTGAAAAACTTGGGCGTAGCGGCCATTTTGTTTTGCTTTGCGTTTTCTCCCGGTGCAAGTACAGCACAGACTGCAAAACCTCCGTCGCCGGCCGCGAGCGCGACGAACCCAGCTCCATCAACGCCGGCCGCTTCACCGGCAACGACGCCTTCGACGGCAAATCCCATCCCGCGGAGCGACTGCGACGGGGCCGCGTGCGATGCTCCGCCGGCGCACATCACGATTGCCACGCCTGCGCCCGCGCCCGCCCCATGGCCGTTGCAGGACAGGATCACATGGGCCGCGAACCTCATTCTCATTCTGATCATTTATGTAGCAGCGATGCTTGGCATTCCTGCTCTGCGCAAGATTGCCCGGCAGATGAAGTATGTAGAACTGACAGCACAAGCGGCAGCGGAGAGCGCCAAAGCGTCGCTGATGTATGCCGAGGCGCAGGCGCTTACCCAACGGCCCTGGCTGGTTGTGAGCGCGGAGGCCGAGCCCGGCCCCAATAACAGATTTACGATCGTCGCCACAAACCGAGGCCGCAGTCCTACGCGAATCGGCACGCTTACCGATACGATCGTGATCGCGCGGGATGAGGCCGACCTGCCGGCCGCTCCAGTTTTTCATGGCGAACCAAAAGCCCCGCGTGTTCCCATCATCCTGCTGCCGGGAGAATCGACGGAACTGAAGACCTTCAGTCGCGACGATGTGAGGTCGGTTTGCGAGGCCGCGGAGGATCTGCGCCGCGTGGAGCAATGGGAGGCCAAAATCTTTCTGTACGGCGAGATCACCTACGTGGACTTGCGCGCGCCGGCAGACAGGGCGCCGTATGAGACCGGATGGTGCTGCTGGTATATCCATGGCCACCAGAAGAGCGGCATGGTTATTGCGGGCTCGCCGGAGTACAACCGGCATACGTAGTTGTTTCCCGGCTGCACGTCCCCGGACGCGGGATTTAGTGCCCCGTGCCGCCGACGGTCATCCTATCGAGCTTGATGGTTGGCATGCCGACGCCGACGGGGACGCTCTGGCCATCTTTGCCGCAGGTTCCGATGCCCTCGTCGAGCTTCAGGTCGTTGCCCACCATCGAGACGTACTTGAGCGCCTCCGGCCCATTGCCGATAAGGGTCGCGTCGCGCACCGGCGCAGTTACCTTGCCGTCTTCGATGAGGTAAGCCTCGGACGCGGAGAAGACAAACTTGCCATTTGTGATGTCGACCTGGCCGCCGCCGAAGTTGACCGCATAGAGGCCGCGCTTCACGCTGCGGAGAATGTCTTCGGGCGCGTCGTCGCCGGCGAGCATGTAGGTGTTGGTCATGCGGGGCATGGGAATCGACTGGTAGCTTTCGCGACGGCCTGAGCCGGTGTTGGCCATGCCCATGAGGCGCGCCGAAAGCTTGTCAGAAAGATAGCCCTTGAGGACGCCATTTTCGATCAGGACGGTTTCCTGCGTTGCCGAGCCCTCGTCGTCCACGTTGAGCGAGCCGCGACGGCCCGCGATCGTGCCATTGTCGACGACGGTGACTTTGGAACTGGCGACCGATTGGCCGATCAACCCGGCGAATGCCGACGTCTTCTTGCGGTTAAAGTCGGCCTCGAGCCCGTGGCCCACCGCCTCGTGCAGCAGAATTCCGGGCCAGCCCGGGCCGAGGACCACCTGCATTTCGCCAGCGGGCGCGGGCACCGCACCCAACTGAAGGATTGCGCCGCGCGCGGCTTCGTGCGCCAGGGCCTCCGGGCTTTTGGAGTGGGCGAATTGATCGAGGCCGGCGCGCCCGCCGCCGCCAGCTGCGCCCTTGGTGGTGACCGCGCCCTCTTTCGCGATGACCCAAACATTCAGCCTGCACAAGGGCTGTGTGTCGCTGGCGAACGCGCCGTCCGACGCGGCGATCAGAATGCGGCGCAACTCCTCGCTATACCCGGCGCGCACTTGGACAATGCGTGGGTCGAACGCACGCGCGGCGCGATCGGCGCGCAGAATCAGCTCCAGCCGCGCGGCCAGGTCGAGATCGAAACCGCCCAGCGGAACCGGATAAAGATCGGCCCCGCGCGTCTCAGTGAATCCCTGCACGGGTTGCTTGGCCGGGCCCGAGGCAATCAGCGCCGCAGTCCGAGCGGCATGCAGCAGGCGCTCCGGGCTCAGATTGTCAGTGTAGGCATAGCCTGTGCGCTCGCCGCTTAGAACGCGAATCCCGCAGCCGGCGCTGGTGCCCTGGCTGGCCGACTTCACAATCTGCTCGTCCACGCCCAGCGAGGTGGCGGTAACCGACTCGAAGTAAAGGTCGGCGTAGTCGCCGCCGGCGCTGAGTGCCTGGCCGAGGCAGCGCTCCAGCAACCGCTCCGTCAGGCCGAACTTCTCAAAAAAGTAACGCCGATGGCTCGAATTGGGGGAAGTTTCCGGATGCGTCATCGTAATCCAAGTGTACCTTTATCGCGTCTGATTCAGCGATGCTCGGGGTGTGCCGTTCGCACCGTGTTCCCGCCGTTCGATTCTGGGTACGCCGGGTCCACGAACGCCCAAGCAGGCACGAAAAACCATGCTAGGATTCGAGCCATGAAGAGATTTCTTGCGGCAGCCCTGTTGTTGATGACGTTCGCAAGTCCGGCGTTTGCATACGGCCAGCACCATCACCACCATCACCATCATCATCACCATCCCGCATAGGCTGGATTTCGGGTTGCAGCGCCCTTGCGCGACAGCGGGGTTTCTTTCTGGGTACTTGAGTCACCAAGGATTGGTGCTTAGCGGTCGTGTCCGTGTTAGGATGCGCCCATGGGCAAGTTCCTTGCGATGGCGCTGTTTTTGACGATTTTCGCGAGCCCCGTGTTCGCGGGCAGCCAACACCACAAGTCTCCTCGCCAACACCAGGACTACCGCTACCACGCCCCGAAACACTACAAAGCGCAACACCACGCCCACCATCAGAAGTCTCATAGCCACCACTCGGGCTAATCCATGTTCCGCGGAGTCAGCCTCGCTCCACCCTTCCTCCAGTTCCAGCGTGTGGCCTCATCCATATAAGATTCTTGCCATGGCCGATCAGGACGATCCGCGTTACCCCATTGGAAAACTCAAGCCGCCCGCTGAGAGCACACCGGCGCTACGCGCAGAACAAATTGAGAGTCTGCGCCTGCTGCCTGAGCGGTTAAGCACGGCGGTGGCCGGACTGAACGACGTGCAGCTCGACACGCCGTACCGCGACGGCGGATGGACGGTGCGCCAAGTAGTGCATCACTTTGCGGACAGCCACGCCAACAGCTACATCCGCTTCAAGCTCGCCCTCACCGAGGATTGGCCCACGATCAAGCCCTACGACGAAGCCGCGTGGGCGCGGCTGCCCGATGCGAGCCTGCCGATTGAGCCCTCGCAGGTCTTGATCACAGGTTTGCACCAGCGCCTGGTGGGGCTTCTTGAGACCATGTCCGATGAGGGTTTTGAGCGCGGTTTTATCCATCCGGAACGCGGACGCGTGAGCCTGGCAACCAACCTGGCAATCTACGATTGGCACTCGCGTCATCACACGGCTCACATTACCAACCTTCGCGCCCGCAAGGGCTGGTAGAGGCAATCGTGGACGCCGGCGAACGGGCCAATCGGCAAAAGGCCGCCGCTGGTGGCTCCGGCGCCGGACCCGCGCCGCCTGCGCAACTGGTACAGATCATCGAATCGTATCTCGCAGATCACCCAGCGGCTGCACTGTTGGAGGACGGGCGTGCCGCATTCGATATGCGCACCGCTCACTACTCTGTTGCCGATTCGCACGGCCGTTGTTTGTTGGAAGTGTGGAGCGAAGAGCGGAACCTGGTGCGCACTGTTATAGAAGTGCACGAGCGCGCGCAATGCCTGCGGCTAGTGACGCGCCGGATGGGAGCAGCCAAGCCGCAAACTCTTGAGCTTGTACCCACCAACGATCGGCGGACACCCACGGCGCGCGACACCGCGCGCCGAAATTACATGCGGCTATTGGAACGCGTTCTCTCTCGCCAGTTCATCGGCGCCAAGGTCGACGGCATGCGCACTGCCATGGACCTTGAGCATAGCTTCGGCCCGGCCTATACGCGGGGACGGCTGCTTAAAGGCAGCGCAGCCGACGCGGTGATCGGTGTTGGCGATGCCGAATCCGCATCGACGATCGACGGCGTTCTCACCCTGGGGATTTTGTGGCTCGACTACTGCCGCAATCATGGTGACGCGCGGCGTCACTTCGGCGGCCTGAAGGTTGTGGTTCCCGCGGGATCGTGGCGCACCACGGCCGAGCGCGTGGCATGGCTGAACCACACGACCGCGGACTTTCAATTATTCACGCTCGACGAACGCAGCGAGGAACTGGCGCCGGTTGATTTTCGCGACACCGGCAACCTGGATTCGCGCCTCGTCCATGCATTTTCTTCAGTCGAGGCTCTGCAGCGCTGCCAATCCGGCATCGATCGGCTGCTGGCGCTCGTTCCCGATGCAGCACGCGAGCGGGTTGAGCTTCGGCCCCATTCCGCGACCGAAGTTGGACTGCTCGTGCACGGCCTGGAATTTGCGCGGGTACGCCATGGCGCAGCGGCGCATTCTTTTGCACGGCAGGATGAGGTGACCTTTGGAGCAGGCGCAAACGAGACGCTACTCAATGAAGAAAATGAGCCCCTCTGCCGCAATCTCTTTGAGCGCCTTTTTCTGAGCCGACAGGCTGACGGCGCGCACACCGAAACCCTTTTTCGCATGGCGCCTGAGCGGTGGCTTGAGTCGCGGCTGCGGTCCGGAATCGCCGAGCTATTGCCGGAGTTGCGAGGCGACCAGCTCTACACGCAGGTTCCAGCGCTTTCAACTGGCGACCGCGGCATGCTCGACCTGCTTACGCTGGACCGCAACGGCCGACTGGTTGTTTTAGAGTTAAAGGCCAGCGAGGACCTGCATCTGCCCTTGCAGGCCCTCGACTACTGGATTCGCGTGAGAGCACTGAACGCGGACCGCCAGGCCGCTCCACCTGCCAGTATGCCGCGCTCGGCATTTGAGCGGAGTGGCTACTTCGCGGGGGCTGAAGTTTCAGCTCTTCCTCCTCGCTTGATCCTCGCCGCGCCGGCTCTGCGCATTCACCCGGCGAACGAAACGGTGCTGCGGTATTTTTCGCCGGAGATCGAGTGGGAGTTTATCGCTCTCAGCGAACATTGGCGCCGGGAACTCAAAATCGTTTTTCGCAAGCGCAGCAGCGACCGCGCCGGACACTGAGGATTACTGCTTGTTGCCTCGGCGCCAAAGTTCCCTGCGGATGGGTCGGTGACCGCAGAATCCTGGCTGGATTTCGCGGGGAGATGTTAAAAGCCCAGCCCCTGGCCCCCATTCAAGCGGGCAAGAGGCTGGGCCTCGAAGCAATAAGTTATTTTTAATATATCCCGTTAAAACTCATTAAGATCCGACTTACCGGAAAGAGCGACTGGCCTCCAAAGTATTCTTCATGTCCACTGGCTTCGCGGTCATCAGCCCTTTTTCTTGTATTGCCCGCGGCGCGAAGGCAGGATCTGCAACTGCTCAAAAGGGCCGCTTAATTTCTTGTTTGCGACCTTCAGCTCTGGCCGCGAACCTTCGCCCTCTTCCCCGCGACGTTCCTTGCTTTTTACGTTCGGCTCCGGATTGGGCGAAAAAGAACCTGGATGCAAATAGTTGACCTTTGCGCGGGTACTTTCTGCGGTAACTCCGTTCTTTGCTTCAGATGAAACTGTCGATTCGGAAATCGGAATGAAGGCCCGCAACGAAGCCGGCAGATCGGATTCGGCGTGCGCCGTCTCGGGCGGATCGTCGTCTTTCGCTGACGCAGGCTCCATACGCGTGAACATCGGTTCAAAAGGCGCAATTGCATTCATCAGTGCCTCAAGGCCGGCACTTGGCGATGCGTGATGTTTTGCGAGGTCCAGGTCTCTGATCGCCTGGGAAAAGCGCATACCCCTCAGCTCGCTGAGCCGAGGCAGCGAAAGCCGGGTCGTCTTTTCCGGCGCCGGCTTCGCAAGCTGGTGGCTTGGTTCGTTGCTGTTCGGGGCGCTGGGAGCCGCAGGCGGCGACTGGTCGCGCTCAGGCTTCGATTCCGGGAGAACCTGATCGAATTGCGATGCGATCTCAGCCAGCGCCAATGGAATTTCCTCCTGCGTCTGATGCGCAGGCTCCGCCAGCGAGCGTGGCACGAGTTGAATTCGGTGGGCCGTAGCCGGCACTGTGGGTTCAGCCTGATTTGCGGGCACAGCCCTGGCGGCCTGAAAGGATCCATCGAAAAGCGGAACGGTTGCGGCGATTCCCTCCGGCGGTCTTGCTGCAGGCTGATTTGGCGAGGCCGCGACGTCTAGGTCAAGACTGGCACGGCCCACTTCGATGGCCTGCTCGAGAGTCTGAAGCATTTCCCAGTCCGTGGCCTGGCCCTGTTTGCGAAGCGGCTTACCCATTTCCTTGATGGAACGCCGGAATTCAGGATCGGCCTTTGCCAGTCGCACGCGGTTAAGGACGAACCCCACCGCAGGCGCCTTGACGCGCTGGAGAGTGTTGGCCACGGTCCGCAACTGGGCACGCGTGGTCACGCCGGATTCAATCACGACGATAGTGCAGTGAGCGGACTGCACCAGCCGCTCTGTTTCTTCGGAGTCAGCGAGTGGCGCAGCGTCGACGAGAACCATCTCCCCTTGCGCCTCTTCCGTCCGGTTCAGACTTTCTGCAGCATCCGCAAGCACTGTCGTTCTTCCCATGGTCTCCAGTCGCTTTTTCAAGCGAGTCGCGACTGTTGTCACGCCGACTTCAGGGCCAGTGCCAGTAAAGACGCAACGCCGAAATCCGCGTTCTCTGAATCCGAGATCGATTCCAGACGCCAGGCGCAGAAGATGTTCGTCGGTAATTTCATTGGCGACTTCGGAGAAGTCGGGCAATTGCGCCATGGGCGGAAAACCAAGAAGTTGCTCTACTTCGGAAGCGATATAAACCCGCGGATCCGCCCGGTGAGCAATGACCGCGATCGCGCCACCCAGAAGCACGAAACTGAGGATGAGCACGAGCGCATTTCGAATGACACCGGAATCGGCCGAATACCAGGGAGCGACGGCGGAGGCGACAAGGCCAGGAAGTCCAGGACTGTCTTGATGGCGGGAGGTTCCCTGGAATTGCCGGCCGACACGGGGATCGTGGCCCGAATACTGGGCGGATGTTTCTGTTCGGAGCGGTTCGGGCCGGGGATCCCTTGCGGCGATAGGCTTGAGCGGCGACACTTCGCCGGTGCTGGAATGCGCAGCCTGGGGCTCGACCGCGCTCGAAGCCGCCCCAATGGACCAGGCGTTGAGCAGGTAAATCAGGGCGAGGGCCAGACCGACGAATGCGAGCCCAATCGCGATACGGCGATGTACTTGCAAGCTGCGGCGAATCTCGAGGTGGAAGATCGACCGCGATCGATCGACGGTCTGAATGAAAAGAGGCGCCGATGCGAAGGCTCCGGAAACGCCGACAGGCGGCCGGGGTGAGTTTGGCAGAACGAATTGTGCGAAACTCTCGCTCACTGAGCCGCTCCAGCGATTGCCAAATCGGAATCTCGCAGAAGGTTCTGAAGTTCAACTCGCGGGCGCTGCATTTTCCCGGACTTGATCATGAGCAATGACGATGCATAGCCCGATTTTCAGAGTGGAAGCATGGGGTCAAAACGTCGACGATTTGCGTGCATTCGCATTCCCGCCTGGCGATGAACCGAGATGCTTCCGCTTTATTCATTGCGCCTAACTGGTGAAGCAGTTTTCGATCGCGTTGCAGCCGGCATTTGGGTTCGTTGGCGCCGAAGTCTGTGGTATCGAAGCTATCCGCTTGAACCATCTGGATCAATGCCGCAAAGGTGGGACTTGCAGCGGAAATCGCTGCATCCTTAGGCACCATGTTTCCCAGGCAAGTTGGTAACGGCGGGAGATTACTTTGGTCGCAAATGACCGGGCGGATTCCGGGGATGCCGCCGAGCGGCTGCAGCAGGAATTGCGATAACCAGAGGGATCATGGAAGGCGCATTCCACGAGCAACTGGGTCAGGTTTATGCGTCGCTCATTTCGCGACCGCGGGCTTCGCGTCCCATGGCCGCCAAAGCAGCGAGCGAAAGCGCGACGACGACCACGGTGATGGCCAGTACGGCGCGATAACTGCCCCAACGCTCGGCTGCAAGCGCCTGGCCTTTACCGTTCCACGACGTAATGAGCCCGCCTAGTTGATACGCCAAGCCGGGCGCGGTGGCACGCACCGGAGCGGGCGACAACTCCGTGAGGTAAGCCGGAACGACACCCCATGCGCCCTGCACCATGAATTGCATCAAGACTGCGCCGACGCCAAGAGAGAAGGCTGAGTGGCCGAAGGCATAAAGAGGGATGACGGGAATGGCCAGCAGCGCCGCAGTCACGATTGCCTTTTTGCGGCCCCATCTTTCAGAAAGCGTGCCGAAGACGATTCCCCCAGCGATGGAGCCAAGGCCGTAGAGAACTCCGATGAGGCCGATGGCCGGCGGAGAGAGCTTCATCTGCACAGCGAGGAAAGTTGGATAAACGTCCTGCGTTCCATGCGAGAAGCTCATGAAGGCCGTCATGAGGACGATGAGGAAAAGGAACGTCGGCAAGAAACGGATTAAGTCGCGCGGCCATGCGGGAGCGGCATGGGCATGGGCCATTCGCTTGCGGGCTCCGGCGAGCCAGACGGGCGATTCGGGTACGCGAGCCTGAACATAAAATGCGAGCAACGCGGGTGTGGCCCCGAGGATGAACAGACCTCTCCAGCCGAAGGCGGGAACAGAGACCCCATGCCAACGGAAGCCCGCAAACAAAAGGCCGAAGGCCACCGAAGCCAGAATCGATCCGAATGCGTACCCTTCCTGGAGGATGCCGGAGAATGTGCCGCGGCCCTCTTTGGGCAGAGATTCAAAAGCGAGTGCGGCACCTACGCCCCATTCTCCACCCATGGCAATTCCAAACAGGGCCCTTAATACCAGGAGGACATTCAGCGTAGGCGCGAACGCACAAGCGAACTCGATGACGGAGAAGCCAATGATGTTGGCCATGAGCACGGGACGGCGGCCGTAGCGATCCGCCAACATGCCGAACACGAGCGCGCCGACGGGACGAAAGGCCTGGGTGAGGAATACCGCTCCGAGAACCGTCGAGGGTTTTGTGCGGAACTCGCCGGCAATTGCGTTGACGCAAAAGACGAGCAGAAAGAAGTCGAGGCTGTCGAGAGTCCAGCCAAGAAATGCGGCCAGAAAAACATGGCGCTGGGAGCGGGTGAGCTTCTGGAATGGGCTGAGAAGGGACACAGGCGGGAGCATAACAGACCGCAGGGAACGTCAATGGAGCGGATTCCGAGCGCTCAACCGAAATGTGGAGCCGAGCGGAATTGGTTTACGGGTGAACGAGGGGAATGCACAAGGCTGGACATTATCTGTTGCAACGACTATCCAGGGCAAAGCATCTTAGAGTGTGGGGCATTGTGCTTCGTTGATCCAGGACGACCGGAGCGGGGCCAGGGGGATTCTTGAATGGTGAGCCTGAAGTCTGAGATCGCACAGTCAACGCCGTTCTCGAGCCTGGAGGAAGAGGCGATCCTGAATGTGATGCGCACTTCGGATTGCCTGCAACGCGCGTTTCAGCACAAGACCCGTGATTGGGGACTTACCCAAACGCAGTACAACGTGCTGAGGATTCTGCGCGGTGCGCCGCCGGAGGGGCTGGCTTGCGCTGCCATTGGCGAGCGCATGATCGCAACCGAGCCCGACATCACGCGCTTGCTTCGCCGACTGAAGGTCCTCAAGCTGATCCGGCAACACCGCGACCGCGAGGATCGCCGCGTGGTGATGACTCAGATTTCCGAAGCGGGCCTTGATTTGTTGCGCGCCATGGATCCGGTGATACAGAGAATCCCGCCGGAACTGCTCGGCCATATCGGCCGCGGAGAACTGGCGGAGATGATCCGGTTGCTGGAGAGCGCGCGCCAATCGTGCGTGGACGCAGAGCCGCCCAAATAGCGCTTCAAGGCTAAAGATTGCTGGGAATGTTGCGGAGAGAGAGGGCTGCGTTATGTGGCGACGATCTTTTGAGCCACGGTCTCCTCATCCATATCCGACTGGATGATCTTGTTGTGCAAGCAATAGAGAGCGAGCTCCAGCCGGTCCGAAACTCCGAGCTTGTCGTAGATCTTGCGCAGGTAGTTCTTGATGACTTGCTCGGTGGTGCCCAATTGGAAGGCGATTTCCTTGTTTCGCTTGCCTTGAGTGATGCAGGTGATGATCGACATTTCCTTGGGCGAAAGGCGGGGCTGGTTGCGCGGGCTGACGAGCGCGGCGGCCTGAGCCCGATAGGCATCGATCACCCAGTTGACGGACTGGTTGTCAATCCACGTTTCGCCTGCAGCAATGCGGCGCACGCAACGAACTAATAGATCCGGCGAAATGGAGCGGGAAACAATGCCGCGAACGCCGCGCCTGTAGAGTTCGACCGTGTGGTTTTCGTCTGCCGCAACAGCCTGGACGATCAGTTTTACATCGGGGGCGAGACGCAGGATTTCAGGGATCGCATTGGCCGTGCCGGCCAGCATGCCGCCCTCTAAAAGCACAATGTCAGTGGGATAACGCTCGATTGCCGAGCGGAGATTCTCAAGCGAGTCAGCCTGTGCAACGACTCGGATGTCATCTTCCAGAGCAAAGACCTTCCGAATCCCAACCCGGTAAATAGCCTGGGAATCCGCGAGAATTACGCGAATGGTACCCGGCTTGACCGGAGTATCAAGGCTCTCACCATCAGGGTTATCGTCGAGGATTTCCATAGTCGGCTGCCGTTAAGCCAACCGCAACCTCAATGCTCCGCGAATCGATAGTCATCAATCGTGGCTGCAGCGAGGTGCTCATTGTGGCTTGAGGAGCAGCGTACCACACGTCCCTTGCAGTGGACTAGAACATCCTGCGAGGCGCCCAGGACGGCACGTGGCATCCGCATGGAAAAGTTGACATCGAGTCCGACCGGCAAAGCCTCGCCAAGAGCGAAGAGGACACCGCTCGCGGAGATGTTGCGAGTGAGGCCCGCAATCTCATTTGATCCAGACGAGAGGACCACTGGCAGAGAAAGAGGAAACCGCACTGCGCAGCGAACTTCCTGCCGGCCGTCAGCGGTCGATTGCCCACCGGATGACAGCGGCGAATCTGAGTGAAGAGGGTTCATAGATCGCGCTCGAAAGAGATCGGCTTCACTGTCACTGTATCCAGTTTTGCTGATTTAGCCCACGGCACCAAAGTTTTCGGCCTAGTAACCGGGCAAAGGTGCAGCGGTGGAGGGGCGGTAACTTGTGCATCCCGGGGACCCTCAATCCGCATTTTCGGGGTCGACTCCTGAGACTCTGAGAGCTTTCTGATGGCGCCCGGCAGGGCGGCGCAGGCTGTGTAAAGAGATGTTTTGTGAGGGTGAGATTTTGGCCGAGTTTGGCCGCACGAGGGCTTGGGCGGGGAAAAACTGGCCTACAAAGCGAATGAAAATCAAAGATTAGAGGAAAGTACCTATGTTTTTGTTACCCATGTTCGCCGCTAATGGGTACTTCCGTTAAAAAAATTTCTTCATAGCACTTTTGTTGTAGCGCCCCTACACAATTTGCGTTACTCTAACAAAGCAAAGTTCCAAGGCGGTTGTGTCTACCGCCGGGGAGAGGGTCAGATGAGTACGCGTAAGTTGGTTGCTCTGAAATTCGGCGTTATTGTTCTTCTTCTCGGGTCCGTATGTGCTGCAAGCGCAGCACCCTGGGGTCCGACGAAGCTTCCGCCTCCGAACGTTGCTGTGATGGCGCCCTGGGGTCCGACAAAGCTTCCGCCTCCGAACGTCGCTGTGATGGCGCCCTGGGGTCCGACAAAGCTTCCGCCTCCGAACGTCGCTGTGATGGCGCCTTGGGGTCCGACGAAGCTTCCGCCCCCGAATGTTGCGTAAAGAAGCCTGCAGCGTCTGGTGCTGATCCAATAAGTTCTGTTTATCAAAATGGGCCTGCCTTCAATAGGCAGGCCTTTTTGCGTGCCGTCGCGACGGCAAAGCTCGTAAACTGTCCTCAGGCTTTTGGCCTCACAGCCCCCCCGGGTTTTTGCAGACCACAGCGAATGGGGGAGAGTTGGGCAGATGATCATCAATAATCTCGATACCGTCATCTGGATGGCGTGTCTCCTGGCTTCCGGGGCAGTCATCGCCATGCTTTTCTTTCGCCACATTTGGCGCGTTCTGCCGATGTTTTGTGTGTACTGTGTTTGGGATGTCGTGAGTAACCTTGGCCTCTATCTCGCGAACGGACATCTCAAGGACAGCGTTTTCTTTCATGTCTATTTCGGTCGAGCCATCATCGATTCCGCTCTCATCTTCTGTGTTCTCGTAGAGCTCGCCTGGTCAGTGTTGCGTCCGGTTCGGGCGTCTCTGCCTCGCAGTGCCGTGGTTCTGCTTGGAGTTTTAGTCCTGGTGGCGGGCGCAGCGATCTGGCCGTTCGCGGCCCTTCCGGGCATGGCACACGCCACGACGCGGGAGGGACTCATGTTCCTTCAACTTCAGCAGACCACATGGATCGTCCGCATTCTTGTTTTCCTGGTCCTTGCAGGCGCGAGCCAGCTTCTTTCCATTGGCTGGCGCGATCGTGAGCTGCAGGTCGCGACTGGGTTTGGTCTTTACGCCATCGTGGGACTCACGGTGGCTGTTTTGCAGACGCACCAGACAACTGAGGCACAGTACCAACAATACGAACGGATCGCGGCGGCGAGCTATTTTTGCTGCCTGTTGTATTGGGCCGTCTGTTTCGCGCAGAAAGAAGCCGAGCGCAGGGAGTTCACGCCGCAGATGCGAAGCTTTCTGCTGGCGGCTGCCGGCGCTGCGCGCACGACGCGCGTGACGATGACCGAATCGAGAAAAGACAAGTCGGAGCGAGACGACCGCTGATTCTTTGCGCAACCTGCAAATTGTGCGCATAGTCCGGCCGCGACGCCGGACATTGACATTTCCGCAGGCGGCGGGTTGTAATTAATGCAGTGGTGAAGGAGTTCACCCTTAACCGCTGTCCCTTCCAATTGGCCGGACAGATGATGACTCCTGACAGGGAATCCTGTTGCGGAGTCATGTCGCGGCCCGATCCCTGAATACACCGAGAGCAGAACCGATGGCGCGATTTCTGCGTCGCGTTAGCGATTTCAGCAAATTGCGCGCACACCGGAGACGAACTCGGCACACTCTTGTTCAAGGAGAATGGCGTTGCAGAAATATCTATTCATTGCCGCGGGCGGCGCACTGGGCTCGATTCTGAGGTACTGGGTTGGGTCTACGATCTCAGGCCGGATGGGAAGCAGGTTTCCGTATGGAACCGCGGTCATCAACATCACGGCGTGTGTGATTATCGGATTCACACTCACCTATTTTGGCAAGCGGGCGGATCTGAATCCTGCGTGGAGGTTCCTGATACCGATTGGCTTCATCGGCGCGTACAGCACGTTTTCGACCTACGAGTGGGAGACGCTTTCGACGATGCGGTCGGGCGCGTTCTTACTGGCGGGGATTTACGCGGTGGGCAGCCTGGTCCTGGGCCTGGCCGCGACGTGGTGTGGAACAGCGCTCGCGGACATGCTCTAGAGAATCGGCGGCAGGCACTGCGGAGTTGCATGTTCGCCGCAAAGGTGCTTCAATCGTTCGTTGTTTGCATGGAATCGTAATGTTGCGGCGCGTGCGCGCGTGAATCCTGGCGCCGGAAGAGCGGAGACGGAAAGTATGCTGACGTCGGGCAAAGCAGTTAAGGTGACGCTCTATCTGAGCGATGGAGCCAAGCATCACCACATTCCGGTCTACACGTCGATTCTTGATTTTCT
>Ga0181535_10000996_pt1 | contig 38797 bp, 34 predicted proteins | sample PEATcosm2014_Bin_44_FD_119774 | JGI IMG/M metagenome (GOLD analysis project Ga0181535, IMG submission 119774) | Peatland microbial communities from MTU Mesocosm Facility, Houghton, MI, USA - PEATcosm2014_Bin17_30_metaG | ecosystem: Environmental > Terrestrial > Soil > Wetlands > Peat | place... | reverse complement strand
GAGGCCGGCATTAGCAACGCGCGCTCCGAACGCTCTTGGATGACCGCCAAGCGCGTGCGCCACTATCTCGAAAGCTGGTTGCCCTACCACCTGCACGACACCAGCGCGTCATCGCCGATGCGTAAGACGGCAAGGGTGGATGACAACCGCTTCCTGCGGGCGGACGGGTCGAACCTGGCTTCGTTCCTTTATTTCCTCAGGGAAAAGCACATCGACTCGTACAGTCTGATTCAACGTGCCGTGCAGCGGGTGACGCCATTCTTCGACGATTTCCGGCTGCAACCGCTGCGGCTCAAACCGGACGACATCAAGCTGGAATGGCGTCACAAGAGTTCGGACCAATATTTCGATGCCTCGTCGCTCTCGGACGGCACGCTCCGCTTCATTGCATTGACGACACTGTTCCTTCAGCCCGAGCAGTACCGCCCTTCGGTGATTCTGGTGGATGAGCCCGAGCTAGGGCTGCACCCATTCGCTATCGAGATGCTGGCTTCCTTGATTCGGCAAGCCTCGGTAAATACGCAGGTGATCGTGGCGACGCAGTCGTCTTTGCTGCTGGACCACTTCGCCCCGGAGGACGTTCTGGTTGCGAACCGGGTTGAAGGAGGCACTCAACTCACTCGTTTGAAGTCAGAGCAGTTAGCCGCATGGCTCGAAGACTACAGCCTTGGCCAACTCTGGGAAAAGAACGAATTCGGGGGGAGGCCGGTTCCGGACTGAGCGATGCCGCGCCTGCTTATCCATGTCGAGGGCCAGACGGAAGAGGGCTTCGTCAACGAGGTGCTGCGCGATCACCTGGTGGCGAAGGGCTACCACGCCGTCGAAGCGCGGACGTTGGGCAATGCGCGACTTCGGCAACGACGCGGCGGAATTCGCGCGTGGTCCGCGGTCAAGATGGACATCGCTCGGCACCTCAAGCAGGACCCGGGCTGTGTTGCGACCACCCTAGTCGATTACTACGGTCTGCCGCAGGCGGAAGGCAGGGCGTGGCCTGGGCGCGCAAAGGCCGCGACTTTGCCGGCGGCAGAGAAGGCGCGGTGCGTGGAGGACGCTGTCCTGGCCGATCTGACCGCCGCGATGGGCAGCCGGTTCGACGCCAGGCGATTCATCCCGTTCGTGGTGATGCATGAATTCGAAGGGCTGCTGTTCAGCGACTGTGCCGCCTTCAGCCGCGGCATTGGCCGGCCCGATTTGGAGTCCGGTTTTCAGGAGATCCGGGACCAGTTCTCCACGCCGGAAGACATCGACGATTCGCCGGTTACAGCGCCCTCGAAGCGTGTGGAGGCTCTTGTGCCTGGGTACGAGAAGCCGCTGCTTGGAGCGCTCGCCATACTGGAAATCGGGCTGGCCCGTATCCGGGCCGAGTGTCCCCATTTCCATGGCTGGCTGACACGGCTTGAGGCCCGCTAATGGCGCCACTCGGGTTAGTCATGGAACAACTCGCCACCAGGGAAAACTTCGATGAGCGCGCCGACCTGGCGGCGAACCCCGATGTCGCGGCGGCCGTACAACGCGGCGATTTGGCATCTGGGCGCAGGCACTTTCAAGTGTACAGCTATAAAGAAGGGCGCCGGCTGCGCATGTCCGCCGGCGGGTCTTTCGCAGCCGCAAAGAAGAACAAGCTCGCGCGCGTGCGCCCGTTGCTCCGCAGCGATATGCCATACGCCGACGGCCACGGCTGCCTGGACTTTCTGACGCCCGAGCTTCGCGAGCGGTTCGCGATTATCGACAGCGATGCGGTCTCGGTCAATGAGTATGACGGCTACGCCCTGGCGCTCATCGAAAAGCACCGCGATGGATTGATCCTCGACTGCGGCGCCGGGCAGCGTCCGGTCTATTACCAGAACGTGGCGACAACTCATTCGACGCAGTGCTTTCGCTCGCGGTGCTCGAGCACGTCAAAGATCCGTTCGCTTGCGCTCGAGAAATCGTCCGCGTCCTGAAGCCTGGCGGCGACCTGATGTGCTGCGTCCCATTTCTGCAACCGATGGACGGCTATCCGAACCACTACTACAACATGACGGAGCAGGGTCTTAAGAATCTGTTCCCGCAAGTCCAGGTCGACCGGCATGAAGTGTATGGCAGCGTGCTCCCGATCTGGTCGTTGACCTGGATCGTCAGGAGCTGGGCGGAGGGGTTGACAGGGCGTGCCAAGCAGGAATTCCTGGATCTTAAGGTGTCGGAGCTTTTGGATTCGGGCGACAAGTACCTGGGCCGCTCCTTTGTAACGGAACTATCGTCAAAGAAGAATTTTGAGTTGGCGAGTGCGACCGTCCTGTTCGGCCACAAAGCGGATCAGCCTGCGGCGGGCGATTCCAAGAGTTAGAAAGCCGGGAACTCTAGGGCACCCGGGAGGTGGCGCAGACGATCGTAGTTTGTCGTCTGCGCACCGTGCTCGAACTCGGCAGGCCACAAAAAACGATGGCCTGCCCCACAGCTAACTAACGAATCTGCTGTACAGTTATTTCTTGGACACTGCTCTAGGCCGCGCTGGCGCACTCAGCATCGCTCTCTACGGCAAACGTCCGGATCAAGTTGCGCTGATAGGTCATTTGCAGGGCGCGTGTAGCCACGTCCCAGGCGGTCAGGCTTCCTAACGGCGTACACTTCGCCGCGAATTGGCGCAAGACATCGTCCACCGTCGAATTGCCGTCGCATAACTCGAGGAACTCGGCGGTGAGCGGCGATATGGCGATCACCTCGATTTCGTCCTCGGAAACCCGGCGGGTGGCCGTGATCGCCGGGCGGTGGATCGACTCGTCCGGCGGTTGGCGCTCGCGAAGCAATTCCACGACGCGGGTTGCGTCGGAATCGAGGTGCAGGACGTAGACATGCGGATTCAGTCCCAGCCGCATATCGCTCTCGAGAACTTTCAGAGTGGCCGGAGGAGCCTCGCCGGTTTCCTCGCGCAGGACTCGCAGGAGGGCTTCCTCGAACTCCAGGAGAACGGCTTCGAACTCGCCGCGCGCCTGCTCCGGGCGGCTGCGCAGAAACCGGACGAAATCGCGGTCGAAATCCCACGTCGCGTAGTACCGGCGCATTTCGCAGCCGCGCCGGTGCGCAACCAGGTCCCTGCTCCAGGCGCGCCATTCGTCAAAGAGGGTCAACAAGTCTCCGCAGCGATCCTGCCAGGCCACCAGCATCCAGCGAAAACGGCAGGTCGTGCGGAGGATGAATTCGCGGAGTTCCTGCAAGTAGCGCCGGTCCAGATGCGGGGTCGGAATGGCGTAGAAATTCGGGAAGACCTCAGGATAAGCGCTAATCAACTGGCGCTCCGCGTCGCCTTGCACCCAGCCGGAATGGGACATATCCGTGTAGATATCCTCGAGCACCAGCCGGTCGCGGTATTTCGACTCCAGCGGCGTCCCCGCCAGCGGCGCCAGCAGATGGAGCTGGGTGACCGTCTCCGGTTCGCGCAGGGCTTCGGCAAGGAATCCGACAGTGGCCCTGACGTCGTCTATGGTTTCCTCCGGAAAGCCCATGATCGTGGAAACGGTGGTGCGCATCCCATGGCGCGTGGTGAGTACGGTGTTGGTGCGAGCCTCGTCCAGATCGAGGCGTTTATCGATGATCTTCTGTATCCGCGGCGATCCGGACTCGATGCCGAAAAAGATGGAGCAGCAACCGGCGCGCGCCATGAGATCGATCAACTCCGGATCCACGCAGTCGGTGCGGGCGCTGCAACCCCAGCGATAACCGCGGCCGCTCTCGATCATGGCCTCGCAGAATGCCACTACGCGGCGGCGGTCGACGGTGAACATGTCGTGCATCAGGTCGAAATACTCGGGCGCATAGCGGGCTGCCAGGATATCCATCTGTTCGATCAATTTGGCGGGAGACTTCAGGCGGAAACTGCGGCGGAAGAAATCGTTGGTGGAGCAGAAGGTGCAGCCGAACGGGCATCCTCTTCCCAGTTCCAGCGGCAGGCCGCGGGTGGGACAGACCCCCGGATAGAGGTGAAAAGCCGGGAGCGGCAGGGAATCCAGATCGGCGGGCATGGGCGCGTCGGGATTGCGGCGGGCCTCTCCGGCGCTGCGATACGTGATCCCGGGCACTGTCTCCGGCGAAAGGCCGCCGGCCAGCCGCATGGCAAACTCCGGGAGGCTGCGATCCGCCTCGCCGCGCAGGATGAAATCCACGAACGGAAAATGCCGCAGGGTGGGCAGATCCACCACGGAAGCCTGCGGGCCGCCGAAGAGAGTCACGGCATGCGGGCGCAGTTCTTTCAAGCGCTGGGCGGTCTGGAGGGTAACGGGGTAGCTGTTGCAGATGGTCGAAAAGCCGAACAAATCCGCATCCAGCGACGCCAGCCGCTCGGCGGCATAGTGGCTAAAGGAAGACTGGCGCCGGCGCGCGCAGTGAATGTACTCGACGTACCACGCATTGGAATCGACAATGAGCGGCACAATCCCGATTTCTTCCAGGACTGCCGCGAGCGCCAAGACGCCGAGCGGTACGTCGGCGGACGTCTCGCGAACGCCCTCGTTCTCGAACTGTACCGGATCTTCGAAATCCGTAGCGGTTGGTATGCTGACCAGGCAAACCTTCAGAGAAGCCTGGGTCATTTCCGCGGGGCGCGGGGCGCGTTGGGCTTTTCGCAGATCACATTGTCCTTAAGGCTCAGACGCAGAGCGCTTACCGCCATTTTCAATGTCTTGGAGATGAGGTCCGCCTCTTCCGGTGTCAGGTCCCGTTGGAGTTGGAAGCTGATTCCGTATTTCTTGCCTTCCTTGCAGGGATCGTCAGTTGCCATATGGCGCGACTCCTTTCGTTCTAGCAACTGTACCGCAAAACGGGCAGTCCGGGTAAGTTTATTTGTGGTGTGCGACAGAAAAGAGCCGCGCTCGCACTTGATGGCGGTGGTATTCAACCGCCGCGCAGGCTGCCAGCCGGCCCCACATGTTTATTTGGCTGGCAGCGAGCTCATCCAGATGGAGGCCGAGTTTTCGGCGAGATTGAGAAAGATACGATTGGAAGTTACGGCGAAACTCCTTACAGGCTGTGAGACGCTCATCGACGACAGCCGGGAGTTGTGCAAATGCTGTATCGGCCGGAGCTGCCCGGCCGGAGCTCCGATGACGGGGTTAAACGCCCGGCTCCAGATACAGCGGTAGCCGTCCGCGTTCGAATAGAAATACAGGCTCTTGCCGTTAGACGACCAGTGCGGTTTGTCGGACCAACCCTTGCGTGGATCCACTTGCCGCCAGCCGCCGGCCTGGCCAAAGGGCGCGACATAGATGATGCGTTCCTGGCCAGGAGCGCGGGCGGAGAAGGCGATCCATTGCTCATCCGGGGAGCATTCGGCCTCGTCCAGCAGCAGTCCTTGTTTGGATAGCACGGTGGTGGCCGCGCCAGTCGAAAGGTCAATGCGCTGGATCTGGCCGCCCGTGGAGACTAAGACTGCCTTCCCGTCCGGCAGCCAGGCGCTTAGGTAGCCACATCCCGGACAGAGGCGGCGGGTTTCCCGCGTGCGCCGATCCATGACGTAGACGGAAATACCCTGGCTCTCCAGGACACTGTAGGCGATCCTGTCTCCCGGAGCGCTCAGCAGGGGATTCGATTTGGTGCCAGGCGTGTCGGTCATGGGGGTCTCTTTTCCGGACTGGAGATTGCGAAGCCAGACCTGGCGCACGCCCGTTTCCGAAGAAGTCCGGGTGAAAGCCAGCCACTGCTGGTCGTGAGAAACGTTGGGGAACGCGTCGAAGTCGGCGGTATCGGTGACGCGCGCGAGATTTCGCTCAGACGGGGGTCCTCCAATCGCCAGGGACCAGATACGCAGACTGCCGCGCTGATCCTGGAAGACGAGTGTTCCGTTGGAGGCAATCCAGGGAGCGGTTTCAAACCCGGTGCCGAAGGTCAGACGCCGCGCTTCGCCGGGCCGCGCCAGGTGCCCGGGTTGCAGATGCGCCCGCCAAAGGTTGACATTAGCTTTTTGGGCGGCGGAGAAAACCAGGGAGTCGCCGTACCAACAAGCCGCGTAGGCGTGCACTTCCAGGCCCTGAGCGCGAAACCGTTTCAGCGCGCCGGTATTCACGGGGTTAGACCCATCGAGCGAAGCAGCCCACCATTCGGCGTCTTCGTCCGGCGGAAGATTGGGGTCGGGGGAGGCCTGCAGCAGAAGGTGCTGCGAATCCGGCGCCCACACGGGATAGCGCGCATCGGCAAGCTGCGGGCAGAGCTGCCGGGGCGTGCCGCCGGACGCCGGCATGACATAGCTCCTGGCAGACGGCTGGCGCGCATGGACTTCGCCGATCCAGTACGCCAGGTACTTGCCGTCGGGCGAGAATCGCGGGTCCTGTCCCCGCGGCGCCAGCAGGCGCGGCTCGCCGCCAAATGCCGAGACGGCGTAGATTCCACCTCCATCCTTCTCCGAGCGGAAAGCGATTTGACTGCCATCCGGAGAAAAGGCCGGGTTGGATTCGTCGTAGGGACTATGAGTCAGTTGCAGAGAGGCGCCGTCCGGCATCTGCCGGATCCAGATGTCCATTTTCCCCGTATGCGCCTGATCGGACGCGTAGGCCAGCAGTTTACCGTCGCCGGAAAGAGTCGGATCTCCACTGAGGGTATCGTCGCTGGTTACGCGCACGAGTTGGAGCGGCCCCGGGTTATCGGACCCGCTGCGCATTCTGAGCCAGTAGAATGCGGCCGCCAGCAGGACCACGATAGCCGCTACGGACCAGACCAGCCGTGAGGACCGCCGCGACGACCAGGGCTTGCTTTCGACCACCTGCTCCAGTGCGAGCGCCATGGCGCCCGCGGACCGGAAGCGTTTTGCCGGATCGGGATCGGTCGCCTTTTCGACCACGGCGATGAATGCTTCCGGCAGATCCGGGCGGGCATCCAGCAGGTGATTGCGGCGTCCGGCCGCGTGCGCTTGCTGAAACTCGGCGGCGTTGGCTGCCGAGACCGGGTATGCGAGCGTTACCAGATGATAGAGAAGCACGCCGGCGGCATAAAGATCGGTTGACGGTGAGGCGGGCGCTCCCCGAAACAATTCCGGCGCCATATAGGGCAGGGTGCCGGCGGCTTCCCCGCTGGCGTTGTCCGGATCGATTTCCTGCCCCAGCCCGAAATCCACGAGAACGATGCGGCCATCCGCCTGCCGCATCACATTGCCGGCCTTGATATCGCGGTGTACCAGGCCCTTGCCATGCACAAACGCCAGCCCGCGACACACTTGCAGGCACATCAAAGAGGCGTGCGCCGGATCAAGCCGGCCCCTTTCCCTGGCAAACGTTTCCAGCGTCTGACCCTGAATCAACTCTAACGAGAGCGCCGCGCCGTCCGCGTTTTCTTCATAGCCATGCACGGCGACGAGGTTAGGGTGCTGCAGTTTGGCGAGTGTTTTGCCTTCCCGAATGGCTTCGGGGCCATCCAGAATCTTCAGGGCAACATCGCGATCCAGCCGGTCGCGCGCGTGATAGACATCGCCGAACGCGCCGTGGCCGAGTTTCTCCACGATCTGAAATTGTCCCCACCGGTCTCCCGGCTCCAGCGCTTTGGGGCGGGATGGCGAAGGCGTCAGCGGGGCTGTTTGGTCCGCAATTCTCCAGCGTGAACTCAACCACGCGATGGTTTCGATCAGGGACCGTTTGGACACTGCGGCGAATCGATTATACCGGCGGTGTATGCGCTAGCGCAAGCAGTTGCCCGACAGGGATGCACGACGAGTAAGTGGATACCCCCGCGATTCATCAATGCTCACGCACGCGTGGGGCCGACCTCCAGGAGCCGCTGTTTCGCGCAACGGAATCGGCCATATCGCAGTACGAGCAGGCCGACGTGGACGTCGGCCGCAGGACTGGAGTCCCGCCCCACGAAAGCAAACAACGATCGTCTGCGCCACGAATCGACGATTACTTCGACGCGTTGGAAAGCAGCGCGGCGCGCGCGATTTCGGCGGCGAGCCCGGAGATCGTAGGCACTTCGAAGAGTTGGCGCGGAGTGAGCGTCACACCGAAGGCCTGGCGCACACGGTCGATCACCAGCGCACCCAGGATAGGGTTGCCTCCGGCGTGAAAGACGTTGTGGTCGTTGGAGGCGCCCTCGACTTGCAGCAGCGACGCCATGATGTGGGCCAGCCGCGCCTCCACTGCTGCGCCGGCGAGCGAATCGAGTTCCCGCGGCGGCGCAGGCAGCGCGGCGCGATCCACTTTGCCATGGGGCGTGAGCGGCAACTCGGCCAGGGTCACGATGGCGGATGGCAGCATGTATTCCGGCAGGCGCTCGCGCAGCCAACTCAGGAGCGCGGCTGGGGATGGGTCGGCGTCCGCCGCGGGCACCACGTAGGCCACCAAACTCCGGCCGGCGGCCGCATCTTCGCGGGCGATCGCTACGCTGTTTTCGACTGCCGGATGCGCGCTGAGCGCGCTTTCGATTTCGGCGGGCTCCACGCGGAAGCCGCGGATCGAGATCTGATCGTCCATGCGGCCGATGAATTCGATTTGGCCGTCGGAGTAACGGCGCACCAGGTCTCCGGTCCGGTACAGCCGCGCTTGGGGGTCGGAGGAGGAAGGGTCGGGGACGAATTTACGCGCGGTCAACGCGGGCTGGTTCACATAGCCGCGCGCGAGGCCCGCCCCGCCGAGGCAGAGTTCGCCGGCTTGACCGTTGCGCACCGGTTGCATGGACTCGTCGAGAACCGCGACATGCACGTTATCGATGGGACGTCCGATAGGCGGACGCTCCAGGGGGTTCGATTGCGGCGGCACAGGTCCGGAAGTTGCTACCACGGCAGCCTCGGTCGGGCCGTAGTTGTTGACCAGCGTGAAGGGCAGGCCGGCGGGCGGATAATGCCGCAGGACGTCGCCGCCCGTCAGCAGCGTGCGCAGGGCGGTGTTGCCGGGCCATTCGAGCGCGATCAACTGTTCGGCGAGGGCCGTAGGCGCGAAGGCGATGGTGATGTATTCGTCGACCAGCCAGTCGCGCAGGGGCCGGGCCGCGCGTCTGACGGCGGCGTCCGGAAAGTGCAGATTGGCGCCGGCGGTGAGATAGGGCCAGATCTCCCAGACGGCGGCGTCGAAGCTGGGCGCGGCAATCTGGCTGGCGTTATCGGCCGCGGTCACATGGAAGGTGCGCTGGTGCCAGCGGACCAGGTTCAACAGGCTGGCGTGGGTGATCTCGACTCCGAGGGGACGGCCCGTGGACCCCGACGTATAGCCGATATACGCCAGGTTGTTTGGCCCGGGCGCGGGGAGTGGATCCATGGGCTTGCTGAACAAGAGCGGAGCCTCATCCAGCGGGATTACTTTCCAACTGCCCTTGGGCAGGCGGCCGGCGAGGCCGCGCTCGGCCAGGACGAACGGCGCCTGCACGTCGCGCAACACGAATTCGAGGCGTTCGGCGGGATCGTCCGGATCGAGCGGGACGTAGCCGGCGCCGGCTTTCAGAACCGAAAGTGCGGCCAAGACGCCGGCAGGCGTGCGCTTGGCAAAGACAGCGATGGGAACGTCGGGGCCCGCGCCCAGCAATTGCAGCCCTTGGGCCAGGCCCGCGGAGCGCTCGTTGAGTTGGCCGTAGCTCAAACGGAAGGAACTGGCGGCCAGCGCCAGGGCTTCACGCGGCTGCGCGGCGATCATGCCGGCGATCGAGGAATCTTGCGAGTCCGAGGTGCGCGCTTCAGTCAGCATATTTGGTCCGTTGCTCAGGATTCTAGCATCGCCGGCATAGGGCAGACGAGGCTGAGCGGGTCTAGCGGCGGTACCAGGGGGTCTAAGGGACCGCTTGCTTCGGCGCGCTGGGTGCGCGACACAAAAGTGGAGATCCCCGCAACTCGGCTTGCGCCGACGGATTGCAGCACCCTCAGTTTAGAACGGGCCATACGGAAGTTGGTTTTAGGCTGTCGATAGTGTATCGAGCGCCCCTTAGACAGTCGGCAGAGGTTTAGTTTAGCCGTATTTACCTCGTTTCGCGCATGTAAGAAAGAGCGGCGAAAACGTCGCTCTCCGGGACGAGATTCCATTTGAAGAGTTAAAGAAGCATCACCATGACGAAACGAAACAGTTTTTTTCCGCTCGGCGGGACGATCGCGCTTGGCGCGATGCTGGCCCTGGCCGGATCGGCCCATGCGCAAACCGACATCTTGAGCGCAACGGCCAGTTCCAATCTCACCTCCATCACGATCAAAGGCACGGGGCTACTGCCACCCACCGGGAAGCCGACGGTCTCTTTGGGGAGCTATGCACTCGCCGTTGGCAGCAATTTCACCAACGTTCAAATCGTTGCGGCCTTGCCTGCAAGTTTGAAGGCCGGCACCTACAACCTCGAGGTGAGCGCGAATGGCGTGGCGAACTTCGACGTGACGATCGGATCGGAGGGTCCGGCAGGTCCGGCAGGTCCGGCTGGCCCCGCGGGTCCGCAGGGTGCTCCAGGAACTTCGATGAGTTTGCCATTCCTCGGTAGCATAGCTTCCCCCGAGGGCGCTGTCTTCACCATCGTCAACACGGCAGGGGCGGGAGTGGACGTCCTCGGCGGCGTTACAGGAGGGGTTGGGCAGGCAGCGATAGGCACGTTGGGCGGAGGCGGATCAGGCGCGACTACCGGCGGCCCAGGCTTCTTTGGCACCGGCGGTACTGGCAGCAGTCAAGGCGGCGACGGCATCGACGCATTCGGAGGCGGAGTGTCTGGCGCGGCGGAAGGCGTCGGCGGCTATGGCGTCTTCGCAACTGGAGGAGCCGGCGGGCCTGCGCAACTCGGCGGCGTCGCCATTTATGCCTATGGGGGGTGGGGCGACCGCGGCGCCGATGGAATCGACGTGTGGGGAGGTGACGCCATCAGTAGCTGCTACACCAACTGCTACGCGGGTGCGGGTGGGACTTTCACTGGCGGCTCCGGGCCGACCTCTGGGGACGGGATTGCCGCTTTCGCAGGCGGCAACGGCGCATCCGGAATCTATGCACAAGGTTCAGGCGGCGCTACTGGCGGCCAGAATGCCGGCGAATTCTCCGGAGACGTAGTCGTCTACGGAAATCTCTCGAAGGCCGGCGGCTCTTTCAAGATCGATCACCCATTGGACCCGGCCAACAAGTACCTCTACCACTCCTTTGTGGAATCGCCGGACATGATGAACGTGTACAACGGCAATGTGACCACCGACGGCTCCGGCCGTGCCATCGTGACACTGCCCGACTGGTTCCAGGCGCTCAACAGCGATTTCCGCTATCAGCTCACCACCATAGGCCAGCCGGCCCATGCCTGGGTGGCCTCCAAAGTCAACCAAAACGCGTTCGCCATCCGGACGGACAAACCGAACGTGGAAGTTTCCTGGCAGGTGACCGGCATCCGTCAGGACGCCTGGGCCAACGCGCATCGCATTCCAGTGGAAGTGGAGAAGGACAAGGCCGACCAGGGTCGCTATCTTCACCCCGAGTTGTTCGAGCATGCGGGTGAGCCGAGCATTGTGGAGACGCACCATCCCCGTCCGAAGAAGCGCCAGCAGCAGTAGAGAGCAGGGTCGTTGCGCCGTGCTCGAACAAGAGAAACGCTCCGGAGTACTGAAGAAGTTGCCTGCTAACAGGCCCGGAGCAGGCAAAAATGAGGCGGAATCCTGATGCAGGCGCTGGCGACGCTGGTGGGGCCCGACGGGCACGCCAGAGCGAAGAGGTCGCCAAGAAGCGGTTGGGCGTCGAGCATTGGGTACACGACGTGGTTTATAGCCGCAACGGCATCGACCCGATCATGTGGCCGCGGCTGGCCGGGTCGTGGCCGAGTTCCGCGCAAAGTTCGTCGATTACTGGAAGGCGCTGGGATCCCGGATCGGCGAGCCGGTTGCGCCCATCCCGGTTCCCGAGGTTCTGTCCGGCATCGAGACACGCGCGGTCCGGGTGCGCCCGGCCATGGTTGGCCGCGTGGATCCCGTCGACATGAATATCGTGTATCAGGTTCTGCCGGAGGCGCCCGGCGGGCGCTTCGATCTGATCGTGGGCACCAACATCTTCCTCTACTACGGAGCCTTCGAACAATCGCTGGCAAGAAGCAACATCGCGGCCATGCTGAGCGCGGGTGGATACCTGTTGTCCAACGACAAACTGGCGGAGGGGGCGGCGTCCGGACTGGAACTGGTGATGACGACGGACATTCCGATGACGGAGGCGCCGGTCATGACGGATTCCATCTTCTGCTGCCAGCACCGGCACTGAATTCTCTGGGGGCTAAAAGCAATACTGTTCACTTTGGCGGGGCAGACCATAGCACTTCGTGGTCTGCCGCCTTCGGGGAGCGCTGGCAGACGACATAAAACGATCGTCTGCCCCACCGAACATGGGACGGTGATTTGCACTGAATCTGGTACGCGTAGTACTAACACTCAGTGGGGACAATGCCCCGCACAACTTGGGTGATATCCCTCAGATTTGCGATGAAGTTGATCCAGCAGGGCCGTTTGCTTAATCTTGCCACGCCTGGCTGTTGCGTTTCGCAACACTCCCAGGCACGATGTGCGGTGCCAAATTGGGCGGCCTTAGACCCCCCAAACGGGTGGTGGAAGCGCACGTTAACACAGGGTTGCGGCGGCGGGCAATGGAATCCGCCACGCCCGGGGCCAAAATAAGGTTAGCCGGTGGCGGGCCACGGTATCGGCTAAAAGGATTGGTTTACCTTAATCTATTTTTGTGGCCTATCAAGTGCACTAGACCCGGTCTAATTACCTTTTTTGCTGCTCCTGGGTGCCGGAACTGAAGCCGGTCTGGGATGGGGTCTATGAGTCTGGGTTCACGGAAGTCCGGGAGGAAGCCTCGCGCTGCGCGGGCGATGGGCTACCGGTACGCCGTGAGGGGACTTGCTCAGACCCGATCCGGCCGATCCGCCAGCGCCATCGCCCTACAAGGAGTCATTTCTTTACTAGTGGTGCTGGCTGCGGCCAATTCCTCTCAGGCAAAAACGCACCCGGTTCCGCTGGAGCCCAACACCGACGCCGCCAAGTGCATCACCTGCCACGAAGACAAGACCAAGGGCAAAGCGGTACACTCGGCCATCGCCACGGGATGTTTGAGCTGCCACGAACTGCGTGTAAGCAAAGACGTTACCCGCATCAAGCTGACCGCCGTCACACCCGTCAAGCTGTGCCTCGGGTGCCACGCCGATAAGGACGCCAGCCAGGCGAAAGGTCACGTCCACAGCCCGGCGGTGCGCGACTGCCTCAAGTGCCACGATCCGCATGTCTCCGGTTTCAAGAACCAATTGCTAAAGGCGACCGACGGCGCCACCAAGGACACCAATCTTTGCCTGCAGTGCCACACTCAGGGGCTGAATGTCCCGGCTGGGGGCAGCCGCCACGCCGCGCTCGATGGCGGCTGCGAAACCTGCCACGTCACCCACAAGACGGGCGCTTCGGCGGACGCCGAGTTCCGCTATCACCTGACCAAGGCCAGCCCCGCGCTCTGCACGGAATGCCACGATCCCAAGGACGCGCAGATCGTCAAAGCCCACCAGGGCCAGCCGATCGAGAAGGCGGACTGCCTCACCTGCCACGATCCGCATCAGTCGGCCACACCCAAGCTGATGCGGGCGTTCCTGCATAGTCCCTTTGAGTCGAAATCGTGCGACACCTGCCATAAGCCGGCCAAGGACGGCAAGGTGGTGCTCACCGCCCCCAGCGTGAAGGAATTGTGCGTGACCTGCCACGAGGAGCAGGCGAAAAAGATCGCGAGCGCCAAGGTGCAGCATCCCGGCGCGCAAGGCGATTGCACGGATTGTCATAGCCCGCACGCGGGCAACACGCCGGGCTTCCTTCGTCCCGATCCGGTGACGGCCTGCCTCGCCTGCCACAGCGATCAGGCCGAGTTGCAGAAGAAAGGGCATGTGCATCAGCCGGCGTATGAGCAGGGCTGCGCGGCCTGCCACGAGCCGCATGGCGGAGAAAACGCAAAACTGCTGCGCACGGCGAATGTGAACCAGTTGTGCCTGGAGTGCCACGGTCCGGAAAGCGAGCCGAAGAAGCTGGAGAAGGAACATCTGGTCACCATCTTCGACGGTAAGGTGAGACTGCCTGAGGATTACTTCCGCAAGGTGACGGTCCTGCCGCTGAAGTACGGGCTAGGGCACCCGACCGAGCAGCACCCGGTTGGCGATGTGACGAACCTGCAGACGAAAGCGATCACTCCCATGAACTGCCTGAGCTGCCATCAGCCGCATGCTTCAGCCAAACCGGACCTGCTGGCCAAGGACCAAGCCAACAACATGGACTTCTGCAGGACCTGCCACGCGAATGCGCTGAACCTGACCGACATCCGGCGCGGGGGGGCAGTGAAATGACCAAGCTGGCGAAAATCGTCACGGGGCTGATGGCGGCGCTGCTCCTGGTGTGCGCCGCGCCGGCCCAAATTGCCCCTAAGAAGAAGACGACCGCGGACACGGCCAAGCCGGGGGACCAGCGGACCAGAGCCTATTTCGATATCGGCAAGATCGTGTGGCCCAACCCGCCGGCCGTCGCGCGCATCAAGTTCGTGGATCTGTTCACCGGCGAGAAGGTGGATCCCAATCTGTTTTCGAAGCAGAACCGGAAGAAAAGGCAGAAATGGATGGATCGCCTGGCTGGAGCGCAGAACACCAACGAGATTGACCTCAGCAAGCTTCCGTTCCAGTTGATTCGCACCTACGGCGTGGCCTTTGATTCGAAGGGCAGGATTTACGCCGCGGACCAGGGCGTGGCAGCCGTCTTCGTCTTCGACCCGAAGACGAAAGAAGTGGAAATGATCCGCAACGGCAAAGAGGCCAACCTTGGCTTGATCATGGGCCTGGCGATTGACGACGACGACCGCGTTTTCGTTTCCGACGTTAAGTTGCATCGCGTGTTGGTGCTCAACGCCAAGCGCGAGCAAGTGGCTTCCATCGGGATGGACGAGCTGGTGAATCCAGGCGGCATTGCCATCGACAAGGAAAACCGGCTTCTGTACGTGGTGGACACGGGAAACGACACCGTGGTGGTCTACGACGCGGACAGCTTCAAGAAATTGCGCAACATTGGAAAGCCAGGCCGAAAGCATACGGCGAACGATCCCGGCACATTCTCGCTTCCCACGAATGTCGCGGTAGATAGCGAGGGCGATGTATACGTGACCGACACCTTCAACAATCGCGTTGAAATCTTCGATGCGGATGGAGAGTTCATCAGCCAGTTCGGGAAGAACGGCGACGGCCCCGGGCAGTTCGAGCGTCCCAAGGGGATTGCGGTGGACTGCGACCGGCACATTTGGGTAGTGGACGCCGCCCAGGACCGGGTAAAGGTCTTCGACCGCGAGGGCCGCCTGCTGATTTACTTCGGCGAGCACGGCGAGTATCCCGGCCGCTTTATGGGCGCGTATGGTATCGCCATTGACAAAGAGAATCGAGTGGTCGTCTCAGAGACGTTTCCGGGCCGCGTGCAGATGTTCCGGTATGTGACCGACGCCGAGGCCGAAGCGGAGAAGACCAAGCCGGCAGCGGGGGAGCAGAAGAGTGCCACCGCGAAATAGCCCCGACAAGTTTTGGCTGCGACTGCTATGCCAGCCAAGCGGACCAGGCGAGAGCAGGTCCGTGCATGCAAATGTACCTAAGGACTTAGGAGACATCGATCAATGAAGAAGTTAACGTTAATCATATTCCTTGCCATCCTCACGATCAGCGTGGCGATGGCAGGAGCTATTCCGCAAGCACCACAGAGTCCTAACGATATCCTGGGCGCCCACCTCCTCTACGGCCGTGGGTGTATCGGGTGCCACGCCCCGCACAGCGGGTCGGCAGGCAACGGCGTGAGGAACGGTGACGCTACCAACGGCAACTATGCTTTGTGGGGCCAGGATCTGACTCCGCTGTATGGCAAAACCATCACCTTTGGCGATGCCGGCGCGTACAGCGTTACCCTCCCCGCGGCAGGAACCATTACCAGCGCGCACGACGCGAATACCATCATTCTTTTCTGCCTGAGCTGCCACGATGGCAATCTGGCGAAGGTCGGCATGATGAAGGGTGTCACAGTGGAGACTCTTCCGGTCGTCGGCGGCACTGCTCCGACGCTGCTTGGCGCCGACGGCAGCACTGCCGGCAACTACAACAACGACCACCCGGTAGGCGCGCAGGCGATCGTCACGTGCGGCGGCCAGTACAACTGGGACTGCAACGGCGGCAATACGGTCGCTCTCACCATGAACGGCCCGAACTCCACTATATTCGCGAACACGAACTACGGCTTCGCAGTCAGCTTCGGCACGTTTGGTACCGCGGTGACGGCGGTTACTTGCACGAGCTGCCACAACCAACACAGCCAAAACATTTACTCCGGCACGATGGGTGGCACGAAGGGCTTCTATCAGACTGCGTTCTTCCTGCGCGGTTACTACAACCCGTCGACGGGTGGCAACAATGCGGCGCAATTCTGCCGGCAGTGCCACGGCGGCGAGGCGAACGAGATGAACGGCCAATTCAGCGTTCCCACCACCTAGACTGTTGTCCTTCACTGGCGGGGGCGGAACTCCCCCGCCAGATCTTTATCTTTGCAGGAGAAACAATGAAACACTCCATCTCCGTCTGCGCTCTGCTGCTCGCCTCGGGTGCGGTTCTGCCAGGCTCCGACATGCCGTCCGCCCCCGAGCCAAAGCCCGCCGGACGGCCGGTGGCCCGGGTGAACGGCGCCGTGCTGACCGACCGCGATCTGCTGCGCGAGATGTACGCGATCTTCCCCTACGCCCGGCAGCACAACGGCGGATTCCCCAAAGCGATGGAACCGGACATTCGCAAGGGCGCCATGAAGATGATCGAGTTCGAGGAATTGGTGTACCAGGAGGCGTTGCGCCGAAAAATGACGGTGGCGCCGGAGCGGATGAATCGCGCGCTGGCAGACTTCCGCAAACAGTTCAACCCGGATCAGTATCAACAGTTGCTGGGCTCGGAGTTTGGCGGCTCGGCCGAGGTGCTGCGCAACAGGGTCCGGCGCTCGCTGCTCATCGAGCAAATGTTGAGCGCCGAGGTGTCCGCCAGGGCCGCGATTTCAGTGGTCGAGGCCAAAGTTTACTACGACAAGAATCCGGATCGATTCCGCATCCCGGAATCCTTCGCGTTGCAGACGATTTCCATTGTGCCGCCCCAGAATGCCACGCCGGCGCAGTTGCAAGAAGCGAGGAAACGGGCTGACGACGCGCTGCGGCGCGCCCAGGCTACCAAGAACTACGACGAGTTTGGCGTGCTGGCGGAGAAGATCTCCGAAGACGACTTCCGCGTGATGATGGGCGACCACAAGGTGGTGGACCGGGCCAAGCTGCCCCCTCCGGTGGTGGATGCGGCGCTGGCCCTCAAGCCCGGCCAGATGAGCGGCTTGATCCACTTTGACCAGATCTACACCATCGTGCGGCTGAATGCGCACATCGCGCCCGGCTTGCAGAAGTTCGACGCCGTCAAGGATGCGCTGCGCAAGGAGTTGGAGAAGAAGAAGACCGAGCAACTGCGCTCCGGATTGGACAAGAAGCTGCGCGCCAATGCGAAGGTGGAAGAGCTTTAAGAGCCTGAGGATTCGTGCCAGGAATTCGGCCACAAATCGGGCGCGCACAGCTACTGAGTCACACGGAATATAGCGGCGGGACTGAGAGTCCCGCGCAGGCTAACAGCCTGCCCCACCAAGGCAGGCACGGCTTGGCCGTGTTCCTGGCTTTGGCTACTGCGGTGCTGGCAACGGCGGGGCGCGCACCGGCGCAGGTTCAGGCAGGCGACCTCAACATGAACCTGAGCGGCACCGTTGCCGGCGGCTACGCGGCGGACTATGGAAATCTCACGCCTTCCGACCACACCTTCAATGCCGCCGGCGACGCCACTCTATCCGGCTTCTTTTACGACCCTAATTTCCTGTCGTTCAAAATCCAGCCTTTCTACAACGAGTCGCGGGCGAATTCGGATTTCCAGTCGATTACCTCGGCGAGCGGAGTGACGGCTAGCTCGTCCATCTTCGGCGGCAGCCAATTTCCGGGTTCGATCAGTTTTTCCCAGATCTTCAACGGCACGGGGAATTTCGGGGTTCCGGATGTGGCCAACTATACCAGTCACGGAGACTCCCGGACCTTCAGCGTGGGTTGGAGCGAACTGGTCCCGCGTCTTCCCACGCTCTCGGTCGGTTATCAGCAGGGATCCAATCAGTACTCGCTATTTGGCACCAACGAGGATACGTCTTCCGCGTTTCAATCCGCCACGGCCAACAGTAGTTATCAGTTGGCTGGATTTATGCTGAACGCGGGCTATCACTACACGACTACCCATTTGGACGTTCCGCAACTTTTTTCGGGCGAGCAGCAGCCGTCGATATCGAACTCGTCGGGCGACTCCTTCTCATTCGGTATCGGGCACCCCCTGCCTTTCAATGGCAGCTTCTCGGCGAGCGCCAGCCGATCGGATCTCTCCGAGGATTCCGCGGCGGGTCCGTACAGCGCAACTCTGGACACGGTGAACGCGGGACTTGGATTCAACCCTATCGCACGGCTGAACGTGGGCGCCAATGCCCAATATACGGATAACCTGACCGCAACCCTTTACGAATCGATCCTGGGGGCCGGCGGAATTGTGGGGGAGAACACGCCAAACTATTCCACGCATGCGCTGGACGTGACCGGCTACGCCAATTACCTGGTGCCCACGCTGCACATGACTTTTAGCGCCACGGACGAGCACCGCGACCAGGCGTTCGATGGCAGTAACTTGCAGTCGGATTCGTATACCGGGACCGCCACTTACGGGAACACCATCTGGAATGGCTTCTTCAACGCAGTGCTGGGGATTACGCACACCGTAGTCGATCCCGGCGGCAAGGGCGCGGTGGGCTTGCTCGGGTCGGCGAGTTACTCCCGGGACGTGGGACGCTGGACGATCACGGGGCAGGGCAATTATGCGGAGAACCAGCAGACTATTCTGATCGCCTACACTACTTCGAGCTACGGCTTTTCGGGCAATCTTGCCCGCAAGATCGGGCGCCGTTCTCACTGGAGCGCCACTGCCGGGGGCACCAAGAGCGGCCTGTCGAACGAGCCGGGCGCGGGAACATTCAGCCAGTATTATTCGACGGCCCTCTCCGTAAAATGGCTCAGTGCGTCGGCGTCGTATACCAGGTCCAATGGGAACGGGATTCTCACGGCGGCGGGCGTGACGGCGACGCCGGTTCCCCTCCCGGTTGTCACTCCTGGCGCGGTGATTCTCTACGGCGGCCACTCGTATTCATTCGGGCTGGGAGCCACGCCGATGCGCGGGCTCACTATCTCGGCCAGCTATGCAAGGGCACTGAGCAACACCGCTGCGGATGGACTCTCGAGCTCGAATAACAACAACGAACAACTGCTCGCCAGGATCACGTACCTAGTGCGGAAGATATACTTTCAGGCGGGCTACCTCAAGCTCACGCAAGGCTTCAGCGAAATCGCCGGCCCCTCGGCTATGACCTCGTCCGTTTACGTCGGTCTATCGCGATGGTTCAGTTTCTTCTAAAATCGGGCTCGATTCTCTTGCTGCTGGCGCCAGCCGCCACCTGGGCGCGGCCACGAGTGAAGACGCCCGCGGCCGCGACGGACGCGCCCTATCTGGAGATGGACGGGGGACGCCGGCTTCAATTCGAGCGCAGCTTCCAGTCCGAGCGCGAGGTGAAAACCAAGCGCGGGTTCTGGACCAAGATGATCGATTTCGCCGCAGGGGCTCCGGATTACAGAAGCCTGGTGCGTCCTTACAGCCTGGTGAGCGATTCCCGCGAGCGCATCATCCTGACCGACCCAGGCGCGTCCGGCGTCCACATTTTCGATTTTGCGCAACAAAAGTACAAGTTCATTTCCCACCGGGATGGCAAAGACGAAATGCGCGCACCCATGTGCGTGGCGGTGGACAAGCAGGATAACATCTACGTTACCGATTCCGAGGCCGGCAAGATTTTCGTGTTCGGGGCCAACGGCAAATTCCAGCGGGTGATCGGCAGCTTAAGGGGCGGCGAGGGTTTTTTCAAGCGCCCCACCGGAATCGCCGTGGATTCGGACGCGCAACGGATCTTTGTGTCGGACACATGGCGCAACAAGATCTACGTGCTCGACATGCAAGGCAGCGTGCTGCAGACCATCGGCAAGCGCGGCGAGGGAAACGGCGAATTCAATTTCCCGACCGAACTGCGCCTGGATGGGGAAGATCTGATCGTCGTCGACGCCATGAATTTCCGCGTCCAGGTGCTGGATCGCGCGGGCAAGTTTCGCTACGCGATCGGACGTCCGCGCGGGGGCGATCTGTACCGTCCTAAGGGCGTGGGCCTGGACTCGGAAGGCCATCTCTACGTGGCCGACGCTTTCTATAACATCGTGCAGGTGTTCGATCGGGAAGGGCGCCTTCTGTATTACTTCGGAAAGGACGCGGGAGTGGGCGATTTCAAGTTGCCCGCCGGCCTGGCCCTGGATCGCAGCGACCGGGTCTACGTGGTGGATACGGTTCACCGGCGCGTGCAGGTCTTTCAGTACTTCGGTGGAGGCGCGCGATGAAGCGGCGGGCGCGCGCGGCAGGATTGCCTGGCCTGGTTCTCCTGGTGGGCAATGTCCTCTCCGCCCAGGTCGTGGGCGACGTGATCGGCGTGCATGACCTGTCGCCCAGCGGCACATCGCCGGTAAAAGGCAGGCTGCCCGGCGCCTGCTATTATTGCCACGCGCCGCACAGCGGCATTGGAGGGCTAACGCCGCTGTGGAACCAGAAACTCTCCACCCAGACCTACACGACCTACACCAGCACCACCTTTACCGATAAGAGCAACCCGCAACCGCCGCAGAGCAGCCCCAGCACGCTCTGCCTGAGCTGCCACGATGGGACGGTAGCGCCGGGACAAACACAGGCTTACGGCGCCATCCCCACCAACGGCTCGATGAAATCCGCGGATGTGCTGGGGACCAACCTCGAAAGCTCGCATCCGTTCAGCCTGGCGTTGCCTCTGAAAGACGCTCCATACCTGGCGGCGTCGCTGGTGGCTTCCGGCACGACTCTCGACAAGACAGGAGCGGTGAAGCTCATCAAAGGCAATATTGAGTGCACTTCCTGCCACGCCGCGCATAGACAGGCGATCGACCCGGTGTCGCAGAACTTCCTGGTGCTGAACAGCGCGAGCGGCAAGATGTGCCTGGCCTGTCACGACCCGAACCGCGTGATGACCGGGAAGATCAATCCGCTGGCGAACTGGACCACGAGCGCGCACGCCATGGCATCCAACGTAGTGACCAATACACCGCCGGCGCCGCCGCTCGGCTCGTACCACACGGTGGCGCAGAATGCCTGCATATCCTGCCATGCGCCGCACAACGGCCTGGGAGCCACGCGCTTGCTGCGCGGCGCCAACGAGCAGGATTGCCTCACCTGCCACAATGGAAGCACGGCCGTCTATCCGTCCATCTCCAACGTGGCGGCCGAGTATGCCGCTCCGAAAGTGGGACATCCCATTCCCGCGCCTCTCTTTCCGCACGATGCAGCCGAGGGCGTGCTGCTGAATCAGAACCGCCATTCCACCTGCGTCGATTGCCACAGCCCGCACGCGTCGAACGTGGTGACCAGTTTCCCGCCGGCGCCGCTCACCCGCCTTTCGCAATCCGGCGTGGCCGGAATCAGCGCGTCCGACGGGGTCACCGTGGTCAACCCCACGGTGAACCAGTTTGAGAACTGCCTGCGCTGCCACGGGAGCAGCACCGGCAAAGCCGCGAACCCGATCTACGGATACCTGCCGAGGTGGACGGTTTCGGCGGGCGATCCGCTGGACGTCATCCCGCAGTTCGCGTTCACCGCATCCTCCAGCCATCCGGTGACGCACGATCGCAGCAGCCCTCTCCCGCAGCCCAGCCTGCTTTCCAACATGCTCAAACTCGACGGCGTCACGCAGGCGCGCGCCATGGGAGTCCGCATTCTGTGTACCGACTGCCATAATAGCGACGACAATCGCGAATTCGGCGGCACGGGGCCGAACGGCCCGCACGGCTCCAAATTCACCCACATTCTGGAACGCCGCTACGAGTTCAGCCAGGCGCCCCGTCCGGGCCTGCCGGTGATGAATTTGTTCCCCAATCCGGACCTGAGCGTAGCCGGTCCCTACGCCCTCTGCGGGAAATGTCACAATCTGACGACGATTCTGGCCAACACCAGCTTCGCCCAGCACTCGTTGCACATCAACGCCGGTTTCTCGTGCTCGGCCTGCCACACGGCGCACGGCATGGGGAGCCCGTCGGCGACGATCTCAGGCGAGCGCCTAGTGAACTTCGACGCGAACGTTGTGGCGCCCAATGGGGCGGCGCCCATCTCCTACAATCGCGCGCAGAATAGCTGCAACCTGCTTTGCCATGGGCACGCGCACGGCGGGGTGTCTCTGGTGCGCCCCGGATTGCCTGCGCACGCCGGAAAGGCGGGTGTTCACCGGTAGCGCGATGAAGGGATCGGCGACCAAAACCAGCGCTGATATTCCGCTCGAGCGCCTGCTGTTCTACGCGCTCGGAGCGGCGGCGCTGGTGTATGCATTTCTGGCCGGACTGAAAACGATTGCGGAATTCGATCTCGGCTGGCAGATGGCCACTGCGCGCTGGATCGTCCAGCATCGTCAAATCCCTTCCACGGAAGTTCTCTCCTACACCGCGGCAGGCCAGCCTTGGACCTATCCGGCCGGGTCCGGACTTGTGTTTTACGCCCTGTACCTGCTGGGCGGCTATGGGCTGCTCTCCTGGCTGACGGCTTGCGCTTGTGGGGGAACGATTGCGTTGTTACTGCGGCGGGGTTCCGCGGCGACCGCGGCTTTGGCCATCCTGGCCGTGCCGCTGATCGCATCCAGGGTCACGGCACGCGCGGAGATGTTTACGGTCGTGTTGTTTGCCGCGACCTTGTCCCTGCTCTGGGAGCAGCACCAGACGGGCGCGGCGCGGCTCTGGCTGCTGCCCGTGGCGATGGTGGCCTGGGTCAATCTTCATCCGGGGTTCATCGCCGGTCTGGGACTGCTCGGCGCTTACGTGATGTTGGAAGCCGTGGACATGGTTCCGGCGAGCACACGCGCGGACGCTATCGGCCGTCTCCGGCGAGCTTTCCCATGGCTGATGGCCACCGGCGCCGCGACGCTGGTCAATCCATGGGGTTGGGGCGTTTACGATGTCATATCGCGCCAGGAAGCCGCCCTGGCAGCGCATTCCCAGTTGATCCAGGAATGGGTGCCCATTCCGCTCGATTGGGCGCACATTAAATCCGGACTGTCGCCGTTCACGCCGGATATGTTTTATGTGCTGCTGGCGGTGGTGGTCCTGGCCGTGCTGCTGGCGCTCGCGCGCCGGCGCATCGGAGAAGCCATCCTGCTCGTCGGGGCGGCCTTTTTTCCGCTCCGGCACGTTCGCTTTTTGGCGCTGTTCGGTGTTGTGGTTGTACTTATCGGCGGCGCTTTGCTGGCCTCCTGCCTGCCCTTGCTCAGGTCGAAGATCAGGGGAGCGCGCGTTCGTGCAATTCTCGCCGTGGCGGCCAGCGCGCTGCTGGTAGGCATGGCGGGAATGCGCATCCGGGACCTGGTGACGGACCGGGCCTATCGAATGGGAACGGAAGTGGTCTCGTTCGGCACGGGATTGTCCTGGTGGTTTCCGGAAGGAGCCGCGGCTTTCGTGGAGCGGGAGAACCTGCCCGCGCAAATCTTCAGCGCCTACACCGAGGGCGGCTACATGGCCTTCCGCCTTGGTCCAAAATACAAGAACTACATCGACGGCCGGGCGATTCCATTTGGCACGGAGCTGATGGTGCGTAGCGGCGGACTGAAAGCCAGCCCGCCGGACGCGCCCGCATGGAAGCAGGAGGCCGAGCGATACGGCATCAACACCATCCTGATTCCGATGGGGCGATACGTCGGGTTGCAGTTCTTTCCGGTGTTGAAACAGTTTTGCGTGAGCGATATCTGGGTTCCCGTGTACCTGGATGAAACAGGCGCCGTCTTCGTGCGGCGCAGCCCGGAAACGGAAGCCTTGATCGGGCGTTTTAGGGTGGATTGTTCAACCGCGCCGCTGCCGGCGGCTCCTGTTGGGAACGGCACGAAGGCCTTCAATCAGTGGGCTAATGCCGCCTCCGTCTTGAAGGCTCTGGGACGCAATCAAGAAGCGCTCGCGGCGATCCGTAAGGCTCTGGAGATTTTCCCGGATAACGGATATCTGCACTTCACGCGCGGGCACATCTTCGAGGAAGAGGGCGACCAGAACGCTGCGGAGCGGGATTTCCTGGCCGCGACCGAAATGGAGCCCAATCTGGTGGCGCCGTGGTCGGCTCTGGCGGCCTATTATCAGGAGCAGGGCCGGTTGGCGGATGCCATCCGCGCATGGGAGAAGGCCGCCAGCGTTTCCCGCTCGCCGTGGGAACCACTAGAAAACCTGGGGTACGCCGACCTCATGGCCCGCCGGCCGCAGCAGGCTCTGGCCGCGTTCGACGACGCTGCGAAAAGTTTGCCGGAACATTCCGAGTTGATCGTGGACGACACGTTCCTGGCGAACATCGCGCATGGCCGCGCACGCTCGTGGTACCGGCTGGGGAATCTGCCACGCGCGATTTCCTACGAAGAAGGCGCCGCGCGGCTGCTCCCTGCGAGCGCCGACCTTTGGCGGCAACTCGCGGGGTTGTACGCCGCGGCGGGCCGGAGCGACGACGCCAATCGAGCTGCCGCTCACGCGAGCGCGCTCCCGTAGCGCGGAGAAAAAAGGGCGGGTCTGGAGACCCGCTGCAGGCGTGGACGCCCGCCCCACACGGACTGGCCCACCTAAGTGGCATTGGGCCAGGACGCCTGCCCCACTACCGTGTCGTACCAGCGCAGGATATGATACGGCGTTTCGTTGCTGGGCGGCGTGAATTTCACCAGCGCGGCGACGGTGCGGCGGAGATCCGACAGTTGGCCATTCCCCAGGCGCAGGCGGGCCGTGGAGCGTAGCGTGAACATGGTGAAGCCGCCGATGCGCAGCCGGGGGAAGCCCGGACCGGCGATTTGGGCGAAGGGCGACAGATCCTGCGGGTTCAGAAAAGGCTGCATGCGGCGCTGCTGGACCAGGGCCGCGACGCCCTCCGGCGGCACACCCACGGCGGCCAGGACGGCGGGCGCCGCGGTGTTGACGTCGAATTGGCCGGCAGAGCCAAACACCGAGACGCAGTCGCCCAGTCCGGTCCGCAGCGCGAGAGGCTGCGGGGCGCCCGCGGGCGCGATTTGCCAGGCGCCGTAGAAAAGATCCGGGGTGACGCCCCGCACCGAAAGCAGTTCCTCGATTTCCTGAAAATTCGCATGCGGCGCGAGATAAGGCGGGTACAGCGACGCATAGAAACCGTCGAAAGCGCTATGCAGCACGGGAGCCGGGGAGCGCCAGTCCACGATGGCCGCGGCAATCTCTTGGGCGCGCGCGGGGTCCACGCCGAGGTTCACCAGCAGATGGAACAGGTCCTCTGGCGGGGCGGTATTGATGTTGAATTTGGAGTTCTCCGGAATGACCTCGACCACGGTTTGGCCTTCTGGAAAATCGAAAACGAAGAGCGGCCCGAGCGGCTTGAAGCGGGGGATGTCGGGACGCGTACGGCCCCAATCCAGATACAGGATCGCGCGCCGCAAGCCGCCCGCGGCGAGATCCTGGCTGCGGAGCCCATCGACGGCGGTAGCGCTGCGCTCGGCCTCGCCGCGCACGGTATCGGCGAGCGAAATCGCGATGGTGGCCAGGGCGGCGGAAAGCCAGAGGACGGCGAGAAGCGCGGTGCCTTGGGCGGACTTCGTACGCCGTGGATGGTGGATAGTGGCTGGTGGCTGGTTAGTAGGCATCCACATAGACGAGGTCCGGCAAGCGGTTGATGGGGATGGCGGTCGTGACGGTTAGCGGGCGGAGGCGGGCGGGGTTGTCTTCCAGGGGCGCCATTTCCACGCGGAGGCCGATCGGCCATCGGGCCATCACCCAATCCGTGCGCCAGTATTCGACTTTGGGGGGCTGGGCCGGTTCCAGATACGAAAAGCGGCACCAGGCCAGCTTGTCGGCGAGCACAAAGGACTGCGCGGAGGCTTGAATCGGGCGGAATTGCGGTACGGTCGCGCCCGACGCGGGATCCGGCGCCATGCCGAGGCACGACTGCCCGGCGCTGAGCGGTCCGGTGTAAGGAATCTCATTCACGATCAGCCGCACTCCGCGGCCTTGGTCGCCGGGGATTACCTGAAGCTCCAGGATGCGCGGCTGGCCGCGCCAGGCCTCCTGCAGCGAATAGGTGGAGACCAAGCGCATGGATTGCGGCTGCCCCTCAAAGAAAACGAACGGCGCCAGCGGCGCGCGCGATTCGGCCGGGCAGATCGCCTTGACGGGCATGAAGCCGCCGAGTTGTTGCTCCAACAGGCGTTGCGCTCCGGCCACGCGGCGGTTTTCCATGAGGCGCGAGTTGGTATGGTGCAGGGCATCGAATCCCATGCGAATGGTGGCGAGCATGCCGACCGAGAGCATGCTGAGCAGGGTGATGGCGATGACGACTTCGATCAGGGTGACGCCAGCTTGGTGCGGGGCTAAAGCCCCGCGCGGGCTCAAGCCCGCCCTCCATTCAACGGTCATGGCTGGAGGTCCTCGGGGCGCAGGACGTGCGTGCGGTAGCCGCCCAGGGCGAAAGTGCGGCGCTCGCCGCTGGCCATCCACCAGATCTCGAGCGACATGCGGTCGAGCGACTGCTGGCCCGGCGCCGGAGATGGCGGCATCTCGAAGTGCGTCAGGCGAGCGCGCCAGCCGCCTTCGACGCCGCCGGTCAGGGAAGGATCGAATGGGCCTGCCACCAGGGTGTCCAGCGGGAACTGTGGGTCGAGCAGCAATTCATCCATCTTGGATCGCGCCAGCAGCGCGGCGCGATCGCGGTTGGTTACGCGGGAGGCGTTGCGCATGGAGGCGGTGATCTCGGCCATCAGGCCAATCACCGCGATACCCATGATCAGGGTGGCCACCATCATTTCGAGCAGCGTGAATCCGTTCCGTCGGCTTTTCTTTTGGCTTTTCTCCTGGCTTTTCTTTTTCATGGCGACTCCGGCTGCTCGATCTCAGTCACTCCCGTAATGGGATTCAGCCGCACGATGCGCCGCGCGCCGCGCCGGTTGGCGATTTCGATGCCGATGCGGGGCGGTACGCCGCCAGGCTGGAACAGGAAGCGGCGGGGCTCGTCGCTGGGCTCTTCCAGAGCGGGCCAGACGGCCTGCACCGCGATGCCCGGCGGCAGGGCCAGCATCTTTACGAAAGCCGCATCGGGGGATCGCATGGTCACGGTGTTTTCCTTGACCGAGATGGACAGCTCGATGGCCTGCTGGCGGCGCTCCGCGCGATTGGCGGCGACGTTCATGAAAGCGGCCACTGATCGCGCTCCCGCCGCGAGGCGAAGTTTCTCCATGCCGGCGATGGTGCTGGGGAAAGAGAGTCCAACGATCAGGCCGATGATGGCCAGCACGACCATCATCTCCATGAGGGTGACGCCGCGAGCGGGGCTAAAGCCCCGCGCGGGCTGAAGCCCGCCCTCCAATCTATTTCCAGTTGGCGATATCGGCATTGACTCCCTCGCCGCCGGGCTGGCCGTCGGCGCCGTAGCAGATGAGGTCGGGCTCTTCACCGTGCTCCCCGGGATAACGATAGACATACGGGTGCTTCCACGGGTCCAGAGGGATGTCCTTCTTCAGATAAGGCCGCAGCGCGTCCAATCCCTGCTCCTGGGTGGGAAACATGCCGTTATCGGCGTGAAACTGCACCAGGGCGCCCTCGAACGTCTCCATCTGCACGCGGGCCGCCGCGACTCGCGCTTTGTCGGTCTGTTGGAACAGCTTCGGCCCCACCAATACGGCGAACAGCGAAATGATGATCACCACGACCATCATCTCGATCAGGGTCACGCCCGCCTGGGCACGTCTGCGTCGATTTTGTGTTTTCATATAGCCACGTCGTTGATGCTGGTGATTGCCACCAGAATACTCAGGATAAAACCGCCGACGATCACGCCCATTACCAGGATGACGATGGGCTCGAAGACCGCGGTGAAGCGTTTGATGGCCGCGCGCGTGTCCTCCTCATAGATGTCCGCCATGCGGGTGAACATGGAATCCAGTCTGCCGGTTTCTTCGCCGACCGTCAACAGGTGGCCGACCAGAGGCGGGAAGACACCCACTTTGGCGATGGGAGCGGCGATGCCTTCGCCGCGCTTGACGCCCTGCGAGACGGCGTCGAGGCCGCGGGCGATGTAACGATTGTTCAAGACGGCGCCGGAGATGCCGATGGCCTGCACCAGCGGCACGGTGTTGGCGATCAGGGTGGCCATGGCGCGCGCGAAACGCGACGTCTCGGCCTTGCGCAAGGCGTCGCCCAACAGCGGCAGCTTCAGGCGCCACTCGTCCCACCGCAAGCGGCCTTTGGTCGTGCCGATGTAGAGGCGCAGGGAGGTGACCCCAATGGCCACGGCCAGGGCCGCCACCCACCACCAGGTCTGCACCACGTTACTGACATTGAGCATGATTTGCGTGGGCAGCGGCATCTGCATGTGGGAATCCTCGAACAGCGAGGCGAAGCGGGGGACCACGAAGGTCAGCAGGATGATGACGGAAGCCAGGCCCACCAGGCACAGCAGCGCGGGATAGATCATGGCCGAAACGATGTAGTTGCGCAACTCGTCGCGCGAGTGTTCGAACTCCGAGAGGCGCTCGAAGACGACGGCCAGGGCGCCCGAAGCCTCGCCGGCGCGCACCATGTTGACGAAGAGGTCGGAGAAGTACTCGCCGTGGGTAGCAAGACTGTCGGCCAGCGGTTTGCCGCCCTTGAGCACGCGCAGCACATCGAGGACGATGACCCGGAAGGCGGGCCGCTCGGTCAGTTCGGCGGTGATGGCCAGGGCCCGGTCCAGCGGGACACCCGCATTCAGCAGGGTGGACATTTCCTGCGTGAAGAAGAGAACGTCGCGACGTCGGCCGCTGGCGAAGGACGGCAGCTTCAGCTCGTAAGATTTTTTGGGTGCCACGCCGACGTAGACGGGGGTGAGGCCCTGTTTGCGCAATTCGCGGGCAACGAATTTGTCGGTTTCGCCGGCCAGGCGGCCGGTGCGGAGTTTACCGTCGGCGGCCACGGCGCGAAAGAAGAAGGTAGTCATAGCTGCCCAAATTGTGGGGCGGCCAATCCTGGCCGCAGCCGCCTTTCAGGCGGCCGGAGCCGGCTGAAAGCCGGCTGCGGGCAAGATTGCCCGCCCCACAGATTCCTGAGAATCTCTCCACCCTCGATGCACCACGAAGATGTATGCGGCATTATGAGCGGCGGCTGCCCCATTTTGACGTAGTGGAGCAACCCCTGTTCGTCACCTTCCGGTTGCATGGCAGTCTTCCCGCTCATCGGGTGTTCCCTCCGGCCGGACTCATTACGGCAGGCAAGGCTTTTGTAGCGATCGACCGGTTGTTGGACGCAAGCACTACTGGTCCGTTGTTCCTGCGGCGGCCGGAAATTGCGGAGATGGTGGTGGCGGCATTGTGGCACGGGGAACGCGAACTGCATCGCTACCAATTGCATTCCTTTGTCGTGATGCCGAATCATGTCCATCTTCTGGCTACGCCGCACTTGCTGGCCGCAAAATGGCTGGGGCCGCTCAAGGGATTTACGGCTCACCAAGCCAATCTTCTTCTGGGCATCCATGGGCCATTTTGGCGGGATGAAAGCTACGACCATTTGGTCCGATCTGGTGCGGAGTTCGATCGTATTCGGGCTTATATTGCGCAGAATCCGGTGAAGGCGGGGTTGGCTACGAGTGCTGAGGAATTTGCTTGGTCTAGTGCGTATTCGGCCAGAGCCGCCTGAAAGGCGGCTGCGGGCAATATTGCCCGCCCCACAATAAGCTGATTGCAGTTTGGGTGGCAGTTCAAGCATGTCATTAGAACTCCTGGGTGACTCGCATGACTTCCGCCACTGTGGTGGCGCCCATGCGGATCTTGCGCCAGCCGTCCTCGCGCAGGTTGCGCATACCGTAGCGGCGGGCCGCCTGGGTCAGCGCGGCGGCGTCTTCATTGGCCATGATGCGCTGGCGCAGTTCGTCGTTCAACTCCATCATTTCGAAGATGCCCATGCGTCCGGTGTAGCCCGATCCGCCGCATTGTTCGCAACCGGCTCCGCGCCAGGTTTCCAGGCGCTCGCCTTCCGGCGAAATGGCCGTGCCCGAGGGAGTTTTGCAATTCGAGCAGAGCAGGCGCACCAGCCGCTGCGCCAGCACGGCCACCAGTGAAGAGGTCACCAGATAGTTTTCCACGCCCATGTCGGTGAGGCGGGTGATGGCGCTGGGCGCATCGTTAGTGTGCAGGGTGGAAAACACCAGGTGGCCGGTGAGCGCGGCGCGGATGGCGATGTCCGCGGTTTCGCGGTCGCGGATTTCGCCGACCATGATCACGTCCGGATCCTGGCGTACGATGTGGCGCAGTCCGGCGGCGAAGGTCAGCCCGATCTGCGGATTCACATGGATCTGGTTGATGCCATCCATCTGGTATTCGACGGGATCTTCGATGGTGATGATTTTCTTGTCCGGAATATTGATGCGCTTGAGCGCCGAATAGAGCGTAGTGGACTTGCCGCTGCCGGTGGGCCCGGTGACCAGGAAGATGCCGTGGGGCAGCGAAGTGAAATGCTCCATGCGGGCCAGCATGAAGTCGTCGAAGCCCAGGCGGCGGAGGTCGTAGAAGTTGCCGGCGGAGCGGTCGAGCAGGCGCATCACCACGCTTTCGCCGTAAAGGGTAGGCAGGGTGGAGACGCGCAAATCCACTTCGCGGCCGAGGATTTTGATCTTGATGCGGCCATCCTGAGGCAGACGGCGCTCGGCGATGTTGAGCTTGGCCATGAGCTTCAGGCGCGAGGTGACGGCGGCTTTCAACTCGCGCGGCGGGGCCTCCTGGTTGAAGAGCACGCCGTCCACGCGAAAGCGCACGCGGAACTCCTTCTCAAAGGGCTCGATGTGGATGTCGCTGGCGCGGCGCTCGATGGCCTGCGCGATCATGGCGTTGACCAGCCGGATGACGGGCGCTTCGCTGGCCATGTCGCGCAGATGCTCGAGGTCTTCGTTGGCCTGCGCCGCGCCGACTTCGGCGTCGAAGGATTGCTTGGCGCTCTCGCCGTAGTGCTTGTCGATGGCGTCGAGGACTTCCTGTTCGGCGGCCAGTGCGGTTTCGATTTTCAGGCCGGAGAAGGCGCGCACGGCCGCGATGGTGTCGAAATCCAGCGGATCGGCCATGGCCAGCGTGAGAGTGGAATCCTGGACAGCCAGCGGGAAGAAGCGGCACTGGCGCATGAAGCGTGCCGAAAGTCCTTCGAGTTCGGGCGCCGAGGGCGGCGGAGAATCCAAGGTGACCAGCGGCAGGGCGAGTTGTTCGGAGAGCGCCGCCAGCACGTCACGCAGCGCGATGAAGCCCATGTCCACCAGGATTTTCCCCAGCTTGTCGCCGCGTTCCTTCTGCAATTCGAGAGCGCGTTCGAGATCTTCGGGTTGGATCAGGCGGCGGGCGATGAGCATCTCGCCCAGACGGGGCGTGCTTCGCACGCCGTGGCTGGTGACTGGTGGCTGGTGGTCGGTGGCTGGCGTGGCCAATTTAGAACTCCCCCGTGCGGATGGCGGTTTCGCGCGTGGCGTTCGACAGCAGCTTCTGGCGCTCGGCCTGCATCACGATTTGGGAGGGAAGGCCACTATAGTCTTCCCAGGAGTAGTGGAACAGCGAAACCGCCAACACCACCTGTTCGCTGGGCGGCAGGTTCTCCAGCGAGGCGGCGGAAGCCACCAGCATCTCGCGCATCTGCTGCTTCAGCAACGGCAGGCGCTGGACTTTGCGGTCGTGAATGCGGGCGATTTCGATCTTGGTGAACGACTGACGAAACGGGGTGAGGTTGGGGCTGACAATCAGGTTCAACTCGACGCTGAAGACCGCGCCGTAGCCTTCCAGGTAGACCCCGCGCGTGGGGCCGAGAAGTTCGAAGGCGTCCGGCGTGTAGGCTCTGGCGAAGCGGCCGTCGAAATTCTTCTCCACGCTGGCAAGGGCGGCGCGCGCGATGCGGCCATGCGAAGCCGGCGGAGCCTCCTGGGCGGCAAAGAAGAATGCCAGCAGGACCGCCAGCACGTTCATCGCACGTCCCCGTTGGCACTGCCGGCGTCGTTGCTGGCCAGAATCAGAGTGTTCATCCGTTTCTTCTCCACGTCGAGATATTCCTGGACGCGCACCATCATGGCCTGGGTCTCCAGTGCATGACGGGTTTCGGAAGCGGCCAGCAACTCGCGCGTCTGGCGGCCCTGGCGCGCTTCGCTCTCCGCCACGGCTTTGCCGACGGCGTCATTCACGCGCTTGGAAAAGTCCACCTCCAGTGCCGTGCGGCTTATAGCGGGAGCCGGCACGCTGGCTTGCGGAACGGGACGCGTGAGGGAGAAGACCAGCAAGGCAGCCGATAGCATGGCGGCCGAGGCGAAGCCCAATCGCGCGGCGGAGCCCCACAGCGCGTCCCAACCGCGACGAAATGCGGAGGGTTGGAAGACCGGATCGGACACAAAACCGATGCGTTGCGGGATCTCTTCATCGGGCAGCGCGAGCAGCGCGGTCTCGGTGCCGCGCAGCCGGTCGAGTTCCTCGCGGCAATGGGCGCAGGTCTTGACATGGACTTCGGTCAGCCGGCGCTCGTTTTCGGCGAGATCCTTGAAATAATAGTCACGCAAATCGAATGGCGAACAACTCATGACACACCTCGTGCTTTTACGGGAGCCAGTTCGTTTTTCAACAGGTCGAGCGCCGTGTACAGCCGCGATTTCACGGTGGACACCGGGGCGGCCACGATCTCGGCGATCTCCTCGAATTTGAAGCCCTGGTAGATTTTGAGGATGACGGTCTCGCGCTGGTCGGCGGTGAGTTTGCGCAGCGCGCTCGAAACGGCCAGGGTCAATTCCACTGGAAAGACGGCATTGCCGCCCAGGGTGGCGGCGCCTTCCAGGGTTTCGGGGTGGAGTTCCTCGGTCTCGCCTTCGGGCCGCCGCTTGCGGAACAGCGAATAGGCCTCGTTATGGGCGATGCGGTAGAGCCACGGGGCGAACCGCGCCGGGTCATCCAGTTTGCGGAGATTCTGGTATGCCTTCAAGAAAACGTCCTGACTCAGGTCCAGAGCGTCCTCGCGGTTGGCGACGATGCGCAGCAGATAATTGTAGACGCGCCTCTCCCATCGGGAAATGAGCAGGTTATAGGCCTCGACATCTCCCCGGCGCGCCTTACGAATCAGGTCGGCATCCTCGACCGCCCGAAGAATCAAAGCTCCGGCTCCATGTGAAAAGACGCCTCAGTGGCGGAAAAAGTCTGAAAGGTGCAGGAACTTCCAGTGTAGCGGATCTAGTGCAAGTGCCAGCGGGCAAGGGCTCAGCGACTCAGCGATAGACTTCGGCTCTGTGCCGAATTCGCAGGATGACGATTTGGCCTGGCAAGGCACGGAACAGGACGCAGTAGTCTCCGACCCGGAGCCGCGCGCACCCTTGCCACTGTCCGGCGAGTGCCTTTACGTCGCCCCTCGCCCGAGTCGGCGCGCCGTGTCGGGAACTTCATCGCAGGCCGAATTCGTGGAGTATGGCGTCGTGCGAAACCACTTGCCCGTTCGGATCTCGCCGGCCGCCTTCTCGATTGCTTCGGAGTCGCGTGCTGTAACGGGCTCATCGTCCGGCGGGGCAGACATCGCAGCGCGATAGGCCGGGCTTGTCGCCAGGTATTCCGGGTACCGCTGGGCGGCAGCCAAATCGTCTTCCGGAATACGATTTATCAGATCATGCAGCGCTTCGCGATTCATCGCCCGCCTCCGCCCTCATCGTACTCGTTCTGAATGCAAATGGGCGCCTCCGAATGGACGGCCTGGACAGTGAACGCGCGATCACTGGACCGCGATCGTGACGACATTTGATGATGCCGCGCCCTGCCCATAGGAAATCGAAACTGGCGTAGCGCTGTTGGCTGGCAACCCCGCCGGCACTTGCGCGTTAATCTGGTAGAGGCCCACGTAGCCGGGCGCCAGCCCGGAGAACGATACGTCTGCGGCTACACCGCCGACCATCACTGCCGGAGGAGGAGAGTAGGATGTTTGAGCAAGCGGGCTAAGCGGAGCCGGAGATCCGGTCGGCGGTTGATTGGTCACTGGACCCAGACCGGTGCAGAAGATTTGTAGGACCGTGCTGCCGGGAGTTGCGGGGTTGGAAGCATCGACCAGGCGATTGGAGGCATCCAGGATCGCTCCCTGGCCCGATCCCGACCCATTCACCGTAAAGATCGCGGGCGCGACAGGCGCGAGGTCCATCGTTTGGGAAGGCCCGGTGTCTCCATACAACGTAGCGGCGATATCGGCCCCTAGTGGGGTGGCCAGTTCCCAAGGGACCTGGAAATTAATCTGGCTGCCGGACACGTAGAACAGCGGCGCCGGGATACTGGCATCGAATATGATGGAAAGCCCAGCGAGGCTGGCCGGCAGAGGAGGTTCCGTAGCACTCAGCGGGGCGGGGACGAAGAAGTCTCCGAAGACCGAAGCGATGCTGCCGGGCGCGACCGGGGCGGTATAGCTTGCGGCATTCACGAGGCCGCCGGGATTGATCGAGGGCAGAGGGGCGGCCAGACTGAGTGAAAAGACCGAGCCCTTTTGGCCGGTTCCTCCGTCAGGAGTGGTTCCATAAAGAACTCCGTTGCTCGAGACCGCCGCTGCTGCGACACTGCTGCCGTCGTTGCCGCCAGTGAAGTTATGGAGCGTGGTCTCTGTCCATTCGCCCGTAGGAGCGGTAGGCGGCGTCAGGGAGAATAATATGCCGCAGTAAGTGTTTCCGCAGCGGGTGGTGCCACTGACGTAGATGGTGCCGTCCGGTCCGATCCCGAGGATCTGGTTTGGCGTGCCAACGCTTGCGTCCGTGATGGTGTAGAGCGTATTCTCGATCCAGGCGCCCCCTGGGGCGGTAGGCGGAGTTAGCGACCAAACGCTGCCGTAGGTTTGAGCGCCGGAACTCGACGTTCCGCCGATAGCGGTTCCGAAGAGAACTCCCGCAGGTCCCACGGCGAGCCAATTGGGCCAGGCAACGGCAAAGCTGCAAAGCACGGTCGTTGTCCATGGATTACTGCCGCCTGTTCGGGGGGTGAGAACGACAATACCTGGCCGGCGGGCAAACCGGATGCGGCCCTAGTGGCCACGTAGGGTAGCCCTCCGCTACCAATCACTACGTTGGAATAGGGCCCGACGGTAGCCGGAAAGTAATAGAGCGCCGTTGCGGTCCAGGCGGCGAATGGCGTCGTAGGGGGCGCCAGCGAATACAACGCAGATGTGGCACTGTCGGAGCAGGTCGGCAGGGTTCCGGGGAAGCTCGTCTGACAGGAGGCAACGGCGGACATGAGTCCATACAGTATGCCGCTGCCGCCGACCGCCAAGCTGGAGGGCGTCAGCCCGCTCGCTTGAAAGACCAAGGCCTCGGTCCAGGCGCCCGCGGGCGCGGAGGGCGGCGTGACGGAAAAAACGGCGCCACAATCCGGCGGAGAATCCAGTTCGGAGTAGCAGGCAGCGCCAAGGCCTCCGTAGAACGTCGTCCCGTAAAGTACGCCGCCGCTGCCGATCGTAAGGCCCGCTGGTTCAAACGAGTCATCATAGTCGCCGCCGAGATTATAGAGCGTGGTCTCGGTCCACAGGCCGCCAGGTGCAGCGGGCGGTGTCAGCGAGAAAACGGTACCGCCGTAGGTCCCGCCCGCGGCGGTGGTTCCATAAAGCACTCCACCGAAGCCGATCGCGATACCGTCGGGGCCGATGCCGATACACGGGGCGCTTCCCGAGCAGGCAGGGAAGCTGTAGATGGTGGTGAAAGTCGGCGCTAGCGATTGCGCTCGTGCACAACAGCCGAGGCTCAGCCACGCCGATAAAACTAGTCCAGCATGAACTCGCATGGAATTCTCGCGGACGCGGCGATTACATATTAAGTTGAATTCGAGGCGGGCCGGACGTTGCTTGACCTCATCGGGCTGAAGTTGGATCTCCAGGACTTGCTTGGCGCCACCGTCGATGTCGTGACGCCGAACGGTTTGCGCTATTCTCGGGAGCGCGAACATCGCTCATTCGGGCCACAGACTAAAGTCTGTGCCACCGCCTGACCCACCTTACCGGCTCACCGCAGCCTGCCGGATGGGGACCGCCCCACACCTGGCCTGCGCCACTACTCCCAATGGCCGGGAAGGCCCCACTTCTTCTTCACGTCGCTGCCGAACTGAAAGCCTGGGCCAATCGAAAAACGGATGGTGTTGCGGCCGTCCTTCAGCAGGTCGGGGAACAGGTGATCGTGCACCAGGTCGGCTTGCACGATCAGGCTGAAGTGTTTGGTGACGTTGAACGCGACGCCGCCGCCGAAGCCGTAGAATGCGGTCCATTCTTCCTCCTTGCCGGAAGGGGCCACGCCATTCACCAGGATTTGGGTGAGGTGGTCGGCGGGATGCGCCGTCACGATTTCGTTGATGATTCCGCAGGATGGCCGGATATACGGCGTAAAGCGCTTGAAGCGGCGGTAGGGAAACTCGGGACCGGCGGTGAAGGTCTGGGTCACCGAACTGAAGGGCAAGGCAGCTACGTAGTTTGCAGGCAGCGCGCCGGCGGCTATGAGTTGCTGCAGAAGCGGGCCATATGTCTGCTGTATCGCGGTGGTGGCCTGGTTCAGCCCGACGATAGTATTGCCTGTGCCGCGGCTGTAGTCGAAGCCCAAACTAACATGCCGCGACCAGCGCATTCCCGCCTGGATGTGAATGCCGGGTTCGGAGAGACTGATCTTGGGGCTATCCAGATATAAGAATCCGGCGTAGAGGACGAAGCGGCCGACATATGGCTGCCCGGCGGATTGCTCGCTGGGCGGCGGTTGCTGGGCGAATAGGCACGGAGCCACGAGGAGCAGAGACGCGGCGAACGGAATCAGACGGGATAAGGACTTCTGTGGCATTTGACCTCGGTTCAGACGTGGGCTTAGCAATGGATTCGGTCGCTGGATCCTACAGACAGCGGATGGACAACAGGGTAACATTTTCCAGAGCTTTGGAGGCAGCGACCGGTACTAGAACCATCGAAGGCCGATTAACAATCGGCTGGCAGGTTACGGCAGAAATGGTACTAAAATTGCGTTCTGGACAAACAGGATAAAAAGAGTCTATTTTATCTTTTTGTGCTGCCATGCAGTTGACTCGCGCCGCCGATTACGCCGTCCGCGTCATGATCCACCTGGCTACGCTCACTCCCGGCACGCGCGTCAACCGGGACCGCCTGGCGGCCGCGTCCGACGTCCCCACGCACTTTCTTTCCAAGGTGTTACAGGTATTGGTCCGGGCCAGGCTGATCGTCACGCATCGCGGCCCGAGCGGCGGATTCAACTTGGCCATTCCGGCCGATGAGATTTCGGTTCTGAGGGTGGTGGAGGCGGTCGAAGGCCCCATCGCGCTCAACGTTTGCGCGACCAATGGGCCCGGTTGCAGCCGTCAAGGCTGGTGCCCGGCGCATTTCGTATGGCTGGAGGCGCAGGCCGCGCTTACCCAGGTGCTGAGGAACGTCTCCATCGCCATGCTGGCCGGCGAGGCGGCAGTTGCGCTCGAAAACGTTCCGCGCCAAGACAAGGTGGTTTACCCATGGAACTGACGTGGCTGGCCATCGCCGCCAGCCTGATGATGGGCCTGGGCGCTGCCGCGGTTTTTGTTTTTGCGGTGAAGAAAGATTATTTTCGCGATCTGGAAGACACCAAATACCAGGTCTTCTGGTCCGATTTGGAAGAGCTGGTGGATTCACCCGTGCATTCACCAAAGGAGAACCCCGATGGCAGTGGCTCCAGGAAGCCATAAAGAATCCGGGCAGGCGGGCAGCCTGCCCCTGGCGGAAACCATGAACCGGCGCCGCATGCTGGCCTGGTTCACCGGTTTCGGCTTATTCGGCTCGGCGGTGCTGAGCGCATTTTCGAACCTTGTATTCATCAAGCCGCGGGCCACCTACGGACAGCCCATGCGCTTCGGCATCGGGCGGCCGGAGGATTTCCCGCCCGGCACGCGCATCTCGATGGACGTCCGCCGGGTGTGCATCGTGCGCGACGGCAACCGGCTGGCGGCCATCTCGACCACGTGCACGCACCTGGGATGCATCGTGGGCGTAGCCGATACCGGGTTCGCCTGTCCCTGTCACGGCTCGCGCTTCGACCAGGACGGCAACGTGACCGGCGGTCCGGCGCCCAAGCCTCTGCCCTGGTTCCAGATCAGCCTGGCGCCCAATGGGGAATTGGAAGTCGACAAATCGGCCGAGATCGTCCCCGGCACTTATTTAGACGTATGAGCGACACCACCAAAGAAAGCGGACTCCTGACCGCCGTGCGGGAGTTTCCCGCGAATGTCTGGAGTTCCATTTTTCGCAATCCGCTGCCATCCAACGATCTGGAGCGGGCGTCCACCAGCTTCACCAATTTCTTCCTGCACCTGCACCCGGTCAAGGTCAATCGCAACACGCTGCGGCCCCTCTACACACTGGGGCTGGGGCTGATGTCGTTCTTCCTGTTTCTGATTCTGGTGGTCACCGGCGTCCTGCTGATGTTCTACTACGTGCCATCCACCACGCAGGCCTACGACCGCATGCTGGACCTGCGCGGCTCGGTGGCGTTCGGCATCTTCCTGCGCAATATGCACCGCTGGTCGGCGCACGGCATGGTAGCGATCGTGTTTCTGCACATGTGCCGCGTGTTCTTCACCGGCGCTTACAAGAAGCCGCGGGAATTCAACTGGGTGCTGGGCGTGGGGTTGCTGCTGGTGACGTTGTTTCTGAGCTTCACCGGCTATCTGCTGCCCTGGGACCAACTG
>Ga0181535_10000994_pt1 | contig 38834 bp, 37 predicted proteins | sample PEATcosm2014_Bin_44_FD_119774 | JGI IMG/M metagenome (GOLD analysis project Ga0181535, IMG submission 119774) | Peatland microbial communities from MTU Mesocosm Facility, Houghton, MI, USA - PEATcosm2014_Bin17_30_metaG | ecosystem: Environmental > Terrestrial > Soil > Wetlands > Peat | place... | reverse complement strand
GCTCGCGGCCGGCCAAGCCGATATGCCCGGTGCCGCCTTGCCAACCGTCACGCTCACCGTGCCGGTTACGGTGTTGTAGTCCGTCGTATCCGTGGGGGTAAAGGTAAAGCCTTCCGTCTGCGATCCGATTGCGGGGACGGTGGCGGGCGTAGTCCATGCGAAGGCGCCGCTCACCGAGGCCACGCCACCACTCAGAGCCGAAGACGAGAGAGCGCTGCCGTAGCTGATGGCTGAAGCCGTGGGCTGGGTGGTGATGGTTGGAGTTGCCTTGGCTACCGTCACGCTAACCGTGCCGGTCACGGTGGTGTAGTCCGTCGTATCCGTGGGGGTGAAGGTCACGCTATACGATGCCGTACCCGCGCTGGGAATGGTGCTTCCGGCCGTCCAGGCAAAGCTGCCGGCGGGTGTTGAGGAACCGCCTGTCAGCGTTGACGATGCAAGAGTCTGGCCATAGGTGAGGCCGCTCGCGGCCGGCCACGCCGATATACTCGGTGTCGTCTTGGTGACAGAATTGGTAGCACCGCCGCCACATCCGGCCAGCATACTTGCTCCAAGCAGTGCGACTCCCAGAAATACAAGACTCTTTCCAAACATTGGAGTGTCCTTTCAAAGATGCGGTCCCGGATTACGGAAGAAACCTCACGACCAGATTCCAAACGGATGAGAATTGGCTTAGAAACCACGGGATTCCTGCCGGTATCAGGAGCATGTGAGTGGCCAAAACTGTGAAGCTTCTAATTGCGAGCCCAGTTTTTTTCGAATCAGTCGCTTACAACGCATACGACCCACACATGTCTCGATTCGCTTTTAGTGGCTATAGTTCTTTATGAACGTATCCTTAGGTCCAAACTTCCCTGAGCGCTCATTAAATCCCAACATCCTCATTTATGAACGCATCCTTAAGTCCCAAGGTCCTCTCCCTTGCACTTCACCCGTGGTAAGGATTCGTGTTGGATTGTCACACTGCAACCTGACGTTATTCGGCGGCTCTTTCTCCGCGCGGCGGCATTCTGAATTCACGAACGCCGTCGAGCGGTTCCGGCGCTCTGTCCCGGGTGAGTGCGTGGAATTGATTGCATAAATGCCTCAGAGCGATGATCAAGCACGTGCCATGAAAAGCCATGAAACCCGGCCATGCGGTCGAAGTTCATCTGTGATGTCGCTATGATTTTTTGATGGAAATATCAGTAACTCGGAGAGCTGTGTATCAACGCGATCGATGACTGCAGAGATTCTTCATCTGCGGTGTTCTAAATGCAACCGCCGGCAAAGCGCGATGATCGAGTCTTGTTATGACTCGTATTGTAAACAGCGAAAGAATGAAGATTGCAAGGGTCATACGCGGCCTCGCCTTGCGATGAAATTGTCGTCAATGGTCTTCTGCTCTGAACGGGCGAGATCCGACTCATACGCGCTGCGCTTCTCATCCTGCATATTGGTGAGCATTTCGCGATTTCGCCGTGCTGTTTCGTAGATAGCGATTTGCCTGTCCCGCAGTTTTTCGAGTTTTTCCAGTTGTTCCTCGATGAGCTTCCTGTTTTGCTTCAGTTCATTCATCCGTCCGTAGACGGCATGAATGTTGTGACCGGCGCGGGTCTTGAAGACTTCAGCGTGGCGCAAAGCATCCGATTCCAGGATCTCCGCGTTGATATGCGTTAACGCATCCTGCGTCTGCGCAATCTCGGCAAGAATCTGTTGCAGCAGACGCTCTTCTCTTTCTTCAACAACGCCGCGTACCCGAAGCACCGTAGCTAGTGGAAACTGGAAGGACATAATCAGCTCGCAATCTGGAGGAGGGATTGAACCACATTTGGAAAGGCAACAATCTCGCTGGGACGCTGGTGAAGAAATGAATTCAGTTGCGGCAGAATCTCGACGGCCCGGTCCAGCGTCGGATCGGCTCCTTTCTGGTATGCGCCAATGCGAATCAGATCTTCAGACCGCTCATAGGAGGCCATCAGGAGACGCAGAGCCTTGGCCTTCTGAATGTGCTCTTCAGAAGTGATATTCGGCATCAGACGGCTAAGGCTTTCAAGCACCGAGATCGGGGGATAGTGGTTTCTCATGGCCAGGTTTCTGTCGAGGATCACATGTCCGTCGAGCAAAGAGCGTGTAGTGTCGGCGACTGGATCTTGCTGATCGTCGCCCTCCATCAGCACGGTATAAAACGCGGTGATGCTGCCGCCCTTGAAACATCCCGCGCGCTCCACCAGTCGTGCGAGCATGTTAAGCACCGAGGGTGTGTAGCCCTTGGCGGTTGGAGGTTCGCCGGCAGACAGGCCAATCTCACGTTGCGCCATTGCAAATCGCGTGAGTGAATCGACGACGAGAAGAACGTTCTTCCCGGTGCTGGCAAAGAACTCCGCGATGGCCGTTGCCGACAACGCGGCGCGCAATCGCAAGAGAGGAGACTGATCGGAGGTGGAAACGACAACGACGCATCGCTTTCGCCCTTCGTCGCCAATCACCTCAAGAAACTCGCCAACTTCGCGCCCGCGCTCGCCGACCAGCGCCAGCACGGTCATATCGGCACTTGTCCCTCGGGCCATCATACCGAGAAGCGTACTTTTCCCGACCCCACTGCCGCCAAAGATGCCCAGACGCTGCCCACGGCCGCAGGTAACAAACGCGTCCAGCGCGCGAATACCGCAGCCCAATGGTTCGCGAATCGGAACACGATCGAGTGGAAGCGGGGCGGAACCGTCGACCCACACCGTTCGCTCTCCGCGATACTCGCCTTTGGAGTCGAGCGGAGAACCGGTCGCGTCGATCACTCTACCGAGCAAATCGCTGCCGACGCGGATCGAGGCCCGCGTGCCCCAGGCAACGATCCGATCGCCGAAGCGTATGCCCTGCGGATTTTCAACGGCCATAGAGAGCAGCGTCGATCCACGAAAGCCGACGACTTCGCCGGAGTATTTCTTACCGCTGGCGTTGGTGATCTCGCACGATTCTCCGACGGAACAAAATGGTCCTTCGGATTCGACCAGATTGCCAACAACCTGGAGCACGCGGCCGCGCCAGCGAAGTGTCGATCCGCGGTCCAGACGGTCGAAATACGGAGCAAGAGGCCCTGCATTATTCATTTGATTACGGGCCTCTGCGCAAGCAGGTCGAAGAATCCCTGCTCGACTTCCTTCAATTGCGCGTCGATGCTGAAGTTCGCCGAGCCGAGATCGGTTTCGAGAATGCAGTCGTCAGGGCCTTGCTGCGAGTCCTCAATGATCGTAATGGTCGAACCATTCATCGAACTCGCCAGGTACTGGCGCCATTTTTCCGCGTTTGCCGGCGAAGTGCGCACCGACACACTAGATCCGTCGTGCAGCTTATCGACGGCGACGCGAACCAACGCCGCAACCAGCAGAGGATCGACCTGTGCCTCGCGATGCAGGATCTTGGCGGCGATTGCCAGAGCGAGATGAACGACATCGGACTCGACTCGAGAGAAGTAGCTCTTCCGTTCAGCCACGAACAGGTCCAGAGCCTGCGAGATCTTCGCCGCCTCCTTCGCCGATCTTGCCTCATACTCCGCGCGCAAGCGCCTTTCGGTCTCAGTCACTGCTTCGGCACGCGCCCGGCTCAGCAGTTCGTTGATCTCCACCGTTGACTGATTCTGCGCCGGCTGCTGCTCGCGTCCTTGCCCGATCGCGCTGAGTGGCGGCTTCGGCTCTCTAGGCGCAGGCGCCGCTGGGGCGCTCATATCCCGGTACAAATACGAAGTTACCGGAGCGGGGAATGCATGATTTGTGGATTCGTTAAACGATGTACTCATCATTCCCCTCGCCCTTCAGCACGATTCTTCCCTCTGCTTCAAGCTGCCGTGCAATCGTAACAATCTCAGTCTGCGCCTTGATCACTTCTTTGCTGCGAACAGGGCCGAGCAGTTCCATGTCCTCTTTGAGCATCTCCACAGCCCTGCTCGACATGATGCGGAAGAAGTGATTTTTCAGCTCTTCTGCCGTTCCTTTAAGAGCTGTCGCTAGAGTTCTCTTGTCAATGGCTGCGGCAAGCTCGCGAATGTGCGCCTCGCCAACGTGCAGCAGATCCTCAAACGTGAACATCAAATCGCGAATGCTGATGGCCAGAGTGGGCTCTTCGTTTTCGATGTTTTCCAGGATCTCCTGCGCAACGGTTGTGTCGATGCAGTTCATGATGTCCGCTACACTCTGGAATCCAGAGTAGGTTCGCCTGCCTTGTTCACCAACCGTTTTCAAGCGCTGACTCAGCAAGACCGACACCTTCTCCGCCATCTCCGGCGAGAAGCGGCGCAAATTTGCCAGCCTCTTGACAGCTTCGGCTCGCGTTTCATTCGGAAGGCTCATCAGCAAGGCCGATGCTTGGCGGTCGCCGAGTTGACCGAGAATCAGGGCGATGGTCTGCGGATGTTCGCTCTCAAGGAATCTCGCCAGCTTCTGAGGGTCGGCCCGCTGAAGCGACTCCAGGGGTTTCAGTTCGCGCGCCTTGGTCAGCCGGTGCAAGATGCCCTCGGCCTCGGTCTCTCCAAAGGCCTTGATGAGCAAGCGCTGAGCAAGCTCGTAACCGCCTTGGACAAGGTATTCCTGAGCCTGGGTCATTCTCTGATACTCTTCGATGACCTGAACCGTCAGCTCCACTGGAATAGTTCCAAGGCTTGCGACCTCGTCGGCAACCAGTTGCAGGTCATGTTTGTTGAGATCGCGGAAGACCGTCGCGGCAACGTCCTCCCCGAGCACCGTCAGCAGGATTGCCGCTTTGCGCGCGCCACTCAGTTGTGCTCTCTCGGTAGCCATCGTCATTGCGCCTCTTCGCGGAGCCAGGCACGCACGGCAATGGTGCTGCTTTCAGGCGCGGACTGGACAAACTCCGCGAGCTGTTTCTTCAAGATCTGAGAACGCCGCGCAAGACTATTGGCGGGTTCAGCCTGAGGTTCCTCCTCCGGCGCGGCAACTTGTGCTGGAGCGCGTGAGGAAACCAGGAGAGAATTCGGAATCGAGAGAATGCGCCTCTGAATCGGCCGGATCGTCAGCAGATAGACGAGAACAAAAAGTCCGAGCAGTACCGCATAACGAACGATGAATGAGTAGTCGATCAGATCCTTGCGCGCCTGCTCCACAATAGTGGCGGGGCCAGGATCAGGCACCTCTGGCCGATCGAAGGAGAGGTTCTGGATGCTGACGACATCGCCGCGCACGCTGTTATATCCGATAGCAGCCTGGGCGAGTTCGCCGATCAGCTTCAATTCATCGGGGCTTCTCTTATGGCGCGTCTCAACCCATTTGCCGTTTTGCTGCTTGCGCTCGATCGCATCGTCAAGCACCACAGCAGCCGTCAAGCGGCGAATGCCTCCGGCCGGCTCGATGAGGTGACGGGTCGTTCGATTCACACCGTAAGTATTGTTATCTGTCTTCGAGGACTGGACGGGCTCTTTAGAGGCAGCAGGCGCCGTTGAGGGCTTGGCTCCCGGAAGATTGCTGGTGGTTCCGGGTACTCCGGCCGGGCCTGCACCGGGAGCTGACATCTCTTCGGAGTGCTGCATCGTAAGCGTTGCACTCACCGCAGGATCGTACTTCTCGTCGCTCTCTTCGCTGCTGCCGGTTTCATACTCCACATTGACGCTGGCATGCACACGATCGGCGCCAACAACAGGCACGAGGGTTGCCATCAACCGGCGCGTCAGTTCCTGTTCAAGGCCCTCGCTGCCCGGACCTGCGCCATTGCCTTGCGCGAGAGACTGATTGGAATCCGCGTCGACGATGACAACATCCGACGGCTTGAGTTCGTCGACAGCCCCTGCGACGAGCCGCGAGATTGCCGAGTAATCTTCGCGCGACAGGTTTCCGCGGCGAAGGCGCAGCGTGACTGAGGCCTTGGCGCCGCGCTCTCTGTCGAGGAAGACCGAGTCGCTGGCCATCACCAGATGAACACGAGCGCTCTTGACGTTGCTGATGGTCTGAATTGTCCGCTCCAGTTCGCCTTCGAGCGCACGCTGGTAGTTCACCTTCTCATCGAATTCGGTCTGTCCCCATGAAACCTTGTCGAAGATCTCGAAACCGATGCGTCCGCTGTGCGGAGAATCATGAGAGGCGACTTCGAGACGCGCCGCGTCAACCTGATCCGCGGGAACACTGATCGAAGTGCCGTCCGGACCGATCACGCAGTTGATCTTCTTTGCCGCCAGTTCCGCTGAGATGGCCTGGGCGTCGGCCGGTTCGAGTCCGTTCATCAGCGGCTTCATATCGGGCTGTGAAATCATCTTTGCAAAGAAGATGGCCGCCGCGAGAGTAATGGCGAGACCCACGGCAAAAAATGTCTGTTGCTGCGGACGAAGGCCTGTCCAGAAGACCTTGGCGCGTTCTGTGAACTCCTTGATGTCTGGAGCTTTTTTCGTAGTCGCTAACTGATTTTTGGCCGCCATAGGTCCCCGATCCCGCAGCTTTCTTGAAACCCAGTGCCAGGAACTGCATCCCCCATGCGTCGTTCCTGTTTGCGCACCCTACGCAACATTCAGCTAAAACTGCATCTTCTCGATGTCCTGATACGCATTCACGATCTTGTTGCGGACCTGCATCATCAACTGAAAGGCCACGTCCGCTTTTTCAACCGCGATCATGACCGAACTCATGTCGGTGTTTCCGCCCGTCAGCAGGCTGCCAATCTGCTGCTCGGCGCCGCTGTTTAGCTGGTTCACCTGTTGAAGCACATTGTTTAGTACGCCGCTGAAGCCCCCCTCTGTGGGAGTCGGTACAACCGGCGGCAACTTCGGAAGACCGCCGATCGTGCCGATAGAACCAAGACCTGCGACTGGAGTACTCATCTTCAGATCTCCCGCTAACTCTTGAGGATGTCGATGGATTGCTGAATCATCTGCTTGGCTGCCGCCACCGCGGACGCATTCAGTTGATAGGAGCGCACGGAACTCATCAGGTCGACCATCTCCGCCACCGGATTGATGGCCGGATATGCGACGTAGCCATCCTTATTGGCATCCGGATGATTCGGTTCATAGCGCATGATGGGAGGCGTTGGATCCTCGACAACTTCGCTGATCTGCACGCTGCCCGCGGAAGGACTCATCAAACTCCCGGTGTTGGCCAGCGCCAAATGGAAGCCCGAAGTCCCGGAAGACTGGAAGACGACTTCTTTGCGCCGATACGGTCCGCCTGCCTCTGTATGAGTGGTCTCCGCATTGGCCATGTTTGCGGCAACGATCTCAGAGCGCTGGCGCTCTGCCGCCAAGGCCGATCCGCTGATGGTTAATGAGTCGAAGAGATTCATGATTGCCCTCCGCCATTGATGGCGCTCAGTATTTCGTGAAATTGTTGTTTCACCAGCTGGATGCCGATCTGATATTGCAATTGCGTCTCTGACATCAGGAGTCCCTCACGGTCGAGGTTCACGTTGTTGCCGTCCGCGCGCTCCATGAGACCCGGAACCTCGCGAACGACGGGATTCAATTGCAATGTTCCGGCATTATCTTCCGATTGGGTCAGAACCCCATTCATCGCTCTGCTAAGCTCGCTCTGAAAGTCGATATCCCGCGTATGGTAGCCGGGCGTGTCGACATTCGCCATATTGGAAGAGATCGCCTGTTCACGACTTGAGGTGAGCTTCAGGTAACTCTCCAGAGTTGAGATGATCGGTGCGCTTGGCATCAGGCATACCTCCTTGGGGGAAGCCCATACTCCTTGATTTTGTTGCGCATCGTGCGCAGGCTGATCCCCAGCATTTCGGCTGCGTGTGTACGGTTGCCGTTCGCCAGCGCGAGCGTATTTTCGAGATGCATCTTCTCGATCACCGAGATCGGCGTGCCAGGAGCGGGCAACGCGCGCGACGCAGCCTGGGCACCGCCCATGGGCTGAAACTCCCGAAGGAAACACTCTGCGTCGATCGTTGTTCCCCGATTCAGCGAAAGAACGCGGCGCATAAAGTTAGCCAGCTCCCTGATATTGCCCGGCCAGCTGTAGGCCTGAAGCTTGGCGATGAAACTCGCGTCCAGTTCCGGTAACGGGCAACCGGTCTCGATAGCAAACTTCTCCGCGAAGTGCTTCGCCAGCGCGGGAATGTCATCCAGGCGATCGCGGAGACCCGGAATCGAAAGCGGAATCACATTGAGCCGATAGTAGAGATCGGAACGGAAGCGGCCCTGCTCCACCATGGAAGCAAGAGAAGCGTTGGTGGTGGCAATCACGCGAATGTTGACATGTATGGATCGCGTCTCGCCGAGACGCTCGAACTCGCGCTCCTGAAGAACACGCAACAGCTTGGGCTGCAGGTTCAGGGGCATCTCACCGATCTCGTCGAGCAGCAGTGTGCCGCCATCGGCCAATTCGAACTTCCCCGCCTTCGCTGCGTTCGCCCCGGTGAAAGCCCCTCTGGCGTGTCCGAAGAGTTCGCTCTCCAACAGATTCTCCGGCACCGCCGCACAGTTGACTGCGATAAATGGCTTGTGGCTCCGATCGCTGGCTTGATGGATGAACTTGGCCATCAGTTCCTTGCCGGTGCCGCTCTCGGCCTCGACCAGCACATCCGCGTCGGTGCTTGCTGCGGCGCGTGCGCGCTGCAGGGCATGCAACAGCGCAGGAGAGCGCCCGATGATTCCCGGAGTCACAATCTCTGGGCTTGCGGTCTTGACTGGGAGTTGAACCGAAGCAGCCTTCTCGTTAATTCGCTGCATGACGCGAGCAGCCGCGGCCTGGAGCTGTTCGAAAGAGACTGGCTTCGTCAGATAATCGAAGGCGCCGCTGCGCATCGACTCGACGGCCTCAGGAACGCTGCCAAATGCCGTTAACAGAATTACGGCCGTGGTCGGCGAGTTCTTTTGCACCGAGCACATGACCTCGAAGCCATCGCCGTCCCTCATGCGGATGTCGCTGACAACCAAATCGAAGCTGGTGAGTTCGAAGGCCCGTGCCGCGTCGCGAACGCCGGTGGCCGTCTCAACCCGCCATCCGTGGCGCAGGAAGTTGGCCCGCAATGCCGTCCGCATTCCTGGTTCGTCGTCGACTACCAATACCGAAGATTCACTATTGTTCTCAAGCGTGCTGTTCATACCAAGGCCAATTCCATCTGGTGCACTGGAAAATGAAGCGTGAATTGAGCGCCTGAATGCGCACGATTGGTAGCGGAGATCCGCCCACCGTGCTGCTTCATGATGCGTTCGCAAACTGCCAGGCCTAAGCCGGAAGTGTCGCCACTCCCGCTAAAGCCGGGTTCAAAGATGTGGTCAATCTGATCGGGCCTGAGGCCACAACCGGTGTCGGAAAACTCGGCGACGAGTTGCTCGACTCTCTCTCTGCAGCTCTTCTTCGTCGCACCGTTCGGTTCAAGCCGGAGCGAAACCGTAACATTGCCGCCCGCCGGAGTATGGCGAATGGCATTGGATACCAGGTTGAGCACAACCTGCTGGAGGGCGCTTGCATTTCCCATTACGTTGACGTCGTCGTGACCGCCAGTCCACCGCAATGAGACTGCCGCCTGATCTGCGAGCGGTTGAACAAACTGAAGCGCGTTGCCAATCACCGATGAGAGCGAGACCGGCGTGAGCGCCAGAGAGGCAGAGCCATGGAAGCTCAAAACATTGTTGACTGTTCCCGACAGTGAGCGAATGCCGGCGCGCAGATGAGAGATCCACTCGCCGCGTCGCTCATCGTCGTCCTCAATCAACTCGGCGAAAAGTTCCAAGCTGGCTAATGGGTTTCTAATTTCATGAGCGAGAGTAGTGGTGATCTCCGCCAGAGCCATTGCCTTGCGTCCAGCCTCGCGCTCCTGTTCGGCGCGCTTCTGAGCAGTGATGTCGCGTAAAATCAGGATTGTCTTGTCGATCGCGCCTGACGTGCCCGACATACGGAAAAGACGGCGATTACGAACCTCGACCCAGCGCCTTCCCCCGGAGCCGCGAACGCAGAACTCCTGTCCCGTGTCGCCGCTGGATGTGTTTTCGTAGGATGCCTCAAGATTGACGCCGCTCCAAATCGAGATCTGACGGAGGGTCGACTTCGATTCGGAATTGAAGTCTGCCTCGTTCAGTCCAAGCAGCCGACGGCACTCCGGATTGACCATCGAGATCTGCCCTTCGCAATCTAGAACCAGCACGCCACAAGGCATCGAGTCCACAATCTGCTGCAAGGCCAAACGAATCCGCTCGTTCTCTGCGAGGCTGGCATTCAAGGCCGCGTTGCGTTCGGACAGCTCCTGGCTCAAATGAGAGACTTCCTCTTGCAATGCGCGGTAGGAGTTCTCAAGGCGCGAAGCAGCCACTATGAATTGGGAAAACTCGCCAGCCAGAAGCACAGCGCTCCTGGCTGGCATTTCAAACCCCTCCCCTGAAGCTGATAGCTGACAGACGCTGCCCTCGGCCTGAGGAAGGCTGGTTTGCCCATCGCTCAGGCCGCTGCTCGAATGATTGGTGAGCGGATGATTTATGTGCACGAGATGAGAAGTAGGCAGCATCTGCCTATCGACCATGCACGATAAGGGCCAACTCACTTTGGGACTTTGCGGCGGAGATTGAAAGGCGAAGATCGCATCTATATATATGTTGTGAAAGGCGGAGTGGCGAGAGCCCTTCTTGTCGCGAAAACCGAGGATGCGCCTCTCCGCGAGCGAAGCCCTGGCTCTCAGCAACAACCGTCGGGCAAACTTTGCCGGGATTTTCTTAGAAGAGAATGTGCCGGGCCAGGATCTCGCGTTCACCGCCAACAACGATGCTCGATCGCTCGATCACGTTCTTCAGCTCCCGAACGTTGCCCGGCCAGTCGTGGCGGTCAAGTGTCTGGCTCGCCTCTGCGCTCAGCGAAACGCCAGGGGAGAACTTGTGGAGAAAGGCCTCTGCAAGCTGAACGATATCACCCTCACGCTCTCTTAGGGGTGGCAGCTTGATGGGAAAGATCGCGAGGCGGTAGTAGAGATCCTCGCGGAAGAGGCCTTGCTTGACCCGGCTCAGCAGGTCGGCGTTTGTTGCTGCGACCACCCTCACATCCACCTTGAGATTGTCGTTGCCGCCGATCCTCTGCACCTCTCCCTGCTCGAGGAAACGCAGGATCTTGCTTTGCAGAGCCAGAGGCATATCGCCAATCTCGTCGAGGAAAAGCGTTCCGCCATGCGCGGCGTGGATGCGGCCGATGCGCGACTGCACAGCCCCGGTGAAAGAGCCTTTCACGTAACCGAAGAGTTCAGCTTCGAGCAGCGCCTCGGGAATCGCGGCGCAATTAATCACTACCAGAGGCTGCTTTTGGCGCAGGCTGATGAGATGAATCGCCTGGGCTACCAGATCCTTTCCCGTGCCACTCTCCCCGGTCACCAAGACCGTCGTATCCCGACGCGCAACCATGTGAGTGAGCTGGTAAACCTGGCGCATTGGCTGCGAGTCGCCGATCATGCCGCGAATGCCGAGGTAGCCCTCCTCGTGCGTCCGCATCCGGTGCAACTGCTCCGGAGAGATCGAGTTGGACGGTGCATTGCCGCCACTATAGAGAAGCTCCGTAAGTTGAGCCGAGAGCAAAGTGGGCGACTGGGTGCCCAACACAAGCTGCCCGGTATGCGAATTGACTGAGAGTATTTGAATGTTGGGAAACTGATCCCGCACCATCGCGCTGAATTCGCCGGACTCAAGGTCGGGAAGAAGAGGATCGAGGAGCAGAATCTCGCTCGCACCATCGTTCAGGCATTCAAGCGCTTCGGCGCCGCTAACGGCCTCGGTCAGATTCCACCGCGGCTGGCGCAGTTTCTCCCTGATTGTCGATCGGAGCCTGCTGTTGGGGGTTACGAGCAGCACACTGATGACGGTGCTTTCATCCGCGCGAAACTTAGGAAATGAAGACGAACCCATCAATGGCCCTTCCGTCGCGGTCGTGGTTTCAGCCGAACTCATATCCCTCAAATGGCCCCGGAGTCAGAAATATAGCGTTACAAAGGAGCGCCTTGCAACTCAATTTGTACAGTGAAAGGCTTCAGGCTACAGGAAAAACCAGCCTGCTGGCTGCGGATATTCGCCTCGGCGAATGCCATGCTCACGCTGGTTTCCGCATTCATTGCGTCGACATAGGAGGCCAGGTTTTGCACCACAACCCGGACCGTATTGGATGAGCAGGTCAACGCAATAAGCTCGACCGTGTCCTGTGGGCGCGAAACAGCATGAGCGATCAGCAGAATCGTCGACAGGGCTTGAAGAGTGCGCGCCTTGTCGATGAGAACCGGGTGGCAGTCTTCGGCGACAATCGACCGGAGAGAGATCCGGTCCTCCTTATACAAGAGGTTGACTCCGTCGGCAACATGCGCAAGCAAAGGCGATATCGAGGTTGCGGAGAACTGAGGCTTGGTGCTCTCCGTGCTCACGAGTTGCTGCAGGCAGCTGAAGAGGGTGCATAGCCGTTCGACCTCCTTTGCCGAGCTAGACGCCAGATCTCTGAGCTCTTCGCGGCTCATCGAACACACGCGGCTGTTGCTGAGGCTGGCGCGAAGGACCGCAAGCGGCTGCGCAGTGGCATGGATGCACTGCGACAGGTTGAAGCAGAGCGCCCCGGTCGCGGACTCTGGCATTCGTGACTCTCCCAAGGACTCGCTCCTGCTATTCATTGCTCAAGACGTATCCCACGCCCCGCACAGTGCGGATCAATTTGCTTTCACCCTCGATATCGATCTTGTCCCGCAGATATTTCATATACACATCGACGATATTTGTCGAGGAATCGAAGGGCGTATTCCATACGTCTTGCATGATGGTCGCCCTCGAAACGGCCTTGCCCGCGTTGTTGATGAGGTACTCCAGCAGGGCAAACTCGCGCGCCGTCAGATCGATTCGCCTCTCGCCGCGCAGCACCCAGTGTTCCTCACGGTTCATGGTCAGGTTGCCAACCTTCGAAGCGCTCACCGGCAGAGCAACGTTGCGGCGCAGCAGACCGCGAATTCTCGCCAGTAACTCCAAAAACGAGAAGGGCTTGATCAGGCAGTCATCGGCTCCGTGCTCGAGCGCCGAGACCAGATCTTGCGTATGATTTCTCGCCGTCAGCACCAGAATCGGCAGTCGTGGATGGCTCTGGCGAGCCTGTTTCAAAACAGCCATGCCATCCATTTTGGGTAGGTTCAGATCGAGTACGACCAGGTTGTAGATGGTCTCCCGAATGCCGTCGCGAGCAGATTCGCCGTCATGGCGGATGTCGACAACGAAATTTCTTCGTTGGAGTTCGCGGCTGAGAAACTTGCTGAGCGGAACGTCATCGTCCACGACCAGAATCTTCTGGCCTGTCAATGCGGGCTGGAACTGTTGAGGAGAGGTGTCTGGATGTGATGAAGAGCCGCCAGAAGGCACACCGGATTCCGACGGTTCGGGACAATGTGACTGATAACACATGGCTTTGATTTGCAATATTATCATCCAATTCTAATTTATTCAAAGAAGAGGTCTACACATTTATTTTCCACTGATAATAAAGGGGATACCGCCAGATCATCTCTCCATTTCCGCGACTGCATCCCGGGAGTCATCGGCTAATGGATCCTTTATGCCCGACAGGTCCATATCTCGGCGTCCTTGATCTCCGAGCGCTCTTGGACGACGCTTCGGAAGAGCCGAACTGCAGCATTCTCAGCCAGAAAAGAGGGATTTTGCAATGGCTGCTCTCCCACGCGTCGTGTAGCCAGAGCGCGAAACGGAAGACAAAATGCACTTGATTTCCTACGAGGTGTTCTCCGGAACCGATGTAGTATTGAAACGGTAAAGCACGGTTGCCGATAGGCACGATGAGCCCCTGGGTCGGCATGTTCATCCTGCCTCCAGAACCGAGAGGAGTGCGCAGGAATGACGGAAGTGAGGAGCATCCGTAAATTTGAATACCGGCCTTGCCGCATTACAGCCGGCTTCGATGTCGACTTTATCGTGGGAAATGAGACCTTCGTTGGTCTATGCCGCGACGTAAGCGATACCGGTATTCGCGTCAGGCTGGATGGCTCAGTGGTTGTCGGCGATGCCGGGCTGCTCACACTTCGCCATCCGTTGGGCACGTTCAGGATCGAGGCACAGGTCGCCTACATCGACAACTGCTATGTTGGGCTCATCTTCGACTTTGAGACACCCAGGGAGCGCGTAGCCACCTCCGAGTACATGGCGGTCATCGCGAATTACGCAGCCGCTTCGACGCTCGTTCAATTTCAATAGTCAAGCCACAGACGCCTAAGGCAGATCCACACCCGCGCCTGGCGCGCAGATCGGCGACTACGTTTGTAATGTGGTCGCGGAAACAGCAGCGGGCTATTTGACCTGGGGCAGCGAGCCTCTGCTGATAACCGCGGGGAGAGGATCGGGGCCGGGCAGATACTGGATGATCAGTGTGACTCTGCGGTTTGAAGCATCTTCGGGTTGCTGGGGCTTTCGCAGTCTGCGATCTGCAAAACCGCGCACCTGCGTCACTTGATTTGCCCGCACACCGCTGGTTTCCATCAGCCGCCTCGCGGTATTCGCGCGATCGGTAGAGAGCTCCCAGTTGCCGTAGGCCTTTAAGCCGGAGTAGGGCTTGGAATCGGTGTGCCCCTCAATCGAGAGAGGATTCGGTAGTTTGCCGATCTCGGGAGCCAGCACCTTCAGCAAACCCTGCAGAACTGGGGTCGGCTCCGCGCTGCCCAATTCAAAGAAGGTTCCGTGTGGATCCTCCATCAACTCGATCTGCAACCCTTCAGGAGTAACGGTAATCTCAATCAGCTTCTTGATCTTGTCGTAGTTCGCCATCCTCTCCATGGCTTTCATCAGCTCTTCCTTGAGCTTATTCATGTCCTGGTTTTTCGCGATTGCAACGTCGCCCGTCCCATTCATTTGGGTGCCCCTGTGCTCGGCGGTACCATGAGGATCGCGAAAGTATCCTCCTACGGCATCCTGAACGTTCTTGCTGCTGTTCATCAGCCACATCACGATAAACAACGACATGAGGGCGGTTACAAAGTCGGCATAGGCTACCTTCCACGCACCGCCGTGGTGGCCGCCGTGACCGCCTTTTTTCTTTACGACAATGACCTGTTCGTCAGCAACCATTCGTTCGCCACCTTATGCGGCTTCGAACTCCTCCGCCACGGGTTCCCCAACCTTCTCTCTGCATGCCTTTTCCACCTCGAAGAAGTCCGGGCGGGAGTGCTCGGGGATCGCCCTGCGGCCCATCTCAACGGCCAGAATCGGAGAGGTTCCTTTGATGAACGCAAGCATCATCACGCGGAGTACATGGTAGTAGCTATGTTCTTCCTCGACGGTCTTCGACATGTTCGAGGCCAATGGCCCAACCAGTCCGTAACACATCAGGATTCCCAAAAAAGTGCCCACCAGCGCCGCGGCGACCTTGCGCCCGATCTCCTCTGGAGGTCCACCCAGCGCCTGCATGGTGACAACGACGCCCAGGACCGCTGCCACGATTCCCAGGCCGGGCATCGCATCGGCCATCGTGGAAAGGGCTTGACTGGGCTGGTTTGCCGTCAGATGATGGACGTCCATATCCAACTCCATCATCTGGTCCACGTCGAACGCGCTCACTCCGCCGGTGATCGCCATGCGCATCGTGTCGCAGACGAAGTCGCGAGCGTGGTGATCCTTGAGAAAGACAGGGTATCGGGAGAAGAGCGGGCTGTTATCCGGTTCTTCAATATCACCTTCAATGGCGATTGCTCCCTCTTTGCGCGATTTGGCAAGAAGGTCGAACATCATCTTGAGCGTGTCGAGATAACGCTGCTTTGAAAATGGCGACCCCTTGATCACGTTCTTGAGTCCAGCGACGATCTTCTTGAGAATGTGCATCGGATTGGCGGTCAACACCGTGCCCACCGCCGCGCCGCCGATGATGATCAGTTCGGCTGGCTGGAGAAGAACTGCGATCTGGCCCTTTTCCATGAGATAGCCAGCGACGACGCAGCTGAAGACGATCAGGATTCCGCCGACTTGAAACATTCTCTATCCCATCCCGTTCACAAAGCACTTTTCACGCAACCCGGTGGGACCGCAAATCCGCCGATGCGGCTGCATAGACATACAACCGCTTTCCAACCATCGGCAAAAACGGCCAGTGATTTCAACAGTCTGGAGCGGGATCACGGGGTTTTGTGGGACGGGAAATGCGGCGGACAAACCCGCAAGGAGAGCCGCTCTAAGTCACTGGCAGAAGAGAAGTTCTCGTCGATAGATCAAGGAGTTGACGAACCTTACTCAACAAGTCGTCCTGGGTGAAGGGTTTCTTGAGGAATGCATAGGCGTGGCCGGGATGGAGTTGTGGAACCACCGAGTCGTCGTTAAACCCGGAGATATAAAGTACCCTGGTCTCTGGCTTCGTACGAGTCACTCTCGACGCGAGATCCGACCCGCTGAAACCCGGCAGGACCACATCGGTGATCAGTAACGGAATCGGCCCCGGATGCTCCTCCGCGATGCGAAGGGCTAAGGCCGGGTCGCCGGAATCGAGCACCGTGTAACCACCTTCTTCCAGCAGCCGTCGCATGAGACCGCGTAACGATCCGGCGTCGTCTACAAGAAGAATCGTCTCCTTCGCTCCAAGCTCCGGCTCCGTCTTTGCCGTCCTCACAACCTCCGGCGCGCGGTCAGACCGGGGGAAATATACCTTGAAAGTCGCTCCGGCACCAGGCTGGCTATGAACTGAGATTGCGCCGCCGTTCTGCTCGACGATGCTGAAGACAGAGGCCAACCCGAGACCTGTGCCTTTGCCCAGGGGCTTTGTAGTGAAGAATGGCTCGAAGATGCGGGACTGAGTTTCACGGTCCATACCTGTGCCACTGTCGCTCACGCTCAACATCACATACCGGCCCGGCCGCATGGAAGGATATTGCCCGGCATTGCTCTCATCGATATCGGCGCTCGCCGTCTCAATGACGACCTTGCCGCCCTGCGGCATTGCATCGCGCGCGTTGGCGGCCAGGTTCATCAGCACTTGTTCAAGCTGACTCGGATCGGCATCTATGATGGCCGGGCTACGGCCTGGCTGTGTGACAAGTTCAATGCCATCTCCGACCAGGCCGCGTAACATTGCTTCGGAGTGATTCACGATCTGATTCAGATCAACGGCCAGTCGCTCAGCCAGCTGGCCGCGACCGAGGTCGAGCAGGCGCTGCGTTAGAGTTTGGGCAGAGGTCCCCGCATCACGCATCTCACCGATCGTCGTGCGGATTGCCTCCGGCAAATCCCTCTTGCCTTGCAGAATCTCGCAGTGTCTAAGGATGACGCCAAGCAGATTGTTGAGATCGTGAGCCAATCCTCCGGCGATTTGACCAAGCGCGGCCTCGTCGAATTGCCGGTGTCTGCCGTCCGAGCCCATGAATTCTCTCTTCCCTGAAGCAGAGCTGTCTTCGGGTTTCCCTCCGTACTATAGGCCATTTCCGGCTACGGAGGCAAAGCCGCCGAAGCTTGCTGGCCTTCATTGCGCACAATAATACAAAGGCGGCAAGCCGTTGCCGGTTTGCCGCCCCTGTTGCCGTTCCCGGAAGAGAGTCTCCGGCACTGGTTTCAGATTTCGTTCTAGAAGAGGTTCCAGAGTGACTGGTTGTAAACCTCGTGGTGGAACTGCACTTCGGCGCCCTTGACGATGGTGCCCAGTTCGCGCGGGCAACGGTTCGCTGAGGCCTCTTTCAGCTCGGCATAGCGGCCCTGCACATCTGCGCCGAGGATCTTCTTGATCCAGGCCGAACCCTGGAAGTCTGCGATAGCCTTCTGGATGTTATCGGGCAGATAGCGGCCACCCTCGCGCAGGTCCTTCGCCTTCGAGATCTCGCCGTCGAGGCCGGTCTTGAAGATGCCATAGAGCGCGAGATAGGGGTTGGCGTCTGGAGCGACAGCGCGAACTTCGGTGCGCATCGAGCGATGGTTGCCGATGGGCACGCGCACCATGGCGCCGCGATCGACGGCCGAGGCGCGAATCTGATTCGGAGCCTCAAAGTGCGGGTCGAGACGGCGGTAGGCGTTGACGCTGGAGTTGAAGACGAGGCAGAGGTCGAGCGCGCTGGTCAGAATGCGATCCAGGAAGCTCCAGCCGAAACTTGAGAGTTGCTCCTGGCCCTTCTCGTCCCAGAAGAGGTTGGTCTTGCCCTTGGAGACCGAGACGTTGGTGTGCATGCCGCTGCCGTTGACTCCGACGATGGGCTTGGGCAGATAACTGGCGGTAAAGCCCATATTGTTGGCGATCTGCCGGGTCAGCAGCTTGTAGAGCTGGATCTGGTCCGCTGCGGCCACCGCTTCTGAGTAGCTGTAGTTGATCTCGTACTGGCTGGGCGCGACTTCGGGGTGATCCTTCTCGTTCTGGAAGCCCATCGCGCGCTGCACTTCAGCCGACGTGTCGATGAACTGGCGCAGTGGATCGAGCGGCAGAGCGTGATAGTATCCGCCGTCGCTGATGAACTCGAACTTGTGGGTCTGGTGATAGGTGCGCTCGGCATCCTTGCCTGCGAAGAGGAAGCCCTCGATCTCGCTGGCGGTGTTGAGCGTGTAGCCGTTCTTCTTGTACTGCTCCTCGGCATAGCCCTTCAGCACGCCGCGCAGGTCGCCGGAGTAGGCGGTTCCGTCCTTGTCGATGACGTTGCCGAAGACAAGCACCTTGCCGTTGCCAAAAACGTCGGAAGGAACCCAGTAGAAGGCGCTCCAGTCAATGCCGAGCCTGAGGTCGCTCTCCTTCTGCGCCGTAAAGCCGCGGATGGACGAACCGTCGAAGGTCAGGTTTTCGTGGGCGCCAAGAATGAACTTCTTGTCGTAGTCGAGCAGGTGAAGACGTCCCTCGAGGTCCGAGAAAAGGACGGTCACAGCCTTGATCCGCTTCTCGTCGGTCAAGTACTTCAGTCGCTTCTCGCGAATCTCATGGGCTGCGACGCGATTGCCGCGATCAGCCTTTGCTTCCAGATTGAGTTCTTCCAGCTCCGCATAAGACAAAGCTAGAAAATTACGGAATTCAGTGGACATGGATCTCCTTTTTGGACACAACGATTAAGGGTGTGAGGCTTTCCAAAGAATTATAGAGTCTAGGTACTCTCTCGGTATAAGGAATCCATGAAGATTTCTGGCCGCACCGGTGGAAAAACGGACGCATGTCGATGAGGGGCCGCAGGATCGGCGCCAAGGGTGCATCTTCTTCTTCATTTGACTGATTCGGGCGGAAATCTCCCAGACCGCCAGCACCGGAGGCGTGGCCGTCAGAGATTCATCGGAGGTGCGGGGAAGTGGGGAGCCAAAATGCACCTTCCGCTTCCCGCGCACTCCAGTCGCGGTGAGATTCTTGCCGGGCTCGTTGCGCTGAACCGAAGGTTGCGCTGGGCTGGAATCCCGGTTCGTACACGAACTCGTGCGATTTGCCCGTCGTGCGGTCTCCGGCTTCTCGGAGACCGCACTCGCCCAAAATCAGGCCAGAACCGGCACGGCCTTGGGAACGGTATTGATCGTCTTCAGAATGCGCGAGACGATCTGATAGGGATCCCCTTCCGAATTCGGGCGGCGATCTTCAAGATAGCCTTTGTAGCCATTTTTGATGAAGTTGACCGGCAGCCGGACCGAAGCGCCGCGGTCGGAGAGCCCATAGCTGAATTTGTCGATGGCCTGAGTTTCGTGCAGACCCGTCAGGCGCAGGTGGTTGTCGGGGCCGTAAACGGCAATGTGCTCGGGGATGTATTTCTCGAAGGCCGCCATGAGGGCTTCCAGGTAGTCCTTGCCGCCCACTTCGCGGATGTACTTCGTCGAAAAGTTGCAGTGCATGCCAGACCCGTTCCAGTCGCCTTTGAGCGGTTTGCAATGCAAGACCATATCCACCTCATACTTCTCGCAGAGACGCATCATCAAATAGCGGGCCATCCAGGTGTCATCGGCCGCCTTCTTGGAGCCTTTGGCGAAGATCTGGAACTCCCACTGGCCCTTGGCGACTTCAGCGTTGATGCCTTCGTGATTGATGCCGGCGGCGAGACAGAGATCCCAGTGCTCCTCAACGATTGTGCGGGCCAGGCTGCCCATGTTTTTGTAGCCAACACCGCAGTAGTATGGGCCTTGCGGAGTGAGAGGAAAGCCGTCTTTCGGCCAGCCGAGAGGCACTCCGTCCTTATAGAGGAAGTACTCCTGCTCGAGACCGACCCACAAATCGGGATCGTCCTCGATGGTCGCGCGGGCATTGGTGGAATGCGGTGTGCCATCGGGGTGCATGACTTCGCTCAGAACGAGATAAGCGTCCTTGCGGGCTACATCGGGATACAAAGCCACAGGTTTCAACACGCAATCGGACTTGCTTCCCTCGGCCTGCATAGTGGAACTGCCGTCGAAACCCCAAAGTGGCAGATCGGCAAGAGTGGGAGGTTTATCAAATGCCTTGAGTAGGCCTTTGCCGCGCAGGTCAGGAACAGGTTTTTTGCCGTCAAGCCAGATGTATTCGAGTTTGTACTTTGTCATGAGCCTCCTTCTGGGATGGGGACGTGGGGATGGGGGTGTCTGGTAAAGCGACTTCCTTTGAATTATTGGGGGGACGACATAAGGAATCGATGAAGAAATCGCACGCAACCGGCGCAGATGACTGCATCTAGGGCAAAAAAGGTGCAGAGGAGCCGGAAGAAACCGCTCAGGCTGGCAGCTGCGCTCCACCGTTGGCCAAGGACCCGTTGAAATGGCGTTTGGCTGCGGGTTTCAGAGGTGAGTTTGGAAGCAGGGCCTAAGCGGTGAGCCGTTCGAGCTGGTCGGGCTTGACGATGGTCAGGCTGGAGCCCTTGATCGAGATCCACTGGTCGCGGCGGAACTGGTTGAGCAGCCTGGTGACCGTCTCACGCGAGGTGCCGGCCATATTGGCGATCTCTTCGTGAGTCAGGGCCATCGTGAAGCGAATCTCGGGCCGTCCATTGGAAGCCGCTCGTCCCCAGTCCAACAGCAGCCGGGCCAGCCGGCCAGCCGCCGAGCCGGAAAGCGCCAGCCTTTTGGCGTCGTGGAAGACTGTGAGATACTCGCCCGACAGCGACTGGGCTGCGTGCATCGACGCAATGCCATGCCGGCCGAGAAAATCGACAAACTCCTGCTTTCGCACCGTCTTCACCTGGCAGGGCTCGATCGCCTCGGCGGTGACCTCGTGGGCAACGTTCGCCAGCACCGCGCTCAAGCCCATCACATCGCCCGGACCGGCGATCTTTAAAATCATGGTTTTGCCATCGCGGGATGTCGAGGAGATCTTAACCTGCCCGAAGCAGATTACAAATACGTTGCGTGCCGGATCACCCTCGGAAAACAGCTTGGCTCCCCTGGCGTGGCTCATCATGATCCCGATGCCGTCATAGTCGGAAAGCGCCTCGGGTGTGAGATTGCAGAACATCCGAAGATGGCGATGCTCGCAGTTAATGCAATCTTCCGGAGGGTGATGGGGATGAAAAGCCGCCATGGATTCGCCGCTGTGCAAGATGAAGTATAACGCACTTTAGCGGAATTGAAGGCAGGGATTTTCCAGCGGTCTCTGGTGGCCGTTTGACAAGGAACGGCACGAAGACCGGTAGCAACAACAAACTTCAGCTCCGCCGATACTATGCGGCCGAGCGTGCCCGCCGGTGAGTCACCGCACGGTTCAGACAACAGGCGCAATAGGCGCGCGAGACCTCGCGGGCCAGCTCCTCCAGCAACTGCATTCGCAGCGGCGGATAGATTTGAAAGGCCTCGTTGAGCGTCTCAATGGGCAGCATCAGGACCGAACCGGCGGTCTGCGCCGCGAGCGTGTACGTGTGATGGCCGTCTCCCAGGGCCGCAGCCAGTTCCACCAGGTCTCCCGCGCGCGCAGTCGAGAGCGTCAAGTGGCTCTCAAGCCGCTCAGTCTTGCGCTGGAACTGTCCCGAGACCACCAGATACAACCCTTGGCAGTTCTCCGACTGGCGAAACACCAGCTCGCCCGCATGGAAGTTGACCGACTGAGCCGCGCCGTTCAGCAGCAGCCCGACGGCCGGAGGACACTTGAGCAACTCGGCCACCGGGTGGGCTCGAACAGCTTCCATTCGCCTCGATCTTGCCTCGCGTTGCATGCTCGCGTCTCCCTTTGTCTTGGTGCCGCGTCGAAGTTCCGGCCCCGGCCCGCCGCTGGCCGAGAGCGCACTCCGCAGATCGACCTGATCCGGGCCGGTGCGTTTGATCGCGTGTATTTGTGGCAAGCCGGAATCCATCAATCGTCCATCGCTCCAATACCAAAAACTCAAAAAAACTAGCGGGTCAATGCGCTGCTATTTAGCCCCTCCGCAGGTACAGGTGCAAACGCAGCCCTCTTGCCTTTCCTTGCCTGGCGAAGATTCCGCCGGCACGCAGAGAACAGGAACACGAGAGCGGGCGAGCAGCGCAAAGGCTGTGCCATGCGGCCCCGGTGTGCCACTTGTGCGCTTGACGCCGGCCACGAGGATGCAAGGATGGTTTTCGGCAATGCCCGCGACGGTCGCCTCCACCGGATCGCCGTCTTTGGCCATGCAACGCACGGGTATCTTCTCGCTTGAGGTGATGCCGAACTCACTTAGATCCGTCGTAGCGCATGGGTCGAGAGATGCCGCGGCCTCAGCCGCCGTGCGCGCATGAAGCACCAGCAGCGGGCGCTCGAAGGTCTGCGCCAGCGAGTAGGCCGTTGCCGCGGCACTGGCGGCCGTCTCATTGCGCTCCATGGCCAGCAGCACCGGTCCGCCTGGAGTCGGACGAAACGCGCCGGCGTTCCAATCCGCAGCCACCGCGAGCACGGGGCAAGGCGACCGCCGGACGAGCTGCTCGGCAATGGCGCCCACAATTACCGGACCAGCGCCCTCCTTGCCCTTGGTGCCAATGACGATCAGCCCGGCCTCGTATTGCCGGGCCACATCCAGAAGCATCTGGGCCACCTCGCCCTGGCGAATCTCAGAGTGGCTGTGGATGCCTTCGCGAAGCAGGTCGGCCGAGAGGCTATCGAGTACAGTGCGCGCCTCTTCAGGAAGCATCTCTAGAAGCTGACCTGGAACCTCATCGACGGCGGCGTACTCCACGGGATCGGCCCCATACGCCAGCACGATGCGTGCGCCATAGGCCCCTGCCAGCTTGCGGGCATACTCTAGAGCTGCCTCCGACCGCCCTTTTAGCTCGGTGGCCACGACGATCGTCTTCAATCCTGTTGCAAAACTCACGGTGCCTCCAGGCGCCCGTTGGCGCCCCCTTGGTTTCCTGTCTATCAGGATTCAGAGTCTGCGCTCCCGAAATGAGCGTCGGCAGTGATACTATTCACCCCGCCCTGTGACTTTCGTCACAAGCTTCTTTTCAAGAAGCGTTTAGAGGAGCCCTCCGTTTCGAGCCAAAGAATCCGGATACAACAAGCTTGAACTTACCACCGGGCAGAAGATCTTGAAATTCAATATATGGTACGTTGACCCGGCTTGTGACCCCTGACACTTGCGCCGGCAGACATCTGGGCGAGAATCAAGCTGTAAGGCCTACCAGCCATCCACGGCGGGGCCAGGAGAGAACTTTCATGAGCGATCTTGCACCGCTGGCTGAGTCCGTCAGCGTCGACCCCTTGGTAGGCCACCCTGCCGACTTCCATGTCTTTCACAAGTTCCTGGAGCGCTGCAAAGAGCTGCCGGCGATCACAACCGCCGTCGTCTGGCCCCTCTCCGACGTGGCTCTCAAAGGCGCGGTTGAGGCTGCCGAAGCACAGCTGATCCAGCCCACGCTGATCGGCGACGAAGCCGCTATGAAGGCGCTGGCCGCGAAGATCGGCGTCAATATCAGTCCCTACCCGATCCTCGATGCCGACACAGAGCGCAAGGCAGCCGAACTGGGCGTGGCCATGTGCCGCAGCGGCAGCGCACAGGCGATGATGAAGGGCAGCCTGCACACCGACGAGCTGATGAAGGTAGCCATGAAGGCCGACACCGGCCTGCGTACAAATCGCCGCATCAGCCACGTGTTCGTCATGGACACTCCAGCCTATGCGCGGACGCTGCTGATCACCGATGCAGCCATTAACATCGAGCCCGAGTTGGAAGACAAGATCCACATCGTCCAGAATGCCATCGACTTGGCACATGCTCTGGGCATCCCCGAGCCCAAGGTCGCACTGCTCTCGGCCGTCGAAACCGTCAGCACTAAGATCAAGTCCACACTCGACGCCGCGGCTCTCTGCAAGATGGCCGATCGCGGCCAGATCACGGGCGGCATTCTCGACGGCCCATTGGCCTTTGACACGGCCGTCAGCGTCAAGGCAGCCAAGATCAAGGGGCTGGTCTCACCGGTCACCGGCCAGGCCGACATTCTGGTGGTGCCCGATCTCGAAAGCGGCAACATGCTCGCCAAGCAGCTCGAATACCTGGGCGGAGCGCAGTTGGCCGGCATCGTGCTCGGCGCTCGCGTTCCGACGATCCTGACCAGCCGTGCGGATTCGGCAGCAACTCGGCTTACCAGTTGCGCCGTGGCTGTGCTGCTGCACTACGCCAGCCACCCGCTGTGATCGGATTCGTTTCCTGGCTGGATTCAGGACTCGGGGCGCCACCTCTTCGCGAGACTGGCGCCCGATTTGTTTCCTGCCGGTTCACCGTCTTTGAGAACAGCCTAAAAAGACTCCGCGCCCCATCCTTTCGCCTTTTTCCGGCGAAAGGATGGGAATCCTCGAACCAATTCCTGGCTGAATGCATAAGAACCCTTCACCATGCACGGGCATCCTATCTGTTGCGCAGGGGTACACAGTCATGGGGCTTTCCTTCGCAATTCCCTGACGTGGCCCCGGCAAAGGAGTCTCCATGCCCAACCATACCCGTGAAAAGGAATCAAAGGCCGTCAGGCTGCAAACGCCGGACGGCTTCTCACCCGAAGCCGTCAAAAACCTCTCCAGCGTGCTGAACGCCCTGCTGGCCGATACTTTCGCTCTTTATCTCAAGACCAAGAACTTCCACTGGCACATGAGCGGTCAGCACTTCCGCGACTATCACCTGCTGCTCGACGAGCACGCCGCGCAGATCTTCGACATCACCGACGCCATCGCTGAGCGCGTCCGCAAAGTGGGTGGAACGACCATCCGTTCCATCGGCCACATTGCCCGGCTCCAGCGGATTCACGACAACGACGAGGAGTTTGTGGGTCCCACCGAAATGCTGAGGGAACTCCACAACGACAACAAATCGCTGATAGAAAGCCTGCGTTCGGCACACGAGGTCACCAGCAAGGCCAGCGACCACGCCACCACCAGTCTGATCGAGGTCTGGATCGACGAAGCCGAGCGGCGCGCGTGGTTCCTCTTCGAGGCAACGCGGTAACCGCCAATTCGTAGTACGTTCCAGAACGTCATCATCCGGTACACTGCGTCCCCCTGAGGCTGATTTCAGGAGTTCGGACCAATTGCATGCCCCGATTTGCCTTCGGGGGACGCCCGAGGGATCGTCTGCATCCTAATGGATGGTAATAGCTCCCGTAAGTATCTTTCTATTGTGCAGAAATTAGACCTCCACATTCCCGGTTTTTTGGTGTAAAGGATTGAAAAGAGAAAATTTGCGGGTTCGCTGCTCTGGAGAAACCCGGAAGAACTGCCGAAGTATTGAATATTGCACCCTCCCCCAGCTGAGCATTTCAAGAAGGATCGACCGGAATATTCGACGAAGCGGGGAAGGCCGGAATGCAAATTCAAGCAGAAGCGTACCTCTCGGCCTTAATGGAAAGCACCGAGGACCTTATCTGGTCGGTGGACCTCGACGACCGTCTGGTAACCTTCAACGGCGCGCTGAGCCGGCATATAGCGGCTGTCTTCGGCGTTCAGCTCGCCGCGGGTATGCTTCCGAGAGATATCGTCCCGCCCGAAAGAGCAAATCTCCTGCCTCCACTCTATGAGCGTGCGCGAGCCGAAGGTTCGGTACGGATCGAATTCCCTCTCGCTGATGGCCGGGTATTGGACCTGGCTCTCAACCCAATCCTTGCCGATGGCGAGGCTACCGGCGTCTCCGTCTTTGGCAAGGACATCTCGAAGCGGAAGGCGGCAGAGGGTGCGCTCCGCGAGGCTGAGAGAAAGTACCGGAGCATCTTCGACGGGGCGTTGGAAGGCATCTTCCAGACAACTCGCGAAGGAAGGCTTCTGACAGCCAACCCGGCGCTGGCTAAGATGCTGGGCTACGGCTCGGTAGACGAGCTGCTTTCCTTAGCAAAGAATGTGGGAGAGCTCATCTGGGCGGAACCGGAGGAGCGATCGAAGTACCTGCGCCAGCTCGAAGAGCGCGGAGACTGTCTGGGCTTTGAGTGCCGGCTCAAGCGCAAGGATGGCCTAAGCATCTGGGCTTCGCTGAATGCACGCCGAGTTTGCGGCAGCGATGGCCGGTTGCTGAACTATGAAGGTTTCATCATCGACATCACCGAGCGCAAGCGCGCAGAACAGGCACAGCGCGAGATCATGGACGACTTGCAGCAGGCGCAGGCCATCGGAGCCCTTGGCAGCTACGCCCTGAATATTCCAACCGGTGTCTGGTCCAGTTCCAGCGTCATGGATGAGATCTTCGGTATCGGCAAGGAGTATCAACACGATGTATTGGGATGGGCCGCGCTGGTCCATCCCGCCGACCGTGCGATGATGACCGCGTATTTTGTGGATGAGGTGCTGGGCAACGGGAAGGCCTTTGATAAGGAGTACCGCATCATTCGGCAAACAGACGGGGCCGAGCGGTGGGTGCATGGAATGGGCAGGCTCGATTTCGATGCACAGGGAAAGCCCGCGAAGATGCGCGGAGTCATCAAAGACATCACCGAGCGGAAGATAGCGGAGATACAGCTCGGCGATAGTGAGGAACGCTATCGAGCCACCTTCGAACAGGCACCCGTGGGTATCGTTCATACCTCCTTCGATGGCATCATTCTGAGGTGCAATTCCCGCTTCGCTGAGATTCTTGGCTACCCTCCCGAGGAACTCCCTGGCACTACGGTGCTGCAACTCACCGCGCCGGAGGACATACCTCTGAGCACGCAGCGTCTCCAGAGTGCCTCGACCAGCACGGCCAAAACGAAGACCCTTGAGAAGCGATATGTCCGCAAGGACGGCGCCTTGACGTGGACAAAGCTGACCATATCGATCCAACGCGACCGCGACGGCCGACCCTTGCACTTCATCACTTTTGTCGAAGACATCAACGACGCCAAGGCCGCGCAAGAGCTTCTGGTCACTGCGCAGCAAGCGGTGCGGGCCAGTGAAGAGCGTTACCGCACCGTTTTCGATACCAGCCCCACCTCGATCATTGTGGGCCGGCTGAGCGATGGGTTTGTGATCGACACCAATAAGACCTACCTTGACCTGTCGGGCTTCGAACGCGATCAGGTCATTGGACACAAAACGACGGAGATCGGCTTCTGGAGGAATGCCGCGGATCGAAAGAAGATGGTCGATGCACTGCTCGAAGGCCAGCAATGCCGCGATCTGGAGTTTCAATCCACCAGAAAAAACGGGGAGCTGTTTTGGATGCGAGTCTCCGCATCGCTCATCGAGGTCGCGGGATGTAAATGCATCGTCACCTTCGCTCAGGACAGCTCCGAATCCAAGGCCGCCGAGGAGCGCCTGGCCACCGCCGCAAGCGCACTGCAGTTGAGCGAAGAGCGCTACCGCACTGCATTCCAGACCAGTCGCGATGCCATTGCCATCAACCGCCTCAGCGACGGCAACTATATTGATGTGAACCAGGCATTCCTCGACATTACCGGCTATGAACGCGAGGAGGTCATAGGAAAAACATCGCTTGAACTGGGAATCTGGGTTGATCCCCGCGACCGGCTGGCGATGAGAGATATGGTGGGCAGTAGCTCAAGCTGCCACAACCTTGAGGTTCAATTCAAAAAGAAGGACGGGACGGTCTTCTGGGGACAGATGTCTGGATCACTGATGGAGGTCAACGGCGTCCCCTGTGTTCTCTCCGTAACCAGGGATCTATCGGAATCGAAGGCCGCGGCAAGCACGATCCAGAGCCTGGCCTTCTATGACCCGTTGACCGGTTTGCCCAACCGCCGCCTGCTCTTCGAGAGACTCGGCCAGATTCTGGCCGACGAAGCCAGAAGCGGACGATTGAAGGCGCTGCTGTTGATCGATTTGGACAATCTCAAGACGCTGAACGATACCCTCGGGCATTACGTGGGGGATCTTCTGCTCAAGGAAATCGCCCGGCGCATAGTCGCCTGCGCACGCGCAGCCTCGACCGTTGGCCGAGTGGGCGGTGATGAGTTTGTCGTCATCCTCGATGAGCTGAGCCCAGTTGCCGAAGAGGCCGCGACCCAGGCTAAAGCCGTCGGGGAAGAGGTCCTCATCGCCATCAGCCAGCCCTGTCTCCTGGAAAACCGCGAATGTCTTCCGGCCGCGAGCCTGGGAATTACGGTCTTCGGCGATCACGAAAACACCGCGGACGAGATCATGCAGAAAGCCGATATCGCCCTGCACCGCGCCAAGGCCGCCGGGCGCAACACGCTGCGCTTCTTCTCCCCCGCCTTGCAGGCTGTGGTCAACGCTCAAGCCGAATTGGAGAACGATCTGCGCCAGGGGATCAAGGCGAAACAGTTCCTGCTCTACTATCAGCCTCAGATTGAACGGGGCCGCTTGACGGGCTCTGAGGCTCTGATCCGCTGGGTACACCCCAGCCGGGGACTTGTATTTCCAGACGAATTCATTCCACTGGCCGAGGAAACGAGATTGATTCTGCCGCTGGGAGACTGGGTGCTGGAGACTGCCTGCAGGCAAATCGCCATATGGGCGCAAAAAAAGGAATCGGCTTATCTCACAGTCTCGGTCAATATCAGCGCATTGCAGTTCCGACAGCCGGAATTCGTCGAACGAGTACTGGCAATCGTCTATCAAACCGGCGCAAACCCCAAAAACCTGAAGCTTGAACTCACCGAGAGCATGCTTGTGGAGAACTTCGAAGAAGTCATCGCCAAGATGACCGAACTGAAATCCCGGGGACTAAGCTTCTCCCTCGACGATTTTGGCACGGGCTATTCCTCGCTGGCCTACCTCAAGCGCCTTCCCCTGGATCAGCTGAAGATCGATCGTGCCTTCGTACGCGACATTCTGGTGGACGTGTCCAGCGGCGCCATTGCGCAGACCATTATCTCGCTCGGCCGAGCGATGGATCTGTCGGTGGTGGCTGAAGGTGTCGAGACTGAAGAGCAGCGGGGCTTCCTTGCAGGCCTCGGCTGCCACTGCTTCCAGGGAAATCTCTTCAGTCCTCCGCTGCCGCTGAGCGACTTCCAAGCCTTTCTGTAAAACTCCAGCTAGTCCCTTGGTCCCTGTTCTTCTCAGTCCATCGACATGCTGAGCTGGTGGCGCACGTCGGCGCCGCGAATCCAGAAGATGACATCGGTGGCGATATTCGAGGCGTGATCGGCAATCCGCTCCAGATGCTTCGCAACCAGAATTGCGTTGATCGCTGGCCGGGTCAAGCTCGGCTTCTCGATAATCAGTTGCAGCAGGTCGGTGTGGGCGCGGCGGTTCATGCGGTCGATCTCGTCATCCATCTCGCGCACCGATTCGGCCAGCTGTGCATCGCCCTCGAGCAAGGCATGCAGCGCCGAGCGGATCATCCGGCCGGCAAACTCGCCCATGGCGGCAAAATCCACCGGCAGGTCGACCTCCTCGTGCTTCAGCGCCTCCTTGGTTCGGCGGGCAATGCCCATCGACTGATCGCCGATACGCTCCAGGTCGCCGTTGATCTTGATCACCGCCAGGATGAAGCGCAGGTCAATGGCCATCGGCTGCTCCTTGGCCAGCAGGTCATAGGCCATCTCGTCCAGTTCACGCTGCGCCGTGTCGATCGCCGCCTCATTCTGCTTGACGTACTTGCAGAGCCCCTTGTCGCGCTGCAGATAGGCATCTACCGCGGACTCAACCGCCTGCTGCGAGAGTGCCGCCATGGCCAGCAGCTTGTCTTTGAGTTCGGCCAGTTGAATTTGAAAGTGGATACGGGGCATGACAGACCTTTCCATCCATCATTTTGCATCATCGAATGTTACAGGCGCGAGAATTTGCCCTGCTTGCACCACAACCGTCACATCTTGCAGCCGACATTCCCAATATGGGTTAGACGCTACCCGCGCCGGAATAATGTACTAGCCTATCATCATGGATGCTGCCGATACCTCTCGAGCTTCGATGCTCACCTTCAACCCCACAGCGCTCACGCCGCTGGAAACCTACAAGCTGATGACCGGCATCATCGTGCCGCGCCCGATTGCGCTGGTCTCGACCGTCAGCGGCGATGGCGTGGCCAATCTCGCGCCGTTCAGCTTTTTCTCCGGTGTTGGCGCCGTGCCGCCCACCGTGCTCTTCTGCCCCGCACTGCGCGACGGGACCGAAACCGGCGAGAAGAAAGACACCCTGCGCAACGTCGAAGAAACCGGCGAGTTCGTTATCAACGTGGTCAGCGAAGATATCGCCTCTGCCGCAAATGAAAGTGCCGCCGAGGTGGCTTTCGGCGTGGACGAGTTCAGCCTCTCGGGCCTGACGCCGATACCGAGCGAGGTGGTCCGCCCGCCGCGTGTCGCCGAATCGCCGGCTCAGATGGAGTGCAAGCTGCTTCAGGTCATCTACACAGCCCACGCGCCGCGCGGGGGCGTCATCGTGCTGGGAGAGGTCGTTCGCTTTCACGTGCGCGAAATGCTGAATGACGAATTCCGCATCGATCCAGCAGGCCTTGACGCAGTCGGCCGCATGGCCGGCAATACCTGGGTCCGCACCCGCGACCGCATCGAGCTGATCCGGCCGAAGTGAGTTGCTTCCCTTCTCTGCGGCCTTCCGGTTAGAATTCCTTCGCATTAGTGAAGCTACTGCAAAGAGGCGACAGATGCGCGCGACGGAAATGAGAGAAGAGAGTGCTGTTGAGAAACCACGTCAACTTTCCTTGAGGTCCGGGGTCGGCCTGCTGCTTGCGCTACTTTCATTCCCCGGGTGTCACGCCTCACCGGCGAGGGGAGGGACGATTCATCTCACGAGCGCAAGCTTCCAGGGTGACAAGATGCCATCGAAGTTCACCTGCGATGGAGCAGGAATCTCGCCCCAACTGGCGTGGTCCGCGCCGCCGGCAGGAACCGCCAGCTTTGCGCTGATCGTCGCCGACCCGGATGCTCCCCTGCGGACCTTTGTGCATTGGGTGATCTACGATCTGCCTGCAACCAGCCGCGCGCTCCCCGAGGCGATGCCAGCCCAGGGCCAGCTCGCCGACGGCTCGCGCCAGGGCCGAAATGACTTCGACAACCTTGGCTATGGAGGCCCCTGTCCACCGGGTCATTCACCGCATCATTACGTCTTCACGGTTTATGCGCTGGACACCAAGCTCAATCTGCCCCCCGGCGCATCGCAAGCGCAGGTCGATGCCGCGATGAGAGGCCACGTTCTGGCAAGCGGAGTGTTGATTGGGCTCTACAACCGATAGGCTGCACGACCGCTCCTTCTCCTTGATGACGCGCCGAAATTCGCTTTATCAATCGGTGCGGCTATCTCGCGGTATATCAATCTCCGCAAAGCTTGCTGATTGGGCTGAATTGACCGCGTCAACCACAAGCTGAATCCAGGGCCGGAGTTGCGGCCACTGCTGCCGCCTCAGTATTACAACTGCGATCTTACGACCCTCAATTCAGGTAGGGACGAAGCGGACCGGGAGTCCCCTGGTCGAACAAGATGCGCATTTAGGCCGCGAACGCGGACTCCTTCTCGAGACTCCGTGCTGCGAATTCGATGACCGCCTTGACCTGTTCGCGATCCAGGCCGTCGAACCACTCCATGATGTCGTCGATATTGGCTCCGGCGGCGATATTCTCGAAGATTGCGGAAACCGGCATACGAGTTCCCTTGAGCACCCAGGCGCCACTCACCTTGCCGGGAACACTCTCCACGGCGGGGCATTGAGACCAATCGAGTACTGCCATCTGCTTCCTCCTCCTTTCTTTCAGGGTACGCCCAAAACCGCCCATCGGCGTATTCGGGCAGACATCCCTCGGGTCAGCCAATAAAAGAGCCTGGCTGAGGTGAGTTCCGCCTTTAGAAACCGGAACCACGAATCTTTCCCCTCACGCATTGCAGAAAATATGCCTCCGCCACCGGACAATGGAGAGAGTAGGCAAGAGCGAGAAATCCTCCCGCTCCTTGAGGCCCGCAACCATGAAAGTCATCGCCGCTCTCGCGCGCAAGAACTCCGATAAACCCAGCTAGATGCTTGACTTCCGCTCAGCGAAAAAAATAAGAGCATTTTTTGGCTGTGAAATTGTGGAGCCTCATCTAAAACCAATAAAATCAGCGACTTCTCCATACCGTCTTTACAGAAACACATACCGTTCTTTTCTGTGAATCTGTGGACTCCAATCTAAAATACCTATAATCAAATAGTTAGAAACATAATCCTTACAGAAACACAACTCCTCTGAAACTGTGGGGCTCTCACACCGCTGACATCTCCTGACCCTTCGCCTCTCGGCCCAGAAGCGCAAGCCCTGCCAGCATCAAGGCAACGACAACCACGGTGATCGCCAGAACCGCCGGATAGTTGCCGGTGCGCTCGGCGGCCAGCGCCTGTGCCTTGCCATTCCACGAAGTAATTAGCCCGCCCAGCTGGTAGGCCAATCCCGGCGCAGTAGCTCGCATCGGAGCCGGCGATAACTCTGTGAGATAAGCAGGCACCACGCCCCAAGCGCCCTGCACCATGAACTGCATCAAGACCGCGCCACAGCCCAGCGTGACTGCGGAGTGCCCGTACGCATAGAGAGGAATCACGGGAATCGTCAGCAGCGCCGCGGTAACGATAGCCCGCCTACGTCCCCATTTTTCAGAGAGCGCGCCAAAGACAAAGCCTCCGCCGATCGAGCCGAAGCCATAGAACACGCCAATCAGTCCGACGGTCTGCGGCGAGAGCCGTGCCTGTGTCGAGAGAAAAGTTGGATAGACGTCCTGCGTGCCATGCGAGAAGCTCATGAATGCAGTCATCAGCAAGACTAGAAAGAGAAACGTAGGCAAAAACTCCACGAGGCGAGACCACTCTCCAACCTTGGCGATGCGGAGCTCTGCGGCAGACCGCTCGTGAAGCCTCTGTCTCCGCTCCAACCACACCGGCGACTCTTCCACCCGCGCCTGAACATAAAACACCAGCAGTGCCGGCAATGCGCCGAGAATAAACAGCCCGCGCCAGCCGATCCAATGGAAGAGAAGTCCGAAGGCTCCTGCAGCCAGGATCGAGCCCATCGCGTAGCCTTCCTGCAAGATTCCTGAGAAGACGCCTCGGCCCTCAGCAGGCAGAGTCTCAAAGGTCAACGCCGCGCCCACGCCCCATTCGCCGCCCATGGCCAGACCGAAGAGGCCGCGCAAGAGCAGCAGCGCCGTCAACGAAGGCGCAAAGCCGCATGCCAGCTCGATCGCCGAAAAGCTGAGGATATTCACCATCAGAACTGGGCGCCGGCCGCAGCGGTCGGCCAACAGTCCGAAGACAACCGCTCCCACCGGACGAAAGGCCTGAGTCAGGAAGATCGCGCCCATCACCGCCGAAGGCTCTGTGTGAAACTCCGCTGCGATGGCCTTGGCGCAGAAGACCAGCAGAAAGAAGTCGAGCGAATCCATCGTCCAGCCGAGAAACGCCGCAACGAAGGTATGGCGCTGGGAGCGAGTAAGCCGCCTGAAGTCGTCCACGACTGACATAAACGGGAGGATAGCAGGACAAGGGAATAGACAAAAGCGGATCGGAGGACAATTCAAGAATATTTGTTGCAACGAACACATCGTCTGCGTCATCTCAACACCCACAAGCGTCTTGCGTGGAGACAATCTGTCTCCACACTCCGTCCGGCGAAGGCTTCCCCGAGGTTTTTGGCCGGCGACCGAATCGGCCCAACGGCCTGGAACTGAAAGGATCTATCGATGAAGCGCTCCGCACTCCTGGCTGGCGTTCTGGCGCTAGCGGCTCCTCTGGCCCTGGCCCAAACCTCCACATGGAAGTCTGACTCTGCCCACAGTGAAGTCGACTTCAGCATCAAGCACTTGAGCCTCTCCAACGTGCACGGCCGTTTTGGCAATGTTGCGGCAACCGTCGTACTGAACGAGGCGGACATCGCCAAGTCGGCGGTTACGGCAACCATCGATGTCGGCACCATCGACACCGGCGTATCCTCGCGCGATGCCGATCTCAAATCGGACACCTTCTTCGACGTAGCCAAGTTCCCCACCGCCACCTTTGTCAGCACCAGCGTCGTGAAGAGCGGCAGCGGGCTGACGGTAAGTGGCAACCTGACCCTGCACGGCGTGACCAAGCCCGTTGTGCTCACGGTTGAGGGCCCCACTGGGCCGGTCGAGGGCATGATGGATCACAAACCGCACTCTGGCTTCTCGGCAACCACCACCTTGGACCGAAGCGCTTTCGGCATCGGAACGAAGTATGGGCCGGTCATTCTAGGCAATGAGGTCAAGCTCACCATCGAACTCGATGTCGCAAAGCAGTAAGCAAATCGCTTTTGCGGAGTGCTCGCATAAGTGTGCGGTCTTCAACCGCACACTTCACTCTGAATTCTCGTTTGATATACCCAAAAACGACGCGAGAAAGACCGCACATGGCAGGATTGAAGCTTGAAATCGCGCAGGAACGCCCCTTCTCAAGCGTCGAAGAGGAGGCGCTGCTGAACCTCATGCGCACCTCCGATTGCCTGGAACGCGCTTTTCATTTGAAGACTCGTGATTGGGGTGTGACATCGACGCAATACAACGTGCTGAGGATTCTGCGCGGAGCGCATCCGAAGGGTCTGACCTGCGCAGCCATCCGCAGCCGGATGATTACGGCCGAACCGGACATCACGCGTCTGCTCGCCCGACTCAAGGCACTGAAGCTCATTCGCCAGCGGCGCGGCGCCAAGGACCGGCGCTCGGTGTGGACCGAGATCTCAGATGCCGGGCTCGCACTGCTCAGGGAGATGGACCCCGTGATTCTGCGTCTTCCCCAGGAGTTGCTAGGGAGCCTGAACCGCGGGCAGCTGACCGATCTGATCCGCTTGCTGGAACTGGCCCGTGCGAGCGCTGAAGAAGTGCGAACAGGGTTATAGATTCGATCTAACCAAGAGGGATCGCGTTGGAGGTTGGAATGCCGCGAAGAGACTACTGGCCCATCAGCTTCTGAGCCACCAGGACCTCATCCGCATCGTTCTGAATGATCTTGTTGTGCAGGCAATAGAGGGCTAGTTCAAGCCGGTCACTGACTCCCAGCTTGTCGTAGATCTTGCGCAGATAGTTTTTGATCACCTGCTCGGTGGTCCCCAATTGGAAGGCGATCTCCTTGTTGCGCTTGCCCTGTGTAATGCAGCTGATGATCGCCATCTCTTTCGGCGATAGCTTGGGTTGGGTGCGCGGGTTGACCAGAGCCGCAGCCTGAGCTCGATAGGCTTCGATGACCCAGCTGACCGACTGATTGTCGATCCAGGTTTCGCCGGCAGCGATGCGCCGAACGCACCGAACCAGCAAATCGGGCGAGATGGAGCGAGAGACGATGCCGCGAACGCCGCGGCGATAAAGCTCGACCGTCTGGCTTTCGTCGGCTGCCACCGTTTGCACAATCAGTTTGACGTCGGGCGCGGCGCGCAGCAGCTCAGGGATGGCGTGAGCGGTGCCAGACAGCAGGCCCCCCTCCATGAGGACAACATCCGTGGGGTAACGCTCGATCGCGGCGCGCAGATTCTCTAGGGAATCGGCCTGGGCGACGACACGAAGGTCATCTTCGATCGCGAAGACCTTGCGAATTCCAACGCGATAGATCGCTTGGGAATCGGCGAGAATCACACGGATCGTCCCGGGCTTTACCGGAGCGTCGGAGAATTCAACCTCAGCAGTATCGTCTACGGAGTCCATAAATCTTCGTGTCTAGCCGGGGCTCTCTGTCCCCAAGGCCATTTTCCGGCTGTCTATTGCTCGGCAAATTGGTATTCGTCGATGGTAGCGGCAGCCTGATAGTTACTTTGGTTCTTCGAGCAGCGTACCACACGGCCTTGGCAATTGACCAGAACATCGCGAGGGGTACCTAACACCTCACCTGGCATTCGCATCGAAAAACTGATCTCCAGTCCCGTCTGCACCGGGCTCTCCAGTTCAAAGACCACGCCGCTGGCTGAGACATTTGTTGTTAGAGCAGCTATATCCCCTTTACCCGTAGCCAAGACCACCGGCAACGCAATGGGAAAACGCACGGCGCAACGAACTTCCTGACGCTCAAGCGCAGGTCGAGAGCGAGCTGGGGCATGCGGTGACGCGGCTTTCGAAGCATCCATGAGAGCTCTCCCTGGGCCCATATAGGGCCATTGCTAGTCTAACGGAGTTTTTACACGGGCCCATGGCACCAAAGTTTCCAACAAGGTAACGTACCTGCGTTTGCTAGCTGGCGCGAAGAAAGACTCTTCCAATCCAAAAGGTCGCAAAGGTCGCGCGAGAAACATAAGATACTCATATGACTCGGCTTGCCCAATTAAGCTACCTTCTAGATCCGGTCCAGCTACTTGGGTGACATGCTAAATAGTGGCAAACTTTGGATTTTCGTTTCATCATCAGCAAGGTTTTTTTCATTCCGCTCAGGCGTTCCCCTTGTCGGGCAAGAATCGCGTTTCGTCCGTCTCCATCTGCGCATCGAGGGCGGGCTACCCGGGCATTGACTTACCTCCAGCAGAACCCGCTTTTCTTCTCGTGACGTGCTTCCTCTTCCCTGATGCTCGGGGCGCGGGCTCCGCGATCAGAAACGACGTTCCACAGGGCTCGCGCACCTGCAGTGGGGCTTTCGCCTTTGCGATCGCCAGATCGGCAACCTCCTTGACGATCCAGTCGAAGTTGGCCGGGCCCACCGAGTGCGCGTCGGCGTCGGGCACGGGGTTCATGAAATCGATGGCGTAAGGGACGCCGCCCTGTACCGCAAACTCGACGGTATTGAACTCGTAGCCCAGAGCCTCGCAGAGTTTGATGGCGTCTTGCCTCATGCGCTTGAGCAGTGACCTCGATGCAGGCGCGGCGCGGTCGACATAGCGCTCGGCGTGCGGCCGGCGGGGGTCGTAGGCCATGATGCGGACCTTCTTCCTGCCGACCACATAGCACCTGAAGTACTCAGAATAGTTCACGGCCTTCTGGTAGATCATGCACAGGTCGCGGGACTGGTCGTATGCGCGGAAGAACTCCTCGCGGCTGTGAACGTGATGCACGTCGCGCCAACCGCCGCCATCGATGGGCTTGAGAAAGCCGTGCTCGCCAACGCAGGCAAAGACTGCTTCCCAGTCGAGCGGGAATTCGAGGTTACGCATGGCGCGTTCGGTCGCGCCCTCGGGAAGTTGCTTGTGGGGCAGGATGACGGTGAGCGGCACAGCCACGCCGAGCCGTTTTGCCAGAGCGTAGTTGAAGAACTTGTCGTCGGCCGAAGACCAGAATGGATTGTTGATGACGACCGTGCCGTGGAGCGCTGCGTGCTTCAGAAATGCGCGGTAAAAGGGGACGGCATGGGAGATGCGGTCCACTATCACCGCGTAGCGCGGAGGCTTGCCGAGTTCGACAGCGCCCGTAAGCAGAAACTCAGCTTTGATCCCGTCGAGGTTGCGGGAGTTGATCTGCTCGACCAGCGCGCCGGGAAAGCTGTTCTCCGAGCCAAAGAGGACGCCGATGGTCTTCATGCCAACCCCTCCTGAAGCCACAACCGCGCATGTTACGTGCCGCATCCAGTGTACGGCAGGACGGTTGATGAGTTTGCAATGCGGAACACGACGGCTTTTTGCACTGAAGACGGAGGAAACGGCGCTGGAAAGAACCGTCGGAGGAGAGTAGCCTAGACAACAGGGACTCTTTCGGAGGGAGAACGTGAATTACCGCGTCATTACAGTGAATCGAGAGTTTGGAAGCGGCGGAGGGCGCATCGCCCAGACCATCGCTGAGTGGCTCGGATGGAAGTTGCTGGACCGCGATATCATCGACGCTATCGCATATGCAGCCCACGTGGATTCGAGCGTGGTGCAGCATTACGACGAGCATGTGGATTCATGGCTGAAGCGCATCAACCAGCAGGCTATGCGTTCGGCGGCGCTGGCCGCGGGCCTGGAACTTGGCGAGCACTCCGTCTTCGATTGCGACGAGATGGTGAAGATCTCGCGGAAGATCATCGAGCAGGCCTACATCGAGGGCAATTGCGTTATCGTGGGCCGTGGCGGGCAGTGCATCCTGCAACACAAGCCCGACGTCTATCACGTATTTATCTACGCGCCCTATCTCGATCGCCTCGAACGGCTGCGCCCGCGCCTGGACAAAGGCGTGCACGCCGAGCAGCGCATCCGTATCGTGGACGAGGAGCGCGCCAAGTACATGCAGCAATACTATGGAAAGAACTGGTGCAATCCGCATCTCTACGATTTGATGATCAGTTCGCGGCCCGATGAGGACTTCACCGCGCGGGCGATTCTCTATGCGATGAACGGAGAAGTTGGAGCAGAGATCAGAGAACAGAGATCAGAGATCAGCTCTTAGTCCCAGATCCATTGCTTCAATGGGTTTCGTTGGGTAGCAGCCATCATGGTGGAAGAGCACCGGTTTGGCAATCGCCAGCGCTCTTCTCTGATCTCCGATCCCGGATGTCTGTGTTCCTACTTTTCCACTTTTACATCCCAATCGAAGCTGATCTGCGAGATCTGGTCATTCAGTTTTTCGGTTGCTACTTTCTTCTGTGCTTCGAGGTCAGCGGTTTGCTTGCGTGTGGCCTGCAAGAGATCTTCGGCGCGATTCAATTCGTCGACAAAACGCTTGGCTGCGTCGTTGCCTTTGAGGGCGGTGAGATTTTCGCGGTCGCGGGCCTCGTCGGCTGAGGCGGTCGCTTCCGTTTTCTTGGATTCGTCGATGCGGCGGTCCAGATCGGCCAGCACGCCTTCGGCATCAATCACGGGCTTCAGCTTGTCGAGT
>Ga0181535_10000993_pt1 | contig 38852 bp, 30 predicted proteins | sample PEATcosm2014_Bin_44_FD_119774 | JGI IMG/M metagenome (GOLD analysis project Ga0181535, IMG submission 119774) | Peatland microbial communities from MTU Mesocosm Facility, Houghton, MI, USA - PEATcosm2014_Bin17_30_metaG | ecosystem: Environmental > Terrestrial > Soil > Wetlands > Peat | place... | reverse complement strand
TTTTCACCGAATCCTTAGGGAGCTTTTCGTGGCTATGACCGGCGTGCATTTCTCTGTGCAAGGAGGAAACCCCTAATGCTGCCTGAGATTTTGATGGTCTCCTCTATTGATTGGAGCCTCTGCGGCACCGAAACGACGAGGCAACCGAAGCATCGGAACCGGAATATTACGAAATCTTCATGCCCCGGAACATTCGCGGTAACCCTTTCAGTCAATTATGGCCATGATTTCCTGACAGCAAGAGTTATATTGATGCCAGGCATAGGATGCTAAATATGGATGACTGGACGCATGGGGCTAAAGAGGCTCTGAACGAAACGTTGTTGCGCGACGGCACCGCTTTTCGCGAGGATAAGGGCAAGCTTCCCGAAGTGAAGGCGAGGCCGCGATCTCTGCTGCGTCCGATTGTTCTGCTTGGCATCGCTGTTCTGCTTGGGTTCGGCATTTACCGGGTCGCGACAGCGCTTCGCGCGCCAAAGGAGACTGGCGCCGATCAGCAAACCGCGCCGCAGCCGGTGGGCGTGGCCACCATCGGAACCGGGGACATAAAGATCGTTGTCACTGCCCTCGGCGCGGTGACGCCGATCGCGAGCGTGACGATTAAGACCCAGGTTAATGGTCAGCTTTTGGAAGTCGGGTTCAAGGAAGGCCAGTGGGTCAAGAAAGGCGATTTTTTAGCGCAGATTGATCCGCGCCCGTATCAATTGCTCGAAGCTCAATACGAGGGTCAGCTTGTCCATGATCAGGGTCTCCTCGACCAAGCAAAAATGGATCTGGCCCGCTATGAAACCCTCGTCAAGCAGAATTCCATTGCGCGTCAACAGGCCGAGGACCAAATATATCTCGTCAAGCAATACGAGGGTTCGGTCAAACTTGATCAGGCTCAGATCGACAATCAAAAACTAAACCTGATCTATGCGCACATCGTTTCGCCTGTAGACGGCCGTATCGGCTTACGAATGGTCGATCCCGGCAATTTTGTGCAGACCACCGACCCCGGCCTTGTGGTGGTCGACCAAATGCACCCCATATCTGTGATTTTCATCGTGCCCGAGGACGATATTCCAGAAATCATGACAGCGATTCACGCGGGCACGGCACTTGAGGTCAAGGCCTATGACCGCGCCAATGTCACTTACATTGCAACCGGCAAAGTCTCGGCGCTCGACAGCCAGATCGATCCGACGACCGGCACAGTGAAGTTGCGCGCGGATTTTGACAATCTCGACGACAAGCTTTTTCCAAACCAATTCGTCAATGCCCGGCTCATGCTCAAGACCCTGCACGGCGTCGTGACCTTGCCTTCGAACGCGGTTCAGCGCGGCGCGCCTGGAACTTTTGTCTACCTCGTCGGTGCCGATGATACGGTGTCGGTGCGAACCGTCAGTCTTGGCCCGTTGGACGGAGACAAATATGCGGTCAACTCAGGTCTTACTCCCGGTGACCGGGTTGTCGTCGACGGGGCTGACCGTTTGCGGGACGGCGCAAAGGTCTTGATCCCTGCTAGCGGCGATGTATCCGACGGCCGACCGATTCAGCCAGCAGATGGCGAAACGCCTGCTAAGAACGGTTCCCCAAAAAAGAGCCACCGCGATCACGGTAACCAGTCCGGCTCACCAGATCAGCCATGAAGACGCATGAAGATGTATGATCATGCGGCGGCATCCCACACCGGGCGTCCTTGATGAATCCATCCCGCATTTTCATCCTGCGCCCAGTTGCAACCACGCTTTTCATGGCGGCGATCATGCTTGCTGGCGGAGTTGCCTATAGCTTTCTGCCTCTTTCCGCCCTGCCGGAAGTGGATTATCCGACGATCGAGGTCCAAACGTTTCTGCCGGGCGCAAGCCCGGAGGTGATGACCTCCTCGGTAACAGCGCCCCTCGAGCGGCAACTTGGGCAGATGCCGGGCCTTAACCAGATGACCTCCTCAAGCTCGGCCGGGGCGTCGGTCATCACCCTGCAATTTAGCTTGAACCTCAGCCTCGATATCGCCGAACAGGAGGTGCAGGCCGCGATCAATGCCGCTAACAATCTGTTGCCGAGCGGGCTGCCGACCCCACCGGTCTACGCCAAGGTCAATCCGGCCGACGCGCCTGTCATGACGCTTTCGGTCACGTCCAAGACCTTGCCATTGACCGAGCTCGAAGACATCAGCGAGTTGCGCCTTGTGCAGAAGCTTTCGCAACAGCCGGGCGTGGGGCTGGTCACCATCGGCGGCGGTCAAAGGCCCGCCGTTCGCATCAAATTCAATCCCGCCGCGCTCGCCGCCTACGGCCTCAACATCGATGATCTCCGCACCACCATCGCCAACGCCAATGTGAATTTGCCGAAGGGGAGCTTCGACGGCCCGGCCCAATCCTCGACAATCAACGCCAACGACCAAATACCGGGCGCCGCCGACTACGGCTCGATCGTCGTCGCCTACCGCAACGGCGGTCCGGTCCGTCTTTCCGACGTCGCTAGCGTAGGGCTTGGCGCGGAAAATACGAAGCTCGGCGCCTTGGATGATACGACCCCGGCGATCATCCTGAGCATCCGCCGCCAGCCGGGCGCCAATGTGATCGAGGTCGTCGACACGATCAAAAAGCTACTACCGACGATCGTCGCGACACTCCCGGCCGCCATTAATGTCAAGGTGCTCAGCGACCGCACGACGACCATTCGCGCTTCCGTCGCGGATGTCGAGTTTGAACTAGCCCTCGCGGTGGGGCTTGTCGTCGTCGTAATCTTTTTGTTCTTGCGGACACTTCCAGCGACCATCATTCCCAGCCTTTCGGTGCCTTTGTCGCTCGTCGGCACGTTTGGCGCGATGTATCTCTTAGGGTTCAGCCTCGACAATCTTTCGCTGATGGCGCTGACAATCTCGACCGGCTTTGTCGTCGACGACGCGATCGTAATGATCGAAAACATTGCCCGCTACGTCGAAGCCGGTGATCCGCCTTTGCAGGCCGCGCTAAAAGGTTCGGAGCAGATCGGATTCACGATCATTTCGCTGACTGTATCATTGATCGCGGTTCTTATTCCGCTTTTGTTCATGGGCGATGTGGTCGGCCGCCTGTTCCATGAATTCGCGATCACGCTTGCCGTTACGATCGTGATTTCGGCGATCGTTTCGCTCACCCTCGTGCCGATGCTCTGTGCGCGGCTTATCCGGCATCGTCCCGACTCGACGCGCAACCGCTTCGATCTCATGGCGGAACGCGCCTTCAATGGCTTGGTCGCGCAATATGGCCGAGCGCTTAACGTCGTGCTCCGGCATCAGCCGCTCACTCTTTTTGTCGCGATCGCAACGCTTGGCTTGACCATTGCGCTCTATATCGTCATCCCCAAAGGGTTCTTCCCGGTGCAAGACACCGGCATGATTCAGGCGATCTCGGAAGCCCCGCAAACCGTTTCCTTCAAGGCGATGGCGGGTATTCAACGCCAGCTCGCGGAGGCGATTCTGCGCGATCCAGCAGTCGAAAACGTGAGTTCGTTCATCGGGATCGACGGCGACAACCCGACCCTGAACAGCGGCAGATTTTTGATCAATCTCAAACCGCGGGACGAGCGGCAGCTCACCGCCAGCGAAATCGTTCGCCGCTTGCAGAAAGAGGTTTCAGGGATCGTAGGCGTCTCCCTCTATATGCAGCCCGTCCAGGATCTCACGATCGATTCCGGTGTCAGCCGCGCGCAATATCATTTTATATTGCAGGACGCCGATCCCAATGCCTTTAAAATCTGGGTGCCGAAGCTGATGCAACGGCTTGCGCAGATGCCGGAGCTTAGCGACGTTGCCAGCGATATGCAGAGCCAAGGGCTCGCGGTCGATCTTACCATCGACCGGGCGACCGCGGCCCGGTTCGGGATCACGCCCGCCAGCGTCGACAATGCGCTCTACGACGCATTCGGCCAGCGCATTATCTCGACCATTTACACGCAGTCGAATCAGTATCGCGTCATCGTGGAAGCCGACCCATCCTTGCAGCGCACGCTGGCGAGTCTTTCCTCTTTCTATCTGCCGTCGTCTTCTTCCTCCAGTAACGGGCAAGTTCCGCTTTCCGCGATCGTCCACGTGAGCGAGCGCCCTGGGCCGTTGTTGATCACGCATCTCGCGCAGTTTCCAGCCACCACCATCTCGTTCAATGTCGCACGAGGCTCCTCGCTTGGCGCCGCCATCACGGCTATCGAAACTGCCGAGCGAGAGATCGGTCTGCCCAATAGCTTCATGTCGGCCTTTCAAGGCGCGGCCGCGGCGTTTCGCGCCTCAGCGACAAACGAAGTCTTTTTGATCATCGCCGCGGTGATCACGATGTACATCGTTCTCGGCGTTCTCTACGAGAGCTTCATCCATCCGATAACGATTCTCTCGACCCTGCCCTCGGCTGGCGTGGGCGCCTTGCTCGCTTTGATGGTATCAGGCCACGAGCTCGATATCATCGCGATCATCGGCATCGTGTTACTGATCGGCATCGTCAAGAAGAATGCGATCATGATGATCGATTTCGCCTTGGACGCCGAACGCACCGAGGGACTCCCACCGCGCGATGCTATTTTCCAAGCCTGTCTGCTGCGTTTTCGGCCGATTCTGATGACGACTTTCGCCGCTATCCTCGGCGCCTTGCCCTTGATGCTCGGAGCCGGCACCGGCTCGGAACTCCGTAATCCGCTCGGCGTCGCGATCGTCGGAGGGCTCATCGTGAGCCAAGTTTTGACGCTTTTCACGACACCGGTGATTTACCTCTATTTCGATCGTCTGGCCTTCCGGCTCGCGGGGGGGCGCCGCAGCAATCCTCCGCTGGCCGCCGGAGAGGCGCAAGGATGAACCTTTCCGCCCTTTTCATTTCGCGTCCGGTCGCAACGACGCTTATCACTTTCGGGATAGCCCTGGCGGGCAGCCTCGCATTTCTGAAGCTGCCGGTCTCGCCGCTCCCGCAGGTCGATTTTCCGACGATCCTGGTGCAGGGGCAGCTTCCGGGTGCGAGCCCGGAGACCGTGGCATCGAGCTTGGCTGGCCCGCTCGAACGCCACCTTGGCCAAATCGCCCATATCACCGAAATGACCTCGACAAGCACACTCGGTCAGACCCGTATCATCCTCCAATTCGACGTCGACCGCGATATCGACGGTGCCGCGCGCGACGTTCAGGCGGCGATCAACGCAGCGGCAGCCGATCTGCCAACGAACCTTCCCACCAATCCGACCTATCGCAAGATCAACCCCGCCGACGCGCCGATCCTTATCCTCACGCTGACTTCGAAGACCAAAACACCTGGTCAGATGTATGATTATGCGACCAACATCCTACAGCAAAGGCTTTCGCAGCTCGATGGAATCGGTCAAGTCGTGATCGGTGGCAGTGCTTTGCCGGGGGTACGCGTCGAGCTCATTCCGCAAGCCTTATCCAAATATGGCATCGGGCTCGAGGATGTGCGCGCGGCGCTTGCTTCCGCCAACGCCAACAGCCCGAAAGGCGACATTGAGGACGATACACGGCACAGCCAAATCTACACCAACGATCAAGCGACGCGAGCCGCCGACTACATCCCGCTCATCGTTGCCTATCGCAACAACGCCCCGGTGCGTCTCACCGACGTCGCCAACGTCGTGGATTCCGTCGAGGACTTGCGTAATCTCGGCCTGGCGGAGGGACGCCCAGCCGTTTTCGCGATTATCTTCCGTCAGCCAGGCGCCAATATCATCGACACGGTCGAACGCGTGAAGGCCGAATTGCCGCATCTTCAAGCGGCCATGCCCAGCGATATCGACATCTCACGCGCCTCCGATCGCAGCAATACCATTCGCGCCTCCCTGCACGACACCGAATGGACCTTGGTCATCGCAGTTCTATTGGTCACGCTGATTGTATTTTTGTTCCTGCGCGATATTCGCGCGGCGATCATACCAACCGTTGCCGTGCCGGTTTCGATTATCGGCACTTTCGGCGCTATGTATCTCTTGAATTTCAGCTTGAACAATTTGTCTCTGATGGCTCTGACCATCGCAACCGGCTTCGTGGTCGATGATGCGATCGTGGTTTTGGAAAACATCTCGCGCCACCTCGACGCCGGAAAGGGGCGAGTGGAGGCGGCCATGATCGGCGCGGGAGAAGTGGGATTCACTGTGGTGTCGATCAGCATCTCACTCATCGCGGTATTCATTCCGATTCTTTTGATGGGTGGCATTGTCGGCCGCTTGTTTCGGGAATTCGCGATGACTCTCTCGCTTGCGATCCTCGTCTCGCTCGCCCTGTCCTTGACCACGACGCCGATGATGTGCGCGCTCTTTCTTCGGCCAAGATCCCCGTCGCAGGTGCAGCCGCGCCGGTTCGATCCATTTGCCAAAATTCTGCGCGGCTATGAGCGATCGCTGGGCTGGGCACTGCGCCACGGCATTTTGGTGATGCTGGTATTGTTTTTGACCATGGGCCTCAACGTCGTACTGTTCAAGATCATACCGAAAGGCTTCTTTCCACAGCAGGACACCGGCCGTTTGATCGGCTCCATTCAGGCCGACCAGGCGATCTCGTTCCAGGCGATGAGTCACAAACTCGCGCAGATTCAGGCGATCGTCCTAACCGACCCGGCGATCGCGAGCGTCAAAGGATATACCGGCTCGGGCGGCGGGCAAACCAACTCCGGTACAGTCTATATCGACCTGAAGCCCATATCCGATCGCAACGAGACGGCCGACCAAGTGATCGCCCGCCTGCGCCGCAAACTCTCCCAGGTGCCAGGCGCGCGTCTTTATCTGCAATCGGTGCAAGATATCCGCATCGGCGGGCGGATGAGCAATGCCCTCTACCAATACACCTTGCAAGGTGAGAGCACGAGCGAACTCTATGCGTTCGTGCCGCGTCTCGTCGAGGCACTGCAAAACAGTTCCGTGCTCGCGGATGTCAATTCCGACCAGCAGCAAACAGGCTTGGAAACAGATGTTGTCGTCGATCGCGACACAGCCTCCCGACTTGGCCTGGTCATGAGTCAGATCGACAACACGCTTTACGACGCGTTCGGGCAGCGCCAAGTTTCGACCATCTACAGCGCAATCAACCAATATCATGTGGTGATGGAAGTGGATCCGCGATATTGGCAAGATCCTGCGATTCTGAAGGACCTCTATGTCAGCACCGCAGGCGCGAGCCCAAGCGGCGTGTCGACGACCAATGCCGTGGCGGGAACGGTTTCTCAGAGTCCCGCCCTGCCCTCGCCGGGGTCATCGCCGGCCAGCAATTCCGCCCAGGCCACGAGCGTGGCGGGCGAGGAGGCGCGTAACGCACAAACCAATGCGCTCGCCAATACCGGCAAGCAAGGCACTTCGTCTGGCGCGGCGGTCAGCACCACGCAGGAAACCATGGTTCCGCTCGCCGCCATCAGCCATTTCGCAACAGGCCACACGCCCTTGGCGGTCAATCATCAAGGCCTCTTCGTCGCAAGCACGATCTCCTTCAACCTCCAGCCTGGTGCCGCGTTGGGCGATGCCGAACGCGAGATTCATGAGACGATGGCGAAGCTGCATCCCCCTGCCACGATTAGCGGCAGCTTTCAGGGCACCGCGCGCGCATTCGGGGAATCGCTTTCGAACGAGCGCTTCCTGATCATCGCCGCGCTAGCAACGATCTATATCGTTTTGGGCATTCTTTACGAGAGCTTCGTTCACCCGGTCACCATCCTCTCCACTTTGCCTTCGGCGGGTGTAGGCGCAGTCCTTGCGCTTTTGCTGTTTCATACCGAGTTCAGCATCATCGCCATGATCGGGGTGATTTTGCTGATCGGCATTGTCAAGAAAAACGCGATTCTCATGATCGATTTCGCACTCGAAGCCGAACGCTCGGAAGGGCTTTCGCCGCACGACGCGATTTTTCGTGCCTGCATCTTGAGGTTTCGTCCGATCATGATGACAACATTCGCTGCGATTTTCGGCGCCATACCGCTGGCGCTCAGCTTCGGCGATGGAGGCGAGATCCGGCGCCCGCTCGGGATCGCGATCGTCGGAGGGCTGATCGTCAGCCAGCTCTTGACCCTTTACACAACGCCCGTGCTCTATCTCTACCTTGATAGGTTCCGGCTCTGGTCAAACCGGCAATGGCGCCGCCTGTTCCCACGGATTGCGGGCGCCGTTCCGGAACCTTCCGAATAGCATGGTCACGGGTTCGGCTCCTGGCGCCGTGCATCGGCACCGGTAAGGATGCTACGGCGTGGCGGGAACCTCAATCGAGCCAGGTGCCCTGACCTATTTTATCGCGATGACCATCGAGTCCGGGCCTGTGAGCGGCTCGACCCGCGTTCGCGAGAACCCGGCCTCACGCATCCAAGTCTGACAATCGGCGCCAGTAAAGTCGAAACCACCCGTTGTCTCGATCAGCATGTTCAAGCTCATCAAGAGACCGATGGCGTTTTCGCGCCGTTCGTCATCGATGATTGCCTCATAGACGATAAGCGCGCCGCCCTTTGGAAGTGCGGCATAGGCCTTAGCGAGCAACATGCGTTTTTGCGGTAAATCCCAATCGTGCAGAATATGACCCATGATGAGGACATCAGCCGACGGCAGCGAATCCTTGAAGAAGTTGCCTGATAGAAACTGCACCCGGTCCGATAGGCCCTGCTCGGTGATAAATTCCTCGAAGACCGGCTTCACCTCGGGCAGATCATAGCCGGCACCGGAAAGATGCGGATGTGCCGAGGCGAGAGTGGCCACCACCATGCCTTGCGCGCATCCAATGTCGGCAAACGTTTTGTAATCCTTCCAGGGGAATTTGGCGGCGATCGCTTGGGACGCGCCAAGGCTCGCCCCGCTCATGGCGGCGAGAAAGCCGCGCAATCGGTCTGGATCGGCGTAAAGCGCGCCAAACACATCGCCAGAATCCTTGGCCTCGTTCTGGTTCCGGCCCGTCTTGAGCGCCTCGGTCAGCGATCCCCAAGACTGATAAAGGCGGCCATTGGCCATTTCCAAAAAGCCACCCACATAGCTTGGCTTCGCCCGATCAAGAAAGAGAGCCGTCTCCGGTGTATTGGCGTAGACCCCGTCTCGCCGCTCCAGCATTTTCAGCGCGACAAGTGCATCGAGGAAATCGCGGGCGGAGCGAACGTGCAAACCTAACCGCTGGGACAAAGTGCTAATATCGGCCGGTCCCTTGGCGAGTTCGGTGAAGAGTTCGAGTTCCACGGCGCTCAGCAGCGTCTTGGATGCCCAGAAAGCAACTCCAATCTGAAATATATTCGCAGGTGTTACGGCTTCGGTCATCGGCCTCCCCTTTGAAGTCGGCGTCGCTCACCATTTTGCGATTTCGCTGTTTAGCGACGTCCGCAAATAAGGTTCCCAGCAGCACATCAGCGCATAGTAGGACACGGATGAATAACCACCTTGGCTTCGCCGCTTTAAGACGCAGGCAGCGCGTCGATCAGCTTGCGCAGGGTAGCGATCGTCGAAGGATCAGCGATTCCATCGACACGGGCTGGCCGGAAATGGCGTTGGAACGCGGTGATGGTGGATTCCGTCTTGGCGTCATAGACCCCGGTTATATCGAGTCCATAGCCATAGCTCGCGAGCATCGCTTGGAGCGCCTCGACGTCCCGGCCGTTGGAGTCGCGTTTGAGGCGTGCACCATCTTCGAGAGCGCAGGGAGCTACGTAATGGCCGACCCCTGCTTTCGCCAAATGGCCCCAAGGAAAATGTTCGCCCGGATCAATCTTGCGGTCGGGCGCCAGATCCGAATGCGCGAGAACGCGTGCCGGAGCGATCTTCCAACGCGTGAAAATGTCGTGGCAAAGCGCGATCACCGTTTCGATCTGCTCCAGCGGATAGGGGGGCAAGCCGCCGATATGGCCGTGATTGGCGATTTCGATTCCAATCGAAACCGTGTTCATGTCGCGGTCGCCGGCCCAAACACCGATGCCTGCGTGCCAGGCCCGGCGCATCTCCGGAACAAGCTGAAAAAGCTCGCCCTGTTCGTCGACGACATAATGCGCGGAGACTTGCGACGCTTCTTTACAAAGATGCTCCACGGCGGCCTCGCCCGTCGCGATCCCTGTATAATGCAGGATGATCGAGTCGGGCACGCGTCCCTTGCGATCACCATGGTTAGGTGAAGGGCGGACGATCGCGGGAAGAGTACTGTCGGGTTTCAATAGCCGTAATACGCCGTGCATACCTGATTGCCATAACCATCATAACCAACCCGCGCGCAACGTGCCGGTGGGGGCGGCGGCGGCGGATAATAGCCGGGGGGAGGTGGTGGTGGAGGCGCCGTATTTGCGCCAATAATCGCGCCCGTCGCCGCCCCGAGCACACCGCCGGCGATCGCGGCGCCGGGACCGCCGCCGGTCGAGGCACCTATTGCCGCGCCCGTCGCGCCTCCGATTGCCGCGCCACTCACACCGCGCTGTTCGGGGGTGTAGCCGCACCCGGCAAGCCCGGCGGACGCGATGGCGAGTACCGTCAAAACAAGAATTCTCTGCATGCCTTTTCCTAATGTACTACAGTGTTCTCGCATGATCTTGTCCATAAACTGCAACTTAATTAAGATCATGCTCTAGCGTATCGCACGCGCATCCCCCAGTCGGTTAGCTCACCCCACTCCATGCACCGGGTCAAGATGGAAATCGCCCACATCTGTGGATTTTATGACCGCGCGGCATTTGTACAACGCGTCTCTTTCAAATTTGACAATTGACGAACCGGCGTAGCGCCCCTATGTCGCTTGGGCCAGTCGGCTGGATGGCCGCCGCTGTCGTTGCGGAGGAAAGTCCGGGCTCCACGGAGACACGGTGCCGGATAACGTCCGGCGGGGGCAACCCTAGGGAAAGCGCCACAGAAAACAAACCGCCGCAAGGCAAGGGTGAAACGGTGCGGTAAGAGCGCACCGCGCGCATGGCAACATGGGCGGCATGGCAAGCCCCGCCGGGAGCAAAACCGAATAGGGGCGACACAAGGTGTTTCTCGCCTGAGAAATCCTTAGATCCGTCTCCGGATCGTTGCCCGGGTTGGTTGCTTGAGACGGCCGGCAACGGCCGTCCCAGAGGAATGGCCATCACGCGCGCGGGGAATAACCGCGCGCCATACAAAACCCGGCTTATAGGCCGGCTGGCATTCGCGCGGCGACCCTGGGAGACTGGGATAAAAGCTCGAAATCCCACCCCGCGAGCGTTTCATTGGAAACGCTCGCGGTCTCTCTCACAGTGAACAACACGCGGTTCAGCCGAGTTTGCCCGCCGCATGCGCGAGCAAGGTGTATACCTTTCCCGTCTCCGACAGGAGATATGTCTTGGCAACGGCTTCGCTTGCCTCGTCCTGGTTGAGGCCAGCCAAGAGCCGTTCGAACTCCTGCACATAGCGATCGACCGTGGCACGGAACTCCGGATCGAGCCGGTAGCGCCGGCGGATTTCGTCGAAGGTCTGGGGACCGCGGCCGACGTAGATCCGCCTTGAGAACGCATTGGTGTCGCCGCGGCGATAGCGCTCCCATGCGGCGGCGGCGGCCGCATGATCGATCATCTGCGCGACATCGAGCGAAATTGTTTCAAGCCGCGGCGCCGGTTGCGCGGCTTTAGCGGGCGGATTTGGGGCCGGCGGATTTGCCACCGGAGGATTTGGGTCGGTGGCAGGTTCGTCGCTGTCGACGCGCGCCAGGAGGTCCGAGATCCAGCCGCCGCCACGTTCGGTCGTTTTCGCGTTGGCCGGCTGGGTGGCTATGCGCTGTTTAGGCCGCTCCGGGCGAGGTGGTTCCGGCGCCCGTGGCGGATCGGTCGCCGCCGCCGCACGTGCGGGTTCGACGCGCCGGGGTGAGACCGGTTGAGCGGCGCGGCCAGCAGTGAACGAAGCCGGTTGTGAGACGTCATATGCGCGGCCTGATCTCGTTACGATTTCGCTCAACTCTTCGAGCGCCTTGATCTGGTCGGCCACGGCACGCCGCATGGAAGCCGCCTGCTGCGCCGTTTCTTGCGGCAGCTCGACGGCGCCGCGGCGCAATGCTTCACGGGTCGATTCGAGCTCTCTCTGAATCTCATGCGACATGCCGCGCAGTTCCGCCGCCGCAGATTGGAACCGCTCCGTGGTTTGCCCTAAAATGCCCTCGAGTTCCGCATTGGCCTGCTCGCAGGCGGAGCGCATCGCAACCGCCATGCTTTCCCCTTCCCGCTCAATATTGGTGCGGATGCCGGCGAACTGCCGGTCGATCATTCCGCCAGTGGACTGCGAGGTTTCGGCAAGCAAGGCGCCGATATCGCGAGCACCCGACGCGGCTTTCTCAAAAGAGTCGTCGATCCGCCCCGCGAAGGATTGCATCACCTCTTCCAATTCATCACGGCGCTCCTTGATGCTCTTGACGAGCGATTCGAGGGAATCGCGCCGCGCGCCTAGCATTTGGTCGAGTTCGCCTTGCTGACGGGAAAGATCGCCCGTGGAGCTCGCCAGGCTTTCCCGGTGCCGCGCAATTGTTTCAGCGAGGCTGCCCGCTTCGTCAATTGTCGCCCGCGTGGACCGATTGAACTGATCGATTTCACTGGCAAAGTGCGTGAGGATCGAACGGAAATCGTCCATGCGGTCGCTCAGGGCGTGGTCCACCGCCGCGAAATCCGTGCCGGTCGCTCCAATCGCCTTTTGTAACGCCTCAGAGCTGTAGACGAGACGATCAATCACCTCGGCCATACCCGTCCGCAACCTTTCGTTCGTCTCGACGAGGGCTTCGATCGATGCCGCGGCACCGGTTTCGATCGAGCTGCGCAAATGCGCCGCAGTGTGCTCGATTGCCGCTGTGAATTCGTCTTGCTTCTTCTCGAGGCTCTGAACGGCGGCGGCGGCGCGGCCCTCGATTGATTGCGTGGTGCTCTCGCCGAGGCTCATCACCTCCTGGGCAATCTGCCTCCCGAGGGCGGAAAGGGCGTCGACGAGCCGCACCCCGCGCGTATCGAAAAGCTCGTGCAAATCGCCTGAACGCGCCGCCAACGCCGTCTGCAGCGCCTGACCGCGTTCCCCGAGAGTCCCCTCGAGGTCGCTCAGCCGATCCGCCAAGGTCACACTGATATCATTGATACGCTGGGCGAGGCCTTCGCCAATTTCTCCAGCACGCCCGGCGAGAGTCGCATCGAGGTCCACGATAGCCTGTGCAATCGTGTCGCGGATTTCCTCGGCACGACCGGCCAGCACTTGCCCCAACTGCCCTGCTTCGCGATCCAGCGCGCCATTGATATTATCTGCATGTAGACTCAGCGTTTGATCGATGTCGCGTGTTCTCGCGGCTAACGTTTCGGAGACGGCGCGGCTCGTTTCGTCGAGATCTCCGGAAACCTTCGCAAGACGGTTGACGACGCGGTCCTCGAATTGATCGACCTGGCTGTCTAACGTCTCGGCGATCGTAGCTGAACGCGCCGTCAGGGTCGTACTGATTTCCTGCGCTTTTTCATCGAGCACGCGGATCACGTCGCTGCCGCCTTCTCCAAGCGCTCTGGCGATATCGAGGGCCCTGCCTGTCATCGTCTCGCTGAGCAGTTGCGCGCGGGCATCGATTCCTTGATCGACGCGGGTGATGAGATTGGCAAGGGCCTGGCCAACCTCCTCCGTCTTGACGGCGGTTCGCGATTCGAAGGCTTCAATATGGGCTTCCAGTGCCGCGGCCGCTTCCTGCGCACGCAAGCCAAGCTTGTCATTGAGTTCGCCGCCCTGGAGCGTGAGCGTGGTTTCGATGGAACCCAGGCGATCGGCAAGCGTCGCGGTAAACCGCTCGACATGCTCGTCAATGCTGCTGGCGACCGCTCCGCCTTGTCCGACGACGGTTTCCTCGAACATTTGCAAGCGGCCCGCGAGGGTTTCATTGACCCGGTCGGCATGCGTCGCGATCGCATTAATGGCTTCATTCGCGGTTTCCGCGAAGCGCTCATTGAGATCATTGGCTTGATAGCCGATAGACGCAATCGCCTGTTGCGCGGTCGCGTCGAAATTCTCGGCTAGCGCCCCGGTATGATCTGCGAAAACCGCGACGGCGCCACGCGCCGACGTTGCCAGGTGTTCGCTCATCTCATCGGCATGTTTAGCGAGGGCGCCGAACGTTTCATCGAGCGTAGCGGCAAGCCGCTCATGCAAGGTCTCGGCATGATTTGCATAGGCTTCATCGGAGTGATGGGCGACGGCTTCCAACCTCTCGCTGATTTGTTCGGAATATCTAGACAAGGCCCCGAGCGTCTCGCCGACGGTTGCGGCAAGACGCGATTGCAGCGCCTCCGTTTGACCGGCGAGCGCTGCCGCCGCTTGTGCCGCCGCCGATTCAAGGCGTGCGCTCAGTTCGCCGGCACGGCTCGTAAGTGCGCCGAAGGTTTCATTGACGGCCGAATTCAAGCGGGCATGGAGCGCTTCGGTGTGGTTTGTGAATACCGTCACCGAACGCTGCGCGGTCGTTTCGAGCCGCTCGCTCATCGCGTTCGAATGGTTCGACAAGGCGCCTAGGGTCTCGCTGACAGTCGAATCCAGATGGCTGTGAAGAGCATCTGTATGGCCGGTGAGTGCGGCCACGGAATGCTGGGTTGTCGATTCGAGGCGTTCGCTCAAATCCTCCCAGTGGTGCGAGAGCGCGCCGAGGGTTTCGGCGCTTGTCGCGGCGAGCTGTTCGCGCAACGCCGTGGTTTGCCCCGTGAGCGCGGCAAGCGTGGTTGTCGCTGTCGATTCGAGGCGTTCGCTCATTTGGATGGAATGCCCGGTCAAGGCGGTCAGGGTTTCACCGAGCGTCGCGGCGAGACGTTCATTTAGCGCCCCGGTATGGCTGGTGAAAGTCGTGACCGTGTCTCGCGCGGTGGACGCCAAATGGTCATGCAATTGGCGGGAATGGCTCGTCAACGCTTCGAGCGTGCCGGCAAGCGTCGCGGCCACCTGCTGGTGCAACGCTTCGGTATGGCTCGTGAGGCTGGCGGCCGTCGCGTCGGCTGTCGCGGCGAAGCGTTGATAAAGATCACCGCCATGCTGGTCGAATTTAGCATGAATCCGTGCCTGACTTTCGTCAAGGAGCGCCGCGAGCGCCAGGCCCGAGCTTTCGAAGGACTCTCGCGCTTCGGCGGCGCGGTCTTGGATAAGGCCCGCGACACGTTCGCTGGTCGTGGCCAGATTATCATGCAGTGCACTGCCTTGCACAGTGACGACATCATGCAGGCGATCGCTGGTTTCGGCCAAGCGAACCACGAGATTTTCGCCGCGCGAAAAGATCGTGTCGGCGATCCGCGCACCGCTGGCGTCGAGCCGCTGCGCGAGGGTATCGCCACGAAGTTCCAAATCGGCGGCAAGAGTCTCCCTGGCGGTCTTAAATCGCTCGCCGATCTCCGCCAAGCGCTCGGTGAGCGCCCGCGTGATGCCATCGCTTGCTCCCGCCAGATTGGCCGTGGCGTCTTGTCCCGATTGAGCCAGCCGCTGGACGAGATCATTGCCATGCGAGGACAATTGATCGACGAGATCGTTCCGGCCTGAGTTAAGCGCTGCTTTAATTTCCTCGCCCTTGGAATTAAGCGAGGCGGTGACACGGCCAGCCGCTTCTCCGACGCTTTCCGCGAAACGCGAAGAGGCACCGGCGAGATCGCGGGAAAGACCATCGTGCGCCAAAGCAATCGCCCCCCGCACACGATCGGCATTGGTCAGTATGGATTCCCGCTCGGAAGCCAATTCGTCGATCAAGGAACGGACACGGCGCTCATTGTCGGAATAGGACCGTTCCAGATTGGAGACCTCGGATCTGACCAGGGTCTCGAGTTCGCTCGCTCGAGCGAGCGCGCGTTCGATGCCATCTCCCATCGAAGCCACCTCGCGGCGGATGGCTTGGGAAAGCGTGACCATCTGCTCGGTGGCGAGGGTTTCTGGCTCGGCCAGACGGACCGCGACCTCTGTCATCGAACGGGCGGCAAGCCGCATCTCCTGACCCCGGCGAAGCAGCGCCGCCGTCACCAAGACAAAGATAATGGGGCCAGCAATGGTCATGACGGCAAGGGCGACCTGAGGCAACAAAGCCCCGGGCGAAAGATTGAAAAAAACCTCGCGGTTGGCGATGAAATAGCCCAGTGAGAGGATAATCCACAAAACCGAACAGGCCGCAACCAAGACGCCCGGACTGCGATTGTAACCGGTCTGAAACGCGCGCAGAATCTCGCCTGCGGATTGACGATCATCGTTGGCCGGCCGTATCGCAGGCGCGGGCGCGCCGATTTGTTCCGGATCTCGCCTGTCTTCGCCATGAGCGGAATTGGCGCGCGCCACGCTTAACAATCGATCCTCGTCGATCGCCGTCAGCGCTGGCTCCGGCGTCCGTACGGATTCGCGTGCACGCCGCGAAGTCTCGGGGTTCGGGGCCGCGTGATCGCGGTCTCCCGGCGAGCGTCCCTTTCCCTTGTCCGTACCGGAGCCGTTGGTGGGATTGACCGGGGCGTCGCCGGGTCCGGCGCTGTCGCCCGCGGCATGTAGATTCAATGCCTCTTCGATGGCCAAAAGTGCTGCCGCCGCAGGATCTTGAGCCTTATTGGAACTCGCCATCGAACGCCTCTCACAAACGCTTGCGCGAGGAGGTTGAAACTCCCAGCGGATTTAGATGAGCGATCCCTCGCGGAACCGTTAACCAATTCTTACTTTACAACCGGAATGACAGGATTCAAACTGAGTGATTGCAAGGATTTAGAAACATCGTTAATGCAGCCGCGATTTACCGGTTGTAAGTCCGCCGATTTCAAATGAGCGGCCGGCCCACCAAAATACCCTGGGTGGTTTCCAGACCCTGGTTTCCCGCCGCCGTTCAAAACTCAATCCGGCTGACCCGCGCTGGCGGAAATCCGCGAGCCGGAAAAGTGCCCGGCTAATAAATATTATTATTATCATGGTCTTAGTACCGCCGTCGAGCTCAGTTTGAATGGCTCCGGCGGCAAGATCCGGCGCCCGAAAGCGGTTTCGGACAAAGCTTTAAAGATGCCTTGCCCAACTGCGCGGCAACGGTTAGAATAATTCTAAGCCATCCCTAGCTCGTCTGAAAAGCTGGACTGTTGGCTTCCGTGATTCATGGTTTCAAAGGGAATTTGAATATGGCAGCACTCAACGGCAGCAAGACCGAATCTAATCTGAAGGACGCCTTTTCCGGCGAATCCCAGGCAAACCGGCGCTATCTGTATTTCGCGCAAAAAGCCGACGTCGAAGGCTACAACGACGTAGCCGCAGTGTTCCGTTCGACCGCCGAGGGTGAAACGGGCCATGCGCATGGGCATCTTGAGTACCTCGAAGCGGTCGGCGATCCCGCTACCGGCCTGCCAATCGGCGAAACCTCGCAAAACCTCAGCGCGGCCGTCGCCGGCGAAACGCATGAATATACCGACATGTATCCTGGCATGGCGCGCACCGCCCGCGAAGAGGGTTTTGAGGAAATCGCAAATTGGTTCGAGACACTCGCCAAGGCCGAGCGCTCGCACGCCGGCCGCTTCCAAAAAGCCCTCGACGAATTGCGGAAATAGAAGATCACCACGGACGATCAGAAGACATTCCCGTTGGTTGCGATCGCAAAATTGCGCTTTTCTCTTTGAGAGAGCGGAAGCTTGGGAGAGCGCCTGGAGCGGAGCCGTGCCACGGTTTTACCAAGCGGTGTTTGGTCAGCGGCGCGCGCCGGATCTTCGTTCGCGGAATGAATTCGCGCCCAGTATCCATGTCAGTTATTCATGTCATGAAATGGCCCGGCTTGCCGCCGGGCCATCCTCTTCCATCTCCTCTTTATAAAAGTGTATCGCATGAGTGAAGGTGGCCTCGGCGCTCCGACCCGGCATCCCTTGGACTGGCAAAACCCGGATTTCTATGACGAGGCGAAGCTCGACGCCGAAATGCGGCGGGTGTTCGATATTTGTCATGGCTGCCGCCGCTGCTTCAATCTCTGCGATTCCTTTCCCCGCCTTTTCGACCTCATCGACGCCGCCCCCAGTGGCGAATTGGATACGGTAGACAGCAAGGGCTTCAAGCCCGTCGTTGATGCCTGCACGCTCTGCGACATGTGCTTCATGACGAAATGCCCCTATGTCCCGCCGCATGAATTCAACCTCGATTTTCCGCATTTGATGCTGCGCCATCGCGCGGTCGAGGCACAACAAGGCAAGACGAACATCGCGGATCGCGAACTTGCCAAGACCGACCGCAATGGCAAGGCCGTGCGTCTCCTGGCGCCGCTCGCCAACTGGGCAACCGACAGAGCCCATAAGATCATGCGGGGGATCGTTGAAAAGATGACCGGTCTCGACCGGCGGGCACTCCTGCCAAAATACCGAGCGAAGAGCTTCGAAACGCTGAGCGCGAACGACCCACCCATCGTTAATCGCGAAGCCCCGGCGTTTGACCGCAAGGCGGTGATCTACGCGACTTGTTTCCCCAACTATAACGAGCCCGGCATTGGGCTCTCGGCGCGCGCCGTGCTTGCGAAAAACGGTGTCGAAACGCGGGTCTTGCATCCGCATTGCTGCGGCATGCCAATGTTGGAGCAAGGCAATATCGCGGAGGTCGCGAAAGCGGCCAAGACCGTGGCCCTGGCGATGCGTCCGTGGATCGAACAAGGCTATAGCATCGTCGCGCTCGTTCCGTCCTGCGCCTTGATGTTGAAATTCGAATGGCCGCTGATTTTGCCCGGCGATCCCGACATCGCGCTTTTGTCGAAAACCACCTTCGACCTGAGCGAATATGTCGTCGACATCGCCCGCAAGGAAGGCCTCGCGCCAGGGCTGGCGGCCGTCGCGCGCGACGGCATAGCCTTGCATATTTCTTGTCATTCGCGGGCGCAGAACATGGGCCAGAAGGCGCGCGAGATGCTGAAGCTCATCCCGGAGGCCAATCTGCAGGTGATCGAACGCTGCTCCGGACATGGCGGCTCCTGGGGCTATAAGCACGCCAATTTTGATACGGCCCTGAAGATTGGCGCGCCGGTCGCCCGCCAAGCGGCGGCCAGCGGCAAGGCTATTGTCACATCCGAATGCCCCCTCGCCGGCTTGCATATCGCGCAAGGACTTGAAAGCCAGGACGGCGCCGGGGTCAAACCGCGCCTGGTCGGGCACCCGATTCAAATCCTGGCCGAAGCCTATGGGCTTGAAACATCATCAATATGAAATCAAAGCGAAGCTCGCATTGCTCTCGCATGGATCCCGGAGCACCCGATGACCCAGAAGCATAATCTTACCCCGGGCGATATTTTGGCGCCCGAGGACTATGCCAAGATTCGTGCTGAAAGCCGGAAAAAGATTTCCGAACGCAAGCGCAACCGGCGCGTCGATGTCGGCCCCTATATCACATTCTATTTCGAAAATTATGAGACCATGTGGAATCAGGTCCACGAGATGGTTTACATTGAAAAAGGCGGTCTTGAGCAGGTTGCGCAGGAGCTGGAAGCCTATAATCCGCTGATCCCGAAGGGTCAGGAACTCGTCGCTACCTTCATGATCGAGATCAACGATCCGGAGCGGCGCAAGCATATTCTCGGCAATCTCGGCGGGATTGAGGAGTCCGTATTCCTTTCCACCGGCGGCGAGCGTACCCTTGGCGTGCCGGAGGCCGACCAGGACAGGACCCGCGCGGATGGAAAGGCGTCATCGGTTCAGTTCGTCCATTTTCCGTTCACGCCGCCAAGGATCGAAGCATTCCGCAGACCGGGCGCGCAAGTGACCCTCGGATTTACCCATCCAGCCTACGGTCACATAGCGATTTTGCCAGAAGTGGTGCGGGCCGAACTCGCCGGCGACTTCGATTGAAATCAAGTGATAATAATGGGCTCTTGAGCCTGCCTGCGCCTTTGCAGGCCGCGCCCTATCCGCTATGAAGCGGCGGTCGATATTGGCTTTCTTTACTCTAGGAACATCATGGCGATCGAACGCACGTTTTCTATTCTGAAGCCCGATGCAACGCGGCGAAACCTCACCGGGGCGATCAACGCCCTGATCGAAAAGGCGGGGCTGCGCATCGTGGCGCAAAAGCGCGTCCGGATCACGCGCGAGCAAGCGGAGACTTTTTACGCGGTGCATAAGGCTCGCCCCTTCTTCGGCAAGCTCGTCGAAACCATGACGGCTGGACCTGTCGTCGTGCAAGTGCTCGAAGCCGAGGATGCGATCAAAAAATACCGCGACGTGCTCGGCGCGACGGATCCCGCGAAGGCCGCGCCCGGTACAATCCGCAAGGAATTCGCTGTGTCGCTCGGCGAGAATTCGGCGCATGGATCGGACGCACCGGAAACCGCCTTGGCCGAGATCGCGCAATGGTTTTCCGGCAATGAGATCGTCGGTTAAAGCGTCAGATTCTAACCGCCGAAGGGAACCCGCAAGGAAGCTGGCTGCACTACAGGCTCGTTGATATAGACGCGATTGCCTTCGATGCGCAGGTCCCCTCTAGCGACGCAGGCGAGTGCTGCCGGATAGATCATATGCTCTTCCAAAAGCACGCGGGCGGCGAGCGAATCGGGTGTATCGGACTCGAGGACCGCGACCGCCGCCTGGGCGATAATCGGGCCTTCGTCCATGGCCGGCACCACGAAATGCACGGTGCAACCATGGATTTTAACGCCGTCCGCCAAGGCGCGCGCATGCGTGTTAAGACCGCGATAGGCAGGCAGGAGGGCTGGATGAATGTTCAAAAGCCGTCCCTGCCATTGGCCGACGAACCAGGGCGTCAGCATCCGCATGAAACCAGCAAGACAGATCAGCTCGACACGATGCAATTCGAGCAAGAGCTGCATCGAACGTTCGAACTCCTCACGCCCAGCATAAATTTTGTGATCGGCGACGGCGCAGGCGATTTTATTCTCCTTGGCGAAGGCTAAACCCGCAGCGTCGGGCCTGCTCGACAAAACAAGGACGATTTCGGCCGGGTAGGATGGATCGCGTGCGCGCGCGATCAAAGCCCGCATGTTGGAGCCGCGGCCAGAGATTAAAACCGCGGTGCGCTTGCGCCGGATCGTCACAGGTTGAGCTGGCCACAATGGACGAACTGCTCGGCTGAATCAGCCGGTACGACCTTACCGAGTTCGATCGGCTCCTCTCCTGCGGCCATAAGTGCACGAAGCACCTCTTGCGCCTTATTTGAATCGGCAATCACAGCCATCCCAATTCCGCAGTTAAATGTACGCAACATCTCTTTTTCCTGAATGCCACCATTCTTGGCCAGCCATTTAAACACCTCTGGGACCTGAACCTTGGAAAGATCGACCTTGATGGCAAGATGTTTTGTAAGAACGCGCTGGATATTATCGCTGCCGCCTCCTGTGATATGAGCTAACGCTTTGACGCCGTCGGACTCGGCCAAAACGCGCAGGATCGGCTTCACATATATGCGAGTTGGCGTGAGTAGCGCTTCGCCAAGTGTTTTACCGGCGGCAAAAGGTGCTGGATCGAACCAGTCGAGCGACGATTGCGCGACGATTTTGCGTACCAAGGAAAACCCATTGGAATGAAGGCCCGAGGAACGCAGGCCAAGAACCACGTCGCCTGCCTTGATGCCATCTCTGGGCAAAAGCTTTTCGCGCTCGACCGCGCCGACGGCGCAACCTGCGAGGTCGTAATCGGAGCCAGTATAAAGGCCCGGCATCTCGGCCGTTTCGCCGCCAATCAGCGCCGCACCGGCTTCGATGCAACCCTGGGCAATCCCCTTGATCACCCTTGCACCTGTTTCTGGATCAAGTTTTCCAGTCGCATAATAGTCGAGAAAGAAAAGCGGCTCGGCGCCCTGCACCACAAGGTCGTTGACGCACATGGCGACGAGATCGATACCGATCGTGTCATGAACGCCAATCGCAATCGCGATAGCAACCTTGGTACCAACACCATCGGTGGAGGCGACAAGGAGTGGATCGCGAAAGCCCGCAGCCTTGAGATCGAACACGCCGCCGAAGCCGCCGATTTCGGCGTCGGCACCGGGCCGTCTCGTTGCCCGCACCATCGGCTTGATTATTTCGACCATCGCATTGCCAGCATCGATATCGACACCGGCACCGGCATAGGTGAGGCTTTCCCTATCTGTCATATCGCTCCTGCTGCAAACCCGCCGAGGCGCGATCGCGTTTGCAACGCGAATAGGCGAGGAGATTGAATCACTCAATTTCCGCGATCCAAGGGAGCGGTTTGCCAAATTGCTGTAACCGCTGGCGCCGCCCAAGGCAAGATCGCTGGAGGTCCCAGCGCATCGCCAACCCCTTCCCTAGCGACCGGATCGCCCCATGTTAAACAAGGGCAAGATCATGGTCGAAGCGAACCGATGATTTTTTATTTCCGCAGTTTACCGAATTTGATTTCGCTCGGCCGCCTTGTCCTGGTGCCTGCGATCATCGTTATGATCGCCACCGAACGATGGAAGGAAGCCTGCATTGTTTTCATCATTGCCGGAATTTCCGATGCGGTCGACGGCTGGATCGCCAAGACCTTCGATCTTCGCACCGAGCTCGGCGCCTATCTCGATCCCGTGGCCGACAAGGCGCTTATCATGTCGATCTATGTGGCGCTCGCCATCGTCGCGGTTTTGCCCTCGACACTCGCCATCCTCGTCGTCGCCCGAGATATGATGATCATTGGCGCGTTCATGATTTCACTCATTCTGCGCAAGCCGGTGAAAGTCAAGCCGCTGATGGTCTCAAAGCTGAATACGGCGGCACAAATCAGCTTTGCAGCGATGGTTCTTGGTATTAAGGCCTTCGGTTTTCATGCTGGCACGTGGTTCGATGTTTCGCTTTACGGCGTGGCGGCTTTGACCCTTGCCTCGACGGCGGCCTATATCGGCCAATGGATCAGACACATGAATCTTTGACGCGGCGGCGCAGTCTGTGGAACTTATAGTCTCCGAAAGGCCACGCTGCATGGCCGGCGGCCGGTTCTTGAATTTTTGCCGCCCGATTTAAGATCTGCCAATTCGAGAGGGACACCCTGGCTGCCAATCGCGGCACATGGGCATGAAAGTTAGCGGCAAGCACGAGTGGAAGGCGGCGATTGTGATGCGGATCGAATGGCAGATCGGCTTCTGGATTGGCGCATTTTTGCTGCTTATTCTATTGCTTTGGCTTTTCAGCGGCGTGCTTCTGCCTTTCGCGGCCGGCGTCGCGCTCGGCTATTTGTTGAACCCCCTCGTCGACCGGCTCGAGAAACACGGTTTCAACCGCCTCGGCGCGACGCTTCTCATCATGATTTGCCTCGCGCTTGTTCTGGTTTTGATTTCGCTGTTGATCGTGCCCGTTCTGTGGCGTCAGCTCGCAAGTTTCATCGAGGCTTTCCCGGCCTATGCCGTCAAGCTGGAGGCACTGGTTTCGGCCGTGACGGAGCGCCTTTCGCAAGATTATGGTGGTGTTTTGATGCAGAAGTTGGGACTTGGCAACAAAACTGGCGGCGAACTGGCGAACGCCACCAACGATCTTGTCAAGCAGGCGGCGCAATGGGCGGCTTCGTTTCTGAACTCACTATTGACCGGCGGCGCGGCGCTGATCAGCTTGATATCGCTCCTTGTGGTGACGCCCGTCGTGGTTTTCTACATGCTTCTCGATTGGGAAAAGATGATCGCGACGATCGATGGGCTGGTGCCGCTTCGTCACCGCGAAACGGTACGGGCACTCGCGCACGAGATCGACACGGCCTTGGCGGGATTTTTGCGCGGCCAAGCCCTTGTATGTCTTTTTCTCGGCGCCTGGTATGGCATTGGACTATCGCTGATCGGGCTCAATTTCGGGCTTTTGATCGGCATTTCCGGAGGGATCTTGAGTTTCATCCCTTATGTCGGCTCCTTGACCGCCCTGGTCTTATCTTCGACGGTCGCGATCGTGCAGGACTGGCCGCAATGGCAGCTGCTCGCCATGTCACTTGGTATCATTTTGATTGGCCAATTCCTCGAAGGCAATATTTTGTCGCCGAAGCTCGTTGGCGACTCGGTGGGGCTGCATCCGGTATGGCTGATTTTCGCGCTTTTGGCTTTCGGCGACCTGTTTGGCTTCACCGGCCTTATTACCGCAGTGCCCCTTGCCGCCGCCGCTGGGGTGATTTTGCGGTTCGCGGTCAAGCGCTATCGCGAAAGCAATCTTTATACGAACACGTCCGGGCCCAGCGCTAAAATTCTTCTCCAGTCGCATCCTCTAGATGACAGCGGGGACCGCTAAAATGGTGGCGGAGAAACCCCGCCGGCCGCGGCCCGGCAGCTCTCAATTGACGCTGGAACTTGCCCCGGACCCCGGCTTTGAGCGTGAAAATTTCGTTGTGTCGGGATCGAATGAGCAAGCCTATGCGATGATCGAGCTTTGGCCAGACTGGCCAGATCCCATGCTGCTTATCCTCGGACCGCCAGGGGCCGGCAAAAGCCATCTTGGCACGATCTGGGCTTCAATCGCCAAGGCCGGCATCCAATCGGCCACCTCTTTGATGTCGGCGAATATTGAAGCGCTGGCGGCTGCGGGACCGCTTCTCCTGGAGGATGCCAATGCGATCGGCGAAGCCGAAGCGCAGCTTTTCCATCTCGTCAATCTCATGCGCGAAAATCGGATGGCGCTGGTACTCACCGCGAAAGCGCCCCCCGATGCTTGGGGTTTGCGGACTGCCGATCTTTTGTCGCGGCTGCGTCTCGCGCCTACGGTCGCGATCGGGCCGCCGGACGATGCCCTGATGCGGGCGGTTCTTGTCAAGCTCCTGATCGACCGGCAGCTTGTCATTGATACGAACGTGGTTGGCTATATCGCCCTGCGGCTTGAGCGTTCGCTTGACGCGGCACGTTCATTTATCGACGCGCTCGATCGCGAGGCTTTGGCGCGTCAACGCCGGATCTCCCGCGCCATCGCGGCAGATGTGCTAGCTTCCATCAAGGGCGGTGAGGAGCAAGCTTCCTTGTACGATGAAAAAGACTTGTTCCGATAGACCGTGATGCTTCGTCACATCAATTTCTCAAGAAAACTCTGCAGCTTTTACGCAGAGCATGCTCTGATCGACGCATGATCCAATCCAAAAAGTCTGCAACTTTTTGGGAGCATGCTCTCACCAAGCCGATGGCTTGTGGATGTGGCTGCCGGGACTGGCGCCCGTTACGGCCCGACGTAGCGAACTGTTCGTCCATTGGGGTCTGTGATGATCTGCCCCACGGTTATGTTTTCTTCGGTCGCCGACCGTCCCGTGACCATGCCGTGCCCGCTAGACGTTTGTCCCCCCGGGGCCGACCTTGGTGCGTCCAACGCGACGAGTGCGCTGCGTTCACGATTAGAAAGTTTCTTGATCTCAGAAATTTTTAGAAAATCTTCCGGATCATGATGACTTCCGGAATCGCCCATAAAAATCCTAATCCCGGCTTGCGTCATGACCGCGTCGCCACGATGCAAACTATCATCGTCCATAATGTCTGTCGGTCCTTGCGGCCCAATCTTATGGTCCGATTTCGAGCCGGGGATTAGCTTCCCGCGCGCAGCGTATTTATGCTCATGCGTATAACCATGATCCGCGAACCGGTGAGAATATGGACCATCACCCCAACGAGAACCGGGCCCGTGGCCAAAAACCGTATATGAGTGGGCGGTCCTGCGGCCGGGAGCCGCCCCCCATGGAAAAGACCTACGTACTGGAGGCGCTGCATAGAGCCGCGCGGCAGGGGGTGCGGTCTGCGGGAATAAAAAATCAAAAAACCCCGCCTGCGCGATGCTCGGAAAAATGAGACCGGCAACAATGCCAGCCATCCACGAAGCGATCACTCTGGAGCGATGGTCACGAGTTAGTCTCATGATCAAACTCATAAATCAAAAAAACACATGCAAAGACATTAAAGGCGTATGTAGATCAAAGCCTCCCTGATGTCGAGACGACTCAAGTGTTTTTTCGCATCCGCTCATATTCGGCGCGGACTATATGCGCACCATAGCGGCGCTCAAGTCTGAGGACTGTGAAATGGCCGCGCGCGATCGTTTGGAAATGATCGACGAAGGCATAATTGATCGCCGCCCCGCCTGCGGCGCCGATCAGCGGAACGCTTTGGGCCACTAGCTTTTGCGAGACGGCGGCCCCGAAACGGCTGCCAATTTGCGCCACAAAACGGACGAGCGCCGGCGCCACCTCGCGAATGGCGCCGCGGGCCGCGAGATAGCTTGCCGCTTCGGATACCGACTTCGCCAATAGGGTACGAGTCGCGAAATAGCCGGTTTCCAGGACTGCTCCGTCTCTAAAATCGGAATCCTGAACATCGGTGTTGGGAAAATGAACCGTATGGTTGGCGCCGTCCCTGCCGCCAAACGCAAAGACCTCGAGGCAGGCAAGCGCGGTTCGCGGATCGGATAGATCCTGACCCTCAAAACGGCCAATGTCGGCAATCGAGCGCAGCATGATCGTAGTGGAAAATGGTAGCTCGACCGGCAGACTCGAAATACCGAAAGCACCGCCCGCGGCTCCGGCCAGAACGGCGATGCTCATATGCATGCGGCGTCTGTCCTTGAGCGGCTTGCCAGCAAGGCTTCGCAACGCGAAATCGAGCCCGCTCTTCACGGCTGCCTCTGCCGCCCTATTCGCGATTGCCGTGATGTTCGCCGGCAGGATCGACCGGATTTCTTTCGTCTGCCGCCCAAGCAGCGAACTCAGCCGGATTGCCAAACTCGTTCGTTCGAGATCCTGCATGGCCCGTTCCAAAGCCTGCTGATCATCGATCGATAGCCGGGACGTCCCGGCGGGAAAGTCCAGGTCTCCAGAATTGGGTTGCTCCGCGCTCACCAGGGCATTCATGGAAAGCCTCGCTCATGGCAGCCATATTGCCGCATGCAAAAACTCGCAACCTCACCACGCATGGCCAAAGCCGCATCAATCCTGCATATTTCATCATACGCGCGTGATCGACGCCAGCCCAGTTCTATGCTATTTATGTAAAAATCCTTGCTCTGCAATGCCCCTGGTCAATGCTCATGGTTGCGCTAAGCTGCGGCGCGTTCGTTTTCCTGCTTGTCATATTTTTGTTGCATGCAACCTTTTCGATTTGACCGCATTGATGGTTAAAGACGAAATTCTATTTGGCCTGTTGCGGAAGAGTTAGTCTCATCTATCTGTTTTCTAGTTCACTGGCGCTATTTCGATCAAATACGATCGCTCTGCTTATAGCTGACGTAAAGTCCGCCTGGCACGGTTGCCCGACATGTGGCATGAGAGGCGAAAAATGAGAGAGTGGAGAGTCCGGGCGTCAACGTCGGCGATGGCTTTATGTTTGATCGCCGCGCCGCTGGTGGGGGTGGCGGCCCTAACGATCTCTCCCGCCGCGGGTGCCGAAGCCGGCAGCCCCATGGTCGCCTCTTACGCCCGGCTTGGCGGTCCGACGAGCGTGCCCTATGGCTGGGCGGAGTTCTGCCGCCGGTATGCCGGAGAATGCGACAGCGGTCCGCTTACGCCGGTGGACATCAATCTGACGCCGAAGACGATAAGGGAAATCGGACGGGTCAGCCAATGGGTCAATGCCCATGTCAAACCGGTGTCGGACATGGAGCATTGGGGAGTCATCGACCAGTGGGACTACCCGTCCGACGGAAAAGGCGATTGCGAGGACTACGCCCTGTTCAAGCGCAAGATCCTCATCGAGGAGGGCTTTCCGCGTCAGGCGCTGCTGATGACGGTGGTGAAGGACGAACACAACGAGGGCCACTCTGTCCTGACCATCAAAACCAACTCAGGTGAGTTCGTCCTCGATAATATGAATGACGAGGTTAAGCCCTGGAACCGTACCGGCTACCGTTTTGTCAAACGCCAGGCGCAATTCGACCAGAACGTATGGGTGCAAATCGGCGACCCGACGGCAGCACCTGATTATGTTTCACGATAGAAATCCTGTTCGCGCTTTTCGGACGCCATGAAGCACTTAAATCAAAAAATCCGAAAATGACGCACTCTTAAAAATCTCCGGCTTTTAAGGGGCCAGTTCTAGCCCCTACGTTTGAGCAACAGCGGATAGCGCTCTAGCCCAAGATCTGGGTTCAGAAGTGAGAACTTGCACATTTCGAGGAAATATGCGGCAATCGGATTGTGCCGCTGGGTCTCGGAATGGAGATCCGATACAAGTGTGATGATATCTTCGATTTTGGTTCCAGTCCCGGTTTCAGTGGCAGTGTGCTTTTCCGTGCTGCTTTGATCAATTTTGTTGTGCCCATTCATGGCCTAGGTCCTCCGTACATACCAAACTTGCAAAACGCGACATGACAATCAGCATGGTTCCTTGCTACCTGATCATCATTCTCATCCCGTCGCGTTGATGAGAAAACTCATCATTCTGGTGGCACCATCGACTAGCGTGTTGTCACAGAATTCTCAGTCGGCCTGCAAGGCTGGCGCGCGCTCGAAATTTCCAGCACTCCGGGCCGATCCCAGTCACCTTCCGGGCGCAAAATCACCATGGGCTGGCTCTTTAATGATATGGAATCGGTCGTCGGTTCGAGATCGATGACCATTTCTGTATAGCGATAATCCGAGAACGCGAATTGTTCCCGGTCCAGGATCGGCTTTGCGCCAAATCTTGCCCAGAAGGACTCCAATCCTTCACGGGAATGGCCGTAAACGCGGGTAAATCCTTTGCGCCGGGTAAAGTCGATTCCTTCGCGCACCAAGTCGAATGCGAGCGTGGACCGGCGGAAATTCTTACGCACCGCGAGGCGCTCAAGTTTAACAAAGTCACTAAAAAAGCGCGCGCGAAGACAACCAGCGGGTTCGCCCCCAATGAATCCGATAAAATGCGTCGCACAATGATCGTTGCCGTCGAACTCTTCAACGAACGGACAATTCTGTTCCGCCATGTAGACTGATGCTCGAATAGTATAGACCATCAGAAGATCGTCGAGGCCGCGGGCGATCCGCACTTGAGTCCGATGGTTGCTGCGCCCAGCTACTCTCTCTGTCGTGGTCTCACTTTGCTCATTCTGTCTCACGATGTTCTCCATGTGCTCTTTCCCTACTCACCCTGAACGGCGGTAAACCCAAAGCGAATGTACCGCGAAGTCTTCAAGCGGTTTGAAGCCCCCCCGAATCATGAATGCCTTGCCCTTTGGGGTGCTTGGACTTGCGTATAAATCCGCCCTTGCATAGGTTTCTTGCCTGAGCCATTGCATGATGTTGCCTGCGGCTCCGACCGCCAGTCCGGGAATGCAAAGAGCCCAGACGTAAATGGCCGCCGGCGTCTCACCGGGCCATGCCAGACAGGATGGGCTTGGGCAGGCTATCGACAAGCTGCCACGGAGAAGGTGGTCAAAACCGCCGTTATTCAGCAACAATGCAGCGAAGCAGCCGATGAGTTCATTGCTGCTTCTGACGGCCAGAACACTGCGGGACTGCCGCTGCACGCGCTCGAGTCCCTGATAGGTGCCTTGCAGGCTTGGGATGTGCCCCGCTGTCATTTTGGCGAGAAAGGGCAGATCCTTTTCCGCCGCCGTAGAGACCGAAAATCTCCCGTTCGGGAGCATTTGATCAAATTCTAAGCATTGTGATGTTGAGAGTAAGGATTGTTGGGCATTGGTCGGCATTGTTTCCGGTCTCAATTAATGTTAATAGTTTATTGTTATCTAATGATAACGCGATTATATTGTCATTCTGGATGAATGTCGTGGCGCATAATTTGCTTCGAGGCGGTGCAAAAATGCATCGCGATGTCCCGGACGTTCTAAGATCTGTGTCGTGGGACGATCTGCGAATTTTTCTGGCCAGCGCCGAACAAAGTAGTTTTCGAAAAGCCGCGAAGATTTTGAAAATCCATTCGGCGACCATTGTCCGTCGCATTGAACGGCTTGAACAAGTTATCGGGTGCCGCTTGTTTATTCGTCACACCGATGGCGTGTCGGTGACGGCTGAGGGCCGCATGGTCATGGAAAACGCCCGGACAATGGAACGCGCGACATTCAATATCGTCCGTCAGTCGCAGATTTCACCAGAAGGGATTCGCGGTTTTGTCCGGGTTGCCATCACCGAAGGGTTAGGCACCTATTGGGTTTTGCCAAGTCTTCTCGAATTTCAAAAGGCCAACCGCTTTCTCACCTTTGAGCTCCAAGAAACGATGGAATTGACTGACGTCGGCCGGCTGGAAGCTGATATTTCAATTCAGTTCCAGCGACCCGAGCGTCCCGATCTCATGGCCGTTCAGCTCGGCTATCTCCATAACTATCCGTTTGTCTCGGACTCGTACAGCAGCTCCTTCGGTCTACCGAAGGTTCTGAGTGATCTCAAATTGCACAGAGTGGTGCAGCAAATCTCCCCGCTGCTAGAGGCAGGCGTTTACGAACGAATATTGGGCGTTGACAGCCTCGAAGGGATCGTCGGCGTGAGAACGAATACAAGCTCCGCCGTTCTCTATGCAGTTGAGAGGGGAGCTGGGATAGGCATGCTGCCAAATTACGCGCTCGCACTCGGCGCGAAGCTCGTACCTATCGATGTCGGATTGAAGAATCGGCTGGATATCTGGATGACCTATCATCCAGATCTTCGGAATTCATACCATCACATGCTGGTTGTGGACTGGCTTCGCCGAATTTTCGATGGGCGCAGATTTCCCTGTTTCGATGAAAAATTCATCCATCCATCCGATCTCGTGCCCCTCATGGCCGATACCAGTTTAGCAAGGAGCATCGAGGGGTTCGCCGCTCCCAATCCGATCGTTGTGGCGGCCAGCTAACCATTCATCTGGATGAAGTGTCTCGCTCCTAACCTCGTGAGCGAATTCAGAACCGCCATTCCGGGTTACCCCTGCAACCGCAGGTAACACGCAGCCGGAAATCAGAAAATAAAAATGAAGGGAAAGCAGCAACGCACGCAAATAGCACTCACCATCGCTCGCATGTCAATTCACCCCGCGCCACGCCGGTTTGCGCATTCTTACATGATCATCAGCCATGCTTGTGGATTTCGACGAATGGAGAACCGCTCCATTCGCGCCACAAAGGAAGGTGCCATCCGGGGAATGCAGGCTAGAAGCCGTCAAAAGCAGCTTTGAAAGCGACGGTTTCAAGAGCAAACTCTAGGTGCCCGTCCGCGCCATTTCCGTGTCGTCTTCGGCGCCATCCAACTCGCTTACATCGCCCTGCACCGGCGTGGCCCGCTTGGCAGGCAGAGGGAAGCTTGGGCACATGGGCGTTGGAATCTCGACTTCAACTTCGAGCGTTGAGACCACCTCGCCGCGCTCCATCTTAATCTTGATTCCTTCCTGGTCGACCGGGAAGTGCTTGGCGATCACCGCCATGATTTCTTCCTGAAGAATGGCGATCAAATCGGATTTACCGGAGACGGCGCGTTCATGCGCAAGCAGGATTTGCAGCCGTTCCCTGGCGACCGGCGCGGTGCTCGGACGCTTGAAGAAATTGATGAGTTTCATGCCGCCCTCCGTCCGAACAGCTTGCCAAACAGGCCTTTCCTATCACCCGGAACTGTCACTTCCAGAGCTTCTCCATTGAGCCGTTTAGCCGCTTCAAAATAGGCGCGTGCCGCTGCGCTCGCAGGGTTGTTGAGGGTGATTGGCGAGCCAAGATTGGATGCGCGCAGCACTTCGCTGCTCTCAGGAATGATCCCAATCAGCGGGATGGAAAGGATCTCAAGCACGTCTTCGACATTCAGCATTTCGCCGCGGCTGGCGCGGACCGCGTCGAAACGCGTGAGCAGAAGATGCTTTTCAACGCGCTCGCCGTTTTCCGCTCTTTCCGTCTTGGAATCGAGAAGACCGATAATGCGATCCGAGTCGCGGACCGAGGAGACCTCGGGGTTGGTCACGACGATCGCGACATCGGCGTGGCGCATGGCAAGCGTGGCCCCCCGCTCGATACCTGCGGGACTATCGCAGATCACCCAATCGAATTTCTCCTTCAATTCGGCAATAACTCTTGAAACGCCTTCGTCCGACAAAGCATCCTTGTCGCGCGTTTGCGAAGCGGGAAGCAATGAGAGCGTCGGTACGCGCTTGTCGCGGATGAGGGCTTGCGCGAGCTTGGCATCACCTTGAACGACGTTGATGAGATCATAGACCACGCGGCGCTCGGCGCCCATGACAAGATCGAGGTTGCGCAGTCCGACATCGAAATCGATCAGAACGACATTCTTGCCAGATGTCGCCAGCGCCGCACCCAAAGCCGCGGTGGACGTCGTCTTGCCGACGCCCCCTTTACCTGATGTTACGACCAGAACCTTGGCCATGTTTCTGTCTCCCATTTTGAATCAGTCCTGAGCCATCACCATTGAATCACCCTCGAGCCAAACCTGAATTGGCTGGCCGCGCAGGTGCGCGGGCATGTCCTCGGCCACCATGTAGAGGCCGTCAATCGAAAGAAGCTCGGCTTCGAGCTTGCGGCAGAAAATCCGGGCGCGGGAATCACGCGAACCGGCGACCGCCCTCCCTCGCAGCGTTCCATAAATATGGATCGAACCGCCGGCGATCACCTCGGCGCCCGAGGCGACGGAGCCAACGACAATCACATCGCCTTCGGGATGCATGATGCATTGGCCGGAGCGGACCGGGCTGTCCAGCAAGAGGGAATTTGGATGCTGGGGTGGTCGCGGGGCCTCGGCGGCGGCAGAGACAAGCGGCGAAGCAGTCTCGGAGGCAGCCGCGTCCGCTGCCGGATCTGAAGCGGGACTGGAGGATACAACAGGATCGGAGGGAGCCTCCGGGGAGGCAGGTGGATCGCTTGGGGTGCCATTCGCCTGCCGCCCGCTCAGAAGCAGGGGCGGCATCGCGAAATCGAGCCAAGATGGCTCGGCGCCTTCGATGCCCATCACCTTGATGTTGCGCTCGGCGAGGTTTTGTAAAAGCTCCGCGACGCCCTGCTTGCCAGGCTGAAGAACCGCAAGGTCGAGAACGACCGGCCGTCCGAAGAAGAACCCCGGCGAGCGGGCAAGCCACGCATCGAGACCGGCAAGCCAGTTCGCCAAGGGCGGCTCCGGCGCCAGCACCATCGCGTGGTAGGTGCGGCCATGAAATCTTATGGAATGACGGGGGCTGGTAACGGCTGTCACTTGTGCGCCTCTAAATCGCTTTTAACGATTTACGCAACGCATGGTTAACGCCTGGTTAAGTTTAGGGCCGCCGAAGCGATTCCTTTTCGATCGGATGGAATCATCGGATCGAAAAGGAATCGCTCAGATTCAAAGAGTTGGAGCATGTTCCTATCGAAAAAGCCGGCCGGCTTTTCCGGAACATGCTCTAACGGCGGTTTGCCCGGTTTGCGGCCGCCAAGCGCCTCATGCGGCGCGGGGGCGGCGCAGATCGAGGGTCAGCGGGAAATCGGCCGAACGTTCCTCGGCAGGCAATTCGATAGCGCCCGGTGTGTGGCCGTGGTCCTGGAAACGCGCAAGCCGGCGCGCCTCCGCCTCGAAGCTGTTGACCGGAAACGTCTCGTAGTGGCGGCCGCCCGGATGCGCGACATGATAGAGGCAGCCGCCAAGCGCGCGGCCGTTCCAGCCATCGACGATGTCGAAGGTCAAGGGCGCATGCACCGGAATCGTCGGATGCAGGCCATTGGCCGGTTGCCAGGCCTTGAAGCGCACCCCGGCGACGGCTTCCCCCGAAGTCCCGGTCGCGGTCAAAGGGACGCGCCGTCCGTTGCAGGCAACGAAATGGCGGCCCTGCACAAGCCCGTTCGCTTTCAGCTGCAAGCGTTCGACCGAGGAATCGACATAGCGCACGGTGCCGCCTGCGGCACCCTGCTCGCCCATCACATTCCAAGGCTCGAGCGCTTGCCGCACTTCGAGCTTGACGCCGCCATGCTCGACGGCGCCGTAGAAGGGAAACCGGAATTCGAACTGCGCCTGGAACCAGGCGGAATCGAATAGATAACCTGCCCGCCCGAGGTCGGCGAGGACCCCCAAAAAATCCTCCCAGACGAAATGCGGCAGCATGTAACGATCGTGCAAGGCCGTGCCCCAGCGCACCAGATCACCTTGCTGCGGCTCTTGCCAAAACCAAGCAACGAGTGCCCGCAGCAGCAATTGCTGGGCAAGGCTCATGCGCGCGTCGGGCGGCATTTCGAAGGCGCGGAATTCGACGAGGCCAAGCCGCCCCGTCGGGCCATCCGGTGAATAGAGTTTGTCGATGCAGATTTCGGCGCGATGCGTATTGCCCGTCACATCGACGAGCAAATTGCGGTACAAACGGTCGACGAGCCACAGCGGTGCCGCCTCGCCGGCGCGCGGCGTTTTGGCAAGCGCGATTTCGAGTTCGTAAAGTTGATCGTGCCTTGCTTCATCAACGCGCGGCGCCTGACTTGTCGGCCCAATGAAAAGCCCCGAGAAGAGATAGGAAAGCGAGGGGTGCCGCTGCCAATAGAGCACCAGGCTCTTGAGCAAATCAGGCCGCCGCAGCACCGGTGAGTCGGCGGGAGTCCGGCCGCCCAGCACGACATGATTGCCGCCGCCGGTGCCGGTATGACGTCCGTCGGTCATGAATTTGTCGGCGCCGAGCCGGACCTGACGGGCATCCTCGTAAAGGCCCCGTGTTGTTTCGACGAGTGCCCGCCAGCTTCCGGCGGGATGGATGTTGACCTCGATGACGCCGGGATCTGGCGTGACCTTGATGATGTCGATGCGCGGGTCGAAAGGCGGCGGATAGCCTTCGATATGCACCGGTAATCCGTTTACCTCAGCGCTCGCTTCGACCGCTCCTAGAAGTTCGAGATAATCCTCCAGCGCCACGACCGGCGGCATGAAGACGCAAAGGACGCCGTCACGCGGCTCGACGGAAATGGCCGTGCGCACCGCGCCTTCGACCGCCTCCTGCTCGATGCGTTCCTGCCTCACGCCCTGCTGCCGCGCGACCGGTGCGGGCGTGGCGAATTCGAGATGTTGCAGGATATCGTGCTGGTCCGGCAGGGGACCCCGCTCCTCCATCGTGTCCCGGTCGACTATAAACGGATAGTCCGCTGGTGCGACCTTCGGCAGCGACGGCAGCGGCAGCCGGTAGCCGACCGAGGAATCGCCGGGGAAGAGAAAAAGATTGCCGCGCCGCAAGGCCCATTTTTCGCTTTTCCAGCGCGGCCGTGCCATGGCACTGCCGGGTCCCGCCTGCGCGTTCCAGCGCTGCACCGGCATGACATAGCCGACCGGTTTCGTCAGCCCCCGCGAAAATGTCCGGATCATGCGGCTGCGCTCTTCGGGATCCTCGATTTTCGGGTCGAGCGGATTGGTATTTTCCGGCAGACTGGCTTCCTTGACGAGCCAAGCCGCGGGATCTTCATAGGCAGGCAAAATATATTCGGCATCGATTCCGAGCCGCTCGGCAATGCCCGTGGCAAGCGCCTCGGCTTGTGCTCTCTGATCCGCGCTAAACGACAGTTTGTCCCGCGCCAATGTTTCGGCGTCTGTCTGGTCGCCCTGAACGAGTCCCGCGATGAGCGCGGTATTATTCCAAATCGGCTTGCCGTCCTTCCGCCAGTAGAGCGAAAAGCCCCAGCGCGGCAGGCTTTCGCCGGGATACCATTTGCCTTGCCCATAATGCAGCAGACCGCCTGGGGCGAAGCGCGTCTGCAAGCGGCGGATCAATTTGTCGGCGAGCACGCGTTTCGCCGGTCCAACGGCGGCGGTATTCCATTCCTCCGATTCGAAATCGTCGATCGAGACAAACGTCGGCTCGCCGCCCATCGTCAGACGGACATCGTTGGCGACGAGATCGGCATCGACTTTTTCGCCAAGCGCATCGAGCTTAGCCCAGGCGTCATCCGAAAATGGCAATGTGATCCGGGGCACCTCGCCGACGCGGGTGACCCGCATATCGAAATGGAAATCGACATTCGCGGGCTCGACCAGCCCCGAGAGCGGCGCCGCGGAGCGGTAATGCGGCGTCGCCGCAAGCGGCAAATGCCCCTCGGCGCAAAACATCCCCGACGTCGCGTCCATCCCGATCCAGCCGGCGCCCGGCACATAGACTTCCGCCCAGGCGTGAAGATCGGTGAAATCAACCTGGGTGCCCTTGGGCCCTTCGACGGGCTCGATATCGGCACGCAATTGGATGAGATAGCCCGAGACGAAGCGCGCGGCGAGGCCGAGGTCACGCAGCATCTGGACGAGGAGCCAAGCCGAGTCGCGGCAGGATCCGGAGCCAAGTTCGAGGGTTTCCTCGGGCGTCTGCACACCGGGCTCCATCCGGATCAAATATCGGATTGCCTTCTGCAATCCGATATTCAGATCGACCAGAAACGTCACAATGTGAATGGGTCCCTTGGGCAAGCCGGCCACATAGGCCGCAAGGCGCGGACCCAGCGGTTCGGCTTCGAGGTAGGGCGCGAGCTCAGCCTTCAATTCGGGCGCATAGGCGAAAGGATATTGCTCGGCATAGGGCTCAATGAAAAAGTCGAAAGGGTTGACGACCGCAAGTTCGGCGGTGAGATCGACCTCGACCTTGAATTCCGTGACTTTCTCGGGAAACACGAAGCGCGCCTGCCAATTGCCATGCGGGTCCTGCTGCCAGTTCACGAAATGCTCGGCTGGCGAGACTTTCAGCGAATAAGCGAGGACTTTGGTGCGGCAATGCGGCGCCGGGCGCAGCCTGACGGTCTGCGGCTCCAGCGTGACTGGCCGGTCATATTTGTAATGGGTCACATGATGGATGGCGGCGGAAATTGTCACGCTTGATCAGTCCATATGGCTCGGGAAATCGGGCGTCCCCTGATGGCACGCGGTGATGAGAAGCGGGCCGCACGCTGACAAGGCACCGCCGCTTGGCGGCACGCCAATCCTCAGCCGGACATGCCGCGCCGCAACAATCTACAGCAATTATCACGCCAAGACCAGGCAGCAAAGGCGGGAGCTGTGTCTAAGCTTGAATTTCAACGTCCGGATCTCTGCGGAAGTCCGGCCGTGTGCAGAAATCAAAAAAACGCACATGCATAAAAACGCTGTCACTGCTGAGGTTTCAGCGGAAGCAGCCCAGCAGCACGCCGCGTTCCTTATACCACCGTTACGCAATTCCTGCCCCGCGGGTGCAGCAAGAGAGAGGCCCGCAACATAATAGGCAGCACCGTTGGCATAGCTTGGTCTTGACATGTCCTATTTGGATTGGAACAACTGGCCCCGGCACAGCCGTCCGGTCAATGCCGGATGAATTCGCTGTTGACGCCCGGGCCAGAAGGCCGCTGTGGAAATTACGGGAGGGAAAAATGATTAGAAGTGTTTTACTGACGGTTACTGCTGCCTGTCTGTGTTCGACCGCCGCCAAGGCGGCAAGCCCGGTGTCCTGCGACAGTGGCGTGACCAACACATCCCTGGCGAGTGCGCTGAAAACCGCCGTGAATACGCCTGGCAATGGCGGTCTCGGCTTCAACAGTTGGGCGACCGTCGTCAACAACGATGGCACGGTCTGTGCCATCGCTTATACGGGCGCTGATTACACACAGCAATGGCTTGCGAGCCGCGTGATTTCCGCGCAAAAGGCAGCCACCGCGAACAGTTTGAGCCTTGCTGTTACGACCGGCTCGCCGAGCAAAGGCGCTTTGGCGCTTTCGACAGCAAATCTCTATTCCGCCGATCGGGACGGAGGCAGTCTGTTCGGCCTTCAGTTCAGCAACCCGGTTGATCCTTTTGACGCCTATCACAATCCGGACGGCACGACTCCCAACCAAGACGTCTCCGCGACCTTCGGCACCACCAGCGATCCGCTGCTCGGACGGCCAATCGGCGGAATCAACGTGTTCGGCGGCGGCCTCGCCTTGTACAACAATAGCGGGCATAAAGTCGGCGGGCTCGGCGTTAGCGGCGACACATCCTGCACCGACCATATGAACGCATGGATAGCGCGAAGCATCTTAAAACTCGACTATCTAAAAACCGCGGGCATCGCCGGACCGGCATCGCTCTTTAATGGTGACACGACTCATCCCGATAACATTATCTTCGACATCCCGAGCAATTCCGCGCTTCTCGCTGGGACTAATCATCTGAGCTTGAGCGGTTTCGGTCACCCTCTATGCCTGAACAATCCAGCATTCAGTCCCAAAACAAAGACGCCAACTTCGCTTCCGGCGGTCGAATAAAGATTGGCGCGGCGCCGCTCACCGTCCAGAGATTTCATGACCTTTTCGACGAAGGGGGACGGTGGCAAGCCGTTTCCCTTTTTCAACGCTAGACGTGGACCCGCAATACAAGAGGCAAGCCCCCGGCTCGCTTTCTCTGGCAACACGAACCGCGCCTGCCATTTGCCAGTGATGAGAGGCAGTCCGCGCGCCGACCCGGCTCCGCCGCTTGGTGACAGGCCAATCCTCGGCCGGACATGCCGCATCGCAACGATCTACGCCAAGACCAGGCGTCATGGGCTGCGGCTGTGTCTAAGCTTGAATTTTCACTTTCGACTCGAAGCAGAAATTCAGGTTTGTGAAAAAATCATATGTGGACGGACGCCGCCAGTGAGGGGGGCGAGTAAGGTTTTGGCGACTTGGCCCGGGTGCGGTCATAAGTCCGGCTGTCGCGCGAGCCCCCGCCACCAGAAGACAGCGGATGCATTTGTTGCCCCGTTTACTGGTTCGTCCCAACCGCTTTTTGCCGCCAGAGGAATTTTGGCGCGGCGTCATGCCGAGCCATGCCGCGAATTCGCGTCCCGAGCGGAACAGGTATGGATCGGTGGCGGCGATCGCACGGGTTCCCATGATGCCAACGCTTGGAACCGTTGCCAGCAAAGTGCTGACTCGATTGCTCCGATGCCACTTGGGGAGTTTCGCCTCGATCTGCGGGCCTTTGGCCAGTGTATCGTTCGACTGCGCCATGACGAGCTGAAGAATCGACCGCGCCAGCTCCGGCAAGCGCGGGACTATCCTCGGTTAGCGACAATTATCCGGCTTTCTCCCCCACCCGTTCGTCTGGTGCGCTATTTTGCACCTTTGCCGTAACGATTATAAAAAATACACTTTGTTGCGTTATGTAATATTCCGCCCCCAACTGTGAAACGAAATCTATTTCTGAACGTTTGCTAGAATTTAACAGTCA
>Ga0181535_10000987_pt1 | contig 39128 bp, 27 predicted proteins | sample PEATcosm2014_Bin_44_FD_119774 | JGI IMG/M metagenome (GOLD analysis project Ga0181535, IMG submission 119774) | Peatland microbial communities from MTU Mesocosm Facility, Houghton, MI, USA - PEATcosm2014_Bin17_30_metaG | ecosystem: Environmental > Terrestrial > Soil > Wetlands > Peat | place... | reverse complement strand
TTTTATCGCCTGCTTCAGCAAGCCACGCAAGTGCCGCCGGTTCCCTACAAGCTCATTGTCGGAGGAAATCGCTCACCAAGCACTACCCATTGAGTCAGGTTGCGTCAATAGGATAGCCAGACCCGGCAGATCCACCATCCGCCAGCATTTGTTCATCGTGAAGAGGTTGATGAGTTTGGTGAACCCCGGGATGGGCGAGACGCGGGCCAATCCCTGCTCGCCCGCAAGCATGTTCAGCAGCGAAGACTTGCCGACGTTCGAGCGGCCAATGAAGGCGAACTCCGGCAGCGACTCGTCCGGACACGAACCCAAATCCGGCGCGCTGCAGTCAAAAATGGCGGATGAAATATTCACGATGGAAAACCCACAAGCCCATTGTCGCACAAATCCGCCGCATTGATACCCGTATTGTCAGAAAAGGGGCTGTTCAATCCTTCTTGCCGGGCACGCGATGGGCCTCGCGGCCGCTCTTTGTGCGGTCTTGCCAGGCGGCTTTCTTTTCTGCTTCGCGCAGGTAGCGGATTTCGAGTTGGAGTCTGAGAAAACTGTCATACCGCTCGCGCGGGAGCGTGCCGGCGGCGAGCGCTTCGAGCACCGCGCACCGATTCTCCTTCGTATGGGTGCAGTCGCGAAAGTGGCAGCGCACAGACAGCGCGTCGATCTCGGGAAAAGTTTGCTTCGATCCTTCACTGGCAATCCAGATGTGGAATTCTCTCATGCCCGGCGTGTCAATGACCACGCCGCCCTGCGGAAGGAAAATCATCTCGCGCCACGAAGTGGTATGCCGGCCTTTGGCGTCATTCGTGCGGACTTCCACCGTGGCCTGGATGTCTTCTCCATAGAGGCGGTTGATGAGGCTCGACTTGCCGACACCCGAGGTGCCGATGAACACGGCCGTGTCGCCGGGCTTGATCAGTTGCGCCAACTCCTTCACGCCCCGCTCGGTGAGCGCGCAGGCCGCGAGCACCAAAGCGCCGCCGGCCACGCGAGTGGCGTCCGCGAGCCTTGCGTCAAGATCGTCGCACAAATCGATTTTATTGAGAAGGACCACCGGGCGCGCACCGCTTTCGTGGGCCATGACCAGCATCTGCTCCAGACGCGCAGCGTCGAAGCTCGCGTCCGCGGCGGTCACCATGAACGCCGTGTCGATATTCGTGGCGAGAACATGCTCAGTGCTGCCGCGGCCGGTCATCTTGCGGCAGAGTTGGGTGCGTCGCGGCAGGATGGCCTGAATCATGGCCTTCTCCTCGTTGGCAACAAGTTTTACGGCGACCCAATCCCCGACTTTGGGAAGTTTTGAATTGGCCCCGCGGGCTTGGTGGAGGCAATTGCCGGTGACTTGCGCGAGAAGTTCCGCATCCGCAGTCCAGACGCGGAAGAAATGTTTATCCTCCACCGCCACGCGAGCCGGCACCAGACCCTTGGCATGGTAGGGCGCGAACTGCTGGTTGAGGTCGGCATTCCAGCCCAACTTCGTCAGGTCCATACGGGCGTGTTGGTTGAATCATTCATGGCCCGCAGCTTACGCCCAAGCCCCCCTCCCACGAAGGCCGAAGTTGGAGATTATCCGTGAATCGAAAAGCCTGCGTTATATTTTGCGCGACGTTTCCAAGCTCAGACTGTAGCGCATCCAAATTGTCATGGACACTTGGAAATGCCATCTGTCCCATATCAGTGGTCAATCCGCCCCCGGCGGGCAAATCAAAATCCCGTCCGCCGGCCGTTCTCCGGTCTTTTCTTTTAACCCCCGCCGCCGTAATTTCACATCATGAAGGAATCGTTCGATGCGGTTGAGTCTGTCGTGGCGGATTTGCGCAAGGGCAAAATGGTCATCGTGGTGGACGATGCCGACCGGGAAAATGAGGGGGATTTGGTCATGGCCGCCGAACGTGTGACGCCCGCCGCCATCAATTTCATGGCGCGGCACGGGCGCGGGTTGATTTGCGTTCCGACCATATCCGAGCGCCTGAAAAAATTGGGCATTGAAGAAATGGTGGTGCATAACCAGGAAAGCTACCGCACCGATTTTCAGGTCAGCGTTGATGCCGCCAAAGGCATCACCACCGGCATCAGCGCCGGCGACCGGGCCGCGACGATCAAAGTGATGGCCGATCCGGCGGCCACGCCCGCGCAATTGGTGCAGCCGGGCCATGTTTTTCCCCTGCGCGCCAAGCCGGGCGGCGTTCTGCAACGCGCCGGCCACACCGAGGCCACGGTGGACCTAGTCAAGCTGACCGGCCTTCGCCCCATAGGAGTCATTTGCGAAATCATGAGCGACGACGGCACGATGGCGCGGCTGCCCGAACTGCGCCGTTTCGCCCGGCATCACAAGCTGAAAATTTGCGCCATTGAGGACTTGATCCATTACCGGCGCACCCGCGAAAAATTGGTGGAGCGGATTGAAGTGGTCAGGTTGCCCACCGCCTACGGTGATTTTAACCTGCATCTCTACCGCTCGAAAACCGATGGACAGAACCACCTCGCCCTGGTCAAGGGCGACGTGCAAGGGAAGAAAAATGTCCTGGTGCGAGTCCACAGCGAATGTCTGACCGGCGATGTTTTTGGTTCGCGCCGTTGCGATTGCGGGCCGCAACTGCATCAAGCCATGCGCCAGATCGCGGCGGCCGGCCACGGCGTTATAGTATATATGAGACAAGAAGGCCGCGGCATCGGCCTCGCCTCAAAGATCCAGGCCTACAAATTGCAGGAAAACGGCTACGACACCGTCGAAGCCAATCTCAAACTGGGCTACGGGATGGACTTGCGCGAATACGGATTGGGCGCGCAAATCCTAGTCGATCTGGGATTGAAAACCATTTCGCTCCTGACCAACAACCCGCGCAAAGTCATCGGACTGGAAGGCTACGGGTTGGAAATCATCAAGCAGGTTCCAATCAAGATCCGTCCCAATCGGTATAACGAAAAATATCTTCGCACCAAGCGCGAGAAACTGGGGCACCTGCTTTAAGAGACGGCCAGCCAGCGGCAAGGAATCAGATGCTTACCCCGGTCAAAAAGAACAAAGTTCGCGCGGCAGGCGGCGCTTTTGCCATTGTCGCCTCGCGCTACAACGCCCGCTATGTCGATGCCATGGTCAAGGCCGCACGACGGACACTGGTGGAGGCCGGCATAAAAACCGTCCGAGTCATCCGGGTGCCGGGGGCGTTTGAAATTCCGGCGGTGGCCTCGCGACTGGCGGGAGCGTCGCCGTCGTGGTCGGCCATCATCTGCCTGGGTGTGATCTTGCGCGGGGAGACGAACCATGCCCAACAAATCGGCGACGCCGTCACCGCTTCGCTGGCCCAATTGCAACTGCAGCGCGCCATGCCGGTCATTCACGAAGTGCTGCTTTTGGAGAACAAGGAGCAGGCCGAAGTCCGTTGTCTTGATAAGGACCACAACCGCGGCGCCGAAGCCGCGCAGACCGCCCTTGAAATGGCCCGCGTCCTCTCCAGCCTGCCTGCGGCTCCAAATCGATAAAGGCGGAACGGGTTCTTCATGGGGGGCTGCGCCTGATTTCCGGGCGATTCCAGGTTGATTGCGGGGCATGGAAAAGTTTTTTTTGACAGGTACCCCGGAAGATTCGATGTTTTATGGCGACGAATGGGGCGCGGCGTGTCATGTTATCAGTGTTGAAGCAGTTTCGGGATCACGCCCGTCAGAAAACGAAATAACATGCAGACCCTGCCATTGCGCATACAAAATTGGATGGCCGGGAACAGGCGTTCCCGACCCGGCGCCGATGAGGCGCCCTTGCGGGCCGAGCTGTTCAGCGTTGAACAACTGGCGCGTCATGCCAAGGCGCTGGCCGCCAGTCATGAGGTGGTCACGCGGCAGGGTTCCAATCGCCTGCTGGCCCGGTTGAGTCAAAACGAGGAAATACTGAGGGCGTTCAACCACGCGACGCTGGTCGTGAATCCGAACCGCGCCATCACCCCCGCCGCCGAATGGTTGCTGGATAATTTCCATCTCATCGAAGAGCAGATTCAATTGACACGGCGGCATCTTCCCCGGGGATACAGCCGGGAACTGCCCCGTCTGTTGAACGGTCCATCCGCCGGGTTTCCGCGCGTATATGACATCGTGCTCGAATTGATTTCGCATGTGGATGCGCAGATTGACCCGGAGCCGCTGCGCGCCTTTATTGCCGCCTACCAGACAGAGGTGACCCTGAAACTGGGCGAGTTATGGGCCATTCCCATCATGCTGCGCATGGGTTTGATTGAAAATTTGCAGCGCGTCACCAGCCGGCTGGGCATGGCGCGGGAGGATCGCGATCTGGCGGATTTGTGGGTGGACCGGTTGCAGGACATGGCGGAGAAGAACCCCTCCTACTTGGTGGTGGTGGTGGCGGACATGGCAAAATCCGATCTGCCCGTCACCAGTTCGTTCGTGGCCGAGTTTTGCCAGCGATTGTCGCGCCAGAGTCCGGTGCTGCACCTGGCGCGCGGCTGGCTGGAACAACGGCTGGCCGAACACGGATTATCCATCGAACAACTGGTTCAACTGGAGAGCCAGAATCAGGCGGCCGATCAGGTTTCAATCAGCCACAGCATCGCCAGTCTTCGTTTTTTGAGCGCGATGGACTGGGAGGAATTTGTCGAAAGCCTGAGCCAGGTGGAGCAGATTTTGCTGGGGGATCCGGCGGGGGTATATGGCAAGATGGATTTTGCGACGCGTGATCGCTATCGCCATGCGGTTGAGTTTTTTGCCCGGCACAGCCAGTTATCGGAAACGCAGGTTGCGCAGCGCGCCATACAATCTGCGGCGGACTGCGCCGCGCAAAAGGGGCGTCAGGACCGGACCGCCCATGTGGGTTTTCATCTGATAGCCAAGGGGGGGTCCATGCTGGGGCGTCAGGTAAAAGTGCGGTGGCCGTGGCGGACGACGATAGAACGAAGCATCAACCGTTTTCCGTTGAGCTTTTATGCCGGCGGCATAGGAGCGCTCGCCCTGCTGGCCAGCTTCGGGTTTGTGCGGCAGGCTTGGAAACTCAACGCGCCGGAATGGGAACTGATACTCCTGGCCTTTGCCTTTCTGGTCGGCGTCAGCCAGATGACCGTGGCGCTGGTGAACTGGCTGTACATGCTGCTGGTGAAACCCCGCCTGCTGCCGCGCCTGGATTTCTCCTCCGGCATCGCCGCGGACAGCAGGACGATGGTGGTGGTGCCCACGATGCTGGCCGGCATGGAAAGCGTTGACCGCCTGATTGAGACCTTGGAAATACATTATCTGGCGAACCGGGATCCGCGTCTTCACTTCGCCCTGTTGACGGATTTTCGCGACGCGGCGGCGGAAGAGCAACCTGATGACCCGGCGTTGTTGCAGCGGGCGCGGGCCGGGATCGAGATGCTGAACCGGAAATATCCTTCCGAAAACCAGACCCTTTTTTTCCTGTTTCACCGACCGCGCCGTTGGAATGCGCGGGAAGGACTGTGGATGGGCCGCGAACGCAAACGCGGGAAGCTGACCGAGTTTAACGCCCTTCTGCGCGGCGGTTCCCGCGAATGTTTTTCCGAGATCACGGGGAATACGGCGATATTGCCGGACATCCGGTATGTCATCACACTTGACACGGACACCCATCTTTCGCGCGACGCCGCCCGGCAGTTGGCGGGGACGATGGCCCATCCGCTGAACCGGCCGGAGTTTGATGACGCGCGCGGCATTGTGGTGGAGGGTTACGGCATACTGCAACCGCGCATGGGGGTCAGTCTGGCGGGAGCGCGGCGGTCCTGGTTTGTGCGGCTGTTTGCCGGGGACGCGGGCATTGATCCCTACACGCGGGAAGTGTCCGATGTGTATCAGGATATTTTTCAGGAAGGGTCGTTCATCGGCAAGGGGATATACGATGTTGATGCTTTTCAGCGGGCCATGGGGGGGCGTTTCCCGGAGAACGCCATCCTCAGTCACGACCTGCTGGAAGCGTGCTATGCCCGTTCCGCGCTGGTCAGCGATGTGGAATTTTACGAGGAACATCCGTCGCGCTACGACGTGGATATGGCCCGGCGGCACCGATGGATGCGGGGCGACTGGCAGATCGCGCCTTGGCTGCTGTCGCGGGTTCCCGGTCCGGGCGCGCGGCGCCTGGCTAATCCGCTTTCCCGGCTGTCGCAGTGGAAGATATTTGACAATCTGAGGCGCAGCCTCGTGCCCTTGGCCCTGATCATACTTATGCCGGGCGTGTGGTTGCTTCTTCCCAAACTGGGCGGACTGGCAACGTTGCTGGTCCTGGCGATCATTGCGCTTCCCGGATTGCCGGCCATGTTGGTCAACGCGATAGATAAGCCGTCTGATTTGCCATGGGCGATGCATTTGCGGGCGGTCAGCGAGTCGTGCGGCTGCCAGTTTGGCCAGGCGCTGCTCGCCCTGGCGTTTTTACCCTACGACGCCTACGTCAGCCTGGACGCAATCAGCCGGACACTGGTGAGATTGCTGGTGACACACAAACGGCTGCTCGAGTGGAAAACATCGGGCGATGCCGAACAAGCCGGCGGGGCCAGCGAGGCCGGATTTTATCGCACCATGTGGATTGCGCCGGCGGGTGCGCTGGCGGCGGGAATTTTCCTGGCCGTCCTGCATCCGGTCTGCCTGGTATCGGCCGTGCCGCTGCTTGGCCTCTGGGTGGTCGCGCCTTGGATCGCCTGGCGGATCAGCCAGCCCATTGCGTCCGCGGCGCCGGGTTTGACGTTTACGCAACTGCAGTTTCTCCGGCACATCGCGCGCAAGACGTGGTATTTCTTCGAGACCTTTGTCACGGCGCAGGAAAACTGGCTGCCGCCCGACAATTACCAGGAAACGCCCGCCCCGGCCGTGGCCGCGCGCACCTCGCCCACCAACATTGGCCTGTCACTGCTGGCCAATCTGGCCGCCCGGGATTTGGGCTATCTATCGACCGGCGGTTTGATACAACGCACCCAGGACACCTTTGCCACGATGCAACGGCTCGAATGGTATCGCGGGCATCTCTACAACTGGTATGAGACGCGCACCCTGCGGCCGCTCCTGCCGCTCTACATATCGAGTGTGGACAGCGGCAACCTGGCGGGGCATTTGTTGACACTCGCCTCCGGATTGAAGGAACAAGCCGGGGAAAAAACATACACGCCGGGAATATTTTCCGGGTTGCGCGACGCGGTGGGGGTGCTGAGGGATTTGGCGCCTGAAAACACCGCGCTGGCGAGGCTGGAAGAAGAATTGGAGACAGCGCCGTCCGGTTTGCGCGCGGCCTATTCCCTGCTGAAAACAGCGGCGGATCAGGCGGAGGAAATTTCCGTTGCGCTGGCGAAGAGGGGGGAAGGATGCAAGAGATGGAGCCAGACCCTGATGCGGAATTGTGCGGAACAATTGGAGGAGATGGTGTTCCTCGCGCCCTGGCTGGCATTGCCCATCCCGAAGCGCGGCAGCCGGCTTGAGGAACAGTTCGCCCAGCTTGACCAGGCGCAAACGTTGCGGGAGGTTGCGGAATTTGGACAATCGGTTTCCCCCCTGCCTGCGGCGGAAGACCCCGGCGAGGCCGAACTCGCGCACTGTCTGCGGGAGGCCGGCGGGCGGGCCCATCTGCGTCTGCATGCCTTGGAAGCCCTGGCCGCGCAAAGCGACAAAATGGCCGCGATGGATTTCACGTTCCTATTCGATCCGGCGCGGGATTTATTCACCATCGGGTACAACGTTCTGGAACGCCGGTGCGACACGAGTTTCTACGATTTGCTGGCCTCGGAATCCCGGTTATGCAGCTACGTTGCCATCGCTTTGGGGCAGGTGCCGCAGAGACAATGGTTTTCCATGAGCCGACTGCTCGTCGCCATGCATGGCGAGCCCATACTCGTTTCGTGGAGCGGTTCGATGTTCGAGTATCTGATGCCGATGCTGGTCATGCCCGACTACGAGAACACCCTGCTCAATCACACCTGCAAAGCTGCGGTGCAACAGCAAATCGAATATGGGAAACTGTGCGGCGTGCCTTGGGGCGTTTCCGAATCGGGTTACAACTGGACTGACGCCCGGCTCAACTACCAGTATCGCGCCTTTGGCGTGCCGGGATTGGGATTGAAGCGGGGATTGGCCGATGATTTGGTCATCGCTCCTTACGCCAGCGTCATGGCCTTGATGATTGCGCCGGTGGAAGCGTGCGAAAACATGCAACGGCTGGCCCGCGAAGGGCGCGCCGGCGCCTACGGTTTCTATGAAGCGGTGGATTACACCCAGGGGCGGATGCCGCCGGACGAAACCAGCGTTACCGTTCGATCCTTCATGACGCACCATCAAGGCATGAGCCTGCTGGCGCTGGACAGTCTGCTGAAAAACCGTCCCATGCAACGTCGTTTCATGGCTTGTCCGTTGCTGCAGGCGGCGGGTTTGCTTTTGCAGGAACGCGTGCCCAAGACCGTTGCGACCGTGCTTTCCGAAGACCTGAAAATGGAGGAATCGCGCAAGAGCGCCGAAAACGTCGAAGCCGTCATGCGCGTCTTTACGAATCCCTCGACGCCGACGCCGGAAGTTCATCTTTTGTCCAACGGCCGCTATCACGTTGTCATCAGCAGCGCCGGCGGGGGCTACAGTCGCTGGCGGGATCTGGCAGTCACCCGCTGGCGCGAGGATGCCACGCGCGATTGCTGGGGAACATTTATCTATCTGCGTGACGCGGCGACGGGAGATTTTTGGTCCGCCGCCCATCAGCCCGTATTGAGGGCGGGCAAGAGTTACGAAGCCATATTCACCCAGGCCCGCGCGGAATTCCGGCAGCGGCGCGCCGGCCTTGAAATTCACACCGAGATCAGCGTGTCGCCGGAAGACGACGTGGAATTGCGGCGCATCACAATCACCAATCGTTCCGCCGTGACGCGCACGATAGAATTGACCAGTTACGCGGAAGTGGTGCTGGCGGTTCCGGCGGCGGACGCGTCGCATCCCACCTTCAGCAATCTATTCGTGCAGACGGAATTCGCCCCAAAATCCTCCGCCATACTCTGCACCCGCCGCGCCCGTTCCCTGGAAGAAAAACCGCCGTGGCTGCTGCATCTGATGGTGGGACAAGGGGGGCAACAGGGGGAAATCTCCTGCGAAACAGATCGTGTCCGGTTCATTGGGCGGGACGGCACGCCGGCCAACCCGGCCGCGATGCGCGGGGGGGGGTCGCCGCTGTCAAACACGGTCGGGCCGGTGCTGGACCCCATTATTTCGCTGCGGCGCGAAGTGACCCTGCCTCCCCACGAAACGGCCGTGATGGATTTGGTTTTGGGCGTGACAGAAAACCGGGAAGCGGCGCTGGCTTATGTGGAGAAATATCAAAGCGCGCGTATGGCCGACCGCATACTTGATCTGGCTTGGACCCATAGCCATGTGACATTACGCCAAGTCAACGCCACCGAAGCCGAAGCCCAGATATACGGACGGCTGGCGGGCGCGCTGATATATGCCGACCCCGCCCGCCGCGCCAATCCGGGCGTACTGCGCAACAACCGGCGCGGCCAAAGCGGTCTTTGGAGCTATGGCATTTCCGGCGACGCGCCGATTGTCCTGCTCCGCATCAGCGATTCGGAGAAGATCGAAATCGTGCGGCAACTCATCCAGGCGCACTCCTATTGGCGCATGAAGGGACTGACGGTTGATCTCGTCATCTTGAACGAGGACGTTTCGGTTTACCGCCAGTCCTTGCAAGACCAGATCACAGGTTTGATCTCGTCCGGCATCGAAGCGCAAATGCTGGACAAACCCGGCGGTATATTCGTCCGGCGACTCGAACAAATACCCAACGACGACCGGGTGCTGCTGCAATCCGCCGCGCGCATTGTGCTGGATGACGAAAAGGGGAGCTTGAGCGAGCAACTGGAACGGCGAAGCGTCCTGGAACCGTTGATTCCGGCTCTGACGCCGACCCGCGCCGCCTTCGCCAACCAGTCCGTGGCCCTGCCGCAGCGCGAGTTGATATTTGGCAACGGCCTGGGCGGATTCACCCGCGACGGCCACGAATATGTCATCACCCTGCACCCCGGCCAGATGACGCCGGCGCCGTGGGTGAATGTCCTGGCCAATCCCTTTTTCGGGACGGTTGTATCCGAGAGCGGGGCCGCCTACACATGGGTGGAGAATTCCCATGAATTTCGGTTGACACCCTGGAGCGGCGATCCCGTTGAGGACACCACGGGCGAGGCTCTCTATATCCGGGACGAGCAGACCGGACAATTCTGGTCGCCCACCCCGTTGCCCGCGCGCGGAGCCGCGCCCTATGTCATCCGTCACGGTTTTGGCTACACCGTTTTTGAGCATGTCGAAAACGGCATCGCATCCGAGCTGTGGGTCTATGTGGCCATGGACGCGCCGGTAAAATTCTCGGTTTTGAAATTACGCAACGTATCGGGCGGCTCGCGACACATGTCCGTCACGAGTTACGCGGAATGGGTGCTGGGCGACTTGCGCCACAAGAATCTGCTTCATGTGCAAACCGAGGTGGACCTCAAGACCGGTGCGTTGCTGGCGCGCAATTATTACAACACCGAATTTCCCGACCGCATCGCGTTTATGGACGCGAACGATCCCATCCGCGTCATCACCGGGGATCGGCAGGAATTCATCGGCAGAAATGGAAGCTTGGCCCAGCCGGCGGCGCTGAGGCGGGCGCGCCTTTCCGGCAAAGTCGGCGCGGGCCTGGATCCTTGCGGCGCGATGCAAATTACCTTTGATCTGGCCGATGGCCAGGAGAAGGAAATCAGTTTCCGTCTTGGAGTCGGGCGCAATCCGGCCGACGTGCAAAAATTGATACAACGCTATCGCGTGCCGGACGCCAGCCGCATTGCGCTCGAAGGCGTCTGGACCTATTGGAATCGAACCCTGGGCGCGGTCAATGTCGATACGCCCGATCCGTCCGTGAACGTGATGGCCAATGGCTGGCTGCTGTATCAGATCTTGAGCTGTCGGCTATGGGGCCGGGCGGGGTTTTACCAATCGGGCGGAGCTTACGGATTTCGCGACCAGTTGCAGGACGTGATGGCGCTGGTGCATGCCGAACCGGGGTTGACCCGCGAACATTTGCTTCGCGCCGCCACGCATCAATTTCGGGAAGGCGACGCGCAACACTGGTGGCATCCCCCTTCGGGCCGCGGCGTGCGCACCCATTTTTCAGACGACTTCCTGTGGCTGCCTTACGCCACCTGCCGTTATGTTTCATGCGTGGCGGACACGGGAGTGCTTGACGAAAAAATTCCCTTCCTTGAAGCCCGGCCGGTCAAACCGGACGAGGAGGCCTATTATGATTTGCCCAATCGCTCCGAGGAATCAGCCACGCTCTACCAGCATTGCGTGCGCGCCATTGAGCGCGGACTAAAATTCGGTCAGCACGGCTTGCCGCTGATGGGCTGCGGCGATTGGAACGACGGCATGAACCTGGTGGGAAAAGAGGGTCGCGGCGAAAGCGTCTGGCTGGCGTTTTTCATGCATGACGTGCTTACCCGGTTCGCCGGGCTGGCGCGCGCGCGCGGCGACGTCCCGTTTGCCGACCGCTGCCTCGCTCAAGCTCTGCAACTGCAACAGAACATCGAGCTGCACGCCTGGGACGGCCAATGGTATCGCCGCGCTTATTTTGACAACGGGGAACCGCTCGGCTCCCAGACCGACCCGGAATGTCAGATTGATTCCATCCCGCAAAGCTGGTCGGTCATCAGCGGGGCGGCCCAGCCGGAACGTTCGAGCCAGGCGATGGACGCCGTTGACCGGCGGCTGGTTCGGCGCGGAACCAAATTGATCCAGTTATTCGATCCGCCTTTTGATAAATCCTCCCTGAACCCGGGCTACATCAAAGGCTACATTCCGGGCGTGCGGGAAAACGGCGGCCAGTACACCCACGCCGCGATTTGGGCCGCCATGGCCTTTGCCCTCATGGGTAAAAACGAGCACGCGTGGGAATTGTTCACGCTGCTCAATCCCATTTCCCACAGCGGGACACCCAGACAAATCGCCATTTACAAAGTGGAGCCTTATGTCATTGCCGCGGACATTTACGCGCTGGAGCCGCACACCGGCCGGGGCGGATGGACCTGGCTCACCGGGTCGGCCGGCTGGATGTACCGGTTGCTGATAGAAACGTTGCTGGGCGTGAACCTTGAAGGAGACCAATTGCGTCTTACCCCCCGATTTCCGAAAAGCTGGACGACATATAAAATCCATTACCGCCATCGGGAAACCGTTTATCACATCACCATCACCCGGCTGGCGGCGGATCAGGCCGCCCCGTCCGTCCCGCGCCAGCTTATTCTTGACGGAAACGAACTCACCTCGGAAACGGTGCCGATGGTGGACGACCACATCGAACACACCGTCGAATTAAAAATCTGGAATCAAACCTGAGCGAAGCCTAAAAGCTACGGCGGACTGATGCTGTAGTAGCGGCCGGGATAATTCGTCCATTGCGCATCGCTGAAATAGAACGCCCCATTGGTGAGCGAGACGGTTTGGAGCGGTGTCCAGACGGGATTGGCCAGATTGGCGCAGGCTTGCACGACGACGGGGATATTGGCCGCGCCGGTGACGTTGAACCCAAATTGATTGCTCTGCACGCCAAAATAGCCGTCGCCGGTTTGGATAACCGGGTTCCAAAGCACGACCGGAAGATTGCAAAAATCCGAAATCTGCCACCATGTTGTGCCGGGGACATAACAAACCGTCGCGTTTTGGGCGTACATAAACGCAAACGTATTACTGCTGCCACCGGGCGCGTTGCCGGCGAACAAAACCCACTTGAGGCCGTCGCAGCCTTGGAACGCCCCGGCCGCGATGTTGGTGATACTGCCGGGGATGGCGATGCTGCGAAGGCCGGCGTAGGCGAACGTGTAGCTTGCGATATTGGTGATGCTGGCGGGAATTGTGACGTTGGTCAGGGCGTAGCAATATTCGAAGGCCTCGGTTCCGATGTTGGTGACGCTATTGGGAATGGTGACGCTGGTCAGGGTGGTGCGTTCCCAGAACGCTTCGCTGGCAATGCTGGTGACGAAGTTGGAAATGGTCACCGCGCCCCCGGCGCCGGTGTAGGCGGTAATACTGATGACGCCGCCATTGGTGGCATATTGGAACTGCGCCTGCGCCGCGACCGGCGCGACCAAGAGCAGCAAGCTTAAGATCGCTGGCAATGTTCCATTTCTATTCATATTACGAAGGAGAACAATTCGAGACTCCTGATCGGACAGCTTCTCTTTTAGGCAGCATGGCGGGTGCCACCGGCCGGGCAGGCTGCAGCGGCGGTTTGGCAGGGATTTGGCGTGGAAATGACACATCGGCGCGAAGCTTCACGCGCCACAGGGTCAGGCCGCATTAGCCTGGGGACAAAACCGTTTTGGCACCACGCCCGCCTTGCGCAACAACTCAGCCGGCGTCTTTACCTTCGCGTATTTCATCATCGCCAGCAACACCCGTCCGGCGGCTTCGGCATCGGATTGGGCCTGGTGGTGGTGAAATTGATGGCCGATGTGCGCCGCCAAGGTGTTGAGCTTGTGGTCGGGCAGGTCCGGCCAGATGCGTCTGGAGACGACACAGGTGCAAAAATAATCGAACTTGGGATGTTGCAGGCCAAAATGATCCAGGGTGTTGCGCAAGACACCGATGTCGAATGGCGCGTTATGCGCGATCACAACGTCGGCGCAGGTCAGCCATTGCAATAATTTTGGCGCGATGGCCGGAAATTCGGGAGCGTCCCGCACCTCCAACCGGGTCAGACCGTGAATGGCTGTGAACTCCGGCAAAAACAGATCGTGCCCCCTTGGCGGTCGCACCAGCCAATAGGGAGTCTTGGTCATGGCGCCATTTTCAAAGAGGGCAAGCCCGGCGGCGCAAATGCTGACCCGCGAACGATTGGCGGTTTCAAAGTCGAGGCTGATGAAATTCACGGAATTGGGCGCAGGTTGTGGCAGGCGATGAGCTGGATGCGGCGGATAATTTCCCCGTTCACCAACACGTTCCGGACGCCAAGGTTGGTGACGGATTCAAATTCGCGGCTTATGTCTGCCGGGAGAGGCGGCGAAGGGGGCGGGTTGTCCAGGTAAAGGTCGGGGTCATGGTTCCACCAGCGGGCCAGCCAATCGGGTCGGAAGCGCGGTTTTTCGATTTCGCGCACGAAGAGGGCGTCCTGGCCGGTGTGATGGAGGTAGTTTGGCCAGAAATAGAATTGACTGTCCGCCCTCGGGGTGGCGCGATAGAAAACAAGCGGGTCGGTGGTGACGCGGCTTTTGGCTTCGGGCAGGTAGAACGAGATTTGGGAGGTGAACCCGTAGTGTTCGCAGAGGATGAAGGCGGGCGTGCCGGGGGACTCGATTTTGCGCCGTTCCTGGCCGACGATGCGCGCCATTTCCTGCCAGCCATGCACGCGGCGCAACAGGTCGAGCCGGGGTGGAAGAGTGCGGTGGAAAATTTTGTCAACCAACCGGGTGTCGTGGGCCAGAACCACGGCAAAAATCCCGAGGCCGAGTCCAAGGGACAGGCAGGGTTTCAAGGCGGCGGCATATTGCTTCCAGCGCGCGGCCCAATAAAAGGCCATCAAACAAAACAGAGGCACAACGGAAGGGGCAATCCAATTAAGCTCGGTGTGGCTGTGCAGGCTGAGCAGAAAATAGATCAGGAACACGGGCGCGCCCATGCTGAATAAATAGAGCGGCCAAGGGTTGCGGCGATCCGCGCGCCAGAAGCCGATGGCGGCCCACAAGGCGGCGATGAAAAAGACCGGGTTGAGCACGCCGGCTTCGCCGAGGAGGAAATCAAGGGTGTAAATCTTGTGCCATTTTTCGCCGATCTGGCCGTCGCTGGCGACATGTTTGACGGTGACCCAGTCATTTTGGGTCAACCAGATCAGGACCGGGGCGGAACAGAGGACCGTAATCAGAAGGGCCAGCCACGGTCCCCGGCGGCGCAGGTGCGCCCGCGCCGCGGGCCACAAGAGGAAGAAAACGGCCCAGCAGGCGAATTGGATGAGGTTGGTATATTTGCTGGTCAACCCCAGGCCCATCCAGAGGCCGGTCCACATCCATTGGCGGGTGGTGCCGGTCGGGCTGACGGCGCGCCATCCGGCGATCATGGCCGCGGTCCAAAACAAGACGGACAACGGATCGACGGTCATCAAGACGGAACCCAAGGCGAGCAAGGGACTGGCGCACATGATGAGGACAAGCATGAAGGCGGCGCGTCCGCCGGTTTCGCGGGCCATGAAACGCAGGAGCAAGACGGAGAGGATGGCCGTGATGACGGGCGAAAAAAAGCGGACGCCAAATTCGGTGTCGCCCCAGAGATGGGTGCCGAGGAATTGGGTGTAAGCGATCAGGGGCGGTTTGCTGTAATAAGAAAAGGCGGGATGTTTGGACCAAAGCCATTGATACGCCTCGTCCTCGGACAACTCGATTTTGCCGGAGGCGAGGTAAATGAGGCGGAGGAGGCAGAGCACGGCGGTCAGAAGATAACCCAAATGCACCCATTGCGCGCTGCGCGCCGACGCGTCGCCGGGATCGGAGCCGGGGGGAAGGATGGCGGGTTGGATGAGAGACGGCAATCGCTTTTGCCAGAGCGGGAACCAGCGCGGTCCGAGACATTGCCAGAGACTGTCGAGGAGCCAGATGATGGCGACGCTGTAACCGGCGCCGAGCAGGGCGCCGGCCAGAACGTCACTGGGATAATGGACGCCGTTGTAGAGCCGGGAAAAAGAGACCAAGGCCGCCATCGGAAACAGGACCCAGGCGGTGCGCCGATAATACACGAGCATCACCGCGGCCAGACTGAACCAATTGGCGGCGTGAGACGATGGCATGCTGAAACTTCCACCCATGCCGATACGCAAATGAATGTCGGAGAGGACCTGGAAAGGGCGCAGGCGTCCGACGGCATTTTTGATGGAATCGCAGACGAGCCAGTTGCCGAGGCACAAGCTGAGGACGAGCATGAGCACGCAAATACGGCCGCGCGCGCCGCCTTTCCAAATAAGCAGCACGATGCCGGCGAGCAGGAGAGAGGCGAACCAGGGCGAATTGCTGACAAACGGCATCAGCCGGTCGAAGAGCGGATTCGTCAGGGACGAATTGCAAAACCGGAAGATCGCGACATCAATGGATTGCAGCCAGCCGGTCATGACATTCGTTTAATAAACCACCAGCGAACGGACGGGGAGGTTCTTGAGTTTTTCGCGGCCGTTCAAGAATTTCAATTCGATCAAAAAGGACAATTCCAGAATTTTGGCGTCGAGGCGGCGCAACAACTGGGTTGCCGCCTGGGCCGTTCCGCCGGTGGCCAGCAGATCGTCGATCAAAAGCACCTGGCTGCCGGGGCGGATGGCGTCGGTATGAATGGCGACGGTGCTGGCGCCGTATTCGAGGGCGTAGCTTTGTTCGTAAGTGCGAAAAGGCAGCTTGCCTTTTTTTCGCACCGGGACGAAGCCGCAATGGAGGCGGTAGGCGGCGGCGGCGGCGAAGATGAAGCCGCGGGCGTCGATGCCGACCACGGCGTCCACCGAGCCGGGCGCGAAATGGCCCGTCAACAAATCAATGGAGGCGGCGAAGAGCCTGGGGTCGGCCAGGACGGGAGTGATGTCCTTGAACTGGATGCCGGGTTTTGGAAAATCCGGGATGTTGCGAATGGCACTGGCGATGTCCGCCGCCGACACATCTTTCGTTGTCATGGCAGGCACGATAAGACAGGGCGCTAGGATTTTACAGCCTCAAGTTTTTCAATCATGCGGCGCAATTTGTGCAGGGCGATGTTTTGGATCTGGCGGACCCGTTCGCGGGTGACGCCGAATTTCGCGCCAACGTCCTCGAGGGTTTTCTCGCCGCCGCCATCGAGGCCGAAGCGGTATTGGAGAATGGTGGCTTCGCGCGGATCGAGGGTTTTGATCATTTCGCGCAACATTTTGGTGACGGTTTTCTCCTCAAGCTGCTCGTAGGGAGTGTCGGCGTTTTCGTCCTGGACAACCTCGGCAAAATTGTTGGAATCGTCGTCGCCGATGGGGGCGTCGAGGGAGGCGGGACGGATGGCGGCGGTGCGCATCTGGGCGACGCGGGAGGGGGTCATGCCCAATTCATCGGCCAATTCCTCGTCGGTGGGTTCGCGCCCGAAGATTTCCTGCAACTTCATGGCGGTGCGGCGCATTTTTGAAATTTTGTCCACCAAATGAACGGGGAGCCGGATGGTCTTGGATTGGTTGGCAAGGGCGCGTTTGATGGACTGCTTGATCCACCAGGAGCCGTAGGTGGATAATTTGCCGCCTTTGGAGGGGTCAAAGCGCTCGACCGCTTTCATGAGGCCGATATTGCCTTCATTAATCAAGTCAAGCAGGGGCAGGCCGTAATTTTCGTAATCATGGGCGATTTTGACCACCAGGCGCAGGTTGGCCTTGATCATTTGTTCGCGGGCTTTTTTGTCCCCTTTTTTGATGCGGGACGCCAGATGAATTTCCTCCTCGGGGGTGAGGAGTTTGACCTGGCCGATTTCGCGCAGATAAAGTTTGATGGCGGTATCGCCGTCGTAAGCGTTGCGCTCCCTTTCGGGCGTGGCGACGTAGGTTTCCTCGTCGCGCGGGACGGAGGCCGGGGGCGGAATTGGAACGGGGGCGGCCGACGGAGGTTTACGGGCCGGACGGCGGGTGCGGGACGGGGCGGACCGGTTTTTTTTAGTCGCGCCAAGGCGTGTCAGACGCCTGCCGGACTTTAATCTTTTTTTAAGTCGATTCGCTATAATGACCATACCACTCAGACAACGCGGGGAGTCTTTACGAACCGGGCCGCGTGGGCAAGCTAATAAAATGGCCGGTCAGGCCCCCGCCCTTATCTATCCTCGACAGTCAACAAACGGGTGCGTTTTTTCAAGGTGCGCAAGGTGGCAAAAATGCAGAAGCCGGCGATGAAGGCTATCAACCAATCAGTTCCCACCGTGAAATGCCGTTCCACAATTGAGTCGCCAATGATGTCCAGAACGAAGAAGACGGAAATGATCATAAAAAAGGCGTTGTATTCCCTTTGCAGAACGGTGCGCCAGGAAAAGGAAACCCCGTTGGGTTTCCATCCGCGCAATTTGGGGATGAAGGCGGGCGTGACGGAGGCCCATTTTTCGAAGGTTTCGCCGAAGCGCTCGCGCAGGAAACTTTCCTCGGCCATCATGATGCGTTCGTAGTAAAGCGCGTAGGCGAGGGAAATGATGAGGACCAGCCACCAGATGTGAAATTCCATGGTGATGCCGAGGATGATAATATAATTGGCCAGGTAAAGGGGGTGCCGGACGACGGAATACATGCCGGTGGTGTTGAGGGTGTTGGCCACCTGCTCGCGCGTGTTCCGGCCCGATGTCCCGTAAGGGGCGTGTCCCACGATGAACATTCTCAAAGCCAGACCGGAAAATGAAACGCAGATGCAGATGATTTGCCAGATTTCATTGATGACATGGCTTTTGCCCAGATAGCTGGCCGAGAGAAAGCAGATCAAAAAAACGGGCAAAACAACCAAAGGCAGATAACTGCGGCGCCGAAAGAGCCATGCTCCGGATAATTCCAATTGATTACGCAACGACATTAAGACCTCATTCGTTTGCCACCTGCGCGCCTATCTTCTGCGGCGAAATATTGTTTTCCCCGGGCACGCCGATGGCGGATTCCTGCGACTCACATGATTATAAATCAACCCATGCTATGTGATGGCAGGTTGTTAGTCCAGCAAAAAGGCGGGCGGCTTTGAATCGTTTTGGAGGGAAAAATCCGCTTTTAACCCGCAATCCTGATCTTCCGCTTCTTCACTTCGAGCCATGCGCCGCTTCCGGGGGCGGGTTGCAAATCGCCTGGATTTTTAACAGGCGCTGATTCCAATCCTTCCATGATTCATCCCAGTAATCGCCCGTGTACTTTCCCCGCGCCGCCGGCAACACTTCCTGTAATTTCTGGCGGGCGGCGGCGGCGGCCGCTTTTTCATGCCATCCCAAATACGACTCGATCAGGTTCAAATAATTTTCCGGAAAATCCGGGCAAAGCTCCACCGCGCGCAACAAATGGGTTCGCGCCTTGGCCTTATCCCCCAGGCTGACCGGCCAGCTTGGCGCATCGCGGTACAACAAACCGACGAAGCGGTGCGGGCCGCCGCCGTCCAGTTTCTCGTCAATCGCCGCCGCCGCCAGCCATTCGTGTTCCATCCGGCTCAACAGCGGCAGGGCACCCCACAATTTTGTTCGCGCCAACTGGGCCAGATTCATGGCCGTGTAATAGTGGCCTTCCGCCAGTTTCGGCGCCTTTTCCAGCGCGATTTTGCTGGCCGCAATCCCTTCGTTCGCCAGTTGGCCGCGTTCCGCCATGCTCTGCGAATATTCCGCCCGATCAAAACAGGCCCGGCCCAATATCCACGCCGCCCGGGTGTCGCCGGGATTCGCTTCATGGTTTTTGCGCGCCGCATCGTAGTTCCGCTGCATCACCGCCGGAACGGGAGGGGGGGGAGAACCCTGCGAGGAAACGACCGTTCCTGCCAGCGCGGTCCAACAGCACAGCAGGCGTCCTATCATTTTTTTAAGATCACTCTTTTCCATTTCTTGACGGTCTTCAACCATGATCCAACTCCGCTATTCTATCAACCCTCATTACAAAATGGAGGAAAACCCCGTTTGATTCCCGCGATGTCCTGGCGTAGCGTTATTCATGAAAACAACATGCGAACCGCATGGAAAAATATCGGACCATTTCAAGGGGATGGGCACCGTGACCCGGGACATGGTTGCGCGCGCCCGCGAGGTTGCCCTCATCAACGGACATCATCCCAATCGTTACACCAAGGAGGATTTTGCGGAGGCGATGCGGGAATTGACCGGCGCCATTCCTGATGCTGACGACGGCGAAGCCGGGGAAGAGAGCATTGCCGGCCTCGTGACCTGGAACGAACTTCCCGAAGCCGCCGGGGTCGTGGGCAGGAAGGACGCGTTGGGAGACGAGCCATCCTGCGCCGCCCAACTGGTTGAGGAAGGGATGGAAGAGGCCCGGCACGAGCAAATGGTTGAAGGCGCCCGCAACTCCCGCAACCAGGAGTAGGGCGGTGCGGGGAAGATTTCAGAAGGGCTGTAAGCCGAATTTTGTCTGCCTCGATAAATCGAGGGAGAGAATCATTTGTCTCAGCAGCCAGTACCCGAAACCTGTTCCGCAGAACGGAACGCGGAGCGGGCCGCTCCTCGATTTCCTATTTGGCCTTGCACCCGATGGGGTTTTCCGTGCCCTGCCGGTTGCCCGGCAGGCGGTAGGCTCTTACCCTACCTTTTCACCCTTACCTCCGCCTTGCGGCGAAGGCGGTTTATTTTCTGTGGCACTATCCGTCAACATGCCTTGAAGCACATCGCCCGCGTGTATCCTTGACAGGTTACGCGGCATCGCGCCCTCCGGTGTTCGGACTTTCCTCCCCCGGCCCTTGCGGGCCGAAAGCGATTCTCCGCCCTTCTGAAATCAACCGAAACATACCCTGCCACCTGCCAAAAGCAAGCGGCCAGCCTGCCAGCCAATGGACAGACGAGTGATCCGGCTGGGCCGGCTATTTCCGGATGCGCAGATTTTTCGGGTGGGGGATGATGGGGGGCGGCACGGGAAGGTCCAGCGGGCCGGAAGGTGCGGCTGGGGGGGCTGACATCCGTTGTTTCACCTCCGTGACCACTTCCGTCGCCACTTCGCCGATTTTGGCGTCGGGGAATTTTATGTCGCCCAAGTTGGCGCCGATGCGGTCGGACAAGTTGCCCAGAACGCCGCCCAGTTCCGGCATTTTCGTCCCGACCGGCGGGACCACGGGACGGTCCAGAGTGTCGTAACCGTTGACGAGCCATTCCAGTTTCCCGGTGGCGGTATCAACCATCAGGCCATGAACGGCCACATGGGGGCTGATCAACGGGCTGTGCCGGATGAAGTCAACAGCCCGGATGACGTTTTGGCGTTCGCTGGCAAAGACGCCAAAGTATTCAGCCAGATTGGAAGGCAACTGATTCCGGTCGATGTCCAACGCCTTGAGACGTTCGGTCAATTCCGCGATAGTGGTTCGGGCAATGTGGCAGTCGGTGTGTCCGATGACGGCGATTTCGCGACCGCCCTTGACAGCGCAAGAGAGCGCGAGGGAGCGCATCGTGCTGCTGAGCGGGCCGGTGATGATGTTGCCGGCGGTGCGGAGCCAGATGAAGCTTTCGGCGGGGAGACCCATGATGTCGGGAAACAGCCGGTTCAAGCGGGGATCGATACAAGTCAGGGCGATGACCGGCAATTCGCCGGCGTAATCGGCCACGCGAACGCCCGCGCCCGGATCGCCGCTGAGGGCGCGGTGGTTGGCATTGATGATGGCGTCGAACAGGCGCATAAGAGTCTAGGACGCCGGGTCGGCGTTTTTGGTTTTGGCGCCGCCCATGGCATTTCTCAGGGCGGGAACCTGCTCAAGCAATTTTTCGAACTTGATGCCGGTGAGGCTCTCGATCACCGGGGGCAACTGGCTCATGATCTGGGTGACGTCGGCGGTCAATTTGCTGGCGCCGCCGCCGGGACCGCCGTTGTTGATGATGACGATCTTGTCCGTCTTGGAGAGCGGTTCGCTGATTTTGCCAGCCAGGTCGGGGAGGATGCGCAAGATCAATTCAATGACGGCGGCTTCGTTGTATTGTTTAAAGGACTCGGCTTTGAGCTTCATCGCCTCGGCGGTGGCGGCGCCCTGGGCCTCAATAATGGACGCCTCGGCCAGACCGCGCGCCTTGTTGGCGTCGGCTTCGGCCAAGCCGGTGGCCTTGACCACATCGGCGGCGGCGAAACCCTTGGCCTTGGCGGCGGAGGCGGCGCCGGCGGCTTCGGTTTCGAGTTGGAATTTGGTGGCGTTGGCGAGGGTTTCAACGCGGTAACGCTCGGCGTCCGCCGGCTTTTGGATGTTGGCTTCCAGTTCGCGCTGTTTGCGCAGGATTTCCTGTTGTTGCAGTTCGATCTGCTTTTGTTTGTCAATAATACTGACCTGGACTTCCTCGGCCTTGACCAACTGGCCGGTCTTGAATTTCTGCAAGTCGTAAGCGAGGTCGGACTCCGCCTTCTTCTGATTGACAGCGGCTTGGAAGCTGGCCACGTTGGTTTGGTAATTCCGTTGCGCCTCGGCGATTTTGGTGTCGGCCAGGAATTTCGCTTCCTGTCCGGCCTGGGTGGCTTGGGAGGATCGGATCATGGCGTCCCGGTCGGCCTCGGCCTGGGCGATGACGGCGTCGCGTTTGACCTGGGCGATGCGGGGTTTGCCGAGGGCGTCCAGGTAGCCCTGGCCATCGCGGATGTCGCGGATGGTGAAGCTGACAATGCCCATGCCCATATTGGCCATGTCGCCGGCGGCGACCTCCTGGACTTTGGAAGCGAACTGGTCGCGGTTTTGGTAGATGTCCTCAACCGTCATGGTGCCGAGGATGGCGCGGAGATGGCCTTCCAAGGTTTGGGTGGCGACGTTTTTAATGTCGTCGATTGTTTTGCTCAGGACCTGTTCGGCGGCGGTGGCGATGGAGATATCGTCGCCCTTGATTTTGATTTGGGCGACGCCGTCCACCTTCACCGGGACGCCTTTGCTGGTGTAAACCTCGGGGGTTTGGACATCAATGGTGAGCAACTCAAGGGAGAGGACATCGACTTTTTCGATGACCGGGATGACGAACGTGCCGCCGCCCTTGACGATGCGGAAGCCGCGTGTGCCGACAGTGCCATCCGGCTCGGTGTATTTGCGTTTCCAGCCGGAGACGACGATTACCTGGTTTGGCCCGACCTTGGTGTAGCGGCTGGCCCAGACGGCGGCGAAAAGGAGGAAGACGACGACAATTGCCACTGCGGCAATAACCTCAATACCGGTGGTGGAGACGGCGGGAAGGAAGTCAGCAAGAATAATCGGGATCATAGATTTTTGTATGGGGTATTACGAAACAAGGTCGGGTCAGACAACTGAAACGAAAAATTGGGATTCGGCGATGCGGGTGATTTTGACAGTTTGGCCGTTGCCGACCGGGGCGCCGTTCTGTTCGCGGGCGGGCGCGGTGTAGCGGGTTCCAAACTGGACGTAGGCGATTTCGCCCACGCCGGCAGCGGGGATGGGGGTGATCACAGTGGCGGTGTGGCCGACGAGGGCGCCGACGATGGATTCGCTGGAACCCTGCGTATTGTGAAAAATTATGCCGAAGCCCCATAAGGCGATAGCGGCGATAATCGCGCCACCCAGGATCGACAGGGGAATGCTGATCCAAATATTGCGGGTGGCCTCAATACGCGAAAAGATCAGGCCGAACCCGCCAAAGGCCGTGATGAACAAAGCGATGGTGGTGGGGCTGAAAGGCGCAAGACCAGGCAGGCCGGTGTCCTGAAAACCCGCCTCGGCATGGCCTCCGGTGCCCAGACCAGGGTGAATATCATGTCCTCCGAAAAGGTGTCCCATGAATGCGCTGGCCAAAGCAAAAACGATTCCGACAACAAAACAAATCGCGTAAACCATAAAACAAAGTTTCCATGACTTTGGTCCCGGCGGACCGCCGGAACATACTCCCGGTGAACAGAGAAAGAATAGCGGGAGGCAGTCGTGGTGTCAGCTTAAAAGTGCATTAAAAAAGGCGGCTAAAAAAAGGCTGAAGGCTGACCGATGAACAAATTATTACGTGGACGCTCGCGCGTGGGGCTAAAACGGGAAAAATCGGGCTTCCACCAAGCTGGGGGAGATTCCGCGAATATTCTGTGATGTATTGGCCGGGAGCCGGCTCAGGCGGGGGACGGTTGCCAGGCATCGGCTTCCAACTCGAAGAGCAGGTCGTCGCGGCAGACCCCGCAGTGGGTTGTGATGACGGACAAGGGATGAAGACCCCAGCCGCCGCGCCAGGCTTCAAATGCGGGGATGTCGGCGCGATGTTTCAAGTAGGCCGTGGCACGGGTGAGGTGCGGCAGGGCGAAACCGCGCGAGGTCAAAATCGCTTCCACCACCGCCATGGTTTGTTCGATTTGCCGTCCGAGAGATTCCGGCCAGAGCGTGCGGCCTTCGGGGGCAATGCTGGCGGTGCCGGAGATTAAAAGACGGCGTCCGGCCGGCGAGGAAATTTCCATGGCACGGCTGAAGGAACTGCCGTAGGCGGGGGCGGGACATTGCAGGGGCGAGGGGACTTCGCGGATACGGACAGAGTCATTGAGCGGTTGCATGGCCCAGATACCAACCACCAGGGCGGAGCCGGCCGGATTGCGTCCGGAAATGCCAGTGCTGGCGGGCAACGATCCGGTGCGGAATTTGATCGCGTCGTAGGCTTGGGTCCGAATCTGGTTGAAGTCGTCATACCAGGAAAGAAGTTTATCGAGAAAGAACCAGGTGCGGACGACGTCGCCAAAGGAAAAACCGGCGCTGGCGAGGGCGTCGTTCACGTTTTCCAAAGTCTGGCGGAACTGGTCGGGGCGGGGGATGGAACAATCTTGCGGCCTTAAATCGCCGAGCAAACAATGCCGGATGCCGGCTTCCTCAAACACGGAACCGACGACCCGGCCATGCAGGATGACGGGAGTTGATTTGCCGTCGGTGAAGGCAAAGGCCTGGATTCCGGCGATGGGCTGGTCGTTGTCGGAGGCGCCTTCAACCCAGGTGACAGGCCAGTTGATCCGTCTGAAAACGTGGCGCATGGCTTCCTCCGCCGCCGGTTGGGCGCGGACGGAACCGAAGATCGTCAGGCTGATGATGGTTGCTTCCGCATTGCGCGCCATGACGAACAGGCGCTCGAATGCGTTTATGATTCTTTCGCCGCGCAGCGGTTTGACAGTGAAAGAAAATTCCGAGCCCGTGGCAACAGCGGCAGGCATAGTGGCGTCAGCGGCAGATGTTAATAGACTCATTATGGACACAATAGACGCCCAAGGTGCGGGCGCGGTTACGGATCACGCAAGATTCATGCCGCAAAATAAAAGGCATTATTTCGTATCCAAATGACGGCAATGCGCGTCTTTAATATGAGAGAGGCCGCACGGCCCGCCACAGAGTGAAAACGCTATTAATCATCATCAGTCTCGTCTTGGCGTCCTGCCACGTATTTGGGGCGGTGGATCGTCCAGCGGGAGTATATGAGAGCGCGGAAGCGCTGACGGCGAAGAATCCCATAGACGAAATGGTATTGGGGCGGTTGAAGGAATTGGACATCCAGCCGGCGCGGGTGTGTTCGGACGGGGTGTTTGTGCGTCGAGTGTATCTGGACGTGATTGGGACACTGCCGTCAGGGTTTGAGGCAGAACAATTCATCATGGACCGGAATCCGGACAAGCGGCGTCTGCTGATAGACCGGTTATTGCAGCGGGAAGAGTTTGCCGATTATTGGACGATGAAATGGGGCGACCTGCTGCGGGTCAAGGCGGAGTTTCCAATCAATTTATGGCCGAACGCGGCCCAGGCCTACCACCGATGGATTCGCGACTGCGTGCAGGAGAATCTGCCATACGACCAGTTCGTGCGAAAGCTGCTGACCTCCAGCGGGAGCAATTTCCGGGTGCCGCCGGTCAATTTCTACCGGGCGGTGCCAAACCGGGAGCCGCAGACGATGGCGAAAGCCGTGGCCTTGACGTTCATGGGGGTTCGGACGGACAAATGGCCGGCGGCCAAGCTGTCCGGCATGGCGGGATGTTTTTCTGAAATCGGCTACAAGGCGACGGCGGAGTGGAAGGAAGAGATCGTGCTGTTCGACCTGACCAAAACCACCAACCGTCCGGCCCGTTCCGCCACGATGCCGGATGGAACAACACTGCGCTGGCCGGCGGAACGCGATCCCCGGGAAGTGTTTGCCGATTGGCTGATCACGCCGCAAAACCCGTGGTTCACCCAGAACATCGCGAACCGGGCGTGGTCGTGGCTGCTGGGGCGCGGCATTGTGGAGGAAGCGGACGACATCCGGCCGGACAATCCGCCATCGAACCCCAAACTTTTGGCGTGGCTGGAAAAGGAAATGATCTCCTCCCATTACGACCTCAAGCATTTATTCCGGGTGATCCTCAATTCCAAGACCTACCAGCTATCGCCGATACCGAAATCGGACCGGCCGGAAGCGGCGGTGAACTTTGCCTTTCATCCGTTGCGGCGGATGGAGGCGGAGGTGTTGATAGACGCGTTGGACCAGTTGACGGGAGGGACGGAGAATTATTCCAGCGCGACGCCGGAGCCTTACACATTCATTCCGGAAAACGTGCGCTCGATTGCGCTGCCGGACGGGAGCATCAGCAGCGCTTTTCTGGACATGTTTGGGCGGCCGCCGAGGGATACAGGGCTGGAATCGGAGCGGAACAACCATCCGGCGGCCGATCAGCGGCTGCACCTGTTGAATTCCAGCCATATTGAGTTAAACTTGGAGACAAGCCCGATGGTGCAAAATTTGAACCGCTCCAACAAGCCGGGGCGCGAGATTGCGACCATCCTCTACTTGAAAATTCTTTCACGCTACCCGACGGAAGCGGAAATAAGGACGGGAGAAGGATATTTTCAAGGCAAAAGCATGAACAGGCGGCAGGCGGTGCAGGATCTGGCTTGGGCATTGATTAACAGCCCGGAATTTCTTTACCGGCATTGAGCAAAGACCGATAAAAAGAAAGGCAACAGCATGAGTATGAAAGAAGACGGAACAGGCGAGCCGTTCAAACTGTATTCGGACGCGTTGATTTCGCGCCTGCGCGAAAGCGCCATCACCCGCCGTGAAGCGGTGCGGCGCGCGTTGCTGGGCGCGGGCGGGCTGATGCTGGGCCATCACTTGAGCCTGCAAACCCTGGCGGCGGCGCCTCTGGCGCAGGCAAAGGCCAAATCGGTCATTCAAATCTGGATGTGGGGCGGGCCGCCGCACTTGGACACTTTTGACCCGAAACCGGAGGCGGGATCGGATTATTGCGGGCCGTTGAGCAAGCCCATCGACACCAATGTCCCTGGAATCAGAATCTGCCAACTGTTGCCGCTGCTGGCCAGGCAGGCGGACAAGTATTCCATCATACGAAGCATGACCCACGGCAACAACGGCCATGAGACGGCGGCTTACTTTGTGCAGACGGCGCGGCCGCCCGGCGGACATGATGTTTACCCGTGCGCCGGGGCGGTGGTTTCGCTGTTCAAGGGATACAATGCGGATTACAAGGGCCTGATCCCGCCGTATATTGTGTTGACAGAGCCGCAGGGGCGGTTCTCAGAGGCGGGATTTTTGGGGACGCGCTTCCAGCCTTTTGCCACCGGAGGCGATCCGGCCCGAACGCCGTTCGCGGTGGAAGGAGTGGTGAGCGAAAAGATATCGGGGAGCCGCCAGGTGGAGCGGCGCGAATTGCTGCGCCATCTGGACACGTTTTCGCGCGCCGTGCCGGCCAACGTGGAACTGGCGGCATCGGCCAAGGCGGAAAAAGAGGCGTATGACCTGATCCTGGGCGACGCGGGAAAAGTCTTTGATCTGTCGGACGAGAAGCCCGAATTGCGGGATCGTTACGGACGCACCACCTTTGGCCAGTCCTGCCTGGTGGCGCGGCGGCTGGTGCAACGAGGGGTGCCTTACATCACAATCAACTACAAAGGCGACTGGGACACGCACAAGAATAATTTCACGACCATGAACCGGCGGTTGCCGGAGACGGATAAAGGGCTGTCCACGCTCTTGCAGGATTTGAGCGACCACGGTTTGTTGGACAAGACCATCGTTTGGTGCGGAGGCGAGTTCGGGCGGACGCCCAAGATCATGTGGGAAGCGCCGTGGAATGGCGGACGCGGCCATCATGGAGAAGTTTTTTCCGTGGTGGTGGCGGGCGGGGGATTCAAGGGCGGCCAGGTGATCGGCTCTTCCGACGCCAAAGGCGAGCTGGTGCAGGCGCGGCCGGTTTACCCGTGCGACCTGCTGGGGAGCATGTATGAATTGCTCGGCATTGACCCGAATGGGAAATTGCCGCATCCCCAAGGTATGGACGTGCGCGCGACGCCGACAGCGGCAGAAGGGGCAAAACAAGGAGGACTGCTCAGGGAAATCATGTGACCAACGCCGGATCGCATTGCGCATGACAACTTTTTTACGAAACCAATTCCTCCTGGCGCTGGCCGGCGCGCTGGCGCTTGCGGCCGGGGCGCAAGGGCAGCAATCCGTTTCGCCGCACATCGGTTATGTTTATCCCGCTGGCGGACGGCAGGGAACCTCGTTCCAGATCAAAGTGGGCGGGCAACGCCTGCAAAATGTCACCAATATTTATTTCACAGGCGGCGGGATTCGGGCGGTCATTGCCGATTACTCCCGGCCGATGACCGGCCAGGAGGCCAACGAACTGCGGCAAAAGTTGAAGGAACTTCAGGATAAAAGGGCGGGCGGCGGGACCGGAACGGGGCAAGTTTGGACGGAGGCGGACCGGGCCATGGTGATGGAAATCCGGCGCAAGCTGGCCAAATTTCAAAGGAAACCGGCCAACCCGGCGATTGCGGAAACGGTCACGGTGAAGATTACAATCGCGACCAACGCGGAACCGGGGGAGCGGGAAATCCGGCTGGGAACACCGCAGGCGCTGTCCCAGCCGCTGGTGTTTTGCGTGGGGCAACTGCCGGAGTTCATCAAGCCCGCCCCTTCGACCGACGCCGAAAACCCGGAAGGCGGGCTGAAGCGGAACAACGCCATCGAAAGAGCCGTCGCGCCCGTCCAGTCGCACGTCATGCTGCCGTGCGTGGTCAACGGCCAGATTCTGCCCGGCGGGGTGGACCTTTACCGGTTTCAAGCGCGCCAGGGGCAGCGATTGGTCATCGCGGCTAGTGCGCGGGAGTTGATCCCCTATCTGGCGGACGCCGTGCCGGGGTGGTTTCAGGCGGTGCTTTCCCTGTACGATGCGCAAGGGCATGAAGTGGCTTGCGCGGATCATTTCCAATTTCATCCCGACCCGGTTCTTTACTACGACGTTCCCAAGGATGGGGAATACATCTTCCAGATCAGGGATTCCATTTATCGCGGGCGCGAGGATTTCATCTATCGCATCACCGCCGGGCAATTGCCGTTTGTGACCGGGATGTTTCCGCTGGGCGGTCCGGCGGGGGAGCAAACCAAGGTGAAGCTGACCGGGTGGAACCTGCCCGATGTTTCATTGACGGAAGATGCGGGGGATTTGAAGCCGGGCACGTATCCGCTGACGGCGCGGTCGAAAGACATGGTTTTTGACCCCAGACCCTTTGCCGTGGATGCGTTGCCGGAATGTGTTTCTGAAAAAGGAAACGACACGCGCGCCACCGCCCAATCCGTGACCCTTCCGGTCATCATCAACGGGCGCATCGAACAACCGGGGCAATGGAATATTTTCCGTTTTCACGGCAAGGCCGGGGAAGAGATCGTCGCGGAAGTCACGGCGCGGCGGCTGGATTCGCCGTTGGATTCCGTGATCAGCCTGGTTGATGCGAGCGGCGTTCAGTTGGCGTTCAACGACGATTACGAGGATAAAGGGGCGGGGCTGCAAACGCAGTATGCGGATTCGTATTTGCGCGCCACCCTGCCGAAAACAGGGGTGTATTACCTGTCATTAGGCGACGCGCAACATGCGGGCGGCCCGGAATATTCCTACCGGCTTCGTCTGAGCGAGCCGCGGCCGGACTTTGAATTGCGGGTTACGCCTTCCAGCCTGACCGTGCGCGGCGGGATGTCGGCGTCGCTCACGGTTTATGCGCTGCGCCGGGACGGATTTTCCAATGAGATTACCTTGCGCTTGAAAGGCGCGCCGGCGGGATATGCGTTGAGCGGAGCCGTGGTGCCGGCCAATCAGGACAAGGTGCAATGCACCCTCACCACTCCGCATCTTGCCGATGAAACACTCATCAAGGTGGCCTTGGAAGGATACAGTCAGGCGGGGGAGGAAAAAATCGTCCGCCCGGCCATTCCGTCCGAGAACATGATGCAGGCTTTCGCCTATTGGCACTTGGTGCCGTCCCAGGAATTGGACGTCCTGGTGCTGAACCGGGCCAGACTCAGGTTCAGCCTGGCGATTCTGGATCCGACCCCGCTCAAGATTCCGGCGGGCGGCTCGGCCGGGTTGCGCATCAAAACCCCGGCCCAAGCCTTTGCCAACACCATGCGACTTGAGTTAAACGATCCGCCGGAAGGCATCACCCTGGCCGAAGTTGTGCCGGGGGAGGGGGAGACGAAACTGGTGCTGCACAGCGACGCGAGCAAGATCAAGCCTGGAGCGACGGGGAGCCTGGTGGTCAACATCGTGGCCAAAATGGGAAAACAAAACGCCAAGCCGGGCGGCAAGGCGCGGATGAATCAAAACAGCGTGGTGCTGGGTGTGCTGCCGGCCATACGCTACGAAATCGTCGCCCCCGCGCTGGCGGCCAAGTAATTTCATTGTCACTTCGCCCGGGTTGTCGCCGACGGGAACGGCACGGCCTGCCCTCGCCCGCTTGCGCGGGCAAGGGAGGAACATTGTCCGTCCCCGTGGAAATTTCGCGATCACTTTGGCCTGTTTGTCTCCTGATTTACAGGCCGGCTTGTTTAAAGGACGCCTTGGTCGAGCATGGCTTCGGCTACTTTGCGGAAACCGGCGATGTTTGCGCCGTTCACATAATTGACAAAGCCATCCTGACTGCCGTATCGGACGCATTGGTTGTGGATGGCTTTCATGATGTCGCTGAGACGCTTGTCCACTTCGTCGTTGGACCATTGCAGGCGCAGGCTGTTTTGGCTCATTTCCAGGCCGCTGACGGAGACACCGCCGGCATTGGCGGCTTTGCCGGGGCCGAAGGCGATCTTCTTGCCCAAAAACACTTCGACCGCTTCCGGGGTGGAAGGCATGTTGGCGCCTTCACCCACGCACAGGCAGCCGTTGCCGACGAGGGTTTGGGCGTCGGCGCCGCCGAGTTCGTTCTGGGTGGAGCAGGGCAGTGCAACCTGACAGGCGACACTCCAAGGCTTTTTGCCGGGGAAAAACTCGCATTTGAAATGTTCGGCGTATTCCTTGATGCGGCCGCGTTTGACGTTTTTAAGCTCCTTGAGGAAGGCCAGTTTTTCGGGATCAATCCCGTTGCGGTCGTAAATATAGCCGCTGGAGTCGGATAGGGTCACCACATGCGCGCCCAGCATGAAGGCTTTTTCGGCGGCAAATTGGGCGACGTTGCCGGAGCCGGAAATGACGACGATTTTGTTGTTAATAGAGTTGCTCTTGGTGCGCAACATTTCCTCGACGAAGTAAATCAGGCCGTAGCCGGTGGCTTCTTCGCGGATGCGGCTGCCGCTCCAGTTAATGCTTTTGCCGGTGAGCACACCGGTGAATTCGTTGCGTATTTTTTTGTATTGGCCGAAGAGAAAACCGATTTCCCGTCCGCCCACCCCGATGTCGCCGGCAGGCACGTCCGTGTCGGGGCCGATGTGGCGGAAGAGTTCGGTCATGAACGCCTGGCAGAAGGACATCACTTCGTCGTCGGTCTTGCCTTTGGGATCAAAATCGGAGCCGCCTTTGCCGCCGCCCATGGGGAGGGTGGTGAGGGCGTTTTTAAGAACCTGCTCGAAGGCGAGGAACTTCAAGGTGCCGAGAGTGACAGAAGGATGGAAGCGCAGGCCACCCTTGTAAGGCCCGATGGCGCTGTTCATCTGGATGCGGAAGCCGCGGTTGATCTGGACCTCGCCATGGGAATCCTTCCAAGTGACGCGGAAGAGAATGGCGCGTTCCGGTTCGGTCATGCGCTCGAGAATTTTGGCCTTTTTGTATTTGGGATTTTTCTCGATGAAGGGCCAGACAGACTTGGCGACTTCGGTCACGGCCTGGTGAAACTCGGTTTCGGCGGGGTAGCGATTTTTTAAAACGGTTAGAAAACCCGATAATTCATTTGTCATAGTGAGAACTTTCTGACGGATACAATGGTTGGACGAAAACTAAAGCGCGTTTTCACCAGTCTCCCCGGTGCGAATACGAACCGCTTCCTCAATGGAGCTGACGAAAACCTTGCCGTCCCCGATTTTGCCGGTTTTGGCGGCCTTCACAATGGCGGCGACGGCGGCAGCCTCGATGCTGTCAGGAACAACGACGACTAATTTGACCTTGGGCAGAAAATCCACGGTATATTCGCTGCCGCGATAAATTTCGGTGTGTCCTTTTTGGCGGCCGAAGCCTTTTACCTCCACAACGGTCATACCGACGATGCCCACTTCAGCGAGCGCGCTTTTAACATCTTCGACTTTGAATGGTTTGATGATGGCTTCGATTTTTTTCATGCGTATCGCTTTCCTGTAAGTGCTGTGAGGCAGAGGCTAAGGCCGGGAGCGGCTTACATTCTTTACAAATTTTGCGATTCGCCAAGCTTTTCTTGACCCACAATAACACGGTTTCACGGGTTGCAAAAGGCAGACGGAAGCGGGCGCGCGGGGCGGCGGCGTTAGAAATTGAGGGATTTGACCGCGTCCATCGCGCTGGCCAGGACAGCTCTTGGGAAGATGCCGAGGTAAAGCATCGCCGCCATGCATACGGCCAATGGAATGCGGACGCCGGCCGGCACGGCTATGGGGGACAAGTCGGGAGGGTCCTTGGCCCAATACATCACCCGGATCACAGCGAAATAGTAGTATAATGAAATGACCACGCCCACCAAGGCCACGCCCGCCAGCCAATAGCAATAGCAGTCAACCGCGCCCCGCTCGATCAAGGCCCGGAGCAGCAGGAATTTGCCCAGAAAACCGGCCAGCGGCGGAATGCCGGCCAGCGAAACCATGACCAATGACAACGCTGCCGCCAGGAAAGGCGAGCGCCGGCCCAATCCGGCCAGCGTCCCGATGTCTTCGCTGTCGCGCATTACCAGGCCGATGATGAGGAAAGCGGCGGCGAGGGTGAAAAGGTATCCGGCCAGATAATACAAGACCGCTGCGGAACCGGAGGCGCTGAACGCCACCACGCCGAGCAGCAAATAGCCGGCGTTGGAGATGCTGGAATAACCGAGCAACCGTTTCAGATTCCGTTGCGGGATGGCGCAAAGGTTGCCGTAAAGGATGGTGATGCCGGCGGCGAGCATGAGAATTTTATCCCACTGCAAAGCCAGCCTCGGCATGGCGAGGAACAACACGCGCAAGACAAGGACAAAACCGGCCGCTTTGGAGCCGATGGCCAGAAAAGCGGTCACGGGCGTCGGCGCGCCTTGGTAAACATCGGGCGCCCACACTTGCAACGGGAAGGCGGCGATTTTGAAACTAAGCCCGAACAAGACCAATAACATCCCCAGCCAGTAAACCTTGTTTTGATCCAAGGCCGCGCCGGCGGCGTTGAGGCGGACAAAGTTGGTCTCGTTGGCCGATCCGAAAATCAGGGCGATGCCGAAAACAAGGATGGAAGCGGAGAGCGCGCTCAGGATCAGATATTTGACGCCGGCTTCGAGGGAGCAAAGGCGCGAACGCTGAAAACTGACCAGCACATAAAAGCAGATCGACATCAATTCCAAGGCGACGAAGACCATCACGAAATCATTGGCCGCCGCCGCCAGCATCATGCCGGTCAACGCCACGAGCACAATGACGTGAAATTCCCCGATGCCCATCGGGATGCGGTCGGCGCAAAGGTTGGCCATGAACACGATGAAAATGGCCGTGACGAGGAAGAATCGCTGGAAGAAAAGAGCCAGACCATCCTGGGCCAGCATGGAGTCCGCCGAGCCGGGCGCGCAGGGGGCGATGTTGAAACTGATGGCGAGGATGGCGAACAAACCGGCCATCGACACGAAACCGAGCCGGGACCTGACTCGCGGTCCCGCCCACAAGTCGGACACCAGCAGGAGCATGGCCAGGCTGGCGACAAGGATTTCCAGAGTAAGGGAAGAAAAGTTCATTTGGCGGACCAGCCTTTCGGAACAGAGGACAATTGAACGGCTTCCGCGCCGACCATGCGCACGACCGGCGCAACATTGGTTTTGATTTTGTCAGTCAATAATCTGGGGAAACAACCAAAAAGAATCAGACCGCCCAAAAGCAGGCAATAAGGCATTTTCCGGGCAAGGGTCAGCGGGTCGCCGATGGCTGTCCACTCTTTGGGACCGTGCCAGATATCGCGAATGGCGCGGAACATATAGACGCCGGCAATGATCAGGGCGCCCCAGATGGCCAGGACGGCGATCACTTCCGACCGTTGCCAACTACCGAAGAAAACCAGAATCTCCCCGGGGAATCCGGCGAAACCCGGCAGGCCGCATCCGGCCAGCATCGCCATAATCATGACCGTGCCGATGAAAGGCAATTTGCGCAACAACCCGCCCATTTGATCCATGTCCGTGGTTTGGAGTTCGTCCCGCAAGTAACCACTCAAGGCGTAGGTCAGGGCGGCCAAAAAACCGTGGGCGATCATGATGACCACCGTTCCGGTAATGCCGATCAGGCTCAGGCTGGCGATGCCGAGGAAGGCGAAACCCATGTGCGCCACGCTGGAATTGCCGATCAGCATGTTCAAATCGCGCTGGCGCATGGCGACCAATCCGCAATAGAGGATGTTGCCGAGGCAGAGGATGGAAAGGATGACGGCCCAATGCCGGGCTTCGTCCGGCATGAAAGGCAGGGCAATGCGGATCAGGCCGTAAAGGCCGAATTTTTTCAGCACGCCGGCGTGAATCATGGCCGTGCCGGTGGGGGCGGAAGCGTAACCCAAAGGCGCCCAAGTGTGGAAGGGCCACAACGAAACCAAAATGCCGAACCCGAACAAAAGCACCGGGAAGATGAGATGTTGCGGCGCCTGAGCCATGGGATTGGCCTTGAAATATTCGGTGAGCGTCACGATGTCGAGCGTCCGGTCCGGCGGCGGCAGTTGCAGATAAAGCGCAATCAGGCCGAGCAGAACGAGGAGGGCGCCAAAGCTCAGGTAGAGCGTGATCTGGAACGCGGCGAAATTTTTATTTTCACCCCTGCCCCACACCCCGATCATGATAAAGACCGGCACGAGCGCCAGTTCGTGGAAGAAATAAAAGAAAAACAAATCAAGCGAGGCGAATGCCCCAAGAATGCCGCCGCCCATGGTCAGGAGCAGGATGTAAAATTCCTTCTCGCGCGTGGTGACGCGGTAAGAGACACAGGTGGCCGCGAACACCACCACCGCGCCCATCAGGATCAAGCCGATGTTGATGCCATCCGCGCCGACGTGATAACTCATGCCCAAGGCGGATGCCCATGTGATCTGCTGCACGAATTGAAAACCCCGTGCGGCGGCGGCGGTGTCGAATTTGCAGAACGCGGTCACGGCCAGGATGAGGGAGGCAAAGGTGGCCAGCAGCGCGAGGCTGCGGATGACAAACCGATAGTTCCGCGGGATCAACACGATCAGCAACGCGGTCAGCATCGGCAGCAAAAAAATGTAGGTAAGCAGTGACATGGGTTACCGGAGCAGGATGAGGTAAAGGGCGAGGGCAATGCCCGCCGCGAACAGGAAAGTGTAGGTTTGCAAATTGCCGGTCTGGACAAGGCGCAGGGCGCGCCCGGTCAGATCGACTCCGCCTTGGATGCCGCGGATGAACAATTGCAGGCCGATGTCCAAGCCCTGGGCGAATTTGGCCAGGGCATCCAGAGTCGCCTTGATCAGCGCGTCATATATTTCGTCAAAGTAGAATTTGTTGCGGAGCAGGCGGCTCAAGGGGGCCACCCGGACCGGCAACGGGTCCGTCTGGGCTTTGCCATACAAAAGCCAGGCGGCGAAACAGCCCAAGGCAAAAACGGCAATGCCGAGGAAAGCCGGGGTCGGAGCGGCGCGGAACGGTTCCAGCGGAGCGAAGAATTCCGGCGCCGCTTTGCCAAACTGCGCGGCCATCAATTGATAAATGCCAAAGAAACCGCCGAACACCGTCGCCACCCCCAAAAACATCAGCGGCCAGGTCATGACTGCGGGGGATTCGTGGGCGTGGTTGGGAAGGTCGGATTTCGCCCGGCCCAAAAACACGACGAAGAAGAGGCGGAACATGTAAAAAGTGGTCAGGAACGCGACAAACACCGCCAGCACGAACAGCGTCTTGTTGCCGTTGAATGCCGCCGCCAGAACGGCATCCTTGCTGTAAAAGCCGCTCAAGGGCGGGAAACCGCACAAAGCGAGAGTCGCGGCCAGGAAGGTCCAGAAAGTGACGGGCATTTTCTCTCTGAGCCGGCCCATTTTCCAGATGTCCTGCTCGCCGCTCAAGGCGTGAATGACGGAACCGGCGCCGAGGAACAAGAGAGCCTTGAAAAAGGCGTGCGCGGTCAGGTGATACATGGCGGCGGGAGGTTCGCCCAGGCCGACTGCCCTCACCATATAGCCCAATTGGGACAAGGTAGAATAAGCCAGAATGCGTTTGATGTCATTTTGCTGGCAGGCGATGAGGGCGGATAACAGGGCCGTTATACCGCCGATCCACGCGATGACGTTCAAGGTGGGAATATCAAATATGAAGAACACCCGGCAAAGCATGTAAACGCCCGCCGCCACCATGGTGGCGGCATGGATCAAGGCGCTGACGGGGGTGGGGCCTTCCATCGCGTCCGGCAGCCAGACGTGGAGGGGAAATTGGGCTGATTTGCCGACCGCGCCGCAAAAGATCAGCAAGCCGACGGCGGTGGTGGCGGTGGCAAAAATCCCGGGATTGGCGGCCATCGCGCTTTTTACGCCGGCAAAATTTAATTGGGCCGTCACCGCCCAGACCAAAATGATGCCGCAGAGGAAACCGAAGTCGCCCAGACGATTGGTCAGGAACGCCTTTTTGGCTGCCAGCGCCGCCGAGGGACGTTCGTACCAAAAACCGATGAGCAGGTAGCTGGAAAGGCCGACCAATTCCCAAAAGATGAACATTTGCAGGAAATTGGCGCTGAGCACAACCCCGAGCATGGAGAAGGTGAAGAAGCTCATGCAGGCGAAAAAGCGCGAATATGAGCGGTCGCCTTTCATGTAGGCGACGGAATAGATATGGATCGAGCTGCCCACGCCGGTCACGATCAAGAGCATGAGCAGGCTCAAGCGGTCAAAGTGGAGGCCGAAATCGACGTTAAGACGGCCGACCTGCAACCAGTTGCAGACGATGTCATCCGGCATGATCCCGGTCATGCAGTTGACAAAAAGGTCCGCGCTCAGCAGCAGTGAAATCAGAATGGCGCCGACGGATAGCGTCATGCTCAGGCGCGGGTTCTTTTGCGTGAACAGCGCGATGGCAGCCGCCGCGAAGAGCGGCAGAAACAAAATGAGCCAGGGCAGCAGGTTGTTCATGATTATAATCTCATCGTCGCCAAATCCTCGACGTGGGCGGTGCGGCGCCGGCGATAGAGCGCGACGATCAAGGCCAGACCGAGGGCGACCTCGGCGGCGGCCACGGTAATGATAAACAGAACCAGGACCTGGCCTTTGATGTTATTGTTAAAGCGGGAAAAGGCCACCAGGGCGAGGTTGGCCGCGTTGAGCATCAACTCCAGCGACATAAACATGACGATGAGATTGCGGCGCACAATGACGCCCAACAGGCCCACACAAAACAGTAGAATGCTTACCACCAAATAATCCTGCAGGCTCACGGCGCTCATTTGAGGTCCTTTTTGCTGAGAAGTACTGTGCCGATCACGGCCACCAAAAGCAGCAATGACAAAATTTCAACAGGCAGGGCGAAATCGGTAAAGATGCTTTTGCCAATCAGTTTGGTCGATCCCTCCAGGGCGGGTTGGGCCAGGAGCTGGCCGACGTCGGACTGCTTGAGAGTGCGGATCATGGCGAAAGCGATCACGCCCACGGCAACCACGCCCAAAACGGCCATCGCGCTTTTGATGCGCCGCCGGTCCTCCTCCTTCAAATCCAGGAGCATGATGACAAAGACGAACAGGACCATGACCGCGCCGGCATAGACGAGCACCTGCACGGCGGCGAGGAAAAAGGCGTGCAACTGGACGAACAAGCCGGCCATGAAGACAATGGTCAGGACCAGGAACATCGCGCTGGTGACGGGACTGCGCGAGAACGGATTGGCCATGACCAAAACGCCGCAAAGCAGCGTCAAACCGGCAAAAAGATAAAAGAAAACGCTTTCCATCTATTTATGCTTCCACTTCCAAATCTTGTCGTCATGCACCCCGCCCAGAGACAGGAGCTTTTCCTTGTTATAAACCATTTCCTTGCGGGACAAGCCAACGAGCGAATAATCCTTCATCAGGAAAATCGCCTCTTCCGGGCAAACCTCCTGGCAAAGTCCGCAATAAATGCAACGCAACATGTCGATTTCAAATTCCTTGGGACCCTTCTCCACATTGCCCGCGCCGGGCATTCCTTCCGGGCCGGGAGGGGTGATGCGAATGGCCTTGGGCGGGCAGACGAATTCGCAAAGCTGGCAGGACACGCACTTGGTGCGTTGCTCCGGGTCTTTGACCAGATAAGGCGCGCCGCGGTACCCTTCCGGCACCGTCCATCTTTCCTCGGGATACTGCATCGTCACCGACTTCTTGAAGAAGTGACGGACAGTTACGCGCAAGCCCTGCACGACCGCCGGCAGGTAGAGGCGCTCCCAAAAATTCAATTTTGTGCGTTTAACAATCATTCAGTTTCATGGCTTGGCCACGGCCCAAAGCCAGAGAGCGGTTGCGACGATGTTCAGCAAAGAAAGCGGCAAAAACCGCCGCCAGCCCAGGTCCATCAATTGGTCATAACGGAACCGCGGCCACATCCAGCGCACCCAGATAAATATCCCCATCAAGACCATGACCTTGCCGAAAAAGACACAAATCTGCGCCACGCCGATCAGATTGGACGGATGGGGATTGTCCAATCCGGCGAAGGGCAGCGTCCAGCCGCCCAGGAACAAGGTGACCATCATGGCCGACACCGCAATCATATTGGCGTATTCGCCCATGAAAAAAAGCGCGAACTTCATCGAACTGTATTCCGTGTGGTAGCCGCCGACCAATTCCTGCTCGGATTCGGGAAAGTCAAAAGGCAGCCGGTTGGTTTCGGCAAAGGCCGAGACCATGAAAATAATAAAGGAAAGCGGCGCGTAAACGATCAGCCAGCCGTGCTGCGCCTGGTGTTCGATCACGCTGCTGAGGTTCAAATCGCCCACAATCAGGAAAACAGGGATGACTGACAATCCCATGGCAACCTCGTACGAAATCAATTGCGCGGAAGAACGGATGCTGCCAAGGAAGGGATATTTGGAATTGGAAGCGTAGCCGGCCAGGACAATGCCATAGACCCCGAGCGAGACGATGCCGAACGTGTA
>Ga0181535_10000984_pt1 | contig 39217 bp, 33 predicted proteins | sample PEATcosm2014_Bin_44_FD_119774 | JGI IMG/M metagenome (GOLD analysis project Ga0181535, IMG submission 119774) | Peatland microbial communities from MTU Mesocosm Facility, Houghton, MI, USA - PEATcosm2014_Bin17_30_metaG | ecosystem: Environmental > Terrestrial > Soil > Wetlands > Peat | place... | reverse complement strand
TCATCATCTGTCCCGCCATCTATTTCGGGGGACAGCGGTTAACTGCAAGAACAGAAGTGCTTGATTAAGCACGATCGCTGGCCTTGCGGCGGGTGAACTCCTTCACCACAACCAACACCACAATTACACCTCGGAGGTAGATTTTTTGTCAACACGTGGGAGGACAATGTGAATTCCCCATGGGGTAAAATCGTCGCGTGGGTGCATGAAAACGCTGGCAAATGAAGACGACGAGCAGCTGATTGTTCAAAGATTGCTGCAAATTGATTCCACCTGCGAAGGCAGATGGGGCAGGATGACGGCTGCCGGGATGGTTTGCCATTTGAACGATTCGTTTCGCGTTGCGATCGGCGAACGGGAGGCGCAGTCGAGAAGCAATTGGATGATGCGCTCGGCCTTCAAATGGGTTGGATTGTGGCTGCCGGCAAAATGGCCTCACGGAGTCAAGACTGTTCCGGAATGCGACCAGGAGACTGGCGGAACTCCTCCTGCGGAGTTTGCTGCCGATGTGACCGAACTTCTGAGGCTGCTGGAGATTTTTACGACGCAACCGCGAGAGTTTACCTGGCAGCCGCATCCGATTTTTGGAGAGATGACTGACAAGGAGTGGATGCGCTGGGGCTACCTCCACATGGACCACCATCTGAGGCAGTTTGGCGTGTAGCGCAGCCGCCGCTCAGGCGGAGATGCTCAGTTTTGCGGGCGATTCCACGGCGATCGGCTTGGCTTTTGCCGATGCGCTGATGGAGTCGGAGACTACCCAGGCAGCGCCGCCTATGGCAATGGAGACGGCACTGCCGGCCCAATTGAAGTGATTGTTCGGCGCGGCGTGGACATTTGGAATCCAGAACAGGAACTCGAAGATCACGATCTCAACGGTGAGTAGACGCGCTGCAAGCGGGGCCATGATACCCGTGAGGATGGAAACCGCGGACGCGAAAAAACCCAGTGTGGTGGCATAGGCCCAGAACATCCTGCTCGGTGGCAGCCATGCTGGGATGGCACCCAACAGGCCAGGCATGTCTTTGATGTGGACGATGCCGAAAGAAATGGGGCAAATGCCGAAGAGGAGCACGAAGAAGGATCGGCGGCGGGCAATGGCCGAACCGGGAGGCGAGAAGGCTGCCCAGATGACCAGGCCGCCGGCAACCAGGGAGAACTCCTCAAAGACATTCCCGATGGGGTCAAAATTCCCCAGATCCGCAAAGCATTGAGGCACCCAGATAAGCATGAAAACTGAGTAGACAATCGTGAGCGTAAGGGCGGCGGCACGCGCGGTGCGGGGAATCAAGAACCCAATGCCTGCGGCGAGCTCAATGATCGCGGTGAGATAGGCGAGCGGAACGCGCAAAGGGACGTTGGGCCCGACGTTCTGCCATTGCGTGGCGAACTCGCCGGAGACCAAGCCGAGGACGCCGAGATAGATAGCGGCTCCGCCGTAGACGAAAAGCCCGAGATTGGATGCGATGCTGCGGTCGTTTGCCATCGAGTGCCGGTGTTTCAGTGTCTTAGGCCGAGTTGCGGTGGACCATATCCACTTTGCACGATTTGATGCTGACCATTACTGACCACCGGGCCCCAGGCTTAACGTTCCGGATCTTCCGCAGAATCGCGTGCGACTAGTTGTGTTTGCCCTTCCACTCGGCGTAGGGGGCTTGGAAGTCTTCGATGCCGTCCTCTTTAAAGACCCATAACCTTGTGGCAACTTCGTCAATCAAGTCGTGATCGTGCGTGACCAATAGCACGGTGCCTTCATAGCGCTGCAGCGCGATGTTGAGGGCGTTAATGGCTTCAAGGTCGAGGTGGTTGGTAGGTTCGTCGAAGATGAGGAAATTGGGCTTGGTGAGGATGAGCTTGCAGAAGGCCAGCCGGGCTTGCTCGCCGCCGCTGAGAGCTTTGGTTTGCTTGTCGCCTTCTTCGCCGCTGAAGAGCATCTGCCCGAGAATGCCTCGGATCTCTTCGACGTGGGCGGCGGGGTTCCAGCGATGGAGCCACTCGGCCACGGTAAGCCCTGGTTCAATGGTGGAACCAACATCCTGAGGAAAGTAGCCGATCTGGGCTTCATGGCCCCAGAAGACAGAGCCGGAGTCGAGATCGAATCCCTTGTCGGCGAGGCCGGGATAGTTTGCCAACAAGCTTTTGATGAGCGTGGTTTTCCCGGCGCCGTTGCGACCCATCAGGCAGATCCGCTCGCCGCGAAGGACGTTGGCGGTAAATCCGTCGATGACCTTGTTGTCGTCGTAGAGCTTGGTGATGTGTTTGAACTCGAGGACATGCTTGCCGCTGGGGCGCACCTGGTCGAAGCGGATGTAGGGGCGCTGAATGTTGGAGCGGGCAAGGTCGTTGGTCTGCAGGCGCTCCACCTCTTTGCGCCGGCTCGTCACCTGGGTGGAGCGGGTTCCGGCGGCGAAGCGGGCGATGAAGTCGTTGAGCTGAGCGATCTTCTTTTCGCGCTGGGCGTTTTGCGACTCGAGCGTTGAGCGGATCTGCGTTTTGGCCATCACCATGTCGTCGTATCCACCGGTATAGACAATGATGGTTTCGTAGTCGATGTCGGCCGTGTGAGTGGTGACGCTGTTGAGAAAATGGCGATCGTGGGAGATCGCGATGAGGGTGCCGTCGTAGCCGTGCAGGAAGTCCTGAAGCCAGTGGATGGATTCAAGATCGAGGTAGTTGGTGGGCTCGTCAAGCAGCAGGGCTTCCGGCTTGCCGAAGAGGGCCTGGGCAAGCAGGACGCGGACTTTCTGGCCGCCCTGGAGCTCGCCCATCTTGCGGTCGTGGAGGGATTCGGGGATGTCGAGACCGTCGAGAAGAACAGCTGCATCGGACTCAGCCGTGTAGCCGTCCTCGTCGCCGATGGTGCCTTCGAGCTCTCCGAGCCGCATGCCGTCGGCGTCAGTCATTTCTGGCTTCTCGTAGATGCGGTCGCGCTCTTCAAGTGCGGCCCAGAGGGGCTTGTTGCCCATGATGACGGTGTCAATGACGCGATAAGCGTCGAAAGCAAACTGGTCCTGGCGGAGGACGCCGAACTTGCGGGGGCGCACGACCGAGCCTTTCTGTGCGTCGAGCTCGCCGGTGAGGACCTTCATAAACGTGGACTTGCCCGACCCGTTGGGCCCGGTGAGGCCGTAGCGGCGGCCGGGGACAAAGGTGACGCTTACGTCTTCAAACAGAATCTTGGCGCCGTAGCGCATGGAGACATTGCTGACACTGAGCATTCTTTTTCTGGTTCCTATGTATGGGCCGCAGTTCGATATCGGCCGCGCGGCCGGATAAGGCTGGAATTGATTCGTTGTTGGGGCGCGCAGAAACTGGGCAGCGCCGGAGAACTTCCGCTCTTCTAGTTTCTCATAACCACCTGCGGTGGGGCAGACGCCGCCGGCGCGGCATGAGGAGTGCGGAGGCAATCCAGCTTCCGCTTTTCCTGATCGCAGGGGCGACTCGGACAGCGGCCTAGTTATCCGGCAGACACGGTAGAGTGGTGAGCCTTTGTTTTCAGCGGGTGGGGCGCGGTACGGCGCTTCGCTCTGCGGGCCAGGTGCACTTCTGGCGGGAGTGGCGGGACGTTGGCGACCGATGCCAGCAGGTTGTTGGACTCGTGGAAGAGATCGATCTGGCCGTCTTTGCCCCAGGTAGCTGCTACGAAGATGCCGGTTTGGCGTTTCGGGTTGACGGCGATATAGGTGGTGAAGCCGGCGCCGCCCCCAGTCTTTTCAACGATTGCGGAAGGAGTGGTGGGATCGCCGAGTTGAATCCATGCGAGGCCGATGCCGGTGGGATCTCCTGCATGACTGAGGCCCTGAATGAATTTCAGCTTGCGCGGATCCAATTGGGCGGCGAGGGCTGCGGCTGGCTCGGCGGGAACGCCGGGAGTTTGCAGCAGATACTGCAGCAGTTTTGCCATGTCCGCGCCGGTTGAATAAATGCCGCCGCTGGCTCCGGAGGCCTCGGTAGCGGTGCAGGGTCCTTGATCCTTGATGGGCTGCATGAGACGAGCGCATTGATCGATGGACGGGAAGAGCGTGGTGTCCCACATCTTCAACGGCTGCAGCAGGCGGTCATGCAGGAGCTGGGCATAGGACTTGCCGGTGGCAGAGGCAAGAGCGTCGCCAAGCAAGTCGAAACCGATGTTGGAATAAACGGCTGTGGTGCCGGGTGTGGCGCTGAGCTTCTGGGTCGGCAGCCACGACCAGCGGAATGCGTAGTCCGGGAAGGTGAAGTGCGGCGTTTTGCGAGGATAGGAGCTGACTTCGCGGGTGAGGCCGGCGGTGTGGGTGGCCAGGTCGAGCAGGGTGATCGGAGTTGCGTCGTCTCCGGTCGGCACCAGTTTTCCACGGGGGGCAAAGCGCTGCAAAGGATCGTTCAGAGAGACTGCGCCATCGGAAACGAGTTTGATCAGGAGGTCGGTGGTAAGAACTTTTGACACCGAGCAGAGGCGAATGAAGGAATTGGCATCGGGAGTGCGTCCGGTGCCGGGGGCTGTTTCGCCATAGCCCTTGATCAGGACTTCGCGATTGCGCACTACCACCAGCACCATACCGATGACGCCGGCTTGCTGAAAGAGGGTTTGGGCGCGCAGGTCGGCATCGGCCAGCGAGATGGGCTGCTGAGCGGCGAGCGACGAGGCAAGGGATAAAAAGACGAGGCAGAGGGCAGCCAGGCGGGCTAACGGTGCATGGAATGCGAATCGAGGCATGGCATCAAGCGGGGAGCAGGGGAACGCGGAGTTGCAATTGGTTTTGATCGTTGCGGCCCTTTACGCGGAATGAATACGGCTTAATATACCCCAGTGAGCTGGGAAAAATGGCGAACCGTGCACAATGTGCCGGACCCTGAACTGGGGAGAGGCATGAAAGCAGAACTGCTGTTTCGCAGGAATTGAACTGAGATCAATGTTCCATCGGCGGAGCCGGGGTGCCATCGGACCATTGACCCGCCCAAATGAGAAAAACTGTCTCCCGTTCCTCAGGGTCGTTGGCCGCCATCACCGGGGAGCCCGGCAGATTCGCTCCCCAGCTTTTTGCAGCGTCGCCGGGGACAAAAAACATGAGATGGGGATGCCAGCTCATGTCGCGGTCGCTCAGATACTGATGCCTGGACATCATGTAACACATTGCTCCCGGCTCCAACGCGGGCAGTTCCTTCTTGTCCAGTGCGGATGCGATGGTTTGAACGATCTCGGCTTTTGATTTTCCTGCCAGCACCAGTTTGGTTTTCATCAGGAAGATGGGCACGAGGCTGCGTGCGGCTGCTGGGTTGAAGCAGATGGGGGATCGGACTTTGGGATTCCAGAAGTCCGGTTCAACAGTGGCTGCGCCCCACGATCGCTGAACGACACAGAGAAATCCATTGGTGCCTTTCACTTGCGTGGTGTACCCGTTCGGTCCCAGCACCAGGATTTCGGCTTCTTCCGAAATGGACGCGGGAGCAGCGCTGCGTGCCAGCGCGACTTCAAAATGCTTGTCGGGAATCAGGTACTGATCGAGAGGTGCCATGGCGGGATAAGTCGCTTTGGCATCCTGTGCATTCGCGTGGCGCGAAGCGCCGAACAGGATGACGAGCGCGAAGCTGCTGAGTGCAATCGCGGGGACAAAACTCCGTTTCATCGATTTCTCCAAACATAGCTTCAGATATCTGGGGTACGTTACGGTGATAGCAGTGGAAGTTTCCCGTGTCAATGTCTGCGAACTATGGGTCGTGGGCTGACTTGACTCATATCCGGTCTTGTTGCATAAAGAAGAGCAGGAGGAGATCTCAGTGGAGGGAAGAGAGAAAACGACCCAATTTGGCCCGCCAGTCCCTGAGTTGCCGGTTGCCGATGTCGAACGCGCACAACAGCATTACAAAGATGTACTCGGCTTTGAGATTGGATGGCTTTACCCAGGCAAAGGGATTGGGTCTGTATCACGCGAAAAGAGTGTGATCTTTTTCAGGAGGCGGGAGGCGCCGTTCGAGCCTGCCATCCACTGGATGTTCGCTGAAGATATCGATGCGTCGTACCAGGAACTGAAGTCGAGTGGCGCGAACATCGTAGAACCTCTGGAAAGAAAGCCCTGGGGATTGCGGCAGTTCACCGTGATGGACCCGGACGGAAACCTTTTCTATTTCCATCATGACTAGAGCAGACTTCGCATTGGAATCTGGACATTGGCGGCATTCCCTGTCGAAACGCTGATCGAATCACAAGGGAGTTGTAGAACCATCTGGAGGCCGATATGCTGGAGGCCGTGCGCGCGCTGCCCCTCTTGATCGTTCTCTCAGTTTCGGGCTCGATGGCCTTCGGCCAGGCCTCGCAAGTGGCACCGGCATTTGACGTGGCCTCGGTGAAACCGAGCCAACACAAGGTGGGTCCGGACTATAACAATCAAATTAGATATTCACCTACTGAATTCACAGCCAGAAATGTGACGCTGAAGCGGTTGCTGGCAGAGGCTTGCCATCTGCAAATGAATCAGGTATCAGGCCCGGGCTGGCTCAGCCAGAATGAATACGACATCGAAGCACGAGCAGCAGGCATGAGCACTCGAGAGCAAATGGCTCCGATGCTGCGAAACCTGATTGCCGAGCGGTTCAATTTGAAACAGCACAGCGAGATGCGCGAGATGCGGGTGTACGAGCTGGTTGTTGGCCCAAGCGGCGCGAAGATCCACCCGATGAATGAAGGAGAGCCGGTGAAAGTGGGAGGCGAATTTCATTTTCACGGCGATCTGCGCGAGTTCGCTGACCTGCTTGCCGTCCAGTTCTCCATACCCGCTCCGGATAACCCAACCGAACCAGTTCGCGCAAGTACCTCACCGACTCCCGTGGTGGACAAGACAGGACTCAAGGGCATTTTTGATTTCAGTGTGGACATCCGGCCTGAACTTGGGACCGATATGTTCGCGTCGTGGCAGAGGGCATTGCAGGATCAGTTAGGCCTCAAAATCGAAAGCCGCAAGGGAAGCGTCGCAGTGTTGGTTGTGGACGCGGCGGACAAGATACCAATTGCAAACTGAGAACGACAGATACGCGAGAGAGCGCAGAGTCACGATTTCCAAGTGTTGACCGTGCAGGCGGGCAACGCAGAGGATGCGTGTTAATATCCGAGGATTAGCCGAAGATGGCCATGGTTAAGTGATTCACAACGAAGGCTGCTCCGTAGGCCAGGACGAGCATGTAGGCGAACTGGAGCGCGGGCCACTTCCAACTGTTGGTTTCGCGGCGGACCACGGCCATCGTGGAGGTGCATTGCATGGCGAAGGCGAAGAAGATCATCAGCGCCAGCGCGCCGCCGAGAGTCATGTCGTGATGGAGTGCGGTCTGCAGGTGCATGGCCTGTGTTTCAGGGTCGGCGCCGTACAGGGTGCCCATGGTGCTGACCATGACTTCGCGGGCCAGCACGCTGGAGACGAGGCCGATGCCGATCTTCCAGTTGAAGCCGAGAGGCGCAATGGCCGGCTCAATGAAGTGCCCGATGCGGCCGATCACGCTATCGGCCAACTCGGGCGCAGAGTACGTTCCGGATGTGGTGTGCACGACAGGCAGATGTGCGAGAACCCAGAGGGCGAGAGTGACGGCGAGGATGATGGTTCCCGCCTGGCGGAGGAAGATTTTGGCGCGGTCAATCAGTCGCAGTATCAGCGACCACATGGTAGGCATGCGGTATTGCGGCAATTCAAGGATGAAGGGGGTCTCGCTGGATTTGAGGATGGAGCTTTTTAGGAGCCAGGCGGTGGTCATGGCGCCAACGAAGCCAGCCAGGTAAAGACTGAGCATAACGATGGTGCGCAGGCCGAGAAAGCCGTGCAGAAACGTGATGTTGGGAATGAAGGCGGCAATCAAGAGCATGTACACGGGCAGGCGCGCGGAGCAGGTCATGAACGGAGTGACGAGAATGGTGGCGAAGCGGTCACGCTTGTTCTCAATGGTGCGCGTGGCCATGATGGCGGGGACGGCGCAGGCATAAGCCGAGAGCAGGGGAATGAAGGCCTTGCCATTTAACCCGATTGTCCGCATCACGCGGTCGGCGATGAGGGCGGCGCGGGCAAGATATCCGGTGTCTTCAAGGATTCCGATGAAGAGAAAGAGCAAAAGGATCTGGGGGAGGAAGACGAGCACGGAGGAGATGCCCTTCCAGGCACCATCGAGCAGGAGCGATTGAATCCAGCCAGCGGGAAGAAACGGGCGCACGAACCCGCCCATGCGGGCGAGGATATCTCCAAAACCATCGGAAAGGGGCTGGCCGATGGAGAAGACGACCTCAAAGACGCCAACGACCACAAGAATAAACAGCAAAGGCCCCCATACGCGGTGGAGGAGGATGTTGTCGACCTTGCGGCTGTCTTCAGCCGAAAGGGGAGCACGATAGCCGGTGCGGCGGCTAACCTGCGCAGCCCATGAGTGGGCGCTGGCCGCGTTGCCCACAACCGGTAGTGCCAGCGGCGGTGCGGCCGTGCCGTTGCCGGGCTGATTCAGGAAGAGAGGAACAGCTTCTAATCCTTTCCCGCTGGTGGCGCTGATGAGGGCCACCGGGGCGCATAACTCGCGGGCAAGCTTCAGAGTATCCACCTGGCCTCCGCGCGATTTCATGAGGTCGGCCATGTTGAGCAGAATCATGGTGGGCAGGCCGAGTGCGAGGACTGGGGCGGCCAACATCAACTGGCGGGTCATATGCAGCGAATCAAGCACCAGAAGCACGGCGTCAGGCTTGGGGGTGCCGGGCATCTTGCCGCGTAGCACATCGATGGAGACGCGCGCGTCTTCAGAGTAGGGAGTGAGCGAATAGATTCCGGGCAGGTCGATGAGGGTGAGATCTTCGCGGCCGACGCCGGCCATCAGGCCCATGCGCTGCTCGACGGTGACGCCGGGGTAGTTGGCGACCTTCTGGCGGAGTCCCGTGAGCCGATTGAAAAGAGTGGACTTGCCGGAGTTCGGAGGCCCAATGAGCACGACGGTCTTGAACGTCCCGACAGGAGGTGGAGCGGCAGGCGGCGTAAATGCCGGAACGTCGCAGCAGGCGTTCATCGAGCGGCCTCGGTAAGCTCAGGGATATCAAAGCTTATGTCTACATCGGATTCGATGTCGCCAGTGATGCCGTTTTCTGCGGAACGAACGCGAATGGCTTCAGCGGTCTCGTGACGAAGGGCAATTTCCATACCGTCAACGCCGTACACAGTGGGGTCACCGGCAGGAGCGCGGCGCAGAGCCGTGACCAGGGCATCGGGGACGAACCCCATATGCATCAGGTGGTTCTGGACGGATTCAGGTAGATCGAGTGCCACAAGCACGCCCGTCTCACCGACCTTCAACTCGCTCAGCACGCTCAACAGTCTTGCTCCCACGGCCTGCTGGAAGGGCAGGACCCTGCAACTTAACCTGAAACGAAAACTACGACCGCTTTGGTCGGACTTCAGTATACGACCAATTTGGTCTGGGTTGCAAACGGTGTCTCCTACAACTTTTCGGCGAAGCAAGCGCATGGGTTAACCTCGGGGGCGAAGAAACGAATTGCCCGTCCCGACCCCGGATTGGCTCCCTTACCCAGCCTCTGTATCCTTCATCCGAACGATGACACTTTCATATCAGTCAGGCGTTTTTGTGGAAGTGATTTAAATCACAGCGGTGCGTCGAATTGGCTATTGCGGGAAGAAAAAAGTGAGTGATACAACCGTTCCATGGATTCCGAAGAGTTTCGCGCATCGCTAACCGGAGAAGAACCGCCCAACGGACTGCCCGTGACGCTAGTAGCGCTGTGGTGGGATGCCAAAGGGGATTGGGGACGCGCGCACGACCTTGTGGATGAGCTTGAGACGCGGGACGGAATGGCGGTGCACGCGTATTTGCACCGTAAAGAGGGCAACGCAGAAAACGCCGAGTATTGGTACAAGCGGGCTGGATGCGGATTTCACAGGCAAGCGCTCAACGCCGAGTGGGATGCGCTTGTGGAAGGGTTGACTAGACCAGATTGACGGCGGGCATGGTTCGAGTTCATCCTGACTCCACAAATCCGCGAAATTGCCGATATAAACCGTCAAGAATCGGGCTCCGGTCGCTGTGTGCCGGTTTTGGGGTGGGCCAACCGCCTCCGATTGATTTGATAATGGGGTGAGCCATGGTCCGTACTTCTCGAAAGGAATTCGTGCGGCAACTCGCCGACGCCATCTGCGCGGGGGACGTGGAGACAATCGGAAAGATACTGGATGGCGAACCGGACCTGGTGAATGCGGGGACCGATCCGAATCAGGGTGTACATCCGAGCGACGCGCACGCCATGCGGCTGATTCACCTGGCAATTGCAGAGGCGAAGGGGGATGTGGTGCGGCTGCTGGTTCAGCGCGGGGCCGACATGAATGTGCGCAATGCAGACGGCCGGTTGCCGTTGCATGACTGTTTTGAGCTGGATCACGACGATTTTGCGAAGATTCTTCTGGAGGCGGGAGCGGAGCCTGACGTGTGCGCGGCGGCAGCCTACGGGATGCACGACAATCTGCGTCAGATTTTGAAGAGCGATCGAAAAACGGCGAACGACCTGACGACCGGTGAATCGCCTCTGGGCTGGTCAGCCTATGGGCAACAGCCCAAATCGGCGGAGATCTTGTTCAAGCATGGCGCAGTGGTTGATTTCGCGCCCTACGACGGTCATGCCTGGAGACCGGCGTCGATGGTGGCTTCAACGCGGGTCACGCGGGTGCTGCTGGATCATGGCGCTGACCCAAACTGGCAGAATGAAAGCGGCAACACGCCGATGCATTGCGCCATCACGAGCCGGATCGTTCTCGATCCCGCGGAGTTCGTTGAAATCCTGCTCGAATCAGGCGCGGACCCGAGCATTCGAAACAGTGATGGGCGGACGGCGCTTGATGAAGCGATGTTACAGACGGGCATGAGCGCGGAGACCTATTTTCCGGTGCGGCCGATTGGGCGCAAGCGCCTGGAGGGGACGATCAAGATTCTTCGTTCGGCGCTGATGAGGCCGTCCTGAATTCGGGCTGAGAAAGTGCTTTCGCGGCGCCATTTAGATTCCGATAAAGAATATTCATAATGTGGGATTACCTCCCGCCCTGTGTCTCTCATCACAGCGGCACCAACCCCTTCATACGAGACTCATTTCAGCGGCTGAATACTCCGGGCTGCGCTATGAGGCAAAGCGAATGAGTGAACAGAAAATGGTGATTCTTGATGGGAACGAGGCGGCTGCCTCGGTGGCCTATCGTCTCTCCGAAGTGGTTGCAATTTACCCGATTACGCCGTCGTCGCCGATGGCCGAGTGGGCAGATCAGTGGCGCTCGGAAGGGAAGAAAAATATTTGGGGCGCATTGCCCGTGGTGGAGGAGTTGCAGAGTGAAGGCGGAGCCGCCGGGGCGCTCCATGGCGCGTTGCAGGCTGGAGCATTCGGGACCACTTTCACGGCATCGCAGGGCTTGCTGCTGATGATTCCCAACATGTTCAAGATTGCCGGTGAACTGACCCCGGCGACGATGCACGTGACGGCCCGCACGCTTGCCACTCATGCGCTGTCGATCTTTGGCGACCACTCCGACGTGATGGCATGCCGGTCGACGGGGTGGGCGATGCTGGCGTCAAATTCAGTCCAGGAAGTTGCCGACATGGCCCTGGTGGCGCAGATTGCGACGCTCGAATCCCGCATTCCATTCATTCATTTTTTTGATGGCTTCCGCACCTCGCATGAGGTGGGCAAAATTCTGCCGATCAGCGACGAAACGATTCGCGCTTTGGTGGACGACAAGTACATCATTCAGTACCGCAAGAACGCACTAAGCTCCGATCGCCCGGTGATCCGCGGGACAGCGCAGAACCCGGATGTGTTCTTCCAGGCTCGCGAAGCCTGCAACCCGTTCCACGCAGCGGTGCCGGGAATCGTGCAGCAAGTGATGGATCGCTTTGCCGTGCAGACTGGTCGCGCGTATCACCTGTTTGACTACTACGGCGCGCCTGATGCGGAGCGCGTGATTGTGTTGATGGGTTCCGGCGCGGAAGCCGCTGAAGAAGCGGTTGACCTGTTGAACAAGCAGGGCGAGAAGCTGGGCATGATCAAGGTTCGGCTCTACAGGCCATTCGACGCCAGCGCATTCCTTGCGGCGCTGCCGGCGACGGTGAAGTCGATTGCAGTGCTCGACCGGTGCAAAGAGCCGGGCGGCGCGGGTGAACCGTTGTACCAGGACATCATCACGGTTCTGGCGGAGAACGCCGACCTGCCTTTCGCCATTAAGCCGACGGTAATCGGCGGACGCTACGGGTTGTCGTCGAAGGAGTTTACGCCGGCGATGGTGAAAGGCATCTTCGACGAACTGGCCAAGCCTTCGCCGAAGAACCACTTCACAATTGGCATCAACGACGATGTCACGAACACAAGTCTTGCTTACGATCCTAACTTTTCAACCGAAGACCCGAAGACGGTGCGCGCATTGTTTTATGGTTTGGGGTCCGACGGCACCGTGGGCGCCAATAAGAACTCCATCAAGATCATCGGCAGCGAGACGCCGAACTTCGCCCAGGGCTATTTTGTGTACGACTCGAAGAAGTCCGGGTCGATGACGACGTCGCATCTGCGTTTTGGGCCGAATCCGATCCGTTCGAGCTACCTGATTACGCGTGCCAGCTTTGTTGCCTGCCACAACTTCAGCTTCCTTGAAAATATGAACGTGGTTGAGGCGGCTATGCCGGGCGCGGTATTCCTGCTGAACTCGCCCTACCCGGCGGCCGAGGTGTGGGATCATTTGCCTAAAGCCACGCAGCAGGAGATGCTGGCGAAGAACATTGAGTTCTACGTGATCGACGGCAACACGGTGGCACGAAATGCGGGCATGGGCACGCGTATCAATACCATCATGCAAGCGTGCTTCTTCGCGATCAGCGGTGTGCTTCCACGAGAGGAAGCTATTGCGCAGATCAAGAAGGCCATCAAGAAAACCTATGGCAAACGTGGCGACGCGGTAGTGGAAAAGAATTTTGCCGCCGTCGATGCAGCGCTGGCTCACTTGGAAAAAGTGAAGCTGCCTGCAGTTTCGACCTCAGGGTTCGATTTGATTCCATCCATCAGCGGCAAGGCGCCGGAGTTTGTGCGCAAAGTGCTGGGGCAGATTGCGGCGGGCCATGGAGACCTGTTGCCGGTGAGCGCGATTCCCGCCGGCGGAGCCTTTCCGACAGGCACGGCGCAATGGGAAAAGCGGAACATTGCGCAGTTCATTCCCGTTTGGGACAAAGACCTGTGCATTCAATGCGGCAAGTGCGTGATGGTTTGCCCGCACGCCGTGATTCGCGCCAAGGTGTACAGCCCGGAGCTTGGCGACAAGGCACCGGCGACGTTCCAGTGGGCCAAGCCCAAGTGGAAGGCTATGGACCAGGACCATTACACGCTGCAGGTAGCGCCAGAGGACTGCACGGGCTGCGCGGTTTGCGTTGAAGTGTGTCCTGCAAAGAGCAAGAGCGACGCCAGTCACAAGGCGATCAATATGGCTCCTCAACCGCCGCTGCGCGAGGCAGAACGCGACAACTGGGAGTTTTTCCTGGGCATTCCGGAGACGGACCGCAACAAGCTGTCGCACACGCAGGTAAAAGATATCCAACTGTTGCAGCCGCTGTTTGAGTTCTCAGGAGCCTGTGCGGGATGCGGCGAAACGGCCTACATCAAGCTGCTGACGCAGCTTTTTGGCGACCGGCTTTACATTGCGAATGCGACGGGTTGCTCGTCAATCTACGGTGGCAACCTGCCGACTACGCCTTATACCAGCAACGCGCAGGGGCGCGGACCGACGTGGGCCAACAGCCTGTTTGAAGACAACGCGGAGTTCGGCTTTGGCATGCGAACTGCGCTCGACCAGCAAAAAGTTTTTGCTGAAACACTTGTCGCGCGGCTTGCCCATGAGATCGGGGTTGAACTGGTTGCGGATTTGATCGGGGCCTCGCAGAAAACCGAGGTGGAGATCAACAAGCAGCGCGAGCGGGTGACCGCGATGCGCGACAAAATCGTCGGCAACGAGTCTTCCGACGCACGGAACCTGCTGGCCATTGCGGATTCGCTGGTGCGCAAGAGCGTGTGGATCCTGGGCGGCGACGGATGGGCATTCGACATCGGTTTTGGCGGCCTGGACCATGTGCTTGGCTCCGGCAAGAACGTGAACGTGCTGGTGCTGGACACCGAGGTCTATTCGAACACCGGCGGGCAGATGTCAAAGGCAACGCCGCGTGGCGCGGTAGCCAAGTTTGCCGCGGGCGGCAAGCCGAACAGCAGAAAAGACCTGGCGATGGAAGCGGTGAGTTACGGCTCAGTATACGTAGCACAGGTGGCTCTGGGCGGCAACGACACGCACGTGGTGAAGGCCTTCCAGGAGGCAGAAGCGCACGATGGGCCGTCACTGATCATCGCCTACTCAAGCTGTATTGCGCACGGATACGACCTTGTTCATGGGCTGGAGCAGCAGAAGCTTGCTGTGCAGTCCGGCTACTGGCCGTTGATGCGCTACAATCCGGCGTTGCGCGAAGAAGGCAAGAACCCTTTCCAACTTGACTCGAAGGCGCCGTCAATCCGACTCAAAGAGTACAGCTATCGCGAAGCGCGCTACACGATGCTGGCGCGCAGCAATCCCGAACTGGCCGCAAAGCTGCTGACGGAAGCGCAGGACGACGTAGAGCGTCAATGGCGAGTCTACTCCGGGCGGGCTGCCATGGCAGGGCGCAGCGAGACACCGCACATCGCGCCTGAAGAAAAGTCTGAAGAAAAACTGGTAGCCGTAGTCGAGGGAGGCACCGAATGATTGATTTTTCAACAAAGTATCTTGGCTTGAAGCTGAGCGGCCCCATTGTGGTGTCGTCGACACCACTTTCGGAGTCGATTGACAATGTGCGCCGCATGGAAGATGCCGGCGCATCGGCGATTGTGCTGACATCGCTGTTTGAGGAGCAATTGGAACTGGAGTCGAAGACGCTGGACGAAGACCTCTCGCGAGGAACCGAGTCGTTTGCGGAATCGCTCGGTTACCTGCCCGATCTTGCCGACTACCGAATGACGCAGGAGGTTTATCTCGAACACCTGCGGCGCGCCAAGGCAGCGGTTGCGATTCCGATCATGGCCAGTTTGAATGGAGCAACAACCGGCGGTTGGGTGCGTTTTGCAAGGGATATGGAACAGGCCGGTGCGGACGCAATCGAGCTGAACACATATGCGTTGGCCACAAGCCGCAGCCAGACCTCGGGCGAACTTGAGCTCCAACTTCTAGAACTTGTGGCCGCGGTGACAGAGGCGGTGAAAGTTCCGGTGGCTGTGAAGCTTTCGCGGTCGTTCACCAGCGTGCCGCACCTGACTGCCCGCCTTGAGGCTGTGGGCGCCAAGGGCGTGGTGCTTTTTAATCGCTTCTACCAGCCGGATTTTGACATCGAAACGCTTGAGGTGCGGCCAACCCTGCACTTCTCGACGCCGTCAGAGTTGCTGTCGCGTCTGCATTGGGCGGCGATTCTTTACGGCAACATCAACATCGATCTGGCCATATCCGGTGGCGTTCACTCGGCTGAAGACGTGTTGAAGGGAATCATGGCCGGGGCGGGCATCACCATGATGGCGTCAGCGCTGCACATTCACGGCATCGAGCACATCGGCAGGGTGTTGGCGGATGTACGTTACTGGCTGGAGAAGCGTGAGTACGCATCACTGTGGGAGACACGCGGCTGCCTGAGCCGCCGATCCGTGCCGGACACGTCGCCGTTTGATCGCGGCAATTACATCAAGACGCTCAGCTCCTATAGTCTGCGGCAGACGGTGGCTGCATTCTAGAAGGGGTATCTAAAACTCGAGTAAGTCAGATCGGCGGCGACATCAAAGTGTGGCCGCCGCTTCCTGTTTTTAGGCAGCGCCGATCCCCGCCATCCTTGGAGAAAAGCATGCCTATTCTCTGGTGCGCGGTGAGGGAATTGAAATGAGGCCGAGGGTTGTAATCTGCACTTCGGGGAGTTCTTCAAAGTAGAGAACTGCGTGCTTGGTGCGATGGCGATTCAATGTCCAGAGCATCGCACCGACCATTGCAAGAAGGACCACCAACACCGAGAATTCATGCGGGTCCCGCAAGGCATGGTTCTCATATTCCGCGATTGAAACGACGACTGTCATGTAGACAACAAACATTCCCCAAAACACCACATGAATATTCAGTTTTCCGGGCAGATAGGAGCAGGTGAATGGAACCTTGTAGAAACCCAGAAGACAAAGCTCGACCAGCACCGATCCAAACAACCCAAGCACGAGCAAATGCCCAGCGACCAGGCTGGCCGGCCTCAGAGGGATGGCCAATGCTGCCGCGATAAGCCACACCGGGAGGATAGCCAATAGAAACATGGTGAGTCGGCTGGCGGCGATGTATTTCTCAGGCGGGCAAACTTGGGTAGTGCGCAAAACCCAGTTGGCCGTGAGCGAAATGGGCAAGGCGACAACGCTGCGCAGTCCAAAGGCCCCAAAACCCATCATCACGAACGTCGGAACAAGGAAATCCATTGACAAAGGTATATGCCTGCCGAGCGGCAATTCCCCGCGCAGGGTGGACAGCGCGATGGCAAGGACAATGGAGAAAAAGAAGGCAAAAGTGACACGATGCTGTCGGCTGCGCGTAAGCGATCGCACCGAAAAGAGGACCAATGCTGTTCGAAGCGAGCTGCCCAAGCGAGGTGTCCAATGCAGGCCGCCGGCTCCCGGAACAAGGTCCGGCTCCTCGACAGTCCGCTTCATTGTCCCCACGTAACAGAGCAAGAGCGACAGAGCAGCGCCGGTGATCGAGACGCCAAGGCCGATCCATGCGCGCATGGCGAGCCAGTTCAACTCCGGAGGTAGCGTGCCGTTCAACTGATTCATCACCGCGAGCAACCAGTACGGTGGTGAACATTCAACGAACCATGCGTTGTCCCCGCGGGTAAATGCTGCAGTCGTCGGGGTTGAAGGCTCGAGAAAGTACACGCTGATGAAAAGACCAAAAGCGGCCAACTGCAGAATTGCGGAGAGGCGCAGAAAGATTCTCCGGGGGAACAGCAGGGTCGTCATACCCTGTACGGTAAGCACCGTGAAATAAACGAATCCGCTCGCTGCGATCATCGTGAAGCAATATGCGAAGAAGTATCGGGCGACACCCAGGCCGCCGCCGTGCAGAGATCCGAAAAGCGCTGAGAACACGAGGCAGGTGGGCAGGTTCAGCGCGAGGACCGCAAGGCCGAGCACGGTGGCCGATGCGGACACCTTGGCGATAAGTATGGTGCGCGACTTTATGGGAAGGGGCGCGAGCACCATGATGTCTCGGCGGTCGGGAAAGGTCGCGTCCCAACTGGCGACCGCAATCAGCCCGGTCAGCAGGAAAGTTGTGGTGATGAGAAGTTGCTCCATTGGCCAGGTTATTTCGCGGAGAAAGGCCAACGTGTGTGCATCATCCATGAAGAGGATCGGGTAGACCAGTCTCAGGACAAAAACGAAGCTGATGATGATGAGCACGCCGGCGAACTGGCCGAGGAAGCCGACGACGTCGGCTTGAATCGAGAGGGACTCGAGGTCAATGACGCGGAGCAGAAACTGGCGGCAAAGAACGCGGAAGTCAAGCGGCAGTTTTTCGGTCAGAGTGCGGATCGCCTTATGCATGGATGAGATCCGCCAACTGGCGCGCCGTCAATCCGGTGTCCTGCTCGACAGCGAGCTGGGAAAAGATGGCTTCGAGCGTGGGCAGCGCCATCAAGGAACGCAGACGTTCAATTGAGTCGTCGGCGACGATCTTCCCGTGGTGGAGAATCACAACGTGCGCGCAGACGCGTTCAACGGTATCGAGTTCGTGCGAACTGAACAGAACCACCTTGCCGCGTGCGGCCAATTCTTGAATGAGACTGCGCAGAACCATCGCGGTGCCGACATCGAGCCCGGAAAAGGGCTCATCGAGCAGAACGAGATCGGGATTGTGCATGAGGGCAGCCGCGATGAGGACCTTTTGGCGCATGCCCTTTGAGTATCCGGAGATGGATGCGTGGCGGTCGTCGTGAAGAGCCAGCAGTCGGAGCAACCCATCGATGCATTCCGATGATTGCCTGCCGGGAAGGTCGCGCAGCTGCGCGACCATAGTGAGGTACTCGACGGCGGAGAGGTGATTGTAAAGATACGGCTCTTCCGGGACATAACCCATGCGCCGCTTATAAGCGATCAAATCATCCTCAATGGGCTTGCCCTGAAACCAGATGTGGCCGTAGGTCATCTCGATAAGGCCGGTGATCATCTTCATGGTTGTAGACTTGCCGGAACCGTTGGGCCCCAGGTAACCGGTGACCTCACCGGGCCGGGCGGAAAAGCTCACGTCATCTACGGCGGGGATTCCGGAGAAGTGTTTGGCCACACGGCGCAACTCAAGCATGGTTCACCTGTAAGGAGTAGACACCAGGAGGAACGGAAATGTTCCCCTAGAAGGAGCAAGGCGTTCCCATTTAGAACTGGGAAGGGAGTTGACCGGCTTGGTTGACTACTGCTGAGGTTCTCTGAGGAAGAGCACGACTGTCTCTTCGACCAGGCGGCAAACTTCGGGAAGCGCGTCGAGGACGGCTTCGCTGAAGGTCTCACCCAATTCAATTGACCCGGCACCGATGGTCAGTTGCATGGCGTTCGAAGGCCGAGAACCGTAGAGTTCCAGCGCGAGCGCGAGCAGTTCCGAGGCACCAAGGTGATGGGTGGCGAGTCCCTGCAGGGGAGGCGCGGGGTGGACCGTCGCGAGCTGGACGGCTCCGGCTTTCGACTCCACTGAGCAATCGATGAAGAGAACCGAATGCGAGGCCGAGATTTCTTCGGCGAGGTCGGGTGTCCATTGCTGGCGGACGATGACGCGGATAGAGGATTCGGAGCTGAATTCTTTCTCCGCCCAATCGGCGAGCCACGGACCGACGCCATCATCGGAGCGCAGTGTGTTGCCACAGGCGAGGATGAGGCAGCGGACTGGGCTTGGGCTCATGTTGGCCAGTGTAGTTGGAATCGGCGTAAGGAAGGAATCCCAGGTCTGAGGATCGAAACCTGGGACGCCCGGCTAGCGAACAACCTGATCGACAACATCGCCTTCGGAGGAGAGCAGAGAGAGAACCAGTGGCATCTGGCCAAAGGCATGCGTGGAGCAACTGAGACAAGGGTCGAAGGTACGAATCACGGCCTCAACGCGGTTGAGGGTTCCTTCAGTGAATTTGCCGTCTTTGACGTATTCCCTGGCGGCTTGCAAAACGCCCTTGTTCATGGCGTTGTTGTTCTGGCCGGTGGCGATCACCAGGTTGGCCCAGGTGATAAGACCGTTCTCATCGACCTTGTAGTGATGCATGAGGGTGCCGCGCGGGGCTTCGGCCTGGCCTGCGCCTTCGAGCCGGTTGACACCGGCGCTGGCGCGGACATGCTTGTCGAGGATGAGCGGATCGGTGAGGATCTGCTCGATCTTCTCAATGCCATAGAGCATTTCGATCAGCCGGGCATGATGGTAGTGGAAGGAGCTTTGAACGGGACCGGCGGCTAGCTGCTTGAACTCGGCGAGTTCTTTTTCCGCCAGCGGGGTGCCCATGCTCTTGACAATGTTGAGGCGTGCCAGGGGGCCGACACGATAGCTGCCCTCAGGGTAGCCGAGCGGCTTGTAATACGCGAACTTGGTGTAGCTGTAAGGCTCCACTGCTTCGCCGATGACATCGCTGAACCGGCTGGCGGAGATACCGTCGTCAAGGATAGTTCCCTGGGGATCGATCATGCGCAGAGCGCCGTCGGTGAACTCGATCGACTCGTCTTCGTTGATCAGGCTCATGTAGTTCGACGGGAAGTTGGCGAAGACCTCGATCTCCGGTTTGAAGGTGTCCGCGATCTGCTTGTAGGCAGCGAGGGCGAGGCGGATATTAGCGAATGCTTCTGGCATCGAGGCCAGGATCTCATCGCGTTTGGCCGGGTCCAGCGGTTCGGTGACGCCGCCGGGGACGACCCATCCAGGGTGGATGCGTTTGTTGCCAAGAAGCTCGATGATGTGCTGGCCAAAGCGGCGCAGACCGATGCCGGCGCGACCCAACTCCGGCTTGGCGTTGACGACGCCGAATACATGGCGTGCCGCGGGGTCGGATTCCATGCCCAGCAACAGGTCAGGGGAAGCGAGATAAAAGAAACTCAGTGCGTGGGACTGCACCATCTGCGCCAGGTTTAACATGCGGCGCAATTGGGCAGCGGTGTGCGGAATGCGCACTGACATGATAGCTTCGCAAGCCTTTGCAGAAGCGATCAGGTGCGAAACCGGGCAGATACCGCAGATGCGGGCCATCAGGCTGGGCATCTCATAAAACGGGCGGCCTTGAGAGAAGCGCTCAAAGCCGCGTACCTGGGTGACGTGGAAGTGCGCGTCTGCAACCTGGCCCTGGTTGTCAAGTTGGATCGTGATCTTGCCGTGGCCCTCGAGGCGGGTAACGGGATCGATAGTGAGGGTCTGGGTCATGACTCTGCCTCCAATGGGCTTAGGCTCCAAAACGGGTGAGAGCTGGAATGTCCAGCGGTTCACCGGTGACCAGCGCGGTCAGCGCTGCGTGAAACGTGTCGGCGGATGGTGGGCAGCCGGGCAGGAAAACGTCGACCTTGACGAACTCGTGGATGGGGCGGACGATAGGCAGCAGCGCAGGCACCACAACGCAGGGAATCTGCGGCTGCGCGTCGGCGTTCTCAATGTATGCGCGGTTCAGAATCGCTTCAGGGCCGATGGGATTACGCATCGAGGGAACATTGCCGGCAACGGCGCAGTCACCCATGGCGATCAGTAGCTTCGAATGGGCCCGAATCTTCCTGATCTTCTTCTCGTCGTCAACCGAGGCGACGGCTCCCTCGACAAGTGCGATGTCCACCATGTCGGGGAACTCCTTGGTATCTACGATGGGGCTGTAGACCAGGTCGACGATATCGGCCAACTCGATGAGCCGCTCGTCCATGTCAAGGAAAGACATGTGACAGCCGGAACATCCATCCAACCAAACGGTAGCCAGTTTCAGTTTGCTCATTGCGCTTCCCTCATGAGGTTCAGGTAGGGCAGAAAATCGGGGTACTTGGGGTGATCGGAGCCGACCTTGCTCTTGTCGAACAGGGCTCCGGTGGGACAGACCTGGACGCACTTGCCACAGCGGGTGCAACTGGAGCTTCCCCAGGAATCGTTGAGATCGGTGATGACGGTGGAGTTGATGCCGCGCCCCATCACGTCCCAAACATGCGCCCCTTCAATCTCCGCGCAGACACGCACGCAGCGGGTGCAAAGGATGCAGCGATTGTGGTCCACGGTGAAGCGTTCAAGCGAAGCGTCGACGGTTAGATCGGGGTTGCGGTAGGGCAGGCTGATATGGGTCAAGCCCTGATCCTGGGCCAATGACTGCAGTTCGCAGTGCCCGTTGGCCACGCAGACGGAGCAGACGTGATTCCGCTCGGCGAAGAGCAACTCGAGAATCATGTGACGATGCTTCTGGAGCCGCTCAGTTTGCGTGCTCACCTCCATGCCTTCAAATACCGTGGTCACGCAAGCGGGCAGCAGTCTGTTGCTGCCTTTGATCTCAACCAGGCACAGACGGCAAGCGCCAACATCGCTCAGGCCTTCAAGATGGCAAAGGGTTGGGATGTCGATGTCGTGTTCCCGCGCGACCTCAAGGATAGTCTGGCCAGAGCGGGCGCTGACTTCGTGTCCATCGATTTGCAGAGTTTTTACGCCAACAGCTTCGCTCATGCCAACACCTCCGTCGGAACTTGAGGGACAGCAGCTTCAATGTTGCAGACGCCAGCTGGACAGCGCTTGTGGACGATGTGCTCGATGTACTCATTGCGGAAATACTTGAGGGTACTGAGTACAGGATTTGGCGCCGTCTGGCCGAGACCGCAGAGGCTGGCCTCCTTGACCGTGGAGCACAGGTCCTCGAGCAGTTCCAGGTCGTCGATGGTTCCACCGCCGTTGCAGATGCGAGTGAGCAATGTGAACATCTGGGCTGTTCCCGCACGGCAAGGGATACATTTGCCGCAGGACTCGGTCATGCAGAACTCGATAAAGAAGCGAGCCACATTGACCATGCAGGAGGTGTCGTCCATGACAATCATGCCGCCGGAGCCCATGATGGAGCCGACTTTGACGAGTGCATCGTAGCTGACGCCGATGTCCAACATCTCGGCGGGAATGCAGCCGCCTGAGGGTCCGCCAGTTTGTACGGCCTTGAACTTGTGGCCGCCGGGCACGCCGCCACCGATGACTTCGATGATCTCGCGCAGCTTGATGCCCATTGGCACTTCAACCAGGCCGGTGTTGGTGATTTTGCCGGTGAGCGCGAAGACCTTGGTGCCTTTGCTTCTCTCCGACCCCATGCTGGCAAACCATTTGCCACCCTTGCGGATGATGGGAGCAATGTTGGCGTAGGTTTCAACGTTGTTGATCAATGTTGGCTTGCCCCACAAACCGCTGACCGCCGGATAAGGGGGACGGGGTTTGGGGGTACCGCGCTTGCCCTCGATGGAGGCAATGAGGGCAGTTTCTTCGCCGCAGACAAAGGCGCCGGCGCCGAGACGAATCTCAATGTCGAAGTTGAATGTTGTACCGCAGATGCCGTTGCCCAGAAGGCCGCGGCGTCGCGCATCGCGCAAGCCGGCAGTGAGTCTCGCAACCGCTATTGGGTATTCCGCACGGACATAGATATAGCCCTTGCTTGCGCCCACCGCATACGCGGCAATGGCCATGCCTTCAATGACGCGATGCGGGTCGCCTTCCATGACGCTGCGATCCATGAATGCACCGGGGTCGCCCTCATCACCATTGCAGATCACGTATTTGAGGTCGCCGCCGGCCTTGGCAACCGTTCCCCATTTCAGGCCGGTCGGATATCCGCCGCCGCCGCGCCCGCGAAGGCCGCTGTCAGTGATCTGCTGGATCACACCGTTCGGGCTCATTTCAGTAAGCGCGGACAACAGCGCTTTGTAACCGTCGCAGGCAATGTAATCGTCGATTTTTTCAGGATCGATTTGGCCGGCGTTCTCAAGCACCACCCGGACCTGCTTATCGAAGTGTTCATTCAAATCGCACTGCAGCGCGGGAACAGGACCGTCACCGAGGTTTTGAACAATGGCCTCGGCATGATTGGCATGCACGTGGTGATAAAGGGTCTCTTCAGGATCGACACGGACGAGCGGGCCGGAGGAACAAGGCCCCATGCACCCGGTACGACGGACAAGGATTTTTTTGCCGGATTTCTCCGCGGCCTTGAGGAGTTCGTCGCGAAGGGGGCCGGCGCCCTGGCTGGCGCAGGCGAGGTCCATGCAGACATTCACTTCATAGTCGTACTTTGCGTTTTCAAGGCGGACGCTCTCCGCAATCTGTTCGAGCTCCTCGATGTTCATTCCACCGCCCACCTTTCCAGTTGCTCGAGCACTTGCTCGCTGTTCACTTCGCCCATGACCTCGCCGTCACGCAACACCACGGGGGCGCGGCTGCAGGCGCCGACGCAGCGGGCGGTCATGAGGCTGATCTTGCCATCTTTGGTGGTCTGGCCCTGCGGGATGCGAAGTTGTTTCTCTGCGGCAGCCACAAGTTTGTCCGCACCCTTGATGTAGCAAGCGGTCCCGGCGCAGATGGTTATGGTGTGTTTCCCCGGAGGCTTGAGGCTGAAGTAGTGGTAAAAGGTCACCACTCCATAGGCCTGGCTCAAGGGCACGCGCAGGGAACGAGCTACAAAGCGAATCGAATCGTCGTCCAGGTAGCCAAAAGAGGACTGCACAGTGTGGAGGGTTTCAATGAGTGCGTGGCGGGCAAAACCATTTTTGCGCATGGTGCCGTTCACGATCTTCCAACGTTTGTCGTCGCTTGGCAGCGGCGGTGGTGTGAATGCTGGCACGGTTTCCTCCCGGGGGAGCAAGCCAGGCGGCAATGATGCTGCCCTTCCCATGCTGTTCCCTGTCCATAGTCTTGTCTGCCGGGGCAACGGTCGTCCGTGACAGGTGTCACCGAGGTAGAAGCCTATCCCGAGCACTGAGATGGCCCTACGTTCCGTTCAATTTAAGAAGAAAACATGAGACTGTCGGAGGACGGGAGTTGAGGTGAGAAGCACGCCTTTGTCTATGGGGCGGAGCGGAGCTGAACCTGATAGTCAGAGTAGTCAATCTTTACGATGGTCTTGCCAAAGAGAATGCTGTCTGACTCGGCCCTGGCATGGGTCGCCTGCGCATAGCCGGTGACGGGGGCGTATTGGCGCATGACGTGGGTGGGACCGGTGAGGAATGAGGGGTTCTTTGATGTGACCCCCTGCAGCTGGACGATGGAAAAGTCTTTCGAATCCACCCATAGAGTTCCGCTGAAAAGATGCGGACTGCTGTGTTTGGGAACCAGCGTCAGAACCACGCAATCCCGCCCGTCGATTAGTTGATGACCGCCAGGCTGAAGGTGCATGTGGTAGTTTGCCGAGGTGATCCAGGCAGCTTCGCGATTGCCGGGCAGGTTCAAAACCCTTTCATTTTCCAGGATGGCGCCCAGGACCTGGCTGCGAATGAGGGCCGAGCCGCTTTGAGAGATGGGGGTATAGGTCTTACCTGTCTCTTCGCGGTATGCGGTTTTCACGGTCATTTCTGCGGCGGGGTGGGTTTCGTCGCTGCTTCGGTAGACCGCGTAGTGCTCACTGACCGTATAGCCTAGCACGTTGTCGAGGCGGGCCTTGACGGCCGCGTCGACTCCCTTGATGACCGTGGCTTCATCCAGTCGCTGGGCTGTGATGGAGCTGCCGGCGACGCAAAGAGTGAGAATTGTAATGGCAACCCTCAATGCTGCGAAAGATTGTTTCAGACTCATAATGAGGGGAATCCTGATGCCACCGCCTGTCTTAGACTAAGCCATCACGGGCGAGACTTCTTTCTGGACTCAGCGGTCGGTGCAGGAGTAGCAGGGATCGATCGAAGCCTGGATCAAAGGCGTATCCGCAAGGCGGGCACCCATCACCATCCAGCGAACGCCGGGCATGTTGGCAAAGGTGGGAGTGCGCACATGCACTCGGCTGGGGTTGCGAGAGTTCTCTTTCCAGGACACGCTATACATGACTTCGCCGCGCGGAGCTTCAACGCGGCTTGTAGCGGTTCCGGTGGAGAAAACAATTTTGGCTTCGCCCGTGTTGATATCGCCGGACGGCATTTTGGTGAGCGCCTGGCGAAGGATCTTGCAGCTTTCCATGATCTCAAGGGCGCGGACCAGCAGACGGGCACGCACATCGCCGTCGTGTTGCACGGGAACGTCGAACTCCATCTCGGAATAGGCTGCGTAGGGTGCAGCGCGGCGAAGATCCTGGGGCAGGCCGGATGCGCGCGCGGTGGGGCCTACGATGCCGCAGGAGACGGCTTTCTGGTTGGTGAGCACACCGATACCGGCGCAGCGCGACCGCGCCGTGGAGCTGGTGGTAAAGATCGGGATTACGGTGCGCACCATCTCGCGCTCAAGCTGTTCAATCATGGCGAGCACAGCGAGCGGGTCGTCGATGTCGCGATTGACGCCGCCGATCCGGTTCATTGAGTAGTTGACTCGGTTGCCAGAGATGGCCTGGAGCACGTCCATCACTTTTTCGCGGATTTCAAAGCAGGTCATGAACATGGTTTTGAAACCCATGAGCTTGGCTGCGATGCCTGCCCAGAGCACATGGGAGTGGAGGCGCTCAAGCTCAGCCACTACAACGCGAATGTATTGGGCACGCGGGGGAGGGGTTTGGTTGGTGAGCTGCTCCATCGCCTGGCAAAGGGTCAAGGTGTGAATGTTGGAACAGATGCCGCAAACGCGCTCCATAAGCGCGATGACCTGGATGTAGTTGCGTGTTTCAGCCAGGTGTTCGATGCCGCGGAAGTTGAAGCCGATGTGGAGCTTGGCGTCAGTGACCGTCTCACCTTCGCAGATCAGGTCGAGCTTGTAAGGCTCTTCCAATGCGGGGTGGTAAGGGCCCATGGGGATTTTGTAGCTCACTTTTTGACCTCTTCCTGCCCCGACAATGCAGACGCGGGCTTTCGCAAGTTCACACCGGGCGTGTCTCCCTGGCGCAGAAGCAGGGGTTCGTAATCGCGGCCGGTAAAGTCCACGGCAAAGCCTTCATGGATTTCCCGTTCGATCCAGTCAACGGCTTCGCAGAGGTCGTAGATGCTCTCGAAGGAGTTGGCGGCAAGCGGGAAGGAAAAACCCAGCACCTTGCCATCGAGGTCCCAGTGGTATTCCAGGCGAAGCCCCTGGTCTCCGGGCATCTGGTAGGCCGTGATGGTGATGAAGCGGGCATGGGAAGCGTTCATTACCGAGGCGAGGTCGCGGATGTTCAGAGTGTCAGACGCGAGCCAATATACTCCGCCCTTTTGAGCCCAGGGCTCGGAGACGCCTAGCTTTTCAGGTATGGCTTCAAGGAGACTCTGTTCGGGGATGGTCGAAACGGCATTCATTGGGTGCCTCCTGGGGATGAGTCAGCCGCCTTGGAGTTGACTGCCGGCGGAACGGCAGCGGCTTTCACTGTCGTTTTGCGTGCGACAGTGTAGGCGTTTTTCAACTCGCCGATGTTGAGATATAAGGGCGGGGTTTCTGAGTCCTGGCTGAGCGCATGGGCCTTGCAGCCTTCGACGCAACGGCCGCAGAACGTGCAATGGCCGGGATCGTAGCTCCAGACGAATTCGCCCTTACCGGCGCGAAACTCGATGGCGCGCGCGGTACAGCGAAAGCGGCAGATGGCACACCCGGTGCAAAGTTCAGGATCGAAACGCACCAGGCCACGGAAGCCTTCACTCACCTTGGGACGCGCGGGGAAGAGCACGGTACGCGAGCCCCCCCACAAATTCTTCCAGAGCATGGACAGAATGTTCATGATCGATACCTCATGAAGATGGCTGATGAAATGGCCAGGACCGCGAAGATGAGCGTGCATTGCCAGTAAAAACGCACCGATGTATCGATGGCCAGCCGCGCAGTGGCGGCTGCAACTACGGATAACAGAAGAACAACCGCGAAAGAGATTGCAATGAAGACGACTGCGGCGACCCACCAAACGGTAAGATGGGGGGCGGCGAGGGTGGCCACAAGGCCTGTGGCGGCGACCCATTCCAGCCCATGCGCAAGCTCCCACATGGCCAGCTCCGGACCGGCATACTCGGTCATGGGGCCGGAGTAGATCTCCTGCTCGGCATTGGGCAGAGAGAAGGGATTGATGTGCAATTTGGCTGGCAAGCAGACCAGAATCGCGATCAGGCCAAGCCAATGCATGGGTGAAGCGGGCAATTGCGCCAGGGCCTCAAGCCGGAAGGTATGCTGCGACGCGGCGATGGAAACGATAGCCAGCAGGAAGACCACGTTGTAGGAGACGCTGAGCGCGGCTTCGCGCGCAGATCCGATTTCTCCGAAGATGGAGCGCGAAGAGAAGCCTGCGGCGATGATGCACATTGAGGGTAGCTCGAGAAGGGCGAGCAACAGGATGAGATCGCCTTCAAAACCGCCTGATGAGGGCAGAACGGGGAGCAGGCCAACGGCACTTGCGGCTGCAGCCACAGCAATCAGAGGCCACAGCTTCATGAGCAGGCCGCCAATTCCACTTCGGGGTGGTGTACTTTTGCCGAGCAGCTTGATGAAATCAAAGAGGGGCTGCATGAAGGGCGGGCCGATGCGGCCCTGCATCAATGCCACTGACTTGCGCTCGACCCAAAGGAAGAACCAGGCGGCGGGGATGGCGAAGAGCAGGCCGGGAAAGATGAGAAAACGCGCGAGGGCGGTGATTAAATTCATGACTGCACCTCGGTGGTCTTTTTATTGGTTGCTGCGGAGCAGGCGCAGGCGCCATTGCATGGCGGTCCAACGAGGGGCATCAAGACGGGGTCAACGGGCACATTCTTTGCGGCTCGTTCTGCCAGGATTTCAGCGGCCTTGGCCACACCCTGGATAATCGCGTCGGGACGCGGCGGGCAGCCGGGAACAAAGACATCGACGGGAAGATGCAGGTTGAGCGGGCCGTCGAGGGTGCGGCTGTCGATGAAGACGTTGGTAGTGGCTGGGCAGGAGCCAATGGCTACGACGGCCTTGGGCCCGCAGACCTGGCCGTAGACGGTTTTGATGGCGTTGACCGCATTATGGGTTATGGGTCCAGTGACGCACAGGATGTCGGCATGACGCGGGCTGCCTTCAAGGCGAACGCCTAGTTGCTCGGCGTCGTATCTCGGCGTGAGGCTGGCGATGAGTTCAATGTCGCAACCATTGCAACTGCCCCCGTTCATATGAAAGAGCCAGGGACTGCGTCGGCGGGAGTAGCACATCAATCGATTCCAAAGATTCATAGCTGCCCCCAGTGCAACAGTTGCAGCGTGCCGGGCCAAATCCCGCCAACCAGCAGCAAAGCAACGAGCGTGACGATCACGGCCTGGAGCACAAACGGCTCACCGCGCGGTGAAGTGGAAGCTGGCGGGCTTGGATCATGCGGCGGACCCCACCAGACGCGCGTCAGCGCCAGGACGTATGCAATGAGAGCCAGGATGGAGGAGACGATGAAAACAGCGGCGATTGGCCATCCGATTTGCACGGCGGTCTCGTAAAGCCTCCAGCGACCGATGAAGCCCAGTGTCGGCGGGATGCCCAGCATGGCCAGCATTCCAAACAGGAATCCGAAGGCGCTTACCGGGTAGCGGGTAATAAGGCCGGTTGGTTGGCCCTCGAGCGCGCTGTCGGCCTCAGGTGCACTGAGGCAGATGAAGAGGAGCGCCTTGGCCAGGGCATGGGTGGTGGCGGCAATCATTGCGCCCTTCATTCCCGAGACGCTGATGGAAGCGATGCCTAACAGGAGAAAGCCAACGTCTTCAATTGTGGAGAGAACCAGCAACCGCTTGAGACTGCGCTGCGTGAGCATCAGCAAAGCAGCGAGCAATGAAGTGAGCGCGGCGGCGTAAATCAACAACGGTGACGCGGGGGCGCTTGGAATCAATTGCGCGCCGATGGCGAACTCGGCGAATGCGGCCATATCGACAATCGCAATGATGAGTCCGAGGACGAGTGCAGGCAGCTCATCGGCGAGTCGCAGCAGCCAGAAGAAGAGCGGCACGGCAGCGAGCTTAACGAGGATGCTGGTGAGCAGGAAGGCGCGTGACCATTCTTGATTCTGGGCGTGGCAGAGCAACTCGCTCGCCAGCATTGAACCGGCGGATATCAATACCACAGCGAGGTAGGTGAGTTTGGCGGTGAGAGAGCGAGCAGCGAGCCAGACTCTTAAAACTGTGAGGAGCGCAGCGGATTCGAGAAGTCCAAGGCGCAGCCAAGGATTGGCGACCATGAGACCGGCAACGGAAAGCGAGCCGACGATGAACATGCAAGGCCACACCGGAATCCGCGTAACGGCCGGTTTTGCGAGTGCAGAAATGAGCAGCGCGATAGCAGCAACGGCGATGGCGACAACGAGGAAAGCAGGCGTATGGGCTTCAACCGGCGTCACCGCTTGGGTCAGGTTGGAATGAAGGCCTGGCTGAGCCCAGCGCACCAATGCAAACACTGCGGCTGACAGCCCCACGATGAGAGCTATCGAGTTCCGCTCCATCCAGGCGACCGCGATGCCGAGTGCCTGCGACGCCATTTGTATTTCGCTCCACACGGCCAGGTAGGCGCGGTCGACGTTGGTCCAGCGGAAGAATTCCTTCCAGTTTTGCAGGAAGATGTTAGAGAAATCGCCGGCCGTCAGGCGTCCCTGGTCTGAGAGCGGCTCGCCTCCGGTGAATATTCCACCCCCTGCTCCCCACGCCACAGACAAAGACCCGTCCGCGGGGGCCCCGGAACCCACCAGTGCGCCGCTGGTCACCTGCGCGGAACGTGCGACATAGGCAATCGCGTAAATCAAGCCGCCGAGTACAAGCGACACCAGAGCCAATACGAGGCCGCCGGTTGTCGAAAAGCTGCCTGCATTGGCGAACAATCCGAACCACGTAACCTGTACTCCCTCCCCAAGTCCAAGGACACTGAGGATGGGGTTGAGGAAGTAGTTGACGGCCAATTGCGGAGCGATGCCCAGTAGAAGGCTGCCCGCGGCCATGAAGCCCATGCCCCAGAGCATGGTGGGTGCGGCTTCGTGTGCATCTTTGGTTTTTTCAGTTGTCGGACCCAGAAAGACTGCACTGGTAGCCTTGGCGCAGAGAAACACGGTGCCGAGGCTCACGATCCAGGCCACCATGGCGGGGACGGCCCATCCGGCTTGCAATGCCGCTGCGTAGAGCATCCACTTGCTTGCGAATCCACTCATCAGCGGGATGCCCATCATGCTGCCGACGCCGATCATCCAGGAAAGCGTCGTCCGGGGCATGCGCTGTGCCAGGCCGCCAAGCTGATTCATGTCGCGCGTGCCGGTGGAGTGCTGGACCGCGCCGGCGGTCAGGAACAGACCCCCTTTGAAGAATCCGTGATTGAGGCAGTGCAGAAGGCCCGCGGTGATGGCCAGAGGTGTGCCAATGCCCAGGCCCATCATCATGTAGCCGATCTGGCTCACGGTTGAGAAGGCGAGCATCCGCTTCAAATCGGTTTGCACCATGGCGTACATTACACCGACGGCCATGGTGATGGTGCCGATCCAGACAAGGGTGGATCCCCATGCTTGAGGCCACACCCCAAAGCTGTGCATGCGGGCTGCGAGATACACTCCCGCCTTGACGTAACAGGCCGCGTGCAGCAACGCGCTCACCGGAGTGGGCGCGGCCATCGCTTCAGGAATCCAAGTATGCAGAGGAACTTGAACCGACTTGGCAACAAGAGCGGCCAACATCAGGAAGAAGATGCCGCCTGTGAAACTGCGCGCGACGGCGGGATCGGTCCAGAGTGCGCTGCCGGTGCGGTGGTAGACAACCAGGATGGCAGCAAGCAATCCATAACCCGCGATGTGGGTCATCAACAGCACCTTGCGCGCGCCGCTTACCGCTTCAGGATTTGTGTACCAGAATCCAACCAGGCTGAAGGAGCAGAGGCCGATCAACTCCCAGCAGAGATAGAAGAGGAAGAGATTGGCGCTGTAGACCAGGCCGACGAAGCCGGCGATGAAGATGAGCATGGAGCAGTAGAACCGGGTGGCTGCCTTGTCGTGCGCCATGTAGCCGATGGAGTAAAGCAGGACGAATCCGCCGAGACATGTACCCATGAAGGCGAACAGGACGCTGAGCGCGTCAACATGGAAGACGAGGGCAAGCGGGCCATCCCACTGGAAGAGGTTGGCTTCGATTGCCTGGCCTGCGTGAACCCGGAGAATGGTGGCGACGACGGCAAGCACCGCAGGTAAGCAGGCGAGAGCTGCGAGGATCCCCTTGGTGCGTGCGGAACAGAGCCTTGCGACAAGAAGCTGAAGCAATGCACCCAACACTAGCGAACACGGCGCAACCAAAATGAGGTTCGCGGCTATCATGACTGGAATGCTAGTGGTCGCCGTGTTGTGCCGATGTGACGCGCCGCACATGCAAGGCTGAAATTCGTAATGTGGGACACTAAACAGAGTCGATACAACGAAATACCGCGACGCGTATGCTTGTCAGCGGTGTGAGGGGCGATTGTGGCTGAAGAAACCCAACCTGGAGAAGGACTGCACAGACAGCCGATGAGACGGGCGGTTGTGGTGCGCGGCGTGGTGCAGGGGGTGGGGTTCAGACCGTTTATTTATCGGCTTGCGCTGGAGGAGGGCTTGGCCGGATTCATCGGCAACGATACGGACGGGGTGACGATCGAGATTGAGGGACCGGCAGCGCGGGTGGATGCATTTTTGGCGCGCCTCGGCGGGGAGGCGCCACCGTTGGCGCGGGTCGATGCTTTGGAGGTGCGCGAGGTTCGGGCAACGGGAGAGACGGGATTCAGGATTGTTGCCAGCGAGGTTTTGGGCAGGGTGAGTACCGGAATTCCAGCGGATGCGGCAACGTGTGCGGATTGTTTGCGTGAGTTGCTGGATGCTCAGGATCGCAGATACGACTACCCGTTCTTGAACTGCACAAATTGCGGGCCTCGATTCACGATTACACGGCAGATTCCTTATGACCGGCCGCAGACGTCAATGGCGCGGTTCACCATGTGCGCCGCATGCCAGGCGGAGTACGACGATCCGCTGAATCGGCGGTTTCATGCGCAGCCCAATGCCTGCTGGGAATGCGGCCCGCAGGTGTGGTACGCGACCGCGAATGGTGCGGAGCTCGCGGTCGATGATCCGGTCGACACGGCGATTCGGCAGCTGGCGGCGGGCGGGATCTTGGCCATCAAAGGGGTGGGCGGGTTTCACTTGTGCGTGGTCGCGACCAACCATGCGGCGGTAATGCGGTTGCGAGAGCGCAAGCACCGGTATGGGAAGCCGCTTGCGGTGATGGTGAAAGATCTGGCGGCGGCGCGGGAGGTTTGCGCGCTCACGGCTGAAGAGGAGGCGCTGCTGCTGACTTCGGCACGGCCGATTGTGCTGGCCCGGGCACGGATAGGGAGCGGAGTTGCGGAAGGGGTAGCGCCGGGGATTCCATGGCTGGGTGTGTTTTTGCCCTATGCGCCGCTGCAGCACTTGCTGTTTGCCGATGGGCGGCTGAAGGTTCTGGTGATGACGTCTGCGAACATGAGCGAGGAGCCGATTGCCATTGACAACGATGAAGCACTGGTGCGGCTGGGCGGCATCGCGGATGCATTCCTGATGCATGACCGGGAGATTCTGCAGCGGTGCGACGATTCGGTGGCGGCGGTGGTGGATGGGGCTCCGCAACTGATTCGGCGAGCACGTGGGTTTGTGCCGCTGGGCGTCCCTTTCAATTTGGAGTTCGCTCTGAATGCGCCTCCGCTGCTGGCCGTGGGTGGGCACTTGAAGAATGTGTTCGCACTGGCGCAGGGGCGGCATGTTTATCAGAGCCAGCATCTGGGCGATCTCGAAAATCTGACGGGGCTGGAGTTTTTTCGCGAGTCTCTGGACCACTTGATGCGGACGTTGGAGATTGAGCCGGAGGTGGTGGTGCACGATCTGCATGCGGGGTACCTGTCGACGGAATGGGCCAAGGAGTGGGCACACGAGCGCGAGCTTCCGTTGATTGCCGTTCAGCATCATCATGCGCACGTGGCAGGGTGCGTGGCGGAGCATGGTCTGCACGAAGCGATCGGACTGGCGCTGGATGGGACTGGCTATGGGACCGATGGAAAAGTGTGGGGCGGGGAAGTGTTGATTGCGCGTCTGGATGGGTTTGAACGGTTTGCGCATCTTGAGTATGTGCCGATGCCTGGCGGCGATGCGGCGGTGAAGGAGCCTTGGCGGATGGCGTTGGGACATTTGAGAGCCGCTGGATTTGATGTTGAGTTGGACGAGGTGTTGGGGTTGCTGGGAGCGCAAGTGAAGGATGTGCGCGTGCTTCGGCGGATGATGGAGCGCGGGATCAATTCGCCGATGACTTCAAGTTGCGGTAGGTTGTTTGATGCGGTGTCCTCGGTTGTGCTGAACCGACGCGTGTTGAATTACGAGGCGCAGGCGGCGATTGAGCTTGAAGGCATTGCGGTGGATGAGGGAGACGACGAAGCTGGATATGCAGTGGAGATGGCCGGTGGGGATTGGGCGGCGCGGGAGCCTGTAAAGATTTGTGTGGGGCCTTTGTGGCGGAGCCTGGTTGAAGACTTGAAGAGAGGTGTCAGGAAATCCCAAATTGCGGCACGGTTTCATACCGGGGTGGCCGGGGGATTTGTGCGAGCGGCGGTGCTGGCGCGAACGGCTACTGGCGTGGGGCAGGTCGCGATGAGCGGCGGTTGCATGCACAATCGGCGGCTGGTGCGGTTGTTGCGGGTGGGGTTGGAGAGGGAGGGGTTTGAGGTGTTTCAGCACGTTCATGTCAGCCCTGGAGATGGCGGGCTAAGTTATGGGCAGGCGGCTGTCGCGGCATCCCATGTCTCAAAGGAGAGACATGGGGTACCCGGACCTAATTAGCCGGAGAAGCGGACCAGCTGCTGGGCTTCGATGCGAGGGCCGAGGATGGACATTCTGGGGATGCGGCCGCGAACCATGGCTACTTCGTCGCAACGGTGAAGGCGCGGGCAGGTCTGGCAGTCCTTGAAGATCTTGTCGGGCAACTCGGACTTGTCTTCAACGGTGCGAAATCCGTACTTGAAAAAGAAGTCGGGGATGCGGGTGAAGAGGCACACAGATTGGATGCCGTGCTCTTCAGCTTCCTCAATGAGCGTGCCCAGAATGCGTCCGCCTGCGCCCTGGCCCTTGGCTTCAGGCTTGACAACGATGGACCTGACTTCAGAAAGATGCGGGCCGTAAAGGTGCAGCGCGCCGCAGCCTAGAAAGACGCCGCCATCGGATTCGGCGACAGTGAAGTCGCGAATGTTCTCGCAAATCTCGGCAAAGGCGCGCTTGAGCAGCGTGCCGTCAGTGGAGAGCGAGTTCACCAGGTCATAGACGTTTGAGGCGTCCTGGAGCAAGGCCTTACGCACCAACATGGACAGCCTCCCTTGCATTCAGTGTAACAAGAGCTGCGATGCGATCGGAAGCGGAAGCGAGAGCCTGCTGCACCCGTGCACGCGCGGTCCCTCCAGTCACATCGTGGCAGTCGAGCGTGGCGCTGAGGGAAATGGCGGAGAAAAAGTCCTGGTCAAACTCGGGACCGAACTCGCGCAGTTCGCCCAGTGTCAGGTCGCCAAGTTCCACGCCTTTCTCCAGTGCAAAGCGCACGGCGTTGCCAATCTTTTCATGTGCGGTGCGGAAGGGAACTCCCTTGTGCACAAGATAAGTGGCGGCGGCCATGGCATTCAGATAGCCCGACTGCGCAGCGTCGTTCATGCGCTCGCGATTGAACTGAAGGGCCGCGGTGAAGCGGGCCACGAGCGTGAGCATCGCCGGAACGAAATCCACTGAGAAGGCGGGCTCCTGCGTCTCCTGCATGTCCTTGTTGTAGGCGAGCGGCAGGCCCTTGAGCTGGAGCGTGACGGCCTGGGCCGCGCCGTGAATGCGGCCGACCTTGGCGCGAATCAGCTCAGTGAGATCGGGGTTCTTCTTTTGAGGCATGGCACTTGAGCCGGTGGAGAAGGCCTCCGGGAGAATGACAAAACCGAATTCCGCGGTGGCGAAGAGGGTGATTTCCTCGGCAAAACGGCTGAGGTGCAGTCCAACGGATGTCAATGCATGCAGGTATTCGAGAATGAAGTCGCGATCGCTGGTGGCGTCCATTGAGTTTGACGAAGGTGCAGTAAAACCTAACTCGTTTGAGGCGACCGAGCGATCGAGCTTGAGAGTGGCGCCGGCCACTGCACCCGAACCCAGCGGGCAGCGGTTGAGCCGCTTCGAGCAATCCACAAGCCTGGAGGCATCGCGCAGGATCATTTCAACATAGGCCAGCAGCCAATGGGCAACGAGCACGGGTTCGGCACGTTGCATGTGGGTATAGCTGGGCATCACGGATTCGCCGGCAGCGTGCGCCTGCGCGACAAGCGCGCTGGCCCATGCGGCAAGGGCTTTGACTACGCGATCGATCTGCGCACGAACGTAGAGGCGAAGATCAGTCGCGATCTGTTCGTTGCGGCTGCGGCCGGTGTGGAGTTTGAGGCCGAGCGAGCCGACACGCTCAACCAGCGAAAGCTCGACAAAGTGGTGAATATCTTCGGCAGAAGGATGATTGCGTACCAGGGCCTGGCCTGCTTCAGATGCATGATCGGCGGCAATGGCATCAAGCGCGGTGCGGATTTGCGCTGTCTCAATTTCGGTGAGGATCTGCGCGGCGCACAGAGCCGATGCGTGGGCCTTGCTTGCGGCTACCTCCTGAGGGAGAAGCCGCCAATCGAAGACGATGGAACGCTGCCACTGTTCGAAGTCTCTGTCGAGCAGTTCGCGAAAGCGGCCGGACCACATTTTTACGGACTGTTGTTCGTTCGACATTGTTTCGTTTTTGATTCCTCAGCCTTCTATTTGCATTGCCTCACGGGCTAAAGCCCAGGTTTCTGAACAGGCCTTATTGGCACGGCTGAAGCCGTGCCCTTTCAAAACCAGTTGTCCTTACTGCTTATCAGTGCCGTTGATCAATTTGGGCATTTCACTGCCTTCGCTTAGGGTGAGCAGGCCGGCCGCGGCGTAGGTCAGCAGCTTGTCGCGGGTGTCAGTGATGTCGAGATTGCGCATGGTCAGCTGGCCGATGCGGTCGCGCGGGGAGAAGATGGATTCAGTCTTCTCCATGCTGAGCCGCTCGGGATGGAAGGTGAGGTTGGGTGATTCGGTGTTGAGAATGGAGTAGTCGTTGCCGCGGCGCAGTTCAACGGTCACTTCGCCGGTAATGGGCTTGGCGACCCAGCGCTGCGCGGATTCGCGAAGCATGATGGACTGAGAGTCGAACCAGCGGCCCTGGTAGAGGAGTCGGCCGAGCTTTCGGCCATTGTCGCGGTACTGCTCGATGGTGTCCTCATTGTGAATGCCGGTAATCAGGCGTTCGTAGGCGATGAAGAGCAAGGCGAGGCCGGGGGCTTCGTAAATGCCGCGGGATTTGGCCTCGATGATTCTGTTCTCAATTTGATCGGACATGCCCAGTCCGTGACGACCACCGATGCGATTGGCCTCGAGAAGCAACTCGACTGGATCATCGAATCGACGGCCATTGAGCGCGACTGGAAAGCCCTCTTCAAAGCGGACGGCGACTTGTTCACGCCGGATTTCAACATCGTCACGCCAGAAGGCCGTGCCCATGATAGGATCGACGATCTTGATGGACGTGGAAAGGTGTTCCAGGTCTTTAGCTTCATGCGTTGCGCCGAGCACGTTGGAGTCAGTGGAGTAGGCCTTCTCCGCAGACATCTTGTAGGCGAAGCCGTGGCTCTTCATGAATGCGGACATCTCGGCACGGCCGCCGAGCTCGTCGATGAAAGCGGAATCAAGCCAGGGTTTGTAGACCTTCAGATCAGGATTGGCGAGCAGGCCGTAGCGATAGAAGCGCTCGATGTCATTGCCTTTGAAGGTGGAGCCGTCACCCCAGATGTGGACGTCGTCCTCCTTCATTGCAGCCACCAGCATCGTCCCAGTGACAGCGCGGCCGATCGGAGTGGTGTTGAAGTAAGGCACTCCAGCCGTGGTGATGTGGAAGGCGCCGGCCTGCAGCGCGGCTATGCCTTCACGAACCAGCGGGCCACGGCAATCGATGAGGCGAGCTTTTTCAGCGCCGTATTCGAGGGCCGCGTGCGGGATGGCTTCATAGTCCGTTTCGTCGGGCTGGCCGAGGTTGGCCGTGTAGGCGTAAGGGACGGCTCCCTTCAGCCGCATCCAGTGGAGGGCGGCGGAGGTGTCGAGCCCGCCGGAGAAGGCAATGCCTACATTCTGGCCGACGGGCAGGGATTCGAGAATTACAGACATGCTTGAGAACCTCTTTAGCCATTAGCCGTCAGCTTTCAGCTTTCAGCCAGTTGCCAGCTGGAAAACAAAAATCTTGTCGATCGGCGCTGGAAAAGCTGGAAGCTAGCAGCTAAAGGCTCCCACATTTGCCAGACCGCCCAGCAGCAACAGCAGCAATGCCTTCTGTGCGTGCAAGCGGTTTTCGGCTTGATCGAAGACGATGGACTGCGGGCCGTCGAGAACCGCATCGGTGACTTCAGCATTGCGGCGCGCGGGCAGGCAATGCATGAAGACAGCGTTCGCCGCGGCCTTCTGCATCAAGGCTTCGTTCACCTGGAAGGGACGGAAGATGGGTGCGCGCTTGGTAGATTCGTGCTCGAAGCCCATGCTGACGCAAACGTCAGTGTAAACTGCATCGGCGCCTTCCACAGCGAGCTGCGGATCCTGAAGCAGGCGAACCTCACGGCCGTTGGCTGCGGCAATCTCGCGCGCCTTGGTGACGATCTCGATGTCAGGCGAATAGCCGCGAGGGGTGGCGATGGTGACGTTGGCGCCGAGTTGCGCGCCGGTGAGCATGAGAGAGTGGCAGACGTTATTGCCGTCGCCGAGATAGGTGAAGTTGAGGCCGACGGCGGAGCCGAAGTGCTCTTCAAGGGTCATGAAGTCGGCGAGGGCCTGACATGGATGCTCGAAATCGGAAAGGGCGTTGACAACAGGCACGCGCGAGTTGGCGGCCATCTCTGTGATAGTGTCGTGCGCGTAGGTGCGCAGCACAATAATGTCAACCCAACGCTCCACGTTCTTTGCGACGTCGGAGACGCTTTCGCGCTCGCCAAGCGGCGAACTGGTGTGGTCGACAAAGATCGCGTTGCCGCCCATGGTGTTGATGCCGGTTTCAAAACTAAGACGCGTCCGCAGGCTGGCCTTTTCGAACATCAGGACCATTTGTTTCGCATCGAGGGCGTGGCGATACTCGCGCGGATTACGCTTGACGTCGTGACCCAGCTTGAGGATGGCGCGCACCTCGGAACTGGACAGGTCGGCAACGGAACACATGTCCTCGCCGGCAAGGCGCACGGCGGCGGCAAGAATATCAGGGTCTTTTTGAACCGGCACAGCTGTATCCGAACGGTCGAGTGTTGCTTTGCTAGACATGGCTGAATCCTCCTGCTGCGTTGGCAGTGGTGTGAGCAGCGGCCGAAGTCGTGCTGCGAGCTCCGCCGTTGTGAGTCAAGATTTCGTCCAGCGCCGCGATGGCGGTGTCCACGTGTGAGCGCTCCAAAATATAGGGAGGCAGGAAGCGCAATACCGTGTCGCTGGTGCAGTTAATGAGGATGTGCCGCTTGAGCATCTCAGAGACGACGAGCTTTGCGAGATCGGCGGAATCGAGTTCCGCGGCCAGCATGAGGCCTTTGCCACGGACGTCAACAATGGCATCATGTCGACTGGCGAGACCACGGAGCTCATGCTGGAAATAGTCGCCGACTTCAGTGGCATGGGCGAGAAGGTTTTCTTTCTCCATGTAGTCGATGACGGCGATGGCAACAGAACATGCCAGGGGGCCTCCGCCAAATGTGGTGCCATGCATGCCGGCGTGCATCACGCGCGAAACCTCTTCAGTGCAGAGGACTGCGCCGAGTGGCAGGCCGCCGGCGATGGGCTTGGCCAGCGTGGTGATGTCAGGCTGTATCCACCCCACGGGCGAAGACCGGTCCGCGGGGGCCCCGGAGATGCCATAGTGCTGATAGGCGCACCACTTGCCGGTGCGGCCCATTCCGGATTGAATCTCATCCACAATGAGCAGCGCTCCTGTTGACGATGCAAGGGCTCGGGCTTCGGCAAAGAATTCCGGCGTAAGCGGACGAATGCCGCCCTCACCCTGGATGGCTTCAACCAGGATGGCGCAGACTTCGCTGGAGAACTTGGCGCGCAGGTC
>Ga0181535_10000983_pt1 | contig 39282 bp, 50 predicted proteins | sample PEATcosm2014_Bin_44_FD_119774 | JGI IMG/M metagenome (GOLD analysis project Ga0181535, IMG submission 119774) | Peatland microbial communities from MTU Mesocosm Facility, Houghton, MI, USA - PEATcosm2014_Bin17_30_metaG | ecosystem: Environmental > Terrestrial > Soil > Wetlands > Peat | place... | reverse complement strand
CCGCCGCCCTCGGTCCGGCGGGTCCCCGCGGCGGAGCTCTCCACGACGTTGCGCACCCGGGTCTGGGGCAGCATGCCGGCGACCCCGGGGATGGCCACGCCACGGCGGGCGGGGGCCGCCGCCCGGGCCGTGCCGGAAGTGACCGGGACGGGGGCGGGCTCGGGGATCGGGCCGGGAGCGGGCACGGGGGTGAACGGCGGGGTCACGGCGGGGACCGGCGCCGAGGCGACGTCACCAGCCGGCGCGGGCACCCCTCGCACCGAGGCTCGGGCGAGCGAGCCGCTCGCGGCCGCCGCGGCCGGCCGCGCCGCGGGTGGGGCGGCCTCGGGCTCGGCGCTCCGACCCGCTCCGGGCTGGTCCGGGCGGGGCGAGGGGGGCGCGGTCTCGCCGGCGGCGGCCTCCGACGGTGCCGGCTCCTGGGCCGGCTGCAGGGCCTCGAACTTGATGGTGTAGAGGAAGCGGACGATGTCCCGCTGGATCTCCGCCATCAGGTCCTGGAAGGAGTGGTAGGCCTCCTGCTTGTACTCGACCAGCGGGTCCATCTGGCCGTAGCCGTGGAAGCCGATCGACTCGCGCATGTGCTCCATCTGGGTCAGGTAGGAGCGCCACTTCTCGTCGATGACGCTGAGCATCACGAGCTGCTCGGCGCGCCGCATCAGCTCGGCGCCGTGCTTCACCTCCAGCTCCTCGTAGATCGAGGTGAGCTCCCCGATGATGGTCTCGACCACCTCGGGGACGGTGTCGCCCAGCGAGCCGAGGTCGACCTCCCCGATCGCCGGGAGCAGCGGTCCGGAGAACTGGCGCATCCGGTCCCAGAGCCCCTCGAGGTCCCAGGTCTCGCGGTTCCGGCCCTCGCAGAAGGTGGGCACCTCCTCGCTGACCACGTGCTCCATCATGCTGAGGAAGTTGGCCCGGGTGTCGATGCCCTCGAGGATCTTGCGGCGCTCACCGTAGATGATCTCGCGCTGCTTGTTCATGACGTCGTCGTACTCGACGACGTGGCGCCGGGTGTCGAAGTGATACCCCTCGACCCGGGCCTGCGAGCTCTCGATCTGGCGGCTGAACATCTTGGACTCGAGGGCCACGTCCTCGTCCACGTGGAGCCGGCCCATGATCCCCTGGATCCGCTCACCACCGAAGACGCGCAGCAGGTCGTCCTCGAAGGAGAGGAAGAATCGGGTCTCCCCGGGGTCGCCCTGCCGGCCGGCGCGGCCGCGGAGCTGGTTGTCGATCCGCCGTGACTCGTGGCGCTCGGTTCCGATGATGTAGAGACCCCCGAGATCGGGGACGCCCTCGCCGAGCACGATGTCGGTGCCGCGCCCCGCCATGTTGGTCGCGATGGTGACCGCTCCGCGCTGGCCGGCCTCGGTGATGATCACGGCCTCGCGCTCGTGCTGCTTGGCGTTGAGGACGTTGTGCACCACCCCCTGCTTCTCGAGCAGGCGGGCGAGCCGTTCCGACTTCTCGATGCTGGTGGTGCCCACCAGCACCGGCTGGCCGGCCTGGTGGCGCTCCACGATGTCGTCCACCACCGCCTTGAATTTGGCGGCCTCGGTCTGGTACACGAGGTCGGCCTCGTCGCGCCGGATCATCGGCTGGTTGGTGGGGATGGGCACCACCTCCAGCTTGTAGATCTTGTCGAACTCCTCCGCCTCGGTGATGGCCGTGCCGGTCATCCCCGCCAGCTTGTGATAGAGACGGAAGAAGTTCTGGAAGGTGATGGTGGCGAGGGTGATGTTCTCCTGCTGGACCTGGACCCCCTCCTTGGCCTCGATCGCCTGGTGGAGGCCGTCGCTCCAGCGCCGGCCGGGCATGGTCCGGCCGGTGAACTCGTCGACGATCACCACCTCGCCGTCCCGGATGATGTACTCGCGATCGAGCTGGTAGTGGACCGCGGCGCGGAGCGCCTGGTTGACCTGGTGGGCCTCGATGGCGTGCTCGATGTCGAAGATGTTGGAGATGCCGGTCCACTTCTCGAGCTTGGCGACGCCCTCGTCGGTGAGGGTCACCGACTTGGTCTTCTCGTCACTCGTGTAGTCGTCCTCGGCGACCAGGTTCTTGATCAGCCGCGCGTAGGTGTAGTACTTCTCGGTCGGCTCGCTGGCCTGACCGCTGATGATCAGCGGGGTGCGGGCCTCGTCGACCAGGATCGAGTCGACCTCGTCGACGATGGCGTAGTGGAGGCGGCGCTGGACGCACTGCTCGACGGTCATCGCCATGTTGTCGCGGAGGTAGTCGAAGCCCAGCTCGTTGTTGGTGGCGTAGGTGATGTCGCAGGCGTAGGCCTCGCGACGGGTGCAGGGGCGGAGGTGCTGGAGGCGGCTGTCGGGGTGGGTCTCGTCGAGGAAGTCGGGGTCGTAGACGAAGGAGAGGTTCTGGCCGGCGATCACCCCGACGCTCATCCCGAGGAAGTGGTAGACGGGCGCGTTCCAGCCGGCGTCGCGGCGGGCCAGGTAGTCGTTGACGGTGACCAGGTGAGCGCCCTTGCCCAGCAGCGCGTTGAGGTAGAGGGAGAGGGTCGCCACCAGGGTCTTGCCCTCCCCGGTCTTCATCTCGGCGATCTTGCCGTCGTGGAGCACGATGCCCCCCACCAGCTGGACGTCGAAGTGGCGCATCCCGAGGACCCGGCGCGCCGCCTCGCGGACCACCGCGAAGGCCTCCGGGAGGATCTCGTCGAGCCGCTCCGCCTGCTCCGACTCGCGCTCCTTCTTCTCCCGGCGGGCGAACTGGCGCTCGATCTCCGCCTCGCTCTCCGCGCTCACGTCGCCGCTCGCGAACTCGGCGGCGGCCCGGTCCGCGCTCTCGCCGAGCGCGTCCAGGTCCTCGGCGTAGGTCTGGCCGAAGCTGATGTCGGCCCCCTGGTAGCCGATCCGCTCGCGGAACTCGTCGGTCTTCTGGCGCAGCTCCTCGTCGGAGAGGGCGCGCATCTCCTCCTCGAGGCCGTTGATCTCCTCGACGACCCGCAGATGGCGGTTGATCTCCCGCTTGTGGGGATCGCCGAGCACCTTGCTGAACAGCGACATGAGACTTCCTAGCGGGCCCCGCACGGTTCCGGACAGGGGCTCCGGGCTTCCATGATGACGTGGGGCGGAGGTCCGATACCACCCCGATCGGGTGCGGGGCCGGCGCCGAGCTGGATCGTACCAGCCGGCCGGCCGCCTCAACCCTCACGCGGAGCGGCGGCCGCGTGCCCGGCGCCCGGCCGGGCGGCTCAGCTCAGGGGCGGGGCGGCTCGGCGTTGGCCCGGATCCGCCCCTTGCGGTCGGTGACCCGATCGCGGAAGCGGCGAACCTGCTCGTCCGCCTTGTCGATGACGCCGTCGATCGCCTCGTGAACGTTGGCCGCCTCGCAGCGCGCGGCCAGCCGGGTGCGGTGGACGTGAAGGACGATCTCGGCCGACGCGGCGGGAACCAGCGGCGAGGCCAGCTCGACGGTGAGCCCGAGGTCATGGAGGACGGCGTGGCGCTCGAGCCGGCGCAGCTTGGCCTCGGCGTAGGCGCGGGTCCCGGGCGGGACCCGGTGACCGGTGACGATGGAGATGCGCATGACCCGTCAGACCAGCTTGAGGACCGAGCCCCGATCCAGGCCGAGACCCCGCAGGGTGCCCGCCGGCAGCTCCAGGGCGGCCTTGGACCCGAAGACGATGCGGGAGACGCGCCAGGGCCGGATGGTGTGGCAGGCATGCAGGATCCGGCCCTCGGCGTCCACGAACGCCACGTCGAGCGGGAAGCGCATGAAGAACATGTGGATCGAGCCGCAGTCCTGGATGCAGAGCCCCTCCCCTGCCGGGAGGTCGTGGCGCCACATCAGGCCTCGGAACCGGGTGAGGAAGGAGCCGGCGACCGCGCAGCGCTCGGCCACGACGGTGCCGTCGGCGGTCTCCAGGCGGTGCATCGTGGCGACCACGCAGGCATGGTAGCGGTGCGGAGGCCTCCGTGTATGGTGGGAGGATGACGAACCCCTCCGACGTCACCATCCACATCGACCCCGCCTGCCCCTGGGCCTGGCTGACCTCCCGCTGGCTCGCCGAGGCGGCGAGGGTCCGCCCGATCCGGGTCACCACCCGGCTCTTCGACCTTGCCGAGGCCAACCGGAGCACCGACGCCGATGAGGACCACCGCCGCGGTCATGGCGCCGGCGAGGTCGCCCTGCGGGTGCTGGTCGCGGCCCGGAGGTCGGGCGGCGACGACGCCGTGGCACGCCTCTACACCGAGCTGGGCGAGGCCCACCACGAGCGGGGCGAGCCGCTCGACGAGCCCGGGATGCTGAGTCGCGCGCTCGCCGCCGCCGGCCTCGACCCGGGGCTCGCGGAGGCGGCCGGCAGCGACCCGACCACCCTGGACGAGCTGCTGGCGGAGCACCGGGCGATCGCCGGGCGGGGCGCCTTCGGGGTTCCCACCCTGGTGCTCGGCGACGCCGCCCCGACCTTCGGCCCGGTGGTCGACGTCCGGATCACCGGCGAGGCCGCCGGCGAGCTGTGGGACCGGGTCGCCTGGCTGCTCACCACCCCGTCCTTCTACGAGCTGAAGCGGGAGCGCACCCACCGCCCCGCGATCGGCCGCTACCAGGCCCTGGCCGCCACCACCCGCTGAGCGGCGGCCCCCCATCCGAGGCCGCACCGGGCGTCCGGGGAGCGGCGAGGTGGCTGGGCGCCGTTACTGCCAGGTGGTGGTGAAGATGGCTCGCACCTCCGATCCCGCGCCCAGGGCGCTGCGGATCTCGAAGGTGCCGCCGACGTTCTCCACCCGCTCGCGCATGGTGATCAGCCCGAGGGCGCGGGTGCGTCCCAGCCGCGCCTCGGTGGCCCCCACGTCGAAACCCTCACCGTGGTCGGCGACCACCACCTGGAGGCGCCCGGGGAGGAAGGCGAGCACCACCTCCACCTCGTCGCTGCGACTGTGCCGGTAGGCGTTGTCGATCGCCTCCACCACGACTCGGAAGGCGGCCAGCCCGGTGGAGGGGTGCAGCCGGCGCTCCTCCCCGACCACCTGGACGCGAACGGTCATGATCCCCATGAGGTCGGCGCCGACCCGCCGGACCGAGGTGACCAGGCCCTCCTCCTCCAACCCCTGGGGGCTGATCTGGAAGAGGAGGCGGTGCATCCGAAGCAGGGCGCGGCGGGCCGCCTCCTTGCACTCGGTCAACTCGGAGGTGACGGTGAGAGCCGGCGCCACGCCGACCCGGCGGCCGATCAGCTCGACGGCGAGGACGACGTCGGCGAGGTCCTCCAGGGGTCCCGAGACGATCAGGTCGGTCACCGCGTCGTGATCCTGGGCGACCAGGCGCTGGAGCTGGCGCTCGGCGCGACGGCAGATCACCCCGGGGTCGTCACCGGTGACCGACCGGGTGCTCTGGTCCGTCTCCAGCTGAGCCGTCAGGGGTCGGAGCTGAGAGAGCTGGTCGCGCTCGGCGCGGAGCCCGACCCGGCGCTCCTCGACACCCTCCAGGCGCGCATCCAGATGGCAGAGCCGCGCATACAGCTCCCCGCTGCGACGCAGGGCGTCGGCCAGCGTCTCCCCCGGCACCAGGTTCCGATGCTCCATGATCTGGCCCCGCACCTCCTCCGCCTGGGCCAGGGCGAACCGGACCCGGGTGCGCTCGGCGGTGGTCTCCGCGGATACCTCGTCGAGGCCGGCGAGGACGGTGTCCAGCTCCTGGATGCGATCCTCGACGGCGTGCGAGAGGTCGCGCAGCGGGGACGCGCCGAGCGCCGCCCCCCGAATCCCGTCAGACGCCATGAGCACAGCACGAGAAGGCTAGCAGTGTCCCCTGGCAGTGCGCTGAGCCGAGGGGTGAAACCGACCCGGAGGGCGGAGATCAGTCGCGATGCAGCCGGAGCCGGATCAGGTCGACCAGGGTGCCCACCGAGTCGCGGAGCGGGCTGACCCGGGAGTTCTCGGCGTGGCGCCACACCACCCCCACCTCGGCGATCGTCCAGCCGAGGCGCCGGGCCCGCTGCAGGACCTCGGCGTCGAAGCCGAAACCCGCGGTCCGGAGCGGGCCGAAACAGGCGTCGGCCGCCTCCCCCGTGAACAGCTTGAAGCCGCACTGGGTGTCCTGGAGCCCGGGCAGCACCAGGATCTGGAGCATCCGGTTGTAGGTGCGCCCCATCAGCTCACGGCTGAGCGGCTGGTGGACCTCGACCCGGGAGTCGGCCAGCGCCCGGGAACCGATGGCGACCGCGGTGGTCCCCCGGATCAGCGGCCTCAGCTTGGCCAGCTCGGTGATGGGCGTGCTCATGTCGGCGTCAGTGAAGAGCCGGAGCTCGCCCCGAGCGGCGAGCATCCCCGCCTGCACCGCCGCCCCCTTGCCCCGGTTGTTGGGCTGGCGGATCACGCGGAGCTGGGGCCAGCCGGCGGCGGCCTTGTCGGCGAGCTCCGCGGTGCCGTCGCGCGACCCGTCGTCCACGACGATCACCTCGTAGGCCTCGACCTCCTCCCCCGCCCCGTCCAGGTGGACGCGGAGCGCCCCCAGGGTGGCCGGCAGCCGGGTCGCCTCGTTGAAGGCGGGAACGATGACGCTCAGCACGCGCGCAGGGCGAGAGCGGCGGCGATCTGCATGCGCCGGACGGGGAGGACGGTGCTCAGCATCCGCGCGACTCTGCCACGCGCGCGGTCACTTGGGGGCGATCCGGGCATCGCGGCGGGCCCCGCGGTGGATCTCGAGGATGAATGCGGGGATGGCCAGCTGCCGGCGCAGCCTCCAGGGCTCGCGGAGCAGCCGCCAGAGCCACTCCAGGCCGATGCGCCGGACCACCTGGGGCGCCCGGCGGATGCCCCCGCCGAGCTCGCGGAAGTCGAAGCTGCCACCCTCCCCGACCAGGACGCCGTGCTCGAGCCGGGGTGCGAGCCGGGCCATCAGACGCTCCTGGGCGGGGAAGCCCAGCCCGACCAGGATCAGATCGGGCCGGAGGCGGGTCAGCTCGGCGAGCAGCCGCTGGTCGCTCTCCGGATCGACGCGTCCGGGCGCCGTCCCGAGCACCCTCAGCCCGGGCAGGATGGCCTCCAGGTGGCGGGCGGTGCCGGTGATGGGATTCCGCTTCGGCGAGCCGACCAGGAAGACTCCGAGGCCGCGGTCCCGGGAGGCCTCGAGGAGGGCGAGGGTGAGGGTGACCCCGGCGACCCGCTCCGGGACCACCGCAGCGACCGAGACCGGCCGGAGCACGATGGCCGCGAGGGAGCGGAGCAGGTCGACGGCCCGGTGGCGCCCCTGCCCCGCGTAGGCGGCCGCCCACTGGATGGCGACCCCGTCGGCGAGGCTGAGCCACGCTCCCACGAGGATGGATCGGACCGCCGGGTCCGCGCGCCGGCCGAAGAACTCCACGTAGGGCTTGACCACGTAGGCGGGCCGGCTCTCCGGGTCGGCCGCACGGTCGATGATCCGGGCGACCGCCTCCGGGACGGTGAGCGGGTCGACGGGCACTCCGAGCACGCGCACCCGGGAGGGACGCGACGGTTCGGGCGGGGCCGGCGCCACCGGGAGCGCGCGACGCCCCGGTGCCCCGGCGCGATGGGCGGCGAGCGCAGCGTCGACGAAGCCACGGACCTCCTCCCGGAAGCGCGCCGCACCATAGGGCGCGGCCGACGCCACCAGCTCCTCGCGCCGGATCGGGAGCGCGGCCAGGCGCTCCACCGCCAGGTTCAGCGCCGCCGGTGACTCCTCGTCGAAGAAGACCCCGGTGCGCCCGTCGGCGACGATCTCGGTCAGCCCGCCCCGCCCGAAGCCGACCACCGGGGTGCCGCAGGCGAGCGCCTCCACCGCGGCGATCCCGAAGTCCTCCTCCCCCGGGAAGACCAGGGCCCGGGCGGCGCTCAGCAGCTCGGCCCGAGCCGCGTCCCCGAGGTGGCCCGCGAACCGCACCGAGGGCCCGGCCAGGCGCTCCAGGCGGGCACGGTCGGGACCGTCGCCGATCACGACCAGCGGCCGCCCGGACTCGGTGAAGGCGCGGACTGCGAGGTCGATCCGCTTGTACTCCGTCAGGGTGCTGAGCGTGACCCAGTGATCGCCCCTCGGCGTGGGGGCGAGCCGGCTCAGGCCCTCGACGTCGACCGGGGGCGGGATCACCCTGACCTCCCCCACCCGGTAGTAGCGGCGCAGGCGGGCGGCGGTCGTCTCCGAGTTGGCCACCCAGGCGTCGACCCCGGCGACGCCGGCGAGGTCCCAGCGGCGGGCGCGGGTCACCAGGCCGGTGACCGCCAGGCGCTTGAGCGGACCGGCCTCCATCTCGTCGAGATAGCGGGGCCAGTAGTCCCACGCGAAGCGCATCGGGGAGTGGCAGTAGCAGACGTGCAGGGTCGGCGGCGCGGTGATCACGTTCTTGACGAACGCCACCGAGCTGGAGAGGACCACGTCGAAGCCGGAGAGGTCCCAGGCCTCGACGGCGCTGGGGATGAGCGGGAGCAGGTAGCGGGGGCGGTCGCGCAGCGCCGCCGGCAGGCGCTGCAGCCAGGAGGTGCGCACCCGGGTGGGGTCGAGCCGGCCCGCATACCGTCCCGGGTCGAAGAGGAGGGTGTGGATCGGGGCATTCGGGTAGAGCCGGGCGAGCTCCAGGAGCACGCGCTCCCCACCCCCGATGGGCCGATTGAGCCAGTCGTGGACGAGCGCCACGCGGGGCGCGGCCGGCGTCATCCGGCGAGGACGGGCACGCCCGGCACGGGCGGTTTCGTGCGGCTTGGTCGGCTGCTGCGCGGGCACGGCCGGAACCACCGGGCGCGGACGGCGGCGGGGCGTGACATCAGCGGAGATGATGGGGGATCGAGCCACCCACCGAGGTGGACCGGCCCTTGCCGGGCCGCTCCGCTACCGCTTGGTGTACTGGGGAGCCTTGCGGGCGCGCTTCAGGCCCGGCTTCTTGCGCTCCTTCTCCCTCGGGTCGCGGGAGAGCAGGCCGGCCTTCTTGAGCACGGCGCGCAGCTCGGGGTCGGCGACCACCAGGGCGCGGGCGATGCCGTGGCAGACCGCCCCGGCCTGGCCGGCGACGCCGCCGCCCAGCACCTTGACGGTGCCGGCGAAGCGGTCCACGGTGTCGGTGATCCGGAGCGGCTGGGTGACCACGGTCTCGAGGTCGCGGCGGCCGAAGTACTCGCTGGGCGGGTGCCCGTTGATGAGCAGCACCCCGTCCCCGAGGACGAGGCGGACCCGGGCAACCGCCGACTTGCGCCGGCCGGTCGAGTAGAAGTAGGGCTGCTGCTCAGTTGCTGGCAACGATGACCTCCCCGAGTTCCCCGAACGTGATGGGCGTGGGCTGCTGAGCGGCGTGGCGGTGCTCGGCGCCCGGGTAGACCCGCAGCCGGGTCAGCATGTCGGCGCCCAGGCTGTTGTGCTGGAGCATCCCCTTCACGGCGTGGCGGATGGGGAAGGTCGCATCGTGGGCGAGCGCCTCCTCGAAGGTGCGCACCCGCCGGCCGCCCGGATAGCCGGAGTAGCGGTCGTAGAGCTTCTTGCGGAGCTTGCCGCCGGTCACCACGATGTCGGCGGCGTTGACCACCACGACGTGGTCGCCGGTGTTGAGGTGGGGCGTGAACTGGGGCCGGTGCTTGCCGCGCAGGACGCGGGCGATGTTGACCGACAGGCGCCCCAGGGTCTGACCCCGGGCGTCCACCAGGAACCAGCGCGAGGGGACCTCGCCCGCCTTGGCCATGTAGGTCCTCTGGGTGGTCACTGGTCTCCTCCGGACGGGGATGGATAGGTCACGGCCCATTGGTGCAGGCCGCGGGCCGGGGCCACCGTGACCCGCTCCGGGCGGCTGGACGGATGCGCGAGCGCCTCGGCGAGCGCCGCCTGGCTGAGCCGGCCGGTGGCGACCGCCACCAGGGCGCCGGCGAAGGATCGCATCATCCCGTAGAGGAATGCGTCGGCGGTGACCTCCAGGATGACGACCGGGAAGCTCTCGCCACCGCAGGGAGCGGTCACCCGCCGGACCGAGATCTCCTGAACGGTCCGCACCGTCCCGCCACCGGGCTGCGGGGAGCGACCGAAGGCGCCGAAGTCGTGGCGGCCGCGGAGCAGCTCGGCCGCGCCGCGCATGGCCGCGAGGTCGACCTCGCGGGAGACCTCCCAGGCGAACCGGCGCGCCAGCGGGGCCCGGCGGGGCACCACCAGGTAGCGGTAGGTCCGGGCGACCGCGTGGCGGCGGGCGTTGAACCCCTCGGCGACCTCGGCGACGGCACTCACGGTGACGTCCGCGGGGAGCGTCGCCCCCAGGGCTCGGCGCAGCCGCTCCGGCTCCCACAGCCGGTCGAGACGCAGGCCGGCCACCTGACCGTGAGCGTGGGCTCCGGCGTCGGTGCGCCCGGCGGCGGTCAGCTCCACCTCCCCGGCGCCGATCCGCTCGAGCGCGGCACGGAGCTCGCCCTCGACGGTGCGCAGCCGCGGCTGGCGCTGCCATCCGTGGAAGTCACCGCCGTCGTACTCCAGGGTCAGCCGGTAGGTGGCCATCGGGTCAGGCCTCTGCCCCCACCATCTCGATGATCGCCATCGGGGCGGCGTCGCCAGTGCGGGGGGCGAGCTTGATGACCCGGGTGTACCCGCCCTGACGCGGGGTGGCGCCCTCGAAGTAGCGCTCCCGGTAGACGGTGAAGAGCCGGTTGCTGACGTCGCGGTCGGTGACCCAGATGGCGATCTTGCGGCGTGCGGTCAGATCGTTGCCGCGGGAGTCGGTGACCACCCGCTCCACCCACCGCCTCAGCTCCTTCGCCTTGGCCTCGGTGGTCGTGATCCGGCCATGCCGGAGCAGCTCGGTGACCTGGTTGCGGGTCATCGCCTGACGGTGGGCGGCGGAGCGGCCGAACTTGCGGCCGGCCTTGCGGTGACGCATCTCTCAACCCCGCACGATCACCGGGCCGACGGCTGGAACAGGGTCTCCAGCTCCTCGGTGGTGACGAAGTTGCGCTCCACCAGCTTCTCCTTGATCTCGTCCAGCGACTTCTGGCCGAAGTTGCGCAGGGTGAGCAGCTCCTCCTGGCGCATCGCCACCAGCTGACCCACGCGGGTCACATCGTTGGCCTTGAGGCAGTTGAGGGCCCGGACGGAGAGCTCCAGCTCCTCGATCGGCACGTCGGCGAGCCGGCTCGGGAGGTCGTTGCCGCGCTGCTGGCGAACCGCGGGGGCGGCCAGGTTGTCGCCGAAGCGAACGAAGAGATCGAGGTGCTGGGTGAAGAGCGCCGCCGCCTGGCTGACCGCCTCGACGGGCTGGATGGTGCCGTCGGTCCAGACCTCGACCAGCAGCTTGTCCCACTCGGTCTCCTGGCCGACCCGGGTCTTCTCGACCGTGAAGTTGGCCTTCCGGACCGGGGTGAAGATGGCGTCCACGGGGATGACCCCGATGGGCTGCCCCTCCTTCTTGTTCCGCTCGGCGGTGACGTACCCCTTCCCCTGCTCCACCATGAGGTCCATCCGGAGCTGGGCCTTGGGCCCGTCCAGGGTGCAGATGTGGAGGTCAAGGTTCTTGATCTCGACGTCGCTCGGGCACTCGATGTCGGCGGCGGTCACGGTCCGCGAGCCGCGCACGTCCAGGCTGCAGCGGACCGGGGTCGCGCTGTGGGAGATGACGCAGAGCTCCTTGATGTTGAGGAGGATCTCGGTGACGTCCTCCTTGACGTGCGGGATGGCGCTGAACTCGTGGCTCACACCATCGATGGCCACCGAGGTGACCGCGGCCCCCGGGAGCGACGAGATCAGCACCCGCCGCAGCGAGTTGCCGAGGGTGGTCCCGAAGCCCCGCTCGAGCGGTTCCACCTCGAACTTCCCGTAGTTGGTGGTGCTCTCGAGCTCGTGGACGACGGGGACAGCAAGCGTGTCGATCATGAGGTCTCCAGGGAAACGGCGATGACGCTCGGGCCGGTCGGATCGAGGGAGCGGGAGACGGAAGTGACGCCGAGCTGGCCGGAGGTGAGCGTCATCGGCTGTAGTACTCGACGATGAGCTGCTCGTCGATGATCAGCTCCATCTCTTGGCGGTCGGGAAGGCGCAGCACGGTGCCGCGGAGCTGGTCGGCGTCCAGGGCGAGCCAGTCGGGGACGCTCCGGTTGGGGAGCAGCGACAGCGCGTTCTGGATCGGCTCCAGCTTGCGGCTCCGCTCCCGGACACCGACCACGTCACCGGGTCGGAGCTGCGCCGAGGGGATGCTGAGGGCCCGGCCGTTGACGGTGAAATGGCGGTGGTTGACGAGCTGGCGGGCCTCCTTGCGGGAGGCGGCCAGGCCGAGCCGGTAGACGATGTTGTCGAGGCGCCGCTCCAGCTGCTGGAGGAGCACGGTGCCGGTGACGCCGGCGGCCGCGTCGGCACGCTCGAAGTAGTGGCGAAACTGGGTCTCCATGACCCCGTACATGCGGCGAGCCCGCTGCTTGGCGCGGAGCTGGATGCCGTAGTCGCTGGTCTTGCGGCGCCGGGCCATGCCGTGCTGGCCGGGGAGCAGCGCGTTGCGCTTGTCGAAGGTGCAGTTGCTGACGCACTTGGCACCCTTCAGGTAGAGCTTCGCGCCCTCGCGGCGGCAGAGGCGGCAGACGGGACCGGTGTAGTTGGCCATGGGGGCTCCCTAGACCCGCCGCCGCTTGGGCGGGCGGCAGCCGTTGTGGGGGATGGGGGTGATGTCGGTGATGGCGGTGACCTCCAGGCCCGAGGCCTGCAGGCTGCGGATGGCCGCCTCCCGTCCCGCGCCCGGCCCCTTGACGAAGATCTCGACGGTCTTGAGGCCGTGCTCCATGGCGCGCCGGGCGGTTGCCTCGGCGGTCACCTGGGCGGCGTAGGGCGTCGACTTGCGCGAGCCCTTGAAGCCCTGCGCGCCGGCCGATCCCCAGGCGATCACGTTGCCCTGAGGGTCGGTCAGGCTGACGATGGTGTTGTTGAAGGTCGAGAGCACGTGGGCGTGCCCGACCGCGATGTTCTTGCGCTCGCGGCGCCGGGTGCGTACGACCTTCTTCTTCTTGCCCATCTACTTCTTGGCCTTGGCGCGGCGGACGCCCACCGTCTTCTTGGGACCGCGGCGGGTGCGGGCGTTGGTGCGGGTGCGCTGGCCCCGGACGGGCAGGCCCCGGCGATGGCGGAGGCCGCGGTAGGTCCCGATCTCCATCAGACGCTTGATGTTGAGGGCCACCTGGCGGCGGAGGTCACCCTCGACGCGGCCCTGGAGCTGCTTCGAGATGACGTCGCGCAGGCGCCCCACCTGGGCGTCGGTGAGATCCCGGGCCCGGATGTCGGGCGAGACCTGGGCGAGGCTCAGCATCCGCTTGGAGGTGGAGAGCCCGATCCCGTAGATGTAGGTGAGGGCGATCTCGATCCGCTTCTCCCGCGGGACGTCGACGCCGGCGATGCGTGCCACTGCTCCCCTACCCCTGCCGCTGCTTGTGCTTGGGGTTCTCGCAGATCACCCGGACCGCGCCTTTGCGCTTGATGATCTTGCAGCGATCGCACATCCGCCTCACCGAGGCGCGCACCTTCATGCCCAGATCTCCCGGTGGTCGGATGGCAAGCCGGAGGACCGGCCGTGCTGGCCGTCCCGGCTCCTGCTGCTGGATGTCACTTTCATCTCACTCTGCTGGGGGGTGTTCCCGCCCACCGGCTCGTCCGGGTCAGGCAAGGCGCTGGATGATCCGCCCCCGACCGGGGTCGGCGGTGGAGAGTTCGACCTGGACCCTGTCACCCGGGAGGATCCGGACCGCCTGGAGGCGGGCCTTGCCGGCCGGATGGCAGAGAACCTTGTGTCCGTCCGCCAGCTCGACTCGGTAGAGCGCGTCGGGGAGAGGTTCGATGACTCGCCCCACGAGCGGCTCGTCAGCCCGCGTCATCGGGCGTGCCGAATCGGGCTGCCGGGCAGCCACGGTCGCTGAGTATACCAGGGTCCCCCCTCGGGCAAACAGCGCACCGGGGGCACCGGTCATCCCTCCACCCGGGCGGTCTCGGGCCTGACCGAGAGGATCTCCGGACCGGCGGCGGTGATCGCCACCGTGTGCTCGAAGTAGCAGGAGAGCCGCCCGTCCGCGGTCACCACCGTCCAGTCGTCGTCGAGGACCCGGGTCTCCGCCCGGCCGGCGTTGACCATCGGCTCGATGGCCAGGACCAGGCCGGGCTTGATCAGGTTGCCGGTGGCCGGCTTGCCGTAGTTGGGCACCTGGGGGGCCTCGTGCATGTTGCGGCCGATCCCGTGGCCGACGTACTGGCGGACCACCGAGAAGCCGCAGGCCTCGACATAGCTCTGGACGGCATGCCCGATGTCACCGATGAAGCCGCCCGGCTGGGCCGCCGCGACCCCGCGGCGCAGCGCCTCCTCGGTCACCTCGAGCAGCCGGCCCGCCTCGGGCCCGGCGACTCCGGCGCAGATCGAGAGGCCCGAGTCGGCCCACCACCCGTCGAGGATCAGCCCGCAGTCCAGCGAGACCAGGTCGCCCTCCTCGATCACCCGCTCGCCGGGGATGCCGTGCACCACCTGCTCGTTGATCGAGACGCAGAGCGAGTTGGGGAAGCCGTTGTAGCCGATGAACCCGGGGACGCAGCGGTGATCGCGGATGAACGTCTCCGCCTCGCGATCCAGGTCGATGGCGCGCAGGCCGGGCCGGGTGGCGGCCGCCAGGTGGGCGAGGCAGGCGCCGAGGACCTTGCCGGCGGCCCGCATCTTCTCGATCTCGTCCGGCCGCTTGAGCCGGAAGCCCTCGATCTTCATCTCCGCTCCCCCGTCATGAGGCGGTCTCCGCCCCCGCAATCGTGGAGGCGGTGCTGGAGGGTGCGGGGGACGCCCCCAGCACCGTCAGGATCTGCGCGGTCACCTCGTCGATCGGCGGCGATCCGTCGATGCGCTCGATCCGGGTGCCCGCCCTCACGTAATGGTCGACCACCGGCTCGGTGTCGCGCTGGTAGACGCGCATCCGGGCGGCGAGCGCCTCCGGGTTGTCGTCGCTCCGCCCGTCGGTGGCGGCTCGTTGGAGGATCCGCGCGCGGAGCAGGTCGGGATCGACCTCGAGGTAGAGGACCAGCCCGACCTCACGCCCGTTGCGCCCCAGCATCCGGTCGAGCGCCTCGGCCTGGGGGACGGTGCGCGGGAAGCCGTCGAGGATGACCCCGCCGGCGGCGTCCGGCTCGGCCAGCCGGCTCTCGATGATCCGGACCATCAGGTCGTCGGGGACCAGCGCGCCGCTCGCCATGATCGGCTTCGCCTCACGGCCGAGCTCCGATCCGCGCGCCACCTCGGCGCGCAGGATGGCCCCGGTGGAGACGTGGGGGGTGCCGGTGGTCGCGGCCACCCGCTCCGCCTGGGTTCCCTTGCCGCTGCCGGGCGCGCCGAAGAGCACGACGATCATCGGATGAATCCCCTGTACTGGCGCATCAGCAGCTGGGTCTCGATCTGCTTCATGGTGTCGAGGGCCACGCCGACGACGATCAGGATGGCGGTGCCTCCGAGCAGGAACTGGGACGTCGACACCCCGGTCAGGAAGCTGGTGGCGAGCGGGAGCACCACGGTGACGCAGGCCAGGAAGAGGGCGCCGGCCAGGGTGATCCGGCCCATGACCCGGCCCAGGTACTCGGCGGTCTGGCGCCCGGGCCTGATGCCGGGGATGAAGCTCGACGACTTCTTGAGGTTGTCGGCCACGTCGTTGGGATCGAAGACGACCGCGGTGTAGAAGTAGGTGAAGCCGAGGATCAGGACGAACTCGATGCCGTTGTAGAGGAGGTCGAGGGGCAGGGTGCCCCCGTTCGGCTGCCAGTTGATCCGGATCCAGCTGGAGGCGGTGCTGAGCCAGCCGCTCGCCGAACCGAAGAAGTTGGCGAAGATGGTCGGGAAGGCCATGATCGAGATCGCGAAGATGATCGGGATGACCCCGGCGGTGTTGACCCGGAGGGGGAGGAAGTTGCGCCGGCCGCCGGCCGACGCCATCCCGGTCCGCGGATTGAGCACTCTCTGGGCCGATTGCATCGGCACCTTCCGCTGGGCCTGCTGGACGTAGATGATGCCGGCGGTCGCCACCAGCGCGATCAGCGCCATCTCGAAGATGTGGAAGACGTTCTGGCCGCCCTCCGAGCCGTAGGTGAAGAGCGCACCCGGGAGCTGGGCGATGATCCCGGTGAAGATGATCAGCGAGACTCCGTTGCCCACCCCGTACTCGGTGATCAGCTCGCCCAGCCACATCGCCACGATGGTGCCGGCGGTGAGGGTGAGGATGACCGTGAGGGTCTCGGTGACGGTGGGGTTGGGGATGATCGCGCCCGCGCTGGTCGCGCTCGAGTTCGTGAAGAGGGCCATGAAGCCGTAGGCCTGGAGGGCCGCGAGCGGGACGGTCAGCCAGCGGGTGTAGCGGGTGATCCGCTTGCGTCCGAGCTCCCCCTCCTTGGACAGCTCCTTGAGCCGGACCGAGACCACGGTCATGAGCTGCATGATGATGGTGGCGTTGATGTACGGGTTCAGGCCGAGACCGACGATGGTGAAGTGGGCCAGCCCGTTGCCGCTGAAGAGGTTGAGCAGGCCCAGCAGGGTGTTGCCCGTGAAGAGATCGTTGAGCGCGGTGGGGTTGGCCCCCGGGATCGAGATGGAGGCCAGCACCCGGAAGGCGAGCAGGAGCAGCAGGGTGAAGACGAGCTTCTTGCGCAGCTCCGGGATCCTGAGCGCCTGAGCGAGGGCCTGGAGTAGGTTCACCCCTCGGGCTCCGCCTCCGCGTCATCCCCGCGCTTGGTGGCTGCGCCGGCGGTGGCGCCGGCCTCGTCCGGCGCGGCCGGCTCGGTCTTCTCGGTCTTCTCGGTCTTCTCGGTCTTCTCCGGCCGGGTCTCGAGCAGCTCCACCCGCCCTCCGGCGGCCTCCACGGCGAGGATGGCGGCGGCGGAGGCGCGCTGCACCCGGACGGTCAGAGCCACCTTGAGCTTGCCGGCGGCGAGCAGCTTGACCCGCTCACCGGGACGGGTCACCAGGCCCGCCTGGACGAGGGCGGCACCGTCCACGATCCCGGCGCTCGGGAAGCGATTGAGCTTGCTCACGTTGATCGCGGTGTACTCCGCCCGCCAGCGGTTGGTGAAGCCACGCAGCTTGGGCAGCCGCATGTTCAACTTCATCTGGCCACCCTCGAAGCCACGGGGCGTCTTGGCCCCCTCGCGAGCTCCGGCCCCCTTCTGACCCCGGCCCGAGGTCTTGCCCTGACCGGCGGAGATCCCCCGGCCGATGCGCTTGCGCGACCGCCGGCTTCCCGGGGCCGGGCGCAGCTCGTGCAGCTTCATGACTCCCTCCGGCTCGACGCGTCCTGGACCGCGCCCGCGGCCGCCGCGGCGGCGAACTCGGGGCTGTCGGCGGGGACGCCGTCCACGCTGACCAGGTGCCGCACCTTCTGCACCATCCCCCTGACCGCCGGGGTGTCGGCGTGCACCACGGTCTGGTGGAGGCGGCGCAGGCCCAGCGCGGCCACGGTCGCCTTCTGGTCGTGGGCGTAGCCGATCGCGCTCTTCCGGTAGGTGACGCGGATGGTGGCGGCCGGAGCGGCCTCCGCCACCCCCTCCTCCGCCGCGCTCGGGGCCGTCTCGGTGGTGCGGGTCCCGCTCATACCGCCTCCGCCACGGCGGCGCTCTCGCCGAGGATCTGGGCCGCGCGCTTGCGGCCGACGATCTCCTCGGGGGTCTTGCCCCGAAGCGCCGCGACATCGGCGAGGGTGCGCATGCTGGCCAGCGCAGCGACCGTCGCCCGGACCACGTTGATCGGGTTGTTGCTGCCCAGCGACTTGGTCAGGATGTCGTGGATGCCGGCGGCCTCGACGACCGCGCGCATCGCCCCACCCGAGATGACCCCGGTGCCGGGGACCGCGGGGCGGAGCAGGACTCGGGCCGCGCCCAGCTTGTAGCGCAGGTCGTGGGGGATGGTCCGACCCACCAGGGGGACGGTGATCATGTGCTTCTTGGCGTCCTCGACACCCTTGCGGATGGCGTCGGGCACCTCTCCCGCCTTGCCCAGCCCGGCGCCGACCCGGCCCTGGCCGTCACCGACCACGACCAGGGCGCTGAAGGAGAAGCGGCGGCCACCCTTCACCACCTTCGCCACCCGGTTGAGCGAGACGATCTTCTCGGTGAGCTCGCTGCCGCGATCGCCCCCGCGGTCGTCGCGTCGATCCATGCGCATCGCCATCACACTCAGAGCTCCAATCCGGCCTTGCGGGCGGCCTCGGCGAGAGCCGCCACGCGGCCGTGATAGAGGTAGCCACCCCGGTCGAAGACGACCTTCGACACTCCCTGGGCGAGGGCGCGGGCGGCAACCAGCTCGCCGACCACCGCGGCGGCCCCCGAGGTGGCGCGGCTCCCGGTGATCCGGCTCACCGCCTCCGCGTCCAGGGTGGAGGCGGCCGCCAGGGTGCGGCCCTCGGTGTCATCGATGACCTGGGCGGTGATGTGCCGGAGGCTGCGGTGGACGCAGAGCCGCGGGCGCGCCGCGGTGCCCTCGACCCGGCGACGGACCCGCTGGTGGCGGCGCGTGCGCGCCGCCTCTCGATCGTGCTTGGTGTACATCTCGTCCTCGCCTACTTGCCCTTGCCTGCCTTGCCGGACTTGCCGGCCTTCCGGCGCAGCCGCTCACCCCGGTAGAGGATGCCCTTGCCCTTGTACGGCTCGGGCTTGCGGAACGAGCGGATCTTGGCGGCCACCTGGCCCACCATCTCCTTGTTGGCCCCGCTGATCACGATCTGGGTCGGGGCCGGGACCTCGATGGTCACCCCCTCGGGGGGCGTGTAGCGGATGGGGTGGGAGTACCCCACGGTCAGCACCAGGTCGGCGCCCTGCTTGCTGGCGCGGAAGCCGACGCCGACCAGGTCGAGGTTGCGGGTGAAGCCGTTGCTCACCCCCTCCACCATGTTGGCGATCAGGGTCCGGGTCAGCCCGTGCAGGGAGCGGTGGACGGCGCTGTCGGTGGGGCGCTGGACCTCGACGACGCCGTCCCCGACCACGACGGTCATGGCCGGGGGCACCAGGCGCTCCAGGGTCCCGCGCGCGCCGGTGACGGAGACGTGGGCGCCGGTGGCGGCCACCTGTACGCCGGCGGGAAGGGGGATGGGTCGACGGCCGATGCGGGACATCAGCTCACCACACGAAGGCGACGACTTCGCCGCCGAGCCCGAGGCGCTGGGCCCTCTGACCGGTCATCAGCCCCTGGCTGGTGGAGATCACCGCGACCCCCAGCCCACCGAGCACCCGGGGGAGCTCCGACTTCCGTGCGTAGACGCGCAGGCCCGGCCGGCTGATCCGGCGCAACCCGCTGAGGGCGCGGCCCCGCGCGGTCCGCGGCTTGAAGGTGATGGTGATCACCTCGTCGGGGACCTCGCCGCTCACCGTGAAGTCGGCGATGAAGCCCTCCTCCTTGAGCACGCGGGCGATCTCCGCCTTCATCCGGCTGGCGGGGATGACCACGCTCCGGTGGTTGGCCGCGTTGGCGTTCCGGACCCGGGTCAGCATGTCGGCGATGGTGTCGCTGGTCATGCTCTCACCACGAGCTCTTCTTGACCCCCGGGATCTGGCCCATGCTGGCCAGCCCCCGGAAGCAGATGCGGCACATCCCGAACTTGCGCATGTAGGCCCGCGGACGCCCGCAGAGCGCGCACCGATGGCGCTGCTGAGTGGAGAACCGGGGTGCTCGCAGCGACTTTGCGATCAGCGACTTCTTGGCCATCAGAAACCTCGTCGCGCCGTATCGGCGGGAGCCGACGCACGCGAACCATGAATCAACATCAACTCTTCCGGAAAGGCATGCCGAAGTGGGTGAGCAGAGCCCGCCCCTCGTCGTCGGTCTTGGCGCTCGACACGATGCAGATCTCGAGCCCGCGCAGCTTGTCGATCTTGTCGTAATCGATCTCCGGGAAGACCAGCTGCTCGCGGAGGCCGAGGGTGTAGTTGCCGTGCCCGTCGAAGGCCTTCGGGTCGACCCCGCGGAAGTCGCGAATCCGAGGCAGGGCAACGTTGATCAGCTTGTCGAGGAAGTACCACATCCGATCGGAGCGGAGGGTCACCTTGACTCCGATCGGCATCCCGGCGCGCAGCTTGAAGGCGGCCACCGACTTCCTGGCCTTGATCACGATGGGGGCCTGGCCGGTCATGGTCTTGATGTCGGCGACCGCGGCGTCGATGGCGCGCGCGTTCTGGATCGCCTCGCCCAGACCGATGTTGACCACGATCTTCTCGAGCCGCGGCACCTCCATCGCATTGGTGTAGCGGAACTCCCGGACCATCTCGGGAACGACCCGATCCTGGTAATCGCGGCGGAGGCGCGGAGCCTCGGCGAGGGCGACAGCCATCAGCCGTTCACCCGCTCGTAGCGTTCGCCGCACTTCTTGCAGACGATCATGTTCACGCCCTCCTCGGTCACCTGGCGGGCGATCCGGGTGCGCTTCTCACAGCGGTTGCAGACCAGCTGGACCTTGCTGTAGGCGATCGGGCCGTTGAAGTCGACGATCCCACCCTGGACATTGCCCTGGGTGTTGGCCTTGGTGTGGCGCTTCATCAGGTTGGCACCGCGCACCACGATGCGCTGGCGCTCGGTCACCACCCTCTCGACCACCCCGCGCTTGCCCTTGTCCTTGCCCGCGATGATCTCGACGGTGTCACCGCTGCGGATGTCGAGGGGGCGGATCCGGCCGCCGGCCCATCCCTCGTGCTCGACCTCCACCCGGCGATGCCTGGCCAGGCCGGCCAGGCGCTTGGCCACCGTGCCCATCTAGCCCACCTCCAACCGACGTCCCGAGGTCACCTAGATCACCTCCGGGGCGAGCGACACGATCTTCATGAAGTTGCGTTCCCGGAGCTCCCGGGCGACCGGCCCGAAGATGCGGGTGCCGCGCGGGTTGTTCTGGGGGTTGATCAGCACCGCCGCGTTCTCGTCGAAGCGGATCTGGCTGCCGTCGGGGCGATGGAAGGGCTGGACGGTGCGCACGATCACCGCCCGGACCACATCGCCCTTCTTGACCTGGGCATTGGGCTGGGCGACCTTGACGGTCCCGATGATCACGTCACCCACCGAGCCGTACTTGCGCCGGCTGCCGCCGAGCACGCGGATGCAGAGCAGCTCGCGCGCCCCGCTGTTGTCCGCCACCTTGACGATGCTCTCCTGCTGGATCACCGGCTACTTCGCCTTCTCGAGGATCTCGGCAACCCGCCACCGCTTCTCCTTGGAGATCGGGCGGGTCTCGGTGATCCGGACCCGGTCTCCCACCGCGCAGGTCCCCTCCTCGTCATGGACCTTGAGGCGCCGGTTGTGGGTGACCACCTTCTTGTAGAGGCGATGCTGCTTCTTCTCTTCGACCAGGACCACCACGGTCTGCTGCATCTTGTCGCTGACCACGACGCCGTCCCGGACCTTGCGGCGGCCCCGCTCGGCCGGCTGCTCACTCATCTGTCTGCTCCTCGTCGGGCTCGGCGGCCCCTTCGTCAGCGATCTCGGCGACGTCCTGGTCAACCCCTGCGGGGTCAGCCGGCTCGCCCTCCGCGGCGGGTGGCTCCTCGGCGACGGCCTCCGGCGCCTCCAGGGCCTCCGGCTCCTCGGCGGCGGTGGCCGCGCTGTCGCGGCGCCGGCGCGCACGGCGCGGCGCCGGGCTCACATCGACCGGCTCGGCATCGACGGAGTCGACGGCGCCGGCCTCGGCGGCACCGGCCTCGACCGGCTCCTCCTCGACGGCGGTGGCCGCGGTCGAGCGGCGCCGGAGCAGGCCGCGCGGGCGGGGCTGCTCCTCGGGCTCCTCCTCGACCTCGAGGTCGGAGACCAGGTGGTGGCCGCGCTCGAGCTCGAGCTGGAGGGTCATGGTGCGGGCGATCTCCCGCCGCAGCTCGCGCACCTGGCGATGGTTCTCGACCTGACCGGCCGCCTGCTGAAACCTGACCTCGAAGAGCTTGCGGCGCTGCTGGCGCAGGTGCTCGGCGAGATCCTCCGCGGTCATGCTGCGGAGCAGGTTCACGGCCTCGACCTGCTTGCTCACGCCAGCGCCTCCGCCCCGGCCTCGGCCTCGGCCTCGTCACCGGTTCCCTGCCGGAGGACGAAGCGGGTGGCGATCGGCAGCTTGTGGCCGGCGAGGCGCATCGCCTCGCGGGCGGTCTCCTCGGTGACACCGCTCATCTCGAAGAGGACACGGCCCGGCTTGACCACCGCCACCCATCCCTCGGGCTGGCCCTTGCCCGAGCCCATCCGGGTCTCGGCAGGCTTCTTGGTGAACGCGTGGTCGGGGAAGATCCGGATCCAGATCTGCCCGCCGCGACGGACATGCCGGGTCATGGCGCGCCGGGCGGCCTCGATCTGGCGGTTGGTCATCCAGCAGGGCTCGAGTGCCTGGAGCCCGTACGGCCCGAAGCTCAGGGTGCTGCCGCGCTGGGCGGCGCCCTGGCGCCGGCCCCGGTGGAGCTTGCGGAACTTGGTCCGCTTCGGCATCAGCACCGTCAGTCCTCCTCAGCCTCGGTCTCGGGCCCGACGCCCGGGGCCGGCTTCTTCGCGGGGGCCGGCCGGCGGCGTGCCGCCGGCTTCTTGGCGGGGAGCTTCTCCACCTTGGTGCCGGCCTCGGGTACGACGCCGAGCCCGGGGACCTCCTCGTCGAGCTCCGAGATCTCCGCCTCGGCGGCGTCCACATCGACGTCAGCCTCGGCCTCGGCGAGCACCACCACCACGGCGTCGGTGGCTTCGGGGCTCTCGACGAGGCCGATCTCCGCGCCGCCATCCGCCTCAGCGGCGGCCTCGGTCAGCGCCGCCGGCGCCACCTCCTCGCGGTCGGGAGCGGCCGGAGCGGCCATCGGACGCCGCTCGCGCTCGGGTGCGGCGAGCGGCCGGGCGAGCTCGACGACCTCGCGTCCCGGCCCCCCGGTCATCACCGGCTCCCCGGTCGCGGTGACGTAGTCGCCCTTGTAGATCCAGCAGGTGACCCCGATCCGGCCGAAGGTCGTGCGGGCCTCGGCCCGCCCGAAGTCGATGTTGGCCCGGAGGGTGTGGAGCGGCACCCGGCCGTCGCGGTCCCACTCACGCCGGGACATCTCGGCGCCACCGAGGCGGCCGCTGACCTCCAGCTTCACGCCCTTGGCGCCGGCCCGCATGCTCCGCATGACGGTCTGCTTGAGGGCCCGGCGGAAGGCGATCCGCTTCTCCAGCTGGGAGGCGACGTTCTCGGCGACCAGCCGGGCGTCGAGCTCGGGGGTCTTGATCTCGTGGATGGTCACCCGGACCTTCTTGCCGCTGATCCGCTCCAGCTCGTCGCGGAGCGCGTCCACCGAGGCGCCCTGCTTGCCGATCACGATGCCCGGCTTGGCCGTCTGGATGATCACCGTCAACTGGTTGGCGCTGCGCTCGGTCTCGATCCGGGCCACGCCGGCGTTGCGCAGCCGGCTCGCGATCAGCCGGCGCATCGCCAGGTCCTCGTGGAGGAGCTTGGTGTACTCCTTCTCCGCGAACCAGCGTGCGTCCCACTGCCGGTAGACCCCGAGGCGAAAGCCGATAGGGTTCACCTTCTGTCCCATCAGTCCTTCTCCTCGTCGTCCGGTGCCGTCTCGGCCTGGGGCTCTTCATCGCCCGGCCCGCCGGCTTCAATGTCGGGGTCCTCGGCGTCGTCCGGCTCGGCCTCGCCGGCCTCGTCGACCACGTCGCCCTCGTCGTCGGGCGCCAGCTCGACATCCTCCACGGGCTCGGCCTCGGCGGTGCCCTCGACCGGTGCGCTGGCGGCCTCGGCCTCGGCCAGGGCTGCCTCCTGGGCGCGCCGGATCTGGGCGGGACGGCGGCGCCGGGCGGACGCGGGCTTGGTGGACGGGTGCGCGGCGCGCCCGGCCATCGCCACCACCGAGCGGCGGCGCCGCTCCGGCTCGGGCTCCTCGTCGGTCACGTAGCAGCGCAGGTGGCTCATCCGCTTGAAGATGCTGCCGGCCATCCCGCGCGGCTTGGCGATGTAGCGCTTCATCATCCCGGCCTGGTCGACGTCGATCCGGTCGACGCGCAGCGACGACTGCTCCAGGTTGAAGTTGTGCTCCGCGTTGGCGGCCGCCGACTTGATGACCTTGGCCACCTCCTTGGCGGCATGCCGCGGGGTGAAGCTGAGCAGGGCAAGAGCCTCGGCGACCGGCAGGCCGACGACGCTGTTGGCGACCACCCGCGCCTTGCGCGAGGTGATCCGCACGTCCTTGGCGGTGGCGACGACTTTCACTTCAGGGCGGTGCTCCGCTCGGTGTGGTGGCCGTGGCCGCGGTATTTGCGGGTCGCGGCGAACTCGCCCAGCTTGTGGCCGACCATGGCCTCGGTGATGAACACCGGGTTGTGCTTGCGGCCGTCGTGGACGGCGATGGTGTGCCCGACCATCTCCGGGAAGATGTCGCTGCGCCGCGACCAGGTCTTGATGACCCGCTTCTCCCGGCTCTGATTCAGTCGCTGAATCTTGGCCAGCAGGTGGTCGTCGCAGAACGGCCCTTTCTTGAGGGAACGGCTCATGGTCTCACTTCTTCCGGCGACGCACGATCATGCGGTCGGTCTTCTTGTTGCGACGGGTGCGGTAGCCGAGCGCCGGCTTGCCCCATGGCGTCTGCGGGTTGCCACCGGCACCGCTGCGACCCTCGCCACCACCGTGGGGGTGATCGAAGGGGTTCATGGCCATGCCGCGAACCGACGGCCGCCAACCCCGCCAGCGGGACTTGCCCGCCTTGCCGATGTTCTGGTTCTCGTGATCGGCGTTGCCGACCTGGCCCACGGTGGCGAAGCAGCGGACGTCGATCCGGCGCACCTCGCCGGAGGGCATCCGCACCGTCGCCATCTCCCCCTCGCGGGCGAGCAGCTGAGCGGCCACGCCGGCGCTGCGCACCAGCTGGCCTCCCCGCCCCGGCTGGACCTCCAGGTTGTGGATGGTCGTGCCCAGCGGGATGTTGGCGAGGGGGAGCGCGTTGCCGGGCTTGATCTCGGCACCCACCCCGGAGCTGATGACCTGCCCGACGGTGAGGCCGAGCGGGGCCAGGATGTAGCGCTTCTCGCCGTCCGCGTAGTTGATGAGGGCGATCCGGGCGCTCCGGTTGGGGTCGTACTCGATCGCGGACACCCGGCCCGGGACGTCACGCTTGGTCCGCCGGAAATCGATGACCCGGTAGAGCTTGGGGTGACCGCCACCACGGTGGCGCACCGTGATCCGCCCGGTGTTGTTGCGCCCGCTGGCCTTCTTGAGGTGAACGGTCAGGCTCCGCTCGGGGGTGGTGCTGGTCACCTCCTCGAACGAGCTGACCGCCATGAAGCGGCGGCCCGGGCTGGTCGGCTTGTACTTGTTGACTGGCATCGGTCTACACGCCCTCGAAGAGGCCGGGGATCTTCTGCCCGGGGGCCAGGGTCACCACGGCCTTCTTCCAATCGGGGCTCTTCCCGGTCAGGCGGCCGCCCTTGCCGCGGCGGTACTGGCGGTTGCGCACCTTGCCGTGAACCGCCAGGACGTTGACCGCGAGCACGGTGAGCCGCTGCTCGGGGAAGGCCTCCTCGATGGCCCGACGGATGTCGATCTTGGTGACGTCGGTGGGGCAGGCGAAGGTGTACTTGTTCAGCCGCCCCATCTCGCTGTAGGACTTCTCGCTGGAAACCGGTCGGAGGATGACCTGGTGGAAGGCGCGTCCCTGGCTCATCCCCAGGCCTCCGCGATGTGCTCCACCGCATCCCGGGTCATCACCACCGTGTCGGCGGTGAGCAGGTCGCGCACCGAGACGTTGCCGGCCAGGATCAGGCGGACCTCGGGGAGGTTGCGGGCGCTCAGCTCGAGGGCGTCGTGGTGCGAGCCCAGCACGACCAGGACCCGACGGCCGGCATCCACCGCCTGCAGGAACCCGGTCACCACCTTGGTGCGGGGCTCCTCGAGATCGATCCCGTCGAGGATGGTGATCTGCCCCTCGGCGGCCTTGACGCTCAGGGCGCTGCGCAGCGCCAGCCGGCGCTGCTTGCGCGGCATCCCCACGCTGTGGTCGCGAGGGGTGGGACCGAAGACGGTGCCGCCTCCCGCGTAGTGGGGGGCCCGGATCGAGCCCTGCCGGGCCCGGCCGGTGCCCTTCTGACGGTACGGCTTGCGGCCTCCACCGGAGACCTCGGTGCGGGTCTTGCTGTCGTGGGTCCCCTGGCGGGCATTGGCCAGCTGGCGCACCAGCGCCTGGTGCATGACGGTGGCGTGCGGGATCACCGAGAACACGGTCTCGGGAAGCTCCAGCTCACCCTGGCTCTCGCCGGCGAGGTCGACGACCGGTGCGGTGCTCATGCTCCGACCACTCCGCTGCGAGCGCTGTCGCGGACCAGCACCACCGAGTCGCGGTGACCGGGGACGGCCCCGCGCACCAGCAGCAGGTTGCGCTCGACGTCGACACGGACCACCTCGAGCCGCATGACGGTGGCCCGGGAGGCGCCCAGGTGCCCGGCCATCTTCAGCCCCTTGAAGACGCGGGCGGCGTCGGTCGAGCCGATCGATCCCGCCTGCTTGATGTTGTGAGAGCCGTGGCTGACCGGGCCGCGGTGGAAGTTGTGGCGCTTGTGCTGGCCGGCGAAACCCTTGCCCTGGGTGATGCCGGTGACGTCCACCCGCTCCCCGGCCTCGAAGAGCGAGACCGAGATCCGGCTGCCCGGAGCCGGGGTTCCCGCGTCGCGAACCTCGGCGAGGTGGGAGAGCGCCGGGGTGCCGGCCCGCTTGAAGTGGCCGGCCTGGGGCTTGTTGGTGCGGCGCGGCTTCTGGACGCCCAGGCCGAGCTGGACGGCCTCGTAGCCGTCGGTGGCGGCGGTCTTGACCTGGACCACGTGGCAGGAGTCCGCCTCCAGAACGGTGACCGGGACCACCGTGCCCTGCTCGGTGAAGAGCTGGGTCATCCCCAGCTTGCGCGCCAGGAGGCCCTTGCTCATCGCTGATCCCCGAGCTTGATCTCGATGTCAACGCCACTGGGCAGGTTGAGCCGCATCAGGGCGTCCACCACCTTGGGGTTGGGGTCGAGGATGTCGAGGATCCGCTTGTGGGTGCGCATCTCGAACTGCTCGCGCGAATCCTTGTCGATGAAGGGCGAGCGGACCACCGTCCACTTGCTGATACGGGTCGGCAGCGGAACCGGACCGGCGACATGAGCCCCGGTCCGGACCACGGTCTCGACGATTTTCGAGGCGGCCTGGTCCAGGACCCGATGGTCGTAGGCCTTGAGCCGGATGCGGATTTTCTGCGCCATGGCGGTGCCGCTGCCTTCTCCCTGTGCCTATTTCTCGATCGAGGTGACGGCGCCGGCGCCGACCGTGTGGCCGCCCTCGCGGATCGCGAAGCGCATCCCCTCCTCGACGGCGATCGGGGTGATCAGCTCCACGCCCATCTCCACGTTGTCGCCCGGCATCACCATCTCGGTCCCCTCGGGGAGGGTGATGCTGCCGGTCACGTCGGTGGTCCGGATGTAGAACTGAGGCCGGTAGCCGCTGAAGAACGGGGTGTGCCGGCCACCCTCCTCCTTGCTGAGGACGAAGACCTGGGCCTTGAACTTGGTGTGCGGGTTGATGGTGCCCGGCTTGGCCACCACCTGGCCCCGCTCGACGTCCTCGCGCTTGATCCCCCGGATCAGGCAGCCGACGTTCATCCCCGCCTCGCCGCCGCCGTCCAGCTCCTTGTGGAACATCTCGACCCCGGTCACCACCGTCTTGGTGGTGGTCCGGATGCCGACGATCTCGACGGGCTCGTTGACCTTGATCACCCCGCGCTCGATGCGGCCGGTCACCACGGTGCCACGACCCTCGATCGAGAAGACGTCCTCGATCGGCATCATGAAGGGCTTGTCGACGGGCCGCTCGGGGATCGGGATGTAGGTGTCGACGGCCTCCATCAGCCGCATCACGTCGTCGCCGGCCTCCTTGTCACCCTCGAGCGCCTTGAGGGCGGAGACCCGGACCACCGGGATGTCGTCGCCGGGGAACTCGTACCGGCTGAGCAGCTCGCGAACCTCGAGCTCCACCAGCTCGAGGAGCTCCTCGTCGTCGACCTGGTCGACCTTGTTGAGGGCCACCACGATGTAGGGGACCCCGACCTGGCGGGCGAGCACGATGTGCTCCCGGGTCTGGGGCATCGGCCCGTCGGTGGCGGCCACCACCAGGATGGCGCCGTCCATCTGGGCCGCGCCGGTGATCATGTTCTTGATGTAGTCGGCGTGGCCGGGGCAGTCGACGTGGGCGTAGTGGCGGTTGGCGGTCTCGTACTCGATGTGGGCGGTGGCGATGGTGATGCCACGCGCCTTCTCCTCCGGGGCGTTATCGATCTGATCGAACGATACGAAGGAGTTGGAGCCACCGACGCGTTCGGAGAGGGTCTTGGTGATGGCAGCAGTCAGCGTCGTCTTGCCATGGTCGATGTGACCGATGGTCCCGACGTTCACGTGAGGCTTGGTACTGGTGTATTTCTTCTTCTTGCCCATGGCCTTCTCAGTTCCTCTGCTGCTGCTCGCTGGTTCTCGGCTGGCTCCCGGCTGGCTGGCTGGCTCGGCTGGTCATGACCTGGCCTTGGCGACGATCTCGTCGGCGAGGCCAGAGGGTAGCTGCTGGTAGTGGTGGAACTCCATCGAATAGGACGCCCGGCCCTGGGTCATCGAGCGAAGCTCGGTGGCGTACCCGAACATGGCGGCCAGCGGCACCAGAGCATGCACGATCTGGGTCGTCCCGCGTCCTTCCATGCCCAGGATGTGGCCCCGGCGGCCGCTCAGGTCCCCCATCACGTCGCCCATGTACTCCTCGGCCATGGAGACGTCGACCTTCATGATCGGCTCGAGCAGGGCCGGCTTGGCCTTGCGCATGCCGTCCTTGAAGCCCATCGAGCCGGCGATCTGGAACGCCTGCTCCGAGGAGTCGACCTCGTGGTAGGAGCCGTCGACCAGGACCACCTTGACGTCGACCACCGGGAAGCCGGCCAGAACCCCGTTGGCGAGGGCCTCCGAGACCCCCCTCTCCACCGGACGGATGTACTCCCGGGGCACGCTGCCCCCGACGATCTTGGAGACGAACTCGAAGCCCTTGCCGGGCTCCTGGGGGTGGAGCTCCAGCTCGACGTGGCCGTACTGGCCGTGGCCGCCGGTCTGACGGACGAATCGCCCGGTGCCGTGGGCGGCGACCGTGGCCGTCTCCCGGTAGGCGACCTGGGGCTTGCCGACGCTGGCGTCGACCTTGAACTCGCGGAGCATCCGGTCGACGATGATCTCGAGATGGAGCTCCCCCATCCCTGAGATCACGGTCTGGCCGCTGTCCTCGTCGGTGTGGACCCGGAAGGTGGGGTCCTCGGCGGCCAGCCGCTGCAGGGCGAGGCCCATCTTGTCCTGGTCGATCTTGGTCTTGGGCTCGACGGCGACCGAGATCACCGGCTCCGGGATGACCATCGCCTCCAGGACGATCGGCGAGTCCTCGGTGCAGAGCGTGTCCCCGGTGGTCGTCGACTTGAGGCCGATGGCGGCGGCGATGTCGCCGGTCCGCACCTCCTCGATGTCCTCGCGGTGGTTGGCGTGCATCTGGAGGATGCGCCCGATCCGCTCGCGCTCGCCCTGGGTGGCGTTGTAGACGTAGGAGCCACTCTTCAGGGTGCCGCTGTACACCCGGAAGAAGGTGAGGTTGCCCACGAAGGGGTCGTTGGCGATCTTGAAGGCGATCGCCGCGAAGGGCTCGTCGTCGTCCGGCAGGCGGCGGCCGGGCTCGTCGACCCCCGGCGTGTGCCCCTCGATCGGCGGGACGTCGAGCGGCGAGGGCAGGTAGTCGACGACCGCGTCCAGCATCGGCTGCACCCCGCGGTTCTTGAGGGCGGCGCCGCAGAGGACGGGCACCAGCTGGGTCTTGATGGTCCCGATCCGGAGACCGCGCCGGATGTCGTCGGCGGTCAGCTCCTCCCCCTCCAGGTAGCGGGCCAGGAGCTCGTCGTCGGTCTCGGCCACCGCCTCCAGGAGGACGTGGCGCCATTTGGCCACCTCCGCCCGCATCGACTCGGGGATCGCGCCCCGCTCGCTGGTGGTGCCGAGGTCGTCCAGGTAGACGATCGCGGTCAGGTTGACCAGGTCGACCATCCCGACGAACTCGGCCTCGCTGCCGATGGGAAGCTGGATCGGGATCGGGTTGGCCCCCAGCCGATCCCTGATCGACTGCAGGGAGGCGTAGAAGTCGGCCCCCATCCGGTCCATCTTGTTGATGAAGCAGATCCGGGGGACCCCGTAGCGGTCCGCCTGACGCCAGACCGTCTCGGACTGTGGCTCGACCCCCGCCACCGCGTCGAACACCGCCACCGCGCCGTCGAGCACCCGCAGGCTCCGCTCCACCTCCATGGTGAAGTCCACATGCCCGGGTGTGTCGATGATGTTGATACGGTGGCCGCGCCACTCGGCTGCCGTGGCGGCCGAGGTGATGGTGATCCCGCGCTCCTGCTCCTGGACCATCCAGTCCATGGTCGCGGCGCCCTCGTGGACCTCGCCCATCCGGTGGATGCGCCCGGTGTAGAAGAGGACGCGCTCGGTCGTCGTCGTCTTGCCCGCATCGATGTGGGCCATGATCCCGATGTTCCGGTACCTCTCCAGGGCGACGGCGCGACCGGCGACGGCAGTGCTCATGAGCTCAGGACCACAGGCTCGACTCAGTACCGGAAATGGGAGAAGGCCTTGTTGGACTCGGCCATCTTGTGGGTGTCTTCCTTCCGCTTGACCGAGGCGCCGACCCCGTTGGCGGCGTCCATCAGCTCGGCGGCCAGCCGGTCGGCCATGCTCTTCCCGGAGCGCGCCCGCGCATAGCGGATGACCCAGCGCCGCGCCAGCGCCTGGCGGCGGTCGTGGCGGATCTCGACCGGCACCTGGTAGGTGGCGCCGCCGACCCGCTTGGGCTTGACCTCGATCACCGGGGTCACGTTGCGCATGGCCTGGTCGAAGACGTCGAGGGGCTCACGCCGGCTGGAGCGCCGCACCTTCTCGAACGCGTCATAGACGATCCGCTGCGCGGTCGACTTCTTGCCGGCCAGCATGACGCAGTTGATGAACTTGGCAAGCGCGGGGCTCGCGTAGATCGGGTCGGGGAGGATGTTGCGCCGCTGGACGCGGGCTCGACGAGGCATCTCGAATGAATCTCTACTTGACCGCTTTCTCGCGCTTGGCGCCGTACTTGCTCCGGCCCTGCTTCCGGTTCTTGGTCCCGGCGGTGTCCAGGGTGCCCCGGATGATGTGGTAGCGCACCCCGGGGAGGTCCTTGACCCGGCCACCGCGGATCAGCACCACCGAGTGCTCCTGAAGGTTGTGGCCGATCCCGGGGATGTAGGCGGTCACCTCTGCCTTGCTGGTCAGGCGCACCCGGGCCACCTTGCGGAGCGCCGAGTTCGGCTTCTTGGGGGTGGTCGTGTAGACGCGCACGCAGACGCCGCGGCGCTGGGGCGAGCCCCGGAGCGCGGGAGCCTTGGTCTTCCGGACGATCCGGACCCGGCCTTTGCGGACGAGCTGCTGGGTGGTGGGCACAGAACTCCGTTTGGGACTGAACAGCACCCCTTGCGGGGCGCGCGTGGACGCAATCTCGCCCAGATGGGCGCGAGGGAGCATCCTACCAGCGCCAGGGTTCGCGCGTCAATTCAGAGCCGGCCTCCGGAGCCCTCGGAGCCCGCCCCCCGACCCCGACCGTCCCTCCCCCGGTCAGCGGCTCCGAACGCGCGCGGCGGCGGGTCCGCCGCCGTCCGCCTCCCGCCCCCCCGGCGGGGCCGCGCATCCGCCGCCTTCAGCGACGCCAGGGGGCGGAGCCGCTGCTCGACCTCCGCCAGGCCGGCGCCGACCACCGCGGCGACCACCTCCTGGGAGGACTTGTATGCAGCCCCGGCCTCGTCCAGCGGGACCCGGCCGTCGGCGTTGACCAGGATCCCCCGGCTCCGGTAGTCGGCGTCCACGGCCCGCTGATCGAGGCGGCGCATCGCCGCCGACCGGGAGAGCCGGCGGCCGGCCCCGTGGTTGACCGAGTAGCCGCTGGCGGCCGCGCCGGGCAGTGGCCGGAGGATGAAGGAGAGGTCGCTGTTCGACCCCGGGATGAGCACCGGGTGGCCGGTCTCCGCCCACATCCCGCCGGCCAGGGCGGGATGGCCGGCCGGGAATGCCCGGGTCGCCCCCTTCCGGTGCACGAGGACCTCGCCGAACTCGGGGTGGACCTCCCGCTGGACCAGATTGTGGCTGATCTCGTAGACCAGCTCGAGGGGCTCGGCGAAGGTCTCCTCGAAGGCCGCCGCCACCTCCTCGGCGATGACCATCCGGTTGACGATCGCGAAGTTGGCGCCGGCGGCCACCGCGTTGAGATAGGCGCTGTAGAGCGCCTGGTCGGGCGTGAAGTAGCCGAGGTCCAGGTCGGTGATGAGCTCGGGCCGCTCCTCCCGGGCCAGGGCGAGGTAGTTGGTGGCCAGCCCGTGCCCGAAGCCGCGGCTGCCGGTGTGCACCTGGACGAAGAGGGTGCCCGCCTCGACCCCCCGCTGGAGCTCGATGAAGTGGTTGCCGCCGCCCAGGGAGCCGAGCTGGGGGATGCCCCGCTCGGGCCGGCCCGGGCCACCCCAGGGGACCTCCCAGGCGTCGTCCACCGGGATCCGGTCGCGCTCCGCCCGCTGGCGGTCGAAGCGCGAGCCGTACCTCTCCATGTAGTGGACGGCGCCGCCCCGGCAGATCGCCTCGAAGTCGCGGCGCTCCAGCCGGCGGAGCCGGGTCAGGCTGGCCTCGCCCGCGCCCATCGCCACGCGGCCCAGCACCGCGCGGTTGAAGGCCAGCCGCCGCTCAGGGGTCGCCCTCTCCGCGGGCACGTCCGACCGTGCCGAGACCATCCCGCAGCCGATGTCGAAGCCGACCGGGCCCATGGCCACCGCGCCGCGGCGGGCGTCGGTGAGGATGACCGAGCCGACCGGGACGCCGTAGCCGACGTGGACGTCGGGGGTGATCGCGACCAGCCGGGCCCCCGGGAAGCGGGTGGCGTTGACGATCTGAGGGTAGACGGCGTCCTCCACCTCCTCGAGCAGCGCCGGGGTGAGGAAGAGGCGGACCGGCACCTCGCCGGTGTCCTCGGTGGCGAGGTCGAACCACCCCCCGGGGTGGGGCCGCGCGTGGCCCTTCCAGCCGGCCGCGGCGACCGGGCGGGACCCGCCCCCGCCCCCGCCGGGCCGCCCCCTGCCGGTCATCTCAGGTGAACTTCGGGTAGGTGCTCATTCCCCCGTCGACCACCAGGGTGGTCCCGGTCACGTAGCCGGCCTGGTCGCTGGCCGCCCAGACCACGGCGGCGGCGATCTCCTCCGGCCGGCCGAAGCGCCCGAGCGGGATCTCCCCCTCGACCCGGTGGCGGGCCTCGGCGTCGTCGAGGACGAAGGCGTTGATCGGGGTGGCGATGGCCCCCGGGGCGATCGAGAGGACCCTGATCCCCAGCCCGGCCCACTCCCGGGCCACCGTCTCGGTGAGCAGCTTCAGGCCGCCCTTGGAGGCGCAGTAATGGGCGAAGCCCGGCCAGGGGATGAACTCGTGCACCGAGCTCATGTTGACGATCACCCCCTGCCGCTGAGCCGCCATCAGCTTCCCGGCCTCGCGCAGGCAGAGGAAGGCGCCGGTGAGGTTGGTCCGGAGGATCCGCTCCCAGAGATCGAGGGGCATCTCCAGGGTCGGTGCCCGCTTCTCGATGCCGGCGTTGTTGACCAGGATGTCGAGGCCGCCGAAGCGGTCCCGGCACTCCCCGATCATCCGGACCACGTCCGCCTCCGCCCCGACATCCGCCCGGACCGCATAGGCACGGGTGCCGGCGGGGTCGATCCGGGCCGCCACCGCCTCCGCGTCGGACCGCTCCTGGTCCGAGAAGTAGTTCACGGCGACCCGCGCCCCCTCCTCCCCGAGGCGCAGGGCGGTGGCCCTGCCGATGCCGCTGGATCCGCCGGTGACCAGAGCTCGCCGTCCCTCGAGAAGCATCTCTTCCTCCCTCCGATCCAATTGGGTCTGACATCGGACCCCGGCGGCCGGCGCCGGGTGCCCGGCCGCCGGCCTGACCGCGAACCGCTCCAGCGGGTGAGGGTGAGACCCGGGCGGTGAGCCCGGGACCCGCCCTCCACATGGTGAGCCCGCGGACCGCCGGCCGTGCCCGCCCGCCGTCAGCGCTCGCCGCCCCCGTGGCCGAGGCGGAGGAAGGCGGTCAGGGCGCCGATCACCACCGCGACCCCGCCGCCGAGCTCGAGCATCTCGAGCCCGCTGTGGACGTCCACCAGAGCCTCGACGAAGCTCACCGCGGCGACCAGGACGATCATGGCGACCACCCTGGCCTTGAGATCGTTGAGATCACGCATCTCCAGCCACGCCGGCATCGGCCGGCCCCCCTCGCGCGGGACCCAGCCGATGAAGAGCTCGTAGAAGCCGATCGCGGCGATGGCCAGGGTGGCTCCGATCAGGAAGAAGTCGATGACGAGCAGGAAGAGGCCCACCCGGTTGCCCACCGGGAAGGGGTGCGCCACCACCTCCTGGACGCCGTTCACGAAGACGGCCGTTCCGTAGGCGAAGGCTCCCGCCGCCGAGAGGATCAGGACCACCACGGCGATCAGCACCAGCCAGCGGGAGAGCTCGAGGCCGCGTTCGAGGCCTCCCCGGAGACGCCGGCCCGCGGCGGGAGGGCGGCCGCCACCCTCCGCTCCTGGTTCCTGGTGCATCGCCTCCCCCGCAGCGCCCGATCACCGCCCACCGGTGGGGCCTCTGCTATTCTCCGCGACCAGACCCATTTCAACGGTGCTCACGCATCTCGCCCGAGACCGCAGGCGGGGCTCGACCCCTCAATCCCCTGCGCAGGTGGGATCGGTGGTCAGGCCGGCGCCCCGCGGCGCTCGCCGCCGCCGCTCTCCTCGGGCGGTGCCGCGGCCCAGCAGCAAGGAGCGATGCCGATGCCCAAGGCCACGAACGCGGAGGAGGCCGCCCAGCGCGCCGGGCCCCGCAAGCGCGAGAGTGTCGAGGACCTCGCCGCCAAGCTCGGCCGGGCGACCTCGGCGGTGGTCACCGACTACCGCGGGCTCACCGTCAAGCAGCTCGAGGACCTGCGCAGCCAGCTGCGCGGTCAGGGGATCGAGTACCAGATCATCAAGAACACCCTGGCCCGCCGGGCCGCCGAGCAGGCGGGGATCGCCCAGCTCGGCACCGTCCTGAGCGGCCCGGTAGGGCTCGCGCTCGGGTTCGGCGAGCTGTCGGCAGCCGCCAAGGCGCTCAGCGACTACCACCGGATCAACCGGCGCCTGCCGCTGGTGGCCGGCTTCGTCGAAGGACAGGTGCTCGACGCCCGCGGCGTCCAGGCCCTCGCCGAGCTGCCGCCCCGGGACGTCCTCCTGAGCCAGCTCGCCGCCGCCCTCCAGATGCCGCTCAGCCAGCTGGCGGCGGCGCTCTCCTCCACCCTCTCCAACCTCGCCGCCACCCTGGACGCCTACCGGGTCAAGCTCGAGGCCGCCTGACCGGATCCGTCCACGCCCACCGAACAGATCAATTGAATCAATTCAGGAGATGAAGCAGACCATGGCCACCAAAGCCATCACCCCCGAGGAGTTCGTCGACGCGCTCCAGACCTGGACCGTCCTCGACGTCGTCAACGCCGTCAAGCTGATGGAGGAGAAGCTCGGCATCAAGGCCGCGGCTCCGGTGGCGGTCTCCGCCGCACCCTCCGCCGCCGCCGAGGCCGCCCCGGTCGAGGAGCAGACCGAGTTCACCGTCGTCCTCACCGCGATCGGCGACGCCAAGATCAACGTCATCAAGGCGGTCCGCGAGATCACCGGGCTGGGCCTCAAGGAGGCCAAGGACCTGGTCGACGCGGCCCCCAAGGCGGTCCGCGAGGCGGTGCCGCGCGAGGAGGCCGACCAGGTCAAGGGGAAGCTCGAGGAGGCCGGCGCGAGCGTCGAGATCCGCTGATCGGCGGCGCCTCGCGACCGCGGCGGCGCGGAGCGGCCACCCCCCACCGCGGGGGAAGCTGCCTCCCGCCGCCGCCGGCCGCCGGTTTGGGCCAGGCCGAACCGGGTAGACTTGTGAGCCTGGGCATCCTAACAGGGCGATCCGAACATCCGCTCGGGCGGGCACAGATCACTGTGCCCGGACGCCGGCGGGTTTGGTATGCTAACGGATTGTGCCCGTCACCGTCGGCGTCCGCGCGTAGCCGCTTGTCAGGGGAACTCTAGCACATGGTTCTTTCCACTTCCACACCCTCCAGCGTCCGTCACAACTACGGTCAGATCGCCGAGAAGCTGGAGGTGGGGAACCTCATCCAGACGCAGTTGGACTCATTCGCGTGGTTCTGCAAAGAGGGGCTCCGGGAGCTCTTCGACGAGATCAACCCGATCACCGACTACACCGGCAAGAATTACGAGCTGCGCTTCCTCGATTACGAGTTCGGCACCCCCAAGTACGACGAGGAGGAGTGCCGGCAGCGGGACATGACCTTCTCCGCCCCGCTGCGGATCAACACCCGGCTCCACATCAAGACCGGTGAGAACGCCGGCGAGATCAAGGAGACCGAGGTCTTCATGGGCGACTTCCCGATGATGACCCCGCAGGGGACGTTCATCGTCAACGGGACCGAGCGGGTGGTGGTCAGCCAGCTGGTCCGCTCCCCCGGCGTGTACTTCACCGCCGCCGAGGACCGGGTCACCGGCCGGATCCTCTACTCCGCCAAGCTGATCCCCAACCGCGGGGCCTGGCTGGAGATCGAGACCTCGAACAAGGACGTGCTGACGGTCAAGATCGACCGCAAGCGAAAGGTCCCGGTGACCACCCTGGTGCGTGCCCTCGGCTACGCCGGCAACGACGACATCCGCGCCTTCTTCGCCGACGCCGACAACGATCCTGAGCACACCTACATCCAGGCGACCCTCGAGAAGGACGCCACCAGCTCGGTCGAGGAGGCCCTCATCGAGCTGTATCGCAAGATCCGCCCGGGCGACCCGCCCACGGTCGAGAACGCGCGCAACCTGCTCAGCTCGCTCTTCTTCAACCCCCGCCGATTCGACCTCAGCAAGGTCGGCCGCTTCAAGCTGGACAAGAACCTCGGCATCCCCGAGGACGAGGCCCGGGAGCGGGCCCTGGACAAGGAGCGCCGGGTCCTGGACAACCAGGACTTCGTCTCGATCGTCCGCAAGCTCATCTCCCTCAACAACGGGATGGGCGAGTCCGACGACATCGACCACCTCGGCAACCGCCGGGTGCGGGCGGTCGGCGAGCTGCTCCAGAACCAGTTCCGGATGGGCCTGATCCGGATGGAGCGGATCATCAAGGAGCGGATGACCATCTGCGACGCGGCGACGGTCACGGCGGCGAGCCTGATCAACGCCCGGCCGGTGGTGGCGGCGATCAAGGAGTTCTTCGGGTCGTCGCAGCTCTCCCAGTTCATGGACCAGACCAACCCGCTGGCCGAGCTCACCCACAAGCGGCGCCTCTCCGCGCTGGGGCCGGGCGGCCTCTCCCGGGAGCGCGCCGGATTCGACGTCCGGGACGTCCATTACAGCCACTACGGGCGGATCTGCCCGATCGAGACCCCCGAGGGTCCGAACATCGGGCTGATGGGCTCGCTGGCGATCTTCGCCCGGGTCAACGAGTTCGGCTTCATCGAGGCGCCCTTCCGCCGCGTCTACCGCGACGTCTCGGCCCGCGAGCCGCGCGAGAGCCGCCTCCTGCCCGGCCAGACCCTGCGCGAGGACGCCGACTCGCTGAGCGCCGGGCACGTGCTCGACGCCGCGGACGTCAAGCGGCTCGGTGAGAAGGGGATCGACCGGGTCCGGATCGTCCCCTGGGTCTCCGACGAGATCGTCTTCCTCTCCGCCGACGAGGAGGACAAGTACACCGTCGCCCAGGCCAACGCCCCGGTCGACGAGGCCGGTCACTTCACCGTCAACCACACCGCCTGCCGGAGCCGGCACACCTTCAAGGACCTGCCGGTGGCCGAGGTCGACTACATGGACGTCTCGCCCAAGCAGACGGTCTCGGTGGCGACCGCGCTCATCCCCTTCCTCGAGCACGACGACGCCAACCGGGCGCTGATGGGCTCGAACATGCAGAAGCAGGCGGTCCCGCTGCTGGTCACCGAGGCGCCCATCGTCGGCACCGGCATGGAGGCCCACGCCGCCCGCAACTCCGGGGAGATGGTGATCTCCCAGGGCGCGGGCACCGTGGTCGGGGTCTCCTGGCCCGAGCCCGCCGACGACGACCGCTCGGTGGTGAAGGTCCGCAGCGGCCAGGACGCCGGCATCGGGATCCTGGTGCGGCCGGACGACGGCGGCCCGGACATCTGGTACGGCATCCACAAGTTCGTGCGCAGCAACCAGGGAACCTGCCTCTCCCAGAAGATCTCGGTGAAGGCCGGGGTGCGGGTCGACGCGGGCACCGTGCTGGCCGACGGCCCCTCCACCGACCGCGGTGAGCTGGCCCTGGGCCGCAACGTGCTGGTCGCCTTCATGCCGTGGGAGGGCTACAACTTCGAGGACGCCATCCTGATCAGCGAGTCGGTGGTCCGCGAGGACAAGTACACCTCGATCCACATCGAGGAGTTCGAGATCGAGGCCCGGGACACCAAGCTCGGGCCCGAGGACATCACCCGCGACCTTCCCAACATCGCCGAGGAGTCCCTGAAGAACCTCAACGACCGGGGCATCATCTACATCGGCGCGGAGGTCCAGCCCGGCGACATCCTGGTGGGCAAGATCACCCCCAAGGGCGAGTCCGAGCTCTCCGCCGAGGAGCGCCTGCTCCGGGCCATCTTCGGAGAGAAGGCTCGCGAGGTCCGCGACTCGTCGCTGCGCGTCCCCCACGGGGAGCGGGGCACGGTGGTGGACGTCAAGGTCTTCAGCCGCGAGTCGGGTCACGAGCTTCCCCCCGGGGTCAACGAGCTGATCCGGATCTACGTCGCCCAGAAGCGCAAGATCTCCCAGGGCGACAAGATGTCCGGGCGCCACGGCAACAAGGGGGTCATCGCCCGCATCCTCCCCATCGAGGACATGCCCTATCTCCCCGACGGAACCCCGGTCGAGATCGTCCTCAACCCGCTGGGCGTCCCCAGCCGGATGAACCTCGGCCAGGTCCTGGAGACCCACCTCGGCTGGGCGGCGCAGGCCCTCGGCATGACGGTGGCGTCGCCGGTCTTCGACGGCGCCTCCGAGGCCCGCATCGAGGAGGAGCTGGAGCGCGCCGGCCTGCCGCCGAGTGGCAAGGTGCGGCTGCGCGACGGCCGCACCGGCGAGTTCTTCGACCGCGAGATCACGGTCGGGCACATCTACATGCTCAAGCTGGCCCACCTGGTCGAGGACAAGATCCACGCCCGGAGCACCGGCCCCTACTCCCTGGTCACCCAGCAGCCGCTGGGCGGCAAGGCCCAGTTCGGCGGCCAGCGCT
>Ga0181535_10000979_pt1 | contig 39350 bp, 37 predicted proteins | sample PEATcosm2014_Bin_44_FD_119774 | JGI IMG/M metagenome (GOLD analysis project Ga0181535, IMG submission 119774) | Peatland microbial communities from MTU Mesocosm Facility, Houghton, MI, USA - PEATcosm2014_Bin17_30_metaG | ecosystem: Environmental > Terrestrial > Soil > Wetlands > Peat | place... | reverse complement strand
GTTTGAAGTGGCGGGAGCGTGGCGGCCGGCGCGAACGGTGAGCGGCGACTACTACGACGTATTCAAGCTGGATGATCATAGGCTTGGCCTTTGCATTGCCGACGTGGTGGGGAAGGGCGTGTCCGCAGCGCTGATGATGGCGAACGTACAGGCAGCCGTGCGGGCCTATGCGAGCAGCGCCGAGAGTCCGGCGCAACTTTGCTCCAAGGTGAACAGCCTGCTCTGCGAGAACCTGGCGACTGGCAAGTTCGTGACGTTTCTCTACGGCGTGCTAGACAACGAAACGCAGTCACTCGAATACTGCAATGCCGGCCAGGTTTACCCGATCCTCGTTTCGCAAGGCAGTACCCAGTCCAGGGACCATGGCGGCGCTGTGCTCGGAGTTTTCCCTGCATGGGCTTATGAAAACGCGAGGATTGAGTTTCGTGCAGGCGACCGGCTGCTACTGGTGACCGATGGCATTACGGAAGCCAGCGACGAGGACGAACAGGAGTTCGGCGAAGAGAAACTGGCCGTGGCAGCTCTTAAAGAGAGTAAGCAATCGGCGGCGCAGATGAGTGATGCGCTGCTCAACCAGGTGTCGGCGTTTTGCGGCGCCCACTTTCAGGATGATGCAACGCTGCTGGTCATTGCGGCGAAGTAAGCCGGCACCACCATACGATATTCACGATCTTCGCTTGCGGCATGAGCGGGTTCGCTGGCGGGTTTCGCTCTTCCCGTAGTCCGCGTGTCGAACTCGTGGTACGCAGGGCGAGTTAGTTATCGGCGGTAAGCGGCTCGCGTTGCGGCTGCAATTGCGCCGATGTGTTTGGGGTTAACGAAGCCCCACACTTCCCGGCCGGGAGGGCGACCGTTGACCAACTCACGCCGGTAGCTGAAGCAACCCAGGTACAGGGGACGTATGTACATCACCGCTTCAAGCCGCTCGAGCTCGTCATCGGTCAATTCGACGTGCTGGCGGTACGCGCCTACGGCCAGATTGATCCAGTCCACGTTGCCCCAGGTGCCCCACATAAGCCATGCAAAGTCCGCCAGGCGCGGGCCGTACCCGGCCGTCTTCCAATTGATCGCCACCGGCCCTTTTTCGCCCAAGATTACATGATCGGGGGCGTGGAGGAGATTGCCGTGCAACAGTGCCTCGGGCAAGCCTTGGCCGTAGTCAGCCGAGCGCACCCGGTCACGGAGCCGCTCGAATCGCTCGCGATCGACTGGAGCGACCTTCGTGTCGACCGCGTCGAGAAACGAGAGGGCGGCCATGAGGTCCTGACGCGGGCTGCCTTCGCGTCTGGGATCATCCCCGCTCGCCCCACCGGGACGGCTAACGGATTCGTCGAATGGAAGATTATGGAGTCGTCCAAGTAGTTCGCCCATGATGGCGAACTTCTCGCTGCCCTCGAGCCCGACGGCCATGGGGAGCGGCCCGCCTGGGATGAACCGGGTGACCAAAACGGTCGAGTCGTCGAACGCCGACACCGCGTCGGCAGTTGCGAGCCGCTCCGCCGGGTAGTCGTGCTGCTCCAGGAAACGCAGGATCGCGGCATCGCCTTCGACGCCGGCCCGCGGGCGTGCCGATGAGAAGGCGCGCGCAATCCATGGGTCGCCGTCGCGGCGGTCAACTCGAAAGACGTGGTCATGGTGATGACTGACCTTCGTCGCGGTGAGCGCGTCGATGCCATAGTGATCCCGGAGATGAGCGACAAGACGCTCGCCGACGGGCTGGTGAAGCATTCGGGCCTGGAGCCCTTCAAGGTCGGTGAGCGCTTCGGTGTAGCGCTGTCCCGTTTCCTCTGCGTGGCGCCGGACGACCTTCTTGAAGCTGCCGTCTTTGGTCATAACAAGCCTCCTCGATGCACCCTCATCCCCCAGCGACGCGGTGCAGAGATGGCCTGTGATAATCAACGACCGTGAGGGCAAATCCCCTTCGCCAACGGAACTCCAGCTGGGGCGGATGTTCCACGGCTCGGCGACTGGTCGGCGCCGTGACACCATTTTTCCCGAGAAGTCTCGCCGACGTCAAGTGCTTTTGGACATCTGGAGGCGGACGAGGAGACGGCCGCGTTCCGGCGCGAGAACTTCGACAGCCGGACCGAGCGCGACGCGGCGGCCATCGCGCAGGAGCAGAACTTCGGCGGACGTAGCGAGCGCGTCCGTGGCGTCGTGCGTGGCAACGACAGTTTGCACTTTGTTTTCGCGCAGCCAGGATTGCAGTCGGGCGAGCAGCGCGTCGCTGGCGACGCCATCGAGCGCGGAAAAGGGCTCATCGAGAAGAAGCAGGCGGGGCGAGGGAGCGAGCGCGCGGGCCAGAGCCACGCGTTGCGCCTGGCCGCCAGAGAGATCCTGCGGGCAGAGGGCGGCAAGATGGGTTGCGCCAACCAACTCCAGCATTTCATCAACGCGGCGCGTGCGGGCTTCGCGATTCAGGCCGCTCAGACCATAGGCTACATTCGCAGCAGCGGTAAGGTGAGGGAAGAGCGCAGGCTGCTGCGAGACCAGCGAAGTTTGGCGACGTCCTGGCGGTACGCGGAGTCTAATGGCTGTTTCAGTGAGCGCGCGGCCGTCGAGGGCGATGCGGCCATGCACCGGGTCATCGAGGCCCGCGAGCAAGCGAAGCAACGTGCTTTTGCCGGCGCCCGACGGGCCAAAGATGACAGTCCAATCGGTCGCAAAAGCGCATTCCAACTGAAGTTGGAAGCTGCCGCGACGCGCGTCAAGTGAAAAATCAAGCACGGCCCGCTCCGCGGTTTCGAGTTTTGGAGTAGATGAGTGCCAAGGCCAGGACGCTCAGACCAAGAAGCAGCAGAGCGGTGTGATCGGCCGCTGCGTAGTCGAAGCTCTCCACCTGGTCGTAAAGAACGATCGACAGCGTACGCGTGGCGCCGGGAATGTCGCCGCCGAGCATGAGAACCACGCCAAATTCGCCGACAGTGTGAAGGAAGCTCAGTACGATTGCGGCGAGAAGTGAGCGGCGAGCAAGCGGAATGAGAATGCTGGAGACGAGGCGGACCGGACCTGCGCCGAGAAGGCGCGCGGCGTCGACCAGAGCCGTATCGACGGAGGAGAAGCCGGCAACGAGTGGCTGCACGGCGAAGGGAAGACTGTAGATAACCGAGCCTACAACGAGGCCATCGAAGGAAAATGCGAGTGGATGGCCGAGCACGGCGGCAATGCCGCGGCCAAATGCAGTGCGCGGACCGAGCAGGACGAGAAGAAAAAAGCCGAGAACGGTGGGCGGCAGAACCATGGGGAGGGTGGCCAGAGCTTCAACGGCGGCGAGCCAACGGCCGCGGCCGAGCACGATGAGCGCAGCGAGGGGCACGGCGATGGCGAGAAGAATCGCTGTGGTGACAGAAGCGAGACGAAGCGAGAGCGCGAATGCTTGCCAGTCCATCGCGGTCACTTCACCGGCGTGAGGCCGGACTTGGCGAATTCTGCCTGGATGGCGGGCGAGAGGAGAAAGTTGAGCAGCTTGTTTGCCGCGGCTCGCTGCCTGGTCTTGCTGACGATCACGGCGCCTTGCTCGATGGGCGGGTAAAGGTCGCGAGGAATAACGAAGTACGAGCCTTCGGCGGAGAGGCGTGGCGTGAGCGCGGAAGTGAGCGAGATGAGGCCGGCGTCGGCGTTGGCCGAGTCAACAAACTGTGCGGCCTGCGCGATGTTCTCGGCGGTGATGAGGCGGGGCTTGAGGGCCCCGTAGAGCTTGAGGCTTTGAAGAGCAGCGACAGCGGCGCGACCATAAGGAGCGCGTTCGGGATTGGCAATCGCGAGGCGCTTCAGGGCCGGCGAGCGAAGCAGATCGAGCGAGGGTGGAGGCAGACGGGAGTCTTTACGCTCCCAGAGGACGAGCGTTCCGCGCGCATACGTGACGGGGGTGGTGGAATCCGCGAGCCCGGCGTCGATGAGGCGTTTCGGAAAACCAAGGTCAGCGGAGAGAAATATATCGAAGGGCGCACCGTTTTCGATTTGCGTGGTGAGCGTTGCGGAGGATTGATATGTGGCTTCAGCATGAATGCCGGTGGACTTCTCGAATTGGACGAGGATCGGGGGAAGAACAGGCTCCAGATCGGCTGCGGCGGCTACGCGCAGAGGCGCCTGCGCGCCGAGCGGCGCGAGAAAAAGCAGCGTGAATAAAGCACCTGAAATTTGCTTCGACATAGCCTCGAACAGCCTTCCATCCACAGCTTGATTCGCCGTACACCTGCTAGGCTAACACTAAGCAACGAAACCGCCTGATTCGGCTTTCGAGCCGGTGCGCGCGCGAATTTACGCGTATCGCAGCCGAATTTACGGGACACTTAGGCAGGCGGCTTCGGGTACAGGAATGAGCGACAATCTCCATCAATTGCGCTGTTTTGGATGCGGCAGCCGAATCGCAGGCGCGGACGCGCGTGCGGACTTTCGCTGTGCAAATTGTGGTGACCTGTTTGAGGTTGAGTATCCCGGTTGGAGCCAGCGCGGCGGAAACGACCGGCCCAATCCAGGAGCGCTGAAGTGGCTGTGGCGAGAGCGGCGCTGCTCGGGCGAGGCACTGAATCAATCGGGAGTGTGGCGATACAGGGAACTTCTGCCGATTCTGGATAGTTTTGGAGATGCGGTGTCGCTGCGTGAGGGAAATGTTCCGCTTTATCATCTGCGGCGGTCGGCGAAGGCATCGGGAATCGATCAGCTCTATGCCAAGCACCAGGGCATGAATCCCACAGGCTCGTTCAAAGACACTGGCATGACGGCGGCGCTGAGCGTAGCCAAAGAGCGAGGATTTACGTGGGTCGCGTGCGCATCGACAGGGAACACGTCGGCATCCATGGCGGCGTATGCGGCGCGCGCGGGGATGCGCAGTCTGGTTTTGATTCCCGAAGGAAAGATCGCGTGGGGCAAGTTATCGCAGGCGATGGATTACGGGGCGGTCACCTGCCAGGTGAAGACCGACTTCGACGGCTGCCTTCGTTTGCTGACGGAGATTGTGAGGACAGCGCCGATCTATCTGCTGAACTCGGTGAATCCCTATCGGCTCGAGGGGCAGAAGACGCCCGCGATTGAGATTGCGGAGGCCATGGACTGGAATGTGCCCGACCACCTGATTGTTCCCGGAGGCAACCTAGGCAACAGTTCGGCGCTGGGCAAGGGATTCCGCGAGATGCGCGAGCTTGGATTAATCGCGCGGCTGCCCAAGATCAGCGTGATTCAAGCTGCAGGGGCAAACCCGCTGGTTCGAAGCCTGAAGTTGAACCACGGCGCAGTGCTGGAGCCGGTGCAGGCGCATACGCGCGCCACGGCAATCCGCATTGGGAATCCGGCATCGTGGCGCAAGTCGGCGCGGGTGATTCAAGAAAGCGGCGGATGGTGCCTGGACGTGACCGAGGCCGAGATCGCAGTTGCCAAAGCGGAGATTGGTGCTGAGGGATTGGGATGCGAACCGGCTTCGGCCGTGACGCTGGCAGGGTTGAAAAAGTTGCGTGCGCAGGGCATGATTCGCTCCGGAGAAACCGTGGTGCTGGTGCTGACCGGCCACACGTTGAAAGATGCAGATTACACGATCGACTTCCATCGCGGGACTCTGTTGACCGATGAGGAGAAGGTTGGCTCCGAGCACGCAATTGACGCGCTGCGCCGCGATGCTGTTTCGGTGGAGGCGACGCCGGCTGCGGTCCTGGCGGCGATCGAAGGCGAGGTCGGATGAGCAATCCTGGAGAGTTAGGATCTCTGCGACTCCGGTTGCCTGCAACTTCTGCGAATCTCGGGCCAGGATTCGACGCAGTGGCCGTGGCGCTGGATTTTTTTCTGGAGATTGAAGCCGAGCCCGCGCAGGAGTTTTCAATCACCGCGAGCGGACGCGACGCTGAGCGTTGCGGCCGACTTGAAGACAATCTGATCCTCGAGACCTACAAGCAGATCTTGCGCAGCAACAAGCATGCAATCGTTCCGCTCGCGATCCGGATGGTCAACGGGATTCCGCTGGGGATGGGATGTGGATCGTCCGCGGCCGCGCGGCTGGCGGCAATTGCCCTGGCGGCGAATTTCGGCCGGCTGCAGTGGAACACGGCACGTATTCTTGAAGAGGCTTACAAACTCGAGGGGCATCCCGACAACGTGGCTGCATGCTGGCTCGGCGGTTTTGTAACCGCAGTATGCGAGGGAACGCGGGTTCACATTGCTCGAATCGATGCGCCGTCGGAATGGCGAGCGATTGTCGCGTTGCCCCAAGAGCCGCTTTCCACCACCAAAGCGCGCGCAGTTCTGCCGGCGAGTTTTCCGATTGAAGATGTGGTCGCAAATCTGCAATCGGTGGCCGTGCTGGGGCTCGCATTTGCGCAGGCGCGGGGAGATCTTTTGCGCCTTGCGATGAACGATCGCATTCATCAACCGTTTCGCGCGGAGCTCTGTCCGTTGCTGCCGGCTCTACTGCCGCTGGTAGGGGAGCATGGAATCCTGGGGGTCGCGTTGAGCGGAGCTGGGCCTGCCGTGCTGGTCATCGTCGACCGCGAGGAGAGCCTGGCGGGTGCTTCAGTTGCAGTGCAAAATCGCACGCAGGCGGAGCTCCTGATTTGCAGATTTTCCGAGGTTGGTGCCTTCCAAACGATTGAAAACATGTGAGTTTGCCGGATTAGTGTCGTTTTCTATCAGCAAGCATATGCGTTATGAGTAAGTTACGGTCGTTGCTTAGGTGAGTAGTCATCAAAAATCTGATTACTACGCCTATTACTGAAGTTTGCTTGCTATTTATCGATTGAACACCTTACATTCGCTCCGTGGGCAGTTCTGGGGGAGGGCTGCTCTAGCGCCTGTGGTCCTTAACGGATCCGGGCGCTTTTACTTTGTGCTTAAACGATTCCGCTGACGACAGGAGCGATAAACGTGTCAAGGAAATCGTAGCTGCGCTCATCAATGACAGCGCGAAGTAAATCGGTTGCGCAGCCGAAACGTGACTGCGCCAATGCCTGCGACTTTGCTCCGACTTCCGCATCAAACCGATAGTTGGTCTCCTGTACAATGAACAGGTGTGGGTCCGCAAGGAGGATCATGGCTGGAGTGGGCGTTCTTGAAGTAAACGATGCGAACTTTGATCAGGAAGTATTGAAGAGCGAGCAGCCGGTCCTCGTGGACTTTTGGGCCGTCTGGTGCGGGCCGTGCAAGGCGATTGCTCCGATCGTGGACGGCGTGGCAGCAACATACGCCGGCAAACTGAAAGTGGCCAAAGTGAACGTCGATCAGAATGGCGCGACACCGTCACGCTATGGTATTCGCGGGATTCCGACGCTGCTTTTCTTCAAGGGCGGTAAGATCGCGGACCAGGTTGTTGGCTACGTTGCCCAGGACGTGATTGAAGAGAAGGTCAAGAAGCTGATTGCGTAAACGATTTTGTTGCGGTGAGGGCCCGGCCTTAGGCCGGGCTTTTCTGCGTTTGCACGTACTTGTCACAGGCCGCGGCGAAATTGAATGATGCGACGGCGGTCGCGTTTGGATGGCCGATGTTCCGGCAGGCGGATGTACTGCTCCATGGCTTTGCGCTCTTCCGCGAGATGCAGACGCGCTTCGCGGCTTGCGTCGGATTCTCGATAGAGAGTTTGCGCGAGAGCCGCAGGCCCGCGCATCGCGCTGACCAGCAAAACTTCGACGTCGAAGATGCCGCGCTCATTTTCAATGCGGAGCTTGTCACCGGCGCGGACCTCGCGGGCAGGTTTGGCACGGACACCATTGGATTGAACACGGCCGATATCGCAGGCGCGCGAAGCCGCGGCACGCGTTTTAAAGAAACGTGCGGCCCAAAGCCACTTATCAATCCGTATGGGTTCCGCCTGGCGCACCACGTCCATCGCAAACTCACGAACAGCACAGAACAAGAATGTATCAGGCTTTTTGTTCGGCTTTCCAGAGATAAAGATGAGTGGAATCGCTCGATGTGGCCACGCTCATTCCTTTTTGGTGCGTGGCGCGATTCAGGGCTGCGCGGATATTCGCTTTGCTGTCGGGCAAAGCAGAAAGAGGCACCTTGAGGGCATTCCCCGACGGCAGTCGCTCCAGTTGATTCAACAGGAGCGTGACGATGCGTTTATGCTTGCCCTCTCTGCCTTTGGGAACCTCGTTCTGTCGAATCGCTTGAAATCTCATGGAAATTGAAATCCGTATCGTCACAAAGTGCTAGCGGAATGATCCTCACTTACCTGTGGGATGCATAAGTGCGTGCAGCGTATGCCCCTTCGGCACTAGTGGTTGTCCGAGGTTCGTAGCACAAACGGTTTCAGTCACGAAGAACGGCGTATCACAAACGAATTGAAATTCTATCGGCTGGGTAAAAATAGCCTAAGCGTGTAAAAAATCCCGGGAATCTTGTGGGAAATACTGCCGACCGATTATGCTAAGCTCGTGCAAGGATAAGAGGTTTCTGTCTCTCAGCGACGATTGGCACGATGGTTGCAGAGTAGAGATTGAGGCTTCGACATGACTATGAGTGGAACAAGGAATACACCTATCGTGCCTGTTTGCGAAGCTCTAGCCTTACACGGTTTCAATTTTCGCCCCCGGGTCTTGGTGGTCGATGATGAGACATTGATTGCCGACACTACTGCAACCATCCTTTCCATGGGCGGCTATGAAGCGACAGCCGCTTACGATGGGAACGATGCCCTTGAAGCTGCCTTGCTGTCGCCACCACACTTGGTCATCACGGATGTTGTGCTGCCCGGAATGAACGGGATTGAACTCGCAATCACGCTCCAGCGCGTTTTCCCGGATTGCCAGGTTCTGCTTTTCTCGGGGCAGGCATCGACGGTCGATTTGCTGGCCGCAGCAGGGGCCCCAGCACGCCGTTTCACATTGCTTAGCAAACCCGTTCCACCGGAGCGTTTGCTGGCAACAGTGAAAGAGAAGCTACGTCCAATCGCGCGCCAATCGATTTCTCCGAGCGCGAACTAGCCCAACCCCGTGAACGACAAGGTCATGCAGACGTCCACAGCGACTGCTGTGTCAGTGGATTGTGCCCGGTTCTCCGTGCACCTACACCTCGTTTCCGTCGAGACTTGCGTCGTCGATCGCCGTAATGACGAAGAGATCGGTGGTAGGAATCACAGGCAATTTGAAATCGAGAACCCAGGTTTCACCCGGATCAAGTTCCCGTGCGTAGGTGACGATCCCAATGGGCGTGGTTGGATCGGGATTTAAGCGTGTTACACCAAGCACGTGTTGGGGATTCGGTTCGTTCCAGTTCCTGCGGATTGCTGGATTTACTCTAATCGTCTTCACTCGGTTGCGGCCGCTCCGCTTCCCGGATTGCTGCGACGGAAGCTTCAGCATGAAAATGCTGCCAAATCGTTTCGGCGGTTTTACGGCTGACGACGGCGGCTAGCGATTCGGCCGTAGCTTGCTGTACATCGCGTAAACTGCCGAAATGCGTGAGTAGCCTCTGCCGCGTTTGCGGGCCGACGCCGGGAATGTTCAGGAGCTCGGAGTCCCTGTCTCGCATGGCGCGGCGCTGGCGATGATAGCCGACGGCAAAGCGATGACTTTCGTCGCGAATGAGCTGCACGAGATGAAGCACCGGCGATCGGCGGTCGAGCACGATGGGCTCGTTTTCGCTGCCATAGACATAGATCACTTCTTCGCGCTTGGCGATCGCGGCCAGCGGCTGCGATGTGAACCCAAGGGACTCGAGCGCTTCAGCCGCGGCATGAAGCTGGCCAAGTCCACCGTCGATCAGGATCAGAGAAGGCATGGTCGTTGGTTCTTTGCTTTTCGTGGCTGGGGTCTCGACGATGAGGTCCGATGACTCGGCGCGAAGGTTCGCAACGGAACCGAATTCTTTGCCTTTCAAGACAATCGGATCGGAGGGCTTGCATGCGCCATCGCGGATGCGGCGGTAGCGGCGTTCGACCACTTCGCGCATGGAAGCAAAATCGTCGACGCCGGCGACAGTTCTTACTTTGAATTTGCGATAGGCGGATTTATTCATCTTTCCGTCTTCCCAAACGACAAGCGAGGCCACGGTTTCAGCGCCCTGGATATGCGAGATGTCGAAGCACTCGATGCGGCGGGGAAGCTCGGGGAGCATAAGCGCGTCGGCAAGCGCTTCCTGAATGGCCTTGCGCGAAGGTTCGAGCACGCGGAAGCGCTGTGTGTAGGATTGATGCGCGTTCTGGCCGGCGAGATCGACCAGGGATTTCTTGTCGCCGCGCTGGGGGACGGCGAGTTCGATTTTGTGGCCAGTGCGCTCGGTGAGAAGCGCGGCCAGCGTCTCGCGATCGTCAAAATCGACGGGGACGAGGATGGTGCGCGGGACGTACTGCTGGTCAATGTAGAGCTGCTTCAGGAGGGCAGAGAAGACCTGGCCGGCGTTGAAGGTGGGCGCGGCAGGGCCGGGTGAGCTTTTGGGCTCGTCGATTGCTTCCACCAGGGTCGGCAAATCTTCCCAGAAGAATTCGCGGCGGTCGACGATCTTGCCGTTGCGCATGTGGAAGAGGTTCACGGCCAGGCTGCCGTCTTCGAAGTGATAGCCGAAGACGTCGGCGTCATCATCGAGCTCCGCCGTAGCGATGCGCTGCTTCTCCTGGAGCTGATGGACGGTGGAGAGCTGATCGCGCAGGCGGGCGGCGGCTTCAAACTGCTCAGCTTCGGCGGCGGCCATCATACGCGTGGTGAGCGCACGCTCGAGTTCGGCGTGGCGGCCTTCGAGAAAGAGTTGCGCGTCGCGGACGGCTTGCTTGTAAATTTCGGGAGTCGTAAGGCCCTCGACGCAAGGGCCAAGACAGCGATGAATGTAGTACTGCAGGCATGCGCGCGGGTGGTAACGCGAGAGATCGACCTTGCAGCTTGGAAGGAGAAAGCTGCGATGGATGAGCTCGACTACGCGATAGGCGAGATTGCCGGGGAAATAGGGACCATAGTAGGCCGAGCCGTCTTTGCGCAGGCGCCGCGTGACGAAGACCTTGGGGAAGCGGTCGGCAAGCGTGAGTTTAACGTAGGGATAGGTCTTGTCGTCGCGCAGCAGAATGTTGAAGCGCGGCTTGCGCTGCTTGATGAGATTGTTTTCAAGGGCGAGAGCTTCGTGCTCGTTGGCGACGAGAATAAAGTCGATGTCCACAGCCTCGCGCATGAGCGAGCCAGTTTTTGCGTTGGCCTGCGACGCTTCAAGCAGGTATGAGCGTACGCGCGAGCGAAGGTTGTTGGCCTTGCCGATGTAAATGACCTCGCCCTCTGCGTTTTTGTAGAGGTAGACGCCGGGCTGCGTGGGCAGCGTACGGATTTTTTCGTAGAGATCCATGACAAGGGCGGGCGCTCGAAGCACCAACTCTTAGAATAACGAGAATCGATACAGAGCGCCTAAGGCGGAGACCGCGCAATCGCGGGTCGGGCTGGCGGCGGGAAGGTTGAGCAAACCTTACTCGGAAAGCGTAAAAATTACATGGTTTTGCGGTGTGCAGAACTCACCCGAATTCTTAGCTAGAGCCTTATTATGCAATGAGTTGCGACCCATCACTCGATTGGATGGCGGCGTGCAATTGTATGAGGGCAGAAGAAGAGTGCTCCCCGGCGAAAGAGCGCGACACGCGCCGGCATGGAGTGGAGAGGTGAGGAGAATGAAAATGCAGCGTTTTGGATTTGCGTTGACGGCAGCGGCGTTGATGGCGTTTGGGGTAGCGGGATGTGCCACAAAGAATTATGTGCGGACTCAGACGACTCCGCTGATCGATCACACGGACCAACTGGAGCAGAAGACCGCTGACAACAACCGTCAGATCCATGACGTAAACGACCGTGCAATGGCGGGGATTTCGAAGGCCCAGGGCACGGCCGACACGGCGCAAACCAATGCGCAGACCGCGAGCCAGGCCGCGAACGCCGCGGATTCGGCTGCAAACGATGTAGCGCATCGTGCCGACACGCTGGACAGCGTGGTGAAGGGGCTCGATAGCTATAAGCAGGTGGCCACTGTTTCGGTAACCTTCGGGTTTGACAAGGCCATGCTAACCACAGATGACAAGTCGCAGCTGGACAACTTTGCGGGCTCACTGGGCTCCGCGAAGAGCTACATTCTCGAAGTGACCGGCGGAACGGATTCGGTTGGCTCGGCGCAATACAACTACGACTTGAGCCAGCGCCGCGCGGATGCGGTGGTGCAGTACCTGGCAGCGAAGTATGGCGTGGCGCCGCACCGTTTCTATCTGATCGGGATCGGCAAGGACCAGTATGTGGCTGACAACAAAACAGCCGAAGGGCGCAAGCAGAATCGGCGCGTCCAGGTTCAATTGCTCTCGAACCTGAGCGGCGGCGCACAGAGCCAGGCTCCGGCGACAAGCGGACAATCGACCGCCCCGGCTGGCCAGGCCGCATCGGCACCGGTTCCCGAATAAACCTTCAACGCGGTTTCCCTTGATCTGTTGCATTGCCAAAGGGCAGGCCTAACCAGTCTGCCCTTTGTGTTTTGCAAGAGCTTTCTAAGGTTTGGTAACGGAGAGATGTTTCACGTGTTCGGCGCGGACGTCGTTGGCAGTGAACAGGCGAAGGAACGGCACGTGCTTCTGCGCCTGCCAAAAGGAAGCGTCGTTCAAGGGGCGGGCATTTGCGGCAGCCTCGACAGCGGGTCGGCCGGCAGCCTCTTCGCGCTCCACGATGCAAACCACTGCGACGACATCCATGCCGGCCTCCTGCGCAGCCTCAATGGCAGCGATGGTGGAGGCGCCGGTGGTGCAAACATCGTCGACGATGACCACGCGCGCGCCTTCGCGAAAGAAGCCTTCGATACGACGCCCGGTGCCGTGGGCTTTTTCGGCCTTGCGCACAAGGAAGCCATGGAGCAGCGGCGCGCTACGGTGCGATTGCGCGCGCCATGCGCTGGCGGTGGCAACATTCGACACAATGGGGTCCGCACCCATGGTTAGCCCGCCGACGGCTTCAGCGTTGATCTTGTTGGCCTCAAGCAAATCGAGAATGGCATGTCCGGTCAGCCGGCCTCCTTCGGCGTGCAGAGTCGTGGTGCGGCAGTCAATGTAGTAGTCGCTCGTGCCGCCGGAAGAGAGCTTGAACTGGCCGAGCTTAAAGCTCGTGCGAGCAAGGAGTGAGAGAAGCTGCTGGGCGTGGGTGGGCATCGAGTTGATTGTAAAAGAGCGGCAAGCCTCCACGGCCATAGGGGCTCCCGGCTGCCAGCAGTTTTGTTACGCTGGTCGCATGCGAGCCGAGGACGCCGTCGAGCTGATCAATCTGTTTGAGGAACATGGCATTGAGGTTTATGTCGACGGCGGATGGGCGGTTGACGCCCTGATGGGTCGCCAAACTCGCGATCACCGCGATTTGGATATTGCCTTGCCGCACAAACAAGTGCCGTTGCTGCGTGAAATTCTGGCCGCAGGGGGATTTGGCCACATGCCCCGACCGGATACCCGCGAATGTAACTTTGTTCTTGTCGATGCCAGAGGCCGCGAAGTCGACGTTCACTCTTACACACTCGATGAGAACGGAAACAACACGTATGGCGTGGAGTACAGGGCCGAGCATCTCACGGGAACGGGCTTCATCAACGGCCGAGCGGTCCGATGCATTGCGCCTGAGTGGCTCGTCAAGTTCCATTCCGGGTATGAATTCGATGAAGACGACCACCATGATGTGCGCCTGCTTTGCGAGAAATTCGGGATTCCAATTCCCGATGAGCACAAGTAGCCGCCGGGCGACCGGCGGTGGCCTTCAAGAGCCGCGAGCCGCTGCTTAAACCCAATCGGCGAGGGGCTGCCATTTACATCTTGTCGAAGTGGCGGAAGCCGCTAGTGCCGATGAGCGCCAGCGAGAAGATGATGAAGTTGTACGCGGCGTGGACCAGCGTGCTGGCGGCAAGAGACCTGGTTTTAAGGCGCACCGTGCAGAGGATCAGACTGATCACGATGAGCAAAAGAAACGGCCCTAGCGAGTGGCCCTGCTGCTCGACGTGGAGCAACGCGAAGGGAATGCTGGTGAGGATGGAGCCGACGACCATGGCGCCGAGCGACCACTGCGGGTGGCCGTTCGAGTCGAGCGGCGGCGCAGACAAGTGGGAGAACTTCTCAGTTGACCAATCGTAGGCCGTGCACAGAGCCGGCAAAAGAAAGCCGCGGAAGAACATCTCCTCAAAGAACGGAGCAAGCGTGGTGCCGAAGGCGAACATCAGCCACGCGGCTCCCGGCGCACTGAACATTTTGTCGATGGGAGCGTTGGTGGGTCCGGGCATAAGGACCTCGTCCAGCGCAGCCAGGCCGGCGCAGCCGAGCGCTGTTGCGGCCAGCGGCCAGAATCTTCTGAGAGCCACCGCTCCACGCCATTGCAATCCCGCGGAGAGTTTCTCATGCCAGAAAAAGGGGAAGACGAGCAAGCTGAGCCCGAAGGTGATGAGGTAAAGAATGGCCTCGCTGGCAAGGATGAACTGGACGTTGGAGGCGGCCGCGTGGGCCAGCGCGTTTGTGCCAATATGCAGGAAAAACGAGGCGAGACCGAACACTGCGCCTGTGCAGAGGAAACCAATGACAAGCAGGAGCGCCAGCAGGCCAACGTGTCCAAAGTTCGGGATGCGCGCAGGCGGACGCACGGGAAGCTGCGAGAACGATTGGAAGAGCTCCGGCGGCCTGGCATTGGCTGGCGGATCGCTTGGTACATGAAGTTGCGGGCCGGGCTGTGCGTACGATACGAAAAACGGATCGGGTCCGGAAGGCTGGGGTTCGCCAAGAGCAATTTCGGCGGGCAGGTCAGGTCGAGGTGTCTCATCGGCAACAGCTCCCTCGCCGCTCGCGCGATTGGGAATGGGCGTGGGGCGCGCGGCATCGTCCGGCGACTCAATCTCGGACGCGGAACCGGGCAAGGGCTCGCGCGATTCGTCTTGAGGAGAATTGATCATTGGCCTGCCGCCTTGTTGTCGCCGCTTCCGTTCCGGACTGAGCGTTTCTTCGACGCTCGCTTGCCATTCTTTTCAGGTTTCGGTTGAACGCCGCCGCTGGGCGGCAAGGCTGCGTTGGCGCCTTTGCCGTCCGAATTCGAAGGCGGCGCGAGATCTTCTTCCGGCTCGGCAGGCGCAAGGCGGCCGTTCGCCAATTTGTAGTAGCGCTTGAGAAATTGGCCGGTATAGGAACCGGGCGTCGCGGCGATCTTCGCCGGCCGGCCTTCGCCAACGATGCGGCCACCGTCTTCGCCACCCTCGGGGCCTAGATCGATCACCCAGTCGGCGTTCCGAATTACGTCGAGGTTGTGCTCAATAATGATGACGGAGTTGCCGAGATCGACGAGGCGATGCAGAACCTCAAGCAGCTTGCGCACATCGTCGAAGTGCAAGCCTGTCGTTGGTTCGTCAAGCAGGTAGAGGGTCTTGCCGGTTTGTCGCTTGGAGAGCTCGCGCGCCAGTTTCATGCGTTGCGCCTCGCCGCCGGAGAGCGTTGTCGCGCTTTGGCCGAGATGCACGTAGCCGAGACCCACGTCGACCAGCGTTTGCAGCTTTTGGCGTACCTGAGGGACGTCGGCGAGCAAAGGTAGAGCGTCTTCAATGGTGAGGTCGAGAACGTCGGCGATCGAATGGCCATGGAACTTAACAGCCAGCGTCTCCTGATTGTAGCGGCGCCCATTGCAGACTTCACATTGCACATAGACGTCGGGCATGAAGTTCATCTCGATGCGTCGCTGACCGTCGCCCTGGCAGGCCTCGCAGCGGCCGCCGGGAACGTTGAAGCTGAAGCGGCCGGGCTTATAACCGCGCTCGCGCGCCTCAGGTAGCATGGCAAACAGGTCGCGGATCGGCGAGAAGACTTGTGTGTAGGTCGCGGGGTTGGAGCGCGGCGTGCGGCCAATCGGCGATTGGTCAATGCGAATGACCTTGTCGATCTGTTCCGCGCCGCTCAGCTCGTCATGTGCGCCTGGCTCTTCGCGTGAGCCGTAGATGGTCTTTGCAAGAGATCGATAGAGAATATCGTTGACCAGCGTACTTTTGCCGCTGCCGCTCACGCCGGTGACGACGGTCATGAGGCCGAGCGGGATGTGGAGATTCAAATCATGCAGATTGTGTTCGCGCGCGCCGGTAATGGAGAGCCATTTGCCGGTGAGAGGCCGCGGTTTTGCGCGCTGCAGCATGGTGTCGACGCCGCTCAAATAGCGGCCCGTGAGCGATGCGGGCGAGGCCATAATCTGCTCCGGCGTACCCTCGGCGACAATGTTGCCTCCCAATCGGCCAGCGCCCGGTCCAAGATCGAGGACAAAGTCTGCGTGGCGGATGGTCTCTTCATCGTGCTCGACGACCAGAACCGTGTTGCCGAGGTCGCGAAGTTTCTCCAGCGCCTCGATCAGGCGATTGTTATCGCGCTGATGCAGGCCGATGGAGGGCTCGTCGAGGACGTAGAGAACCCCGCGAAGGCGCGAGCCGATCTGCGTGGCGAGGCGGATGCGCTGACCCTCGCCCCCGGAGAGCGTGGCCGCACTGCGGTTGAGCGAAAGGTAATTGAGGCCAACTGCGCAAAGGAATTCGAGGCGTTCGGCGATTTCGCGCCGGATGCGCTCTGCGACCAGCGCTTCGCGCTCGGTGAATTGCAGATTGATGGCTGCCGAAAGCGCGCGGTTGAGCGGAAGCGCAGTGAAGTCGGCGATGGAAAGACCGCCGACTTTGACGGCGAGGGACTCAGGACGCAGGCGCTTGCCGCGGCAAACCGGGCAGGGCGCGGCCGACATGAAGCTCATCATGTACTCGCGATAGCCCTCGCTGCGCGCTTCTTCCACGTTGTCGCGAAGGTAGGCGAGGATGCCGTGGAAGCCCGTGCGGGGCGCTTCGCCCTTGGGAGGCCCGTAGACCAGAATGTGTTGCTGTTTCGGAGGCAGATCCTCGAATGGCTGCTTCAGGTCGATCTTGTAGCGCTCAGCGGCAAGCTGAATCAACTTGATGAGGTACTGAGACGAGGAGCCTGGACCAAGTCCGCCATCAAGCAAAGGCTTTGACCAGTCGGTAATCACTTTCGCTGGATCGAAATCGTAGAGCGAGCCGAGCCCATGGCAATTGGGGCACGCGCCGAAGGTCGAATTGAAAGAAAAACTCCGCGGCTCGAGTTTCGGCACGTCGAGCCCGCAATCGGGGCAGGCCATGGAAGACGAAAACAACTGCTCGTTGCCGGCGTTGAAGCCGACCAGGACGAGTCCGTTGGCGAGCTGAAGAGCCTTGGCGACCGCCTGTTCGAGCCGCTTTTCGACGGAGGCCTTGCCCGGGGCGTTTGAGGTTTTGGGGTCGCTGCCGGCCGCCTTCGTCGGCGATAAAGCTGTCGACTGGGGCGGGGTGACCTCGGTTTTCAAGAGCACCCGGTCGACGATGGCTTCGATGGTGTGGTTCTTGCGCTTGTCGAGCGCGGGCGGCTCCGACAGGTCGGTGATCTCACCGTCAATGCGCGCCCTAAACCCTTGTTGGTCAAGCTGATCGAGCAAATCCTTAAACTCTCCCTTTCGGCCTCTGACGATGGGCGCCATGACCGTTGCGCGCTCGCCGCGGCCCAGTTCCAGAATGCGCTGAACGATCTGGTCGGAGGTCTGGCGGGCAATGGGGCGGCCACAGTTTGGGCAATGGGGCGTGCCCACCGAGGCGTAAAGAAGGCGCAAGTAGTCGTAGATCTCGGTGATGGTTCCGACCGTCGATCGCGGACTGCGGCTGGTGGTCTTCTGTTCGATGGAGATGGCCGGACTGAGCCCCTCGATCGAATCCACATCGGGGCGCTCGATTTGATCGAGAAACTGGCGCGCATAGGCCGAAAGTGTTTCGACGTAGCGGCGCTGGCCCTCGGCATAGATGGTGTCAAAGGCGAGCGAGCTCTTACCCGAGCCGGAGAGACCAGTCACCACCGTGAGCGCGTTCCGAGGAATCCGCACGTTGATGTCGCGCAGGTTATGCTGGCGCGCCCCTCGCACCGAGATGTGAGTGATTGGCATGAATGGATTCTTTGAAGACGGCGGGTACTTTGGTGTTCAAGCCGTGCCGGAGGTTCAACTGAGAACAAAGCTCTAGAGGTATTCTATTTGCCAATAGAAATGAGGGTCAATGTGGCCCAACTTCTGCGACAATCGCAAAGGCGCAAGCGAAGCTGATGGAAGGATTTCCCGGCCCGCGCAACGCGCGTTGCCGCAGGCGATTGCGACCTTTTCCAAAGCGGCTCGAGGCGGTTTGAATGGCGGATTTGTTGAATTTGGCGATGTTGATTTGTGCCACACTCGGCGCAATGGCCTTTGGCATTCTCGCCGCCTATGCGATCTTGCGGGCGGTGTTTTCGTTGATGCGTCCGCGGAAGGCGGCCGCGCAGGTCAAGCCACAAACTGAAGCCGCGCGCACCTTATAGAGAGCCTTCGGCGGTCAGCTCTCTGCTTTCAGCAAATCACACACAGCCACAGCATTTTATTTGATGCGCGATCAGTTCTGCGGATTCTGCTGCATGTTTTGATTCTGCCGCTGCCGCTCCCGCTCCTGAATTTCCTGCATGATCTGTTGCGGAGTGCGCACGGGAACCGGAGGCGCGGCCCCGTTTTGTGCGGGCTGAGGGGGCTCCGGTTCGGGTTGTGGCTCCGGCGCCGGCTCGTCTGCTTGCGTGTCCTCATCGTTGGCCGGCGGAGTGTTAGTCGCGGTAGTCTTCGGGGCATTTCCGGATCGGCTGGTCAGGACCACACGGCGCGGCGTCCCCTCGCCGCGATCGCCGATCATCAGTACGTCATAGCCGGAACCGTCAAGAAGCTGCGCAATGACATCGCGCGCCGGCCCCGGGCCGTAGGTCCCAAAGATTCGCTGATCTTCGTCCAATCCTTCAACCTTGGCGCCGGTTTCGACGGAAACTTCGTTCAGGATTTGCGTCAGGCTCGAATTCGAAGCGACGACGAGCAACCCTCGGCTATCAAAGACGATGGATGCGGCGCGGGGCTGGTCATTGGCAGGCCAATTCGGAGGCGGGGGTGCCACTGGAGTTGGCGGCGGAAGCGGTTGGGGCGCAGGCGTGGCAGGGGTTGGCTTCCTGTGCGGATGAACGTGCTTTGGTGAGGGCGAGGTGGCTGAGGAAGGCACAGGGTTGCTTTGAACCGGATTCGTTTGCGCGGTGAGGATCGCGGCGAAAAGCAAGGATACGGCGGCACAGGAGGCGAGAAACCTGGCAGACCGGCACGCAATGCAGACGGATCGCCAGTGCGAAGGGGGTTGGGATTCCGCTTGCGGCAACGCCTGTGAACGCATCGGAATCACCTCCTCGGAGTCTATTCAAGAGCAGTTTGCGGTGACCCGATCGCTCCATCGGCCGATTCACATGGACGACTGGGTTTATGCGGCCTGCGGCGCGCCGCTGCTGCTCTACTGTACTAGACTAGCAGTGGCCGTTGGACGCTCGAATGAGCCGTGGAATCGTTAAGCAGAGAGGAAATCGCGGGAATGCGGACCGGATGGGGAATTTTGACGGCATCAACTCTGCTACTGATGCCGTTGGCGGGTTGGGCCACAAGCTGCACTTCGCAAGCGGAGCTGGGTTCGCTGGATCGCGATGCGCTGTCAGCGGCCGCTGGGCGTGTGACAGCCGCCGTGCTGGCCCAGGATTTAACGGCTTTACAGGCCAATTTGCTGCCACAGGAAGCTTCGGCGTGGGACGGCATTCGCGCCACGGTGGAACAGTCCGCGCCGCTGGTTAAAGGCGGAAATTTTCAGTTACGCGAAGTTTATCTCCTGGACGCGAGTGACCAGACCGCAACGCAGGATACTCAGTTTTTTTGCTCCAATGCGACAGGGTCACTCACTGTGACCATCAATATGCAGGCGCTGCCGCCGGGGCGCTACTCGGTGATTCTTGCCGATGCCGTAGGGTCGCCCCTGGCCGGCCAAATGGGAGTGGTTCTGGCGTGGGACGGCGCCGCGACGCAGTGGAAACTGGCCGGACTCACCGTGCGGCCGGGAATGTTCGATGGACATGACGGTGTGTGGTATTGGTTGCGCGCGAGGGAATTGGCCAAAACGGATTCCTGGTCGGCGTGGTTCAGCTACGACGCCGCGCGTTACCTGCTTCTGCCGGTAGACTTTCTCGTTTCGCCGAATCTCGAGAAGCTGCACCAGGAGCAATCCCTGATCTCGCCGTCGCCCGAGAGCCAGCTTCCGGAGTCGATACCCGACGGCGACCGCACGTGGAAGATTGATGAAGTTGGACTTGATGCATCGCTCCACGAGCCCGATCTCGGCGTCGCCTATGACTCAACAGGGGTGACTGATGCGGCAGCGCTGCGCACCGAGGCAACTGCGCTGATGAGCGCGTTCCTCAAGGCGCATCCCGACATTCGCGCCAACTTTCATGGCCTGTGGGCCTATACCGAGAAGGACGGTAAGCGCACACCTGTGATGGAGCTGCCGATGAAGCAGATTCCGTAGGGGCACGGCGTATTGGGTAGCCAATAAGGAGTAGGACGGATTGCCAGCAATCATCGATCTGCGCTCGGACACAGTAACTAAGCCGACTCTCGAAATGCGCGCGGCGATGGCCGCAGCCGAGGTTGGCGACGATGTTTACGGCGAAGACCCCACGGTCAATTTGCTGGAGAGGCGCGCGGCGGAGTTGTTTGGCCGCGAGGCGGCGCTGTTTGTGCCCACGGGCACCATGGGTAACCAGATTGCGATTCGCACGTTGACGCAGCCGGGCCAGGAAGTGATTGCTGAGTCGCGCGCACACATTCTGGATTACGAGATGGCGACGACGGCAGTTTTCTCCGGCTGCCTCATCCGCGCCGTGCCGGCCGAGGGGGGCATTCTGACGTGGAAACACATCGAGCCCGTCATTCAACCCTACGGTGGTTTTCGCGCCGCCACAGGCCTCATCGAGATTGAGAACACGGCGAATCTCGCTGGAGGCGTGGTCTCCGACCTCCAAGTTTTGGACGAGATTGTTGCAGGGGCAAAGGAGCGCAAGCTCCCGCTCCACCTTGACGGTGCGCGCATCTTCAATGCGGCCGTTGCTCTCGGTACGGATGTGAAATCGCTGACACGCGGATTCGACACGGTAATGTTTTGCTTGTCGAAAAGTCTGGGCGCGCCGGTGGGATCAATGCTCGTTGGTTCGGCAGAGTTGATCGCACACGCTCGCGTCTACCGCAAAGCATTGGGCGGCGGCATGCGGCAGGCGGGTGTGCTGGCCGCGGCAGGATTGATTGCGCTCGAAGATGGGCCCAAACACCTGGCCGACGATCACGCCAATGCGCGCTTGCTGGCCGAAGCGCTGGCGCACACAGAAGGCGTGAAGATTGATCTCGCGTCGGTCGAAACGAACATCGTTATTTTCCGGCTTCAGGCAGGGAAGGGAGCGGGAGAACTGGCGGCCCGCCTAAAAGCGCGCGGAGTTCTGGTTGGCGCGTTCGGCCCGGACTCAATCCGTGTGGTGACGCATCGCGAAGTGAGCCGGAAAGACTGCATTGACGCCGCCGAGGCGCTGACGGAAGAGATTGAGGCGGGAATCAAAACGGCCAGCTTGAGATAAACGGGACCCGACCGTTTGTGCTATCCCAGGTCTCAGAATCGAGACCTGGGGCACCCAGCTTTTGTCTATTGGCGTAAACCGCCTAGAACAGATTCCAGAGCGACTGGTTGTAAACGGAGTGATGGAATTGCACCTCTGAAGCCTTGACGATCGTGCCAAGCTCGCGCGGAGAGCGATTGGCTGCGGCCTCTTTCAGGTCAGCATAGCGGCCTTGAACGTCGGATCCGAGAACTTCCGCGATCCACTTCGACGATCTGAAGTCCTTGATCGCCTGCTGAATATTGTCGGGCAGGTAACGGCCACCGCCGCGCAGGTCCTTGGTCTTCGCGATCTGACCGTCGAGGCCGGTCTTGAAGATTCCGTAGAGCGACAAGTAGGGATTGGCATCGGGCGCGACGGCACGCACCTCGGTCCTCATGGAGCGATGGTTGCCGATGGGCACACGGACCATTGCGCCGCGGTCGACGGCCGAAGCGCGAATCTGGTTTGGCGCTTCAAAGTGCGGATCAAGGCGCCGGTATGCGTTCACGCTGGAGTTAAAGACCAGGCAGAGATCGAGCGCGTGCGTCAGGATGCGATCCAGGAAGTCCCAGCCGAATTTCGAGAGCTGCTCTTCGCCCTTTTCGTCCCAGAACAGATTCGTCTTGCCTTTGGAAACGGAGACATTGGTGTGCATGCCGCTGCCATTCACGCCGACAATCGGCTTGGGCAGGAAGCATGCTGTGAACCCCATGTTGTTGGCGATCTGCCGGCAGAGAAGTTTGTAGAGCTGGATCTGGTCGGCTGCGGCGACAACTTCGGCGTAGCTGAAGTTGATTTCGAATTGGCTGGGCGCAACTTCCGGGTGATCTTTTTCATTTTGGAAGCCCATGGCGCGCTGTACTTCAGCAGCGGTGTCGATAAACTGGCGCAGCGGATCGAGCGGCATCACATGGTAGTAGCCGCCGGTGTTGATGAACTCAAACTTACCCGTCTCGATGTATTTCTGCTCAGCATCTTTTCCCGCGAAGAGAAATCCTTCGATTTCGGCCGATGCGTTAAGCGTGTAGTTCTTGTCCTTGAACAGTTTGTCGGAGTAGTTCTTGAGCACGCCGCGCAAGTCGCCTGAGTAGGGAGTTCCGTCCTTATCGATGACGTTGCCGAAGACGAGCACCTTGCCATTGCCGAAGACGTCTGCGGGCACCCAATAGAAAGCGCTCCAGTCGATGCCCAGGCGAAGGTCGCTCTCTTTCTGTGCCGTGAATCCACGAATCGACGAGCCGTCGAAAGTAAGGTTCTCGTAGGAGCCGAGCAGGAACTTCTTGTCGTAGTCGAGTAGGTGCAGACGCCCTTCGAGGTCGGAGAAGAGCACCGTAACGGCCTTGATGCGTTTCTCGTCAGTCAGGTACTTCAAGCGTTTCTCGCGGACATCGCCGGCGGGAACGCGCTTGGTGCGGTCACTCTTGGCTTGCAGGTTCAGCGTCTCCAACTCTTCGTACGGGAGGGCGAGAAAATTCCGGTACTCGTTCGACATGGAACTCCTTTCGTGCATGCGCAGGATGCAGGTGGACTAGCGAAAACCCCGGCGCAAACAGCATAAAGAATCAATGAGGAAGTGAGAATTTTGGGGTGTGGAAAACCTGGATCAGTGATGGCGGGAGATGAGAACCATGATGAGCAGAATGACAACGGGAATGAGGGCTAAGGCGGAGTAGTAGATGATCTTGCGGGAAAGTTGGGACTTGCGTTTTTGCCAGTGAAGGAGTTCGGGGCGCTCCTCGATCCCGACTTGTTCGGGATGCTCAAGGTCGCGGATGAACTCCTGTGCGGTGGCGTAGCGGTTCTTGGGATCGCGCTCCAGAGCGCGATAAAGGATCTCCTGCAACTCGGGGGAAACGGAGGGGTCTGCTACGCGCGGTGGCAAGGGATGGTTCAGCAGCCGGTCGTTCATCGCAGCCATGGGCGTGGGACCCGTGAACGGCAGCTTACCCGTAAGCATCTCGTAGAGAATCACGCCCACAGAGTAGATGTCGGTGCGGCCGTCGCCGCGCTTGCCCTTCACCTGCTCGGGCGCAATGTAGTTGGGCGTGCCGAGCATGGATGTGAAGTTGGCATAGGTCAGCCGTCGCGAAGCGGTGTCGCCAGCGATCCCAAAATCGATCAACTTGATGTGGTCGTTGTCGTCCAGCATGATGTTTTCCGGCTTGAGATCGCGGTGGACGACACCATTGGTGTGAATGTAGTCAAGGGCCTTCAGAATTTCAATGGCGATGCGGATGGCGCGGTCCTGAGGAATGCGCCCTTCGTCGAGAATCTGGCGCAGAAGCCGGCCCGGACACCACTCCATCACCATATAAATGCGGGAGCGATGATCGTCACCATAAACGCGCATGACGTTGGGGTGGTTGAGGCGTTCGCCAATCGCCGCTTCGCGCTTGAACCTGTCGGAGAGAATAGGATCGGCTTCCATGTCGGGGTGGGGGATTTTCAGGGCCACAGTGCGGCCGTCGCGCGTGTCAGTCGCACGGAAGATGGTGGCCATGCCGCTTTTGGCGATAGGCGCGTCGATGCGGTAGGAATCGAGTATCGTTCCCGGCTCAAGGACGTCGAAAAAACTCATCGCATAGCACGCTCCATCGGACTTTCTCTACTCTATCGGGCAAAGGCGCGAAATCCGTAAGATTTCTGCAAAGCGGGGACCAAATGGAGCAGCAGGAAAATGACGTTCGTTTGGGATTCAAGGGAGTGGCGCGTCATTTCTTATACCGGCAGCCGGTACGGCCGGCCGCGATACATGCCCACCTGCTCCACAGAGCGCACGCGAATCACCTGCGCGGTGGTGTTGTCGCCGCCGTCGACTTCAACCGCGTGCGCGACCAGCTCGCGCGCGAGTTCGTCGGCGCTTTTCTTCTGCGAAACAATTCGGGCGATCGTAGCCTCGTCGGTTTCGTCGTGCACGCCGTCAGTGCAGAGGACTAAAACGTCGCCTGGCTGTAGAGAAACAGCGGCGGTATCTGGCGAGACAAACATCTCCGGTCCCACCGATCGAATGAGGACATGGCGGGAATCGGAGGAGGAAATGTCACTGGCGGAAATTATGCCCATTTTGCGCTGTTCATTCACCCAGGTGTGGTCCTGCGTGATCTGGCGGGCCTTTCCGTTGCGAACCAGGTAGCAGCGCGAGTCGCCCACATGCGAAACCACGGCCTGATCGTAGCGCAATGCGCAAGCCACCAAGGTGGTGGCCATGTTTTTGCCGCGATATTGGGGCTCGAGCCTGCGATCGTGCACGGCGCCATTGGCGGTCTGGATGAGCCGCGGCAATAGGCTGATGAGCATGGAGCCCGATTGCGCCTTGGCAAACTGCTCGGTCATCACGGAGACGGCCGTGGCTGAGGCCACCTCTCCCAGGTCCATGCCTCCGACCCCGTCGGCAACCACAAAGAGAAAGCCGTGGGAGCGTCCCTGCTGGCGAGTGGAAGGGATAAAGGACCCCGTAGCGTCTTCATTATTGGTGCGAACTTTGCCGAAGTCGCTTGCCTGGCCGAACTGTACGTCCAACATATGCGCCGCCGCATAAAGCATCTCGCGCATTAAAACGGGGAGATGCCTTTCTTTAAGAGGTAACAGGTAATAGCGCTAGAAACAATGATGGGTGGCTCCCCCTCCCCAGCCTCGGGCAACGAGGCTGAGGAGAGATTCCACCCTGATTTTGACTTGGTTGACGGATTTGTCTACAGGGCTTCTTTTGAGGTCAACAAGACCGTCTTGCCTTTAGCCTTTGATGACCGCAGGAAGTAGATCGCTCCGTAAATGCCCCATATCGCCGCGATGCCCAGCGCTGTAAGGGGCTCCATCTTAGTACCGAGGTTGAAGAACGGACCGGCAACGTAGAAGCCCATGCAGACAAGGTTGGCGAGCAAACCGAATCCAGGAATCAGCCAGTGCTTGAGCAAGTTGAAGTCCGAGCGCCCGGTGTAGGCCACCATACACAGGAAGCAACTCAGCGCATACAGAATAAAGGTGCCGAAGTTGGAAGTGAGTGTAATGGCCAGCAGCGAGTTGGGAAGCTTGGCCAGGGTGTCGTGCGGCAGGTAGCCCCAGCTGGAGAAGATGCCGTGAGGCAGAGCCGCGATGGCGGAATCGGCCGGCGCGCTGGCATCACCGAACATCAGCGAAACAGCGATCACGCCAATGACCGCCGAGATCATAGCCAGCGTCCAGATGGCTTTGCGCGGTGAGAGCGACTCAGCGTGCAGCATACCGAAGTGCTCGGGAACTTCGTCATCCTTGCCCATGGCGTAGGTGACGCGTGCGCCGGTGTTCATGCAGGCCAGCGTTGTGCCGATGAGGGCGAGGAACACGGTGAAGGCTTCCACCTCCATGAAGTATTTGCCGTGGCCCTGGCCGAGCAGTGCATCGCCGACAATGATCATCATGTCGCCGATGGGCGCGGCGGAGCTGACTGCGCTCTGCATCGAATACCCCGAATTGAGAAAGTAATTCGCGCAGAAATACTCGAAGAGATAACAGACCAATCCCTGAATCAAGAGCGATGCGATGACGGCGATGGGAATATGCTTGGTTGGATTCTTTGCCTCGCCTCCCATCGAGGTGACCGACTCAAAACCGACGAGAATGAGAATGGCAACTGTGGACTGGATGAAGACCCAGCTCCATTTGTGAGGGCCGATCACCGAGGCGGCATTGGGATGAGTGAGAAAGTTACCGCTCGAGTCGGTGGTGGGATAGGTGATGACATAAGGAACGGGCTTGCCGGACGAATCAAGCTGCGGCAAGGGAGTGCCGCTGGAGTCGCGCATAATCGAGCCGTCTTTAGCCGTAGCGAACTGGTAATTGTATGTAGCCAGCGTTTGCGTGTCGTATTGGAAGGCGGTAGGACCGGTGGTGCCGTCCGGGTGGTTTGCGCGGTAGCCAAGAGCGAGAACGCTGAAGACCACCAGAGCAGAGATTTGAACAATGTTGATGGCCAAATTGACGGCCGTTGATGCACCTGCGCCCTTGGCGGCGATCCAGGCCACGAAGAACGAGAAAACGACCGCGACCAGTGCCATGAAGAGTGGGCCGGGGTTTGCGCCGCTCATGAAGTTGGGAAATAGGAAGCCGACCACGTATCCGCAGAAGACACCGGTGACGGCCACCATGACGCCGGGATAGACCCAGTAGTAAAGATGCGAACCCCAGCCGACAATGAACTTGGCTAGGCGGGCGTACTTAAAGCCTGCATCTTTGGAGAGCATGGCCTGCTCTGCGTAGAAATAGCTGGATCCGGTGCCGGGATAGAGCTTTGAAATCTCGGCGTAAGATACGGCCGTGGCCAAGCAAAGTAGCAGGGAGACGAAGATGCCGAGCCACATGGATGGTGCCGTGGATGGTTGCCCGGCAACGCCGGTCGCGGCCTGGATGACGAAGGTGAGCCAGAGGAAGGCGCCGGGGGCGATGAGCGCCATTGCGTTGCTGGTCAGCCCGGTTAGGCCCAGGGTGGCCTGCATCTGAGGTGCTTTCTGATCTGCCATGAGCATTCTCCTGAGATTTTGAAATTTTCGTTTAGCGGCTCCCGGCGGCTGACCCCCGGGAATTTCTTCCAACAAATCGGGCAGCGTGCTTGTCTGCGGCGGGAAACAGATCGAGACACGTAGCGGCTTGCTGCGGGACCTGCCGGTGAGCCCGTTTAGGCGTCGGCTGGTCCCGGTTCAATTACGGTGAAGCGAGTCTATCGGTCGTCCCATCAGGACCCTATAAAGTCCCATCAGGGCGAAATCAGGAAACGCCGTTTTTTTAGCGATGTGGCCCGAAGAAGGCGATGAAGGCCACGGTGATTGTCTGCTGCTGGTCGGTAAACTTACTCGCCAGCTTGTCAAAGTACTGCAGGTTTGATTCGTCGATTCGATATTCAACACGCATAAGCGCGCCTTCCACCCACTTGTACTCATAGGTGAAGGTGCCTTCATAGAGGGTGTTTCCAGTGGGTGCGGTACCGGTTTGGACGCCATTCGCATCGTCAAACCACTCGAAACGGCCGGCGATTGCGTTCTTTGCGGACGCCTGTTCGTGGAATGCGAAGGCCGTGCCATACCACTTGTTCAGTTTGTTGTCGCCGCAAGTGACGATTGGAGCCGTTCCGCAGGTGTAGGTCGCGTCCTGGTTCTGCCCGTAATCGAAGTTGATGTACGCGTTGAATTTTCCCGGTGGCGTAAGCAGCAACGTTGTGTCGATGAGGTTACGCAGTCCGCTGGCCGTGTTGGGGTTCTCGGGACCGACCAGATAGTTCAGCGTCCAGGCGTATTTTGGCTTGGTTAGAGCGCTGGTGAACGCGCCCGAGATGCCGCCGTTCGATTTCGAGACGTTGTTCCAACCGTTAAACAACTGGAAGCCGACGGTCTCGGTCTTCGAAACTGGGATCGAAGTGCGAGCGCCAAAGTGCCAGTATGGAATGGCATTCACAAAGAGCAGCGAACGCGAGTAGTTCCAGTTGTCCTTCGCCTCAATGACTTCTGCGCCGGCGGAAGTGACCCATTTACCGAAGTCCAATTCGAAGCCCTTCGCCTTGGGTGGCGCGATGCTCAGAAACGCCTGCTCAAGGTATGGAAGCTGCGAGGCGACGAATGTCGTTGTGGTGGTGTTTGTGGCAGCATTGTTGATCAAGTCGTTCGTGCGGCCATAAACGAAGTCGACGTGCGCGCCTATCGGATCGGGACTGTGGTTCAACGTCAGCTTGGCCGCGCTCAGCTCGAACTGATCGGTTTTATCGTTGAAGTTATAGAGCTGGTTGAGCTGGTCGAAGTTGCCAAGCGAAGTGTTGGGGCGGTTGAAGTTGAAGCTGTAGTACCCGTCAACGTATCCGCTCAGATCCATCGGGCCCACGCTCCACGTGGGCGCGGCCGCAGGGGCGGCGGCAGCCGGCGCGGCAGCCGGTGCCTGTGCTGGCGCTGCGGCAGGAGCAGCTGCGGGAGCTGCCGCAGGTGCCGCAGATGAATCTGCGGGCGCAGGCGTTTGCGCAGCAGCTGTGAGGGCGATCGCCATTGCGATTCCGGCGCTTGATCGAAGAAGAATGGATCGAAGGATTCTGCTTGTGTTCGAATGCATCGACACGATACCTCCAGGAAATGATTTGTGCATGATGGGAAATGATGTGTAAGACACTCACGGCGCGCTTCGACACGACCTCGCGAACGCCGGAAATCGGCGTTAATCGGCGGCATTGCGATGCGCACAGTTAGGGTTTGGATTACCGGCGATGTCCGGCAATCGCGTTGCTGTGAAAGGCGCCCTGAATTGAAAGAAACGAGCTATCACCAGTAACGCAAATGAAGCATAAAGAAGCTATGAAGAAGATAAAAAGATTCTTCATGTCGGCCTGAAGGCATGAAATAGTTGACAATACGGCGGTAAATCGCAGCCCTTCGCGTCGAGTGGGGAGGACTGCAGCAAGGATGTCCGCGTGAACGCAGGGCAAGCTATAGAGGGTTGGCTAGGGTATGGCGGCAATTCTGACTTCGGTCTGTTTGGCGCTTCTCACGTTAACAGCGCTGGCGTTCTTGTGGTGGCGTGAGAGAAGGGAATCCCTGCGGGTCCGATTGCAACCCGCGCTGGCCATACTCATTAGCTTATTGATTTTGTGGGGCTTGGTGAAGTACGGCGATGTGCTGCTCCGTTGGATAAAGCATTGGCTCTCAATGATCGCGTAGATAAACCGCAACGCTCGCACAGGACGTCGCCCCGCGAGTGAAGAACAAGCGAAGAAATCTGATAAAATCCTATTTCCCTCGCTAGAGCAAGTTGGACTATCGGCACCGAGCGGCAGCGTGCTGGTTTCTGATCGATTTTTGGACGGTTACTGATCGCGACGCAGGCGCATTCCCGAGTTTCTCCGAAGGATGCCGGACCCAGCGGTTTTGAAACAGGAAGGTGCGTGCCCGGTTGGCACAACGCGATCCAGGCAGAGCGGTAATTTTGTTTGGCCGTCCGCGCGGATCGGGCTTGCGAGTGCTTCTGTTTTCGCTCGAGTGCGCCCTAGGGGTTGTGGCCGTGATTCTTGTGGCGGCGCTGACGCACTGGTCGCCCGGCCTGCTTCCCGTGGCCGCGCTGCTTTACCTGGTTATCGTGGTTCCGACAGCGTTGCTGTGTGGGTTCTGGCAGGCCGTGATCGTCTCGCTCTCCGCGGTAGTAGCGCAGGGCTGGTTTAGCGCTCGGCAGCCTGAGCTGGCCATGGCAGCCAATCCAACTGCAACAGTAACGTTGCTGGTCTTTGTAGCGGTGGCGCTCACGGTCAGCCGGTTGTCTTCACGCGTCACCAACCACGCGCGCGAGGCCGAATCTCGTGGCGGCCAGATGGAAGATCTTTACGAATTTACGCGGCGAACTCTGCAGATGGACCTGCACGTGGAACCCGGCCCGCAACTCGCCGAGCTAGTGCATGAAATCTTTAACCTCGAGTCGGTCGCAGTCTTCGATGCCGATTTGCACGATGTCTACACGGCGGGATTCTGGAACGTCGATCCGCAGGAGATGGCGCAGAATGTCTACTATTTTGAAACATCCGACGACGATCCCGAGAGCGGCATCGGACGCCGGGTGGTACGGCTGGGAACGGTACCCGTCGGCAGTCTTGTGGTGCGCGGGGAAACGAGCCCGCTGACCAACAACGCGATTGCTTCACTCATCGCTATCACTTTCGACCGTTATCGCGCCTTCGCGAATGAAAGCCGCATTGAGACAGAGCGCCGTACAGAACAGTTGCGCGCCACGGTGCTTGACAGTTTGGCACATGCGTACAAAACTCCGCTGACGGCCATTCGCGCCGCGTCGACAGGTTTGGGTGAGATGGGCCGGCTTTCCCCGGGCCAGTCGGATCTGGTGGGATTAATTGATGAGCAGACCCGGCTGCTGGGAGACTTGACAAATCGTTTGTTGACCACAGCCCGGCTCGACGCCGGCGAGGTTGCCATTCATGTTACGCAGGTGAGCGTCGGGACGTTGATCGAAGAGGTCGTCGCCGCGCTCAAGGACAGGCTGGCGAGCATGAAGGTCGCCATCGAAATTGAGGATGAGAGCCTGGTGCTGGCCTGCGACCAGCAGTTGATGACCATGCTGTTGACCCAGTACATTGACAACGCATGCAAATATTCCAATTTCGGCAGCACAATCATCATCCGGGTGTTGATTTCGGCCGGAGAGGCCATTTTCTCCGTGCACAGCTTCGGGCCGGTGATTCCCATGGCAGACCGGGAGCGAATCTTCGACCGCTACTATCGCTCGTCGACGTATGCCGATCGCGCTCCGGGCACAGGAATCGGTCTGTCAGTGGCCAAGCGGGCCGCGCAGATTCACGGCGGCTACGTGTGGGTCACCAGCGATGAAGAGGAGGGCACCACGTTCTTTGCCGCCATTCCGCTGACAATAGAGAGGGAGAGCTTACCATGATGCAGTCTGCGATCCGTATTCTTGTGGTCGACGACGAACCGGCCATCCGCCGCGCCCTGCGGCCGCCGCTCCTGGAGCTCGGATTCCAGGTAGCCGAGGCCTCACGCGGCGAGGAGGCGCTGCAGGCCTTGCGTACTGCCCCTCATGACGTTGTCCTTCTCGACATCAATATGCCGGGCATTGGCGGAATTGAAACGCTGAAGCGAATTCGCAGCTTTGCTCCTCGACTGCCTGTACTGATGCTCACCGTTCGCGACGATGAAGAAGACAAGGTGGAAGCGCTTGAGCTTGGCGCGGATGACTATGTGACCAAGCCGTTCAGCACCCGGGAACTGATTGCGCGAATTCGTTCCGCCGTACGCCGCGTCCGCGCTCCTGCTCGCCCGGAGGATGCGCCAATGGAGATCGGTGAGATTCGATTGGAGCCGGCCAAGCGGCTGGTCACCAAGCGCGGCGCGGCGGTGAAGCTCACACGCAAGGAGTTCGACATTTTGTACTGCCTGATGAGCCGCGCGGGCCGCGTCGTCACATACGCCAAGCTGTTAACCGCGGTTTGGGGAGCGGAAAGCCGCGAGGAAGTGGAGTATCTGCGTACCTTTGTCAGGCAATTGCGTAAGAAGATTGAAGACGATCCGTCGAATCCACTCTATCTGCTGACGGACGTCTATGTGGGTTATCGGTTCGTCGATCCCCAGATGTTCCAGGAAGAATCCGCCGGATCCGCGGAGTCGCTCGCGAACGAATCGGACCTAACGAACGAGCATGAGCCGAAAGACGTGTTTTGATTCCGTGGGCTGGTTCTGGCCTTCGCATAGCCTATGCCATATCGAGCACGAGTTCTGAATGAAGGCCCATTCCGTGTTGGAATGGGCCTTTTTGTATTTGGCGTTGCGCGGCGTGGTGCTTACTTTTTGCCCCAGAAGTCGGGCGAGGCCGTGAGCCATGCATCAGGCACATAGCTGATTTGCGGAATGATGGCAAAAAGATCCGACTCGGACGACTCGACCGTCTGCGACCCCAGTTCGCGCATCAATTGCATCTGATCCGCGCCCACGGTCTTGGGAAGATTGTCGCCGTCGAGCATAGCCTGGTCTTCTTCTGCAAGTGCCTTGATCGGCGTCACCAGGATGAAGGTTCGGTCGCTGTCTTCGCCATACAGTTTTTCAAACATGGCCCAATGTGCATTCGGGATGGACGAATAGGCCTTCTCGTACAACTTCACCAGATGCTCAAAATCCTCATCGCGGCCGTAGCGAACATGGAAGAGCGTGATGTCGAAGAAGCGCATTTGCGAAATATCGACTCCCGCATTCAGGCTCAAGTCGTCGCGGTATTTGTAGATGCTGCCGTACGTCTGGCTGAGCGCAGCGGCTTCATCTGCGTCAGTTGACTTGAGCGTACCCTGCAACTTGGTGTCCGACATCGCTTGCTCGTGTTGCTTTTGCATATCGGCAAAGGAATCGAATCCGGCGAAAAACAGCGCGTGAGGAGAACCAGTGAAGCTGAGCATGCCGAAGTAATGGGTAGGCGCATTTGCCGCACGCTGGGCCTGCACCTCAGAGCTTTCATCTGCGATGAAGGAGCCGCTCATGTTGGGCTTGATCGCAACGTTTGAGAGGTAAATGTACTTTGGTGGTGGAGCGACACCGTTGGGCATCTGCGCTGCTGCTGGCTTTGTGGAAAGCAGAGGGCCCGCGACGAGGAGACACAGTGCAGCCTTGACTGCCGGATGAATTTTCATGATTTGTTACCTCCGGGGTTGAATTGGGGAACCAGAATAGCACTCGAAACCGGCACACCTCCGCATAAAAACCAAGCGGTCTCCCGGGGAATGTGGATTTTCTATTCGTTGTAGTGCAGCAGGCTGAAGACGTCGTATTCCGTGAAGCGCTCGCGGCCCTTAAGAAAGTCGAGCTCGACGGCGAAGCCTAAGCCGGCAATGACGCCGCCCAGCTGTTTGACCAATTTGATCGTGGCTTCCATGGTGCCACCGGTGGCGAGCAGGTCGTCCACCAGCACCACGCTCTGTCCCGGAGCGATGGCATCCATGTGAATCTCCAGCGTGTCGGTTCCATACTCGAGGTCATAGGTCACACGAGCCACTGGCGCTGGCAGTTTTCTTGGTTTGCGGACTGGCACGAAGCCTGCATTCAGACGATAGGCCAGCGCGGGGCCGAAGATGAAACCGCGCGCCTCGATGCCCAGAATTAAATCAATGTGGCGACCGATGTAATGGGCGGCCATGGCGTCAATCAACTGCGCAAATCCGGTTTTATCCTTGAGCAGCGTGGTGATGTCGTAAAACAAAATCCCAGGTTTGGGAAAGTCCGGCACAGTGCGGACAAGTTTCTTCAGATCTTCCACGTTGACGGGCTTTGCTATTTCCGGCATGGCTGTGCGGCGCTCCAGTGATTCGTTGTCAGTGATCAGTTATCAGTCTAAAGCCTGGACTGGAAACAGGCATCAACGCATGTTGCGGATGCAGTTGACGAGCTTGGTGCATCGCTGAGCGCTGTCAGATGGTAAGAGGAACGCGGTTGGACCGTCCCAGTTCGTCACAGATCACTCACAGCTGCGTGTAGTGTGCTACCACGCGCCATCGATATGGAAAGAATCGAGGCCTTCGGCCTCATTTTCGGCGAGCGAATGCTCGACGATACGGTCGACCCGAGACCCACGCGGACCGCGGCGGAGGCTGTCGCGGAGCTCGTCGAGGTTCCCAGCCTCTCCGGCCGCCAGCACTTCTACCTCGCCGTCTTCCGTGTTGCGGACCCATCCGCGCAACTCGAGCTCGCTGGCCTCACGCTGCACGAACCAGCGAAAGCCTACGCCCTGAACACGACCTTGAATAAGGAAATGGACGACCATCGAACCGACCTCTGCCAGTGTTGCAGATGCGCGCGACGCGGCGCAACCGGCTGATAGCATCCCGGCGGTCGCTCAACGGGCCTCTTGGCGGATCGCCTTCGCGTTCGGTCGCCGCGCTACACTGGAACTTACCATGGTCTTCGTTCTCGACAATTACGACTCCTTCACCTACAACCTTGTCCAGTACCTTGGCGAGCTAGGTGCGGAGGTCGTAGTTCGTCGCAACGACGAGGTAACGCCGGAAGAGGTCGAGGCGATGAAGCCGGAGCGGATTCTGCTATCGCCTGGACCCTGCACCCCGCACGAGGCCGGCATTCTCGTGCCGCTCATTCGGCACATGGCGGGGAAAGCGCCGATTCTTGGCGTTTGCCTGGGCCATCAGGCCATTGGCGAGGCCTTCGGCGGAAAAGTGATTCGCGCGCAGACGCTGATGCACGGGAAAACGAGCGCAGTGAACCATGACGGAAAAGGGATTTTCACCGGGTTGCCCACCCCGCTTAACTGCACACGCTATCACTCGCTCATCGTGGAGGAGAGATCGCTGCCTGCCGAACTTGCCGTCACGGCTCAAACTCCCGAAATGAATGGTTCAGGCAAGGTGATTATGGGAGTGCGCCATCGCAGACTGGCGATTGAGGGCGTGCAGTTTCATCCCGAAAGCGTGCTCACCGAGGGCGGGCACCAGATGATCCGCAACTTTCTGGACATGTAGCCGATGCAAGCCACGCTGAATGCCGTCTTGCGCAACATGCTAAATGCTTCGACTTGTCGATCTCCCGTGTCTCGCGGTGCGATGGTTCAGCTCGTTTCGAAATTGATTCTGATCTTGGCGATCGCCGCTGCGATTGCGACGACGCCGGCAAGCAAAGCCCAAATCCCGACGGCCCCATCGACGGCACCGACACAAACAGCGCCGGCAGCCCCGGCCCCGCCCGATGCGGGAACATCGCAACCGGTCTCTGCGTCCACCACACCTCCATCCTTTGCGACTCCGCCGGTCGCGATCGTTCCGCTCGACAACTCCATTCCCGGCGCAGCGCTTTCGGTGTCGGGCCCGTTGCAGGCCAGGAACGGACGAGCGTACATCACAGGGAGCGGGACGATCATCGCGGGTGATCGAACAGCTCAGGTCACGCTACCGTATCGCGGGACCATGCACGTCTGTGCGTCAAGCACTGTGAAGCTTGCGGCCGATTCAAGTGCCGCGTCTGGCGACGTTCCTGGGTTGCTGGTGGCTCTCGATCAGGGTGCGGTGGAGATGAGCTTTGCGGCCAGCACCGCACGCGAGCAGAATGCCGATACGCTGCTCACTCCGTATTTCCGCATCATGATCGGCGGTCCCAATGCAGCCGATGTAAGCGTCCGAATGGGAGACGATGGCGACACCTGCGTCGACAACGCCGGAGCGAACGCGCCCTACGTCGTAGTGACCAGTGTGTTTGAAGGCGGTCTCTATCGTGTGCAGCCTGGCCAGCGCGTGATGTTCGAGCACGGCGATTTGCAGAAAGTGATCGACGAGGAAAAAGAGCCTTGCGGATGCCCTCCGCCGGAAAAGTCCGACGCGAACGAATTTCCGCTCGCAGCAAGCGAAGGACTCACGCCCAAGTCGCCTCCGGCTACTGCAGCGAATACAACTGCGGGATCTGGCCAGGCCGCAACAACCCTCGTTTACAAGAGCAGCCAGCCTGCGCCGCAAACGGTTACGATCCCTCAGCCTCCTGCGTCGCCGGGTGTAACGGGGCCAGCGAGTCCGGCGGCGAATGCGCCTGACGCGAAAAAGAAGCCGGGATTCTTTCGCAGGGTCGGCCGTTTCTTCAAGCGCATCTTCGGCGCGGAATAATTCGTGTAGTAATTTGTTAAGGGTTCAGTTGCTGGACGGGGCAGGGAACGCGATGAATAACCTCGCCGGGTCGCGTCATCTCGAACTTGTATGTGCACTGCACATTTGCGTTGCCGAGCGTGGCGCCCTGATAGACGTACACGGTTCGCGTTTCCGGCTGGTAAACCAGCAACGAACTCGCTTCGTTCACTCCGGCGAGCTGAAACTGCACGCCCATGCCGGCGTCGCTGCTTGATGCCTTCACCGTGCGGCCAGCGCCAAGTAAGAACCCGAACGCCGCTACTCCTGCGAGCGCAAGACCGTTTCTCATCCAACTCCACATGTTCCCCATTGCGTCCTCCTCCAGTGGATGTCTTTGTTGAAGGACGCACAGATGCGCGCTGCCGCTTGTGGAAATGTAAATAGGACGCTCGGAAAGACCGAGTTACATCTCTCTCGCGCGCTCGACGGCGTGAATCACAGCCTTTGCCTTGTTCAGCGATTCCTGATGCTCCAGCTCAGGCACGGAGTCGGCAACGATCCCCGCGCCGGCCTGTACTGACCCTTTATCGTCAACGCGCAGCATGGAGCGAATGGCGATGCACGAGTCAAGGTTGCCGGAGAAATCGGCATAGAGGACCGCGCCCCCGTACGTGCCGCGCCGCGCAGGCTCGAGTTCTTCGATGATCTCCATGGCGCGGACTTTCGGAGCACCGGAAAGCGTGCCGGCGGGAAAGCAGGCGCGCAATGCATCGACCGCCGTCAGATCGGGCCGTAGTTTGCCTTCAATCGAGCTCACAATGTGCATGATGTGGCTATAGCGTTCGACGAACATCAGCTTGTCGACCCTTACGCTGCCAAAGCGGCTCACGCGGCCAACATCATTGCGCCCCAGATCGACGAGCATCACGTGCTCCGCGCGCTCCTTTTCGTCATGCAGCATCTCTTCGGCCAGAGCGTCATCATCGGCCTCGGTTACACCGCGTGGGCGTGATCCCGCGATGGGGCGGTACTCCACTTTGTCTTGGTGCACCCGCACGAGCAGTTCCGGCGACGACCCGGCCAACTCGAGTCGGCGCGTCACTGGCCCTTTTGACTTATTGGACGAGGCCCTCTTTGAGGAAGCGCCCAAAGCGCCGAGAGGACCCTCCGGCGAGACGCGCAGAAAGAACATGTAGGGGCTGGGATTGACAGTGCGCAACGCGCGATAAACCTGGAAGCTGTCCACCTCGGGATCGAAATCGAAACGTTGCGAGGCGACCACCTGAAAGGCATCGCCGGCTCGGATGTACTCCTTGGCGCGCTCCACCGCGGCCATGTATTCCTTCTTAGTGATCCGGTGCTTGACGTTCAGCTTCGACGTTTTGTGCGCTTTTTTTCGTTTAAGGTCCGGCAGAGGCTGCATCAGGCGCTTTTCCAAGTGGTCGAGACGCTTAACGGCGCGATTGTGGACCGCCCCAGCGGCACCCTTTGACACGTCGGCCGTAACGACGAGCATGATCTCCTTGCTCACGTGATCGAACGCCAGAACCTCGTCAAAAAAGAGCAGGCAGGCATCGGGAACTTGCAGTTCATCTTTTGCTAGGGTGGGCAGTCGCTCGATCTGCCTCACTGCGTCATAGGCGAGATAGCCGACGGCGCCGGCTGTGAATGGAGGTAGTCCCTTGACGAGCGCTGGCTTGTGACCGCTTAGCGCATCACGAAGGACAGCGAAGATGTCGCCCTCAATGTGCGTCGTTCTGCGACCCTCGGTGATGGCGATTTCACGTCCACGCGCTACGATCCGCTTGAATGGCGTGAGGCCAATGAAGGTATAGCGGCCCACTTTCTCGCCACCCACAACCGATTCCAGCAGAAAGCACTCGCGCTCCGGCCATGCGGCGCGCAGAAAGGCCGAGACCGGAGTTTCAAGATCAGCCATGAGGGTGCGGGTCACGGGTACATGCGTGTGCGTTCGGGCGAGGTCCAGGAATTCCTGGCGACTGGACTGCGCGGAACGCTCGTAGGCCTTCATAGCCTAAGTGTAACTGCTGGTGCGCTCTGAGACCGGCTCCGGTGTCCTAATCGGGCAGGCAGCTGCGCAAGAATTGGCGGTACTGGAGGGCCCGATCGATGGTGTGTCCCTTTGCCTTGACGGAGAACCTGAGGTGGCCTAGACTCACTGAGGTTTGGGCTCGGAGTCGTCCGCGTGCGAGCCGAATTTGGACAGCCGAACCAAAGCGCGGAGCCGCGCGACTTCAACTGCGCGCCGCGAAAAACAAAGGGAGAATCGCTGCATCGACTATATTCTTGAGAAGCGGACCTTGATTCCGAATCTGAAGAGCGGTGGGATAAGGGAGAGCATATGGCAAGCGGAAATACCAGTGTCACGTTGGACCAGGAGATCAATCCGTGGGCGGCGCAAAGCGCGCGGTTCGACTTTGCGGCGCGCAAGCTGAATCTCGATGAGGGATTGTGGAAAGTGTTGCGCTCGCCATCGCGGGAGGTGATCGTTCACTTTCCCGTCGCGCTCGACAACGGCATGATTGACATGTTTACCGGTTTTCGCGTGCAGCACTCAATGGCGCGGGGGCCGTGCAAGGGCGGAATCCGCTATGCGCCCGACGTGACGCTGGACGAAGTGCGCGCGCTGGCCAGTTGGATGACCTGGAAGTGCGCGGTCGTCAATATTCCCTTCGGCGGAGCCAAGGGTGGCGTGATCTGCGATCCCAACGGCATGAGCAAGGGTGAGTTGGAACGCATGACCAGGCGCTACACCTCCGAGATCATCGAGTTCATCGGGCCTGAGAAGGACATTCCCGCGCCAGATGTGGGCACCAACGAGCAGACCATGGCGTGGATCATGGACACCTACTCCATGCACATGCGTCAGACGGTGACGAGCGTCGTAACCGGCAAGCCGTTGAACATTGGCGGCTCGCAAGGGCGCATTGAAGCCACCGGGCGCGGGGTGATGGTGGCATGCACCGAGAGTCTGCGCCAATTGGGCATGGACGTCGAAGGTTGTCGCGTTGTGATTCAAGGATTCGGCAATGTCGGATCGAATGCCGCGCGCCTCATGCAGGAGCAGGGATTCAGAATCGTCGGCATCGCGGAGCGCGATGGTGGTTTGTATAACTCTAACGACATCGATATTCACCAGCTGCTCGAGTACAAATACCGCAACAACACCATTCTCGGATTCCGCGGCGCCGAGGCCATGCCCAGCGAAGAGCTGATCCTGGCGGATTGCGAAATCCTCATCCCCGCAGCGACCGAAAATGTAATTACCAGCCGCAATGCCGACAAGGTGAAGGCGCGCATTGTGGTCGAGGGCGCCAACGGTCCCACAACCGCTGTTGCGGACGAAATCCTGGCTGAAAAGCGCATCTTCATCGTGCCCGACATTCTGGCCAACGCCGGCGGCGTCACGGCCAGCTACTTTGAATGGGTGCAGGATCGCCAGGGATTCTTCTGGAAGGAATCCATCGTGAACGAACAACTGGAAGGCATCCTGCGCGCAAGTTTCGACGACGTGGTGCGCTATGCGGAGGCGCACAATGTGAACAACCGCATTGCCGCGTACATGCTGGCCATCGATCGCGTTGCGTTTACCATCAGGCAGCGCGGCATGTACGCATAGTGGTCCAGGCAGAGACATGCAGAAGTGGCGGGAAGAGCTCGGAGCTTTTCCCGCCATTCTTGTTGGACGCTATGCAACCAAATCAGGTGGACGCACATCGAGCTTTCATAGTGAACAGCACAAAAGGAGCACGACTATGAAAGCTGCAGCTGTTGCCTTTCCTTGCCTTACG